>ENA-UONY01001762-UONY01001762.1-human-gut-metagenome-genome-assembly--contig:-CS9-NODE-1762-length-16972-cov-10.027724_pt1 | contig 16972 bp, 8 predicted proteins | sample MGYA00242465_ERZ724012 | MGnify/ENA metagenome assembly ERZ724012 | reverse complement strand
ATGTATTATGTAAAGGAAGGTTTTAACCATCTTCCTTAAACTGCATGTCGTTCCGCGAAAACCGAATACAAAAAGCAGTTATGGAAGAAGAAAAAATCTTCAAGTCCACAACTGCTTTTTTGTGTTTGAAAGGAGATTTGTATGAAACCGACCTATCATTGCTGCGGCGACTATCTTCTTCCCGACCTGACCATCCCGGATGAGCCTGTAACGCTTGGAAAGTACGGCAGGATGCGCAAGACGTATCTGCAAGCATATAAGCCCATTCTGTACAATGTCCTGTTGCTTTCCGGCAAACTGACGGAGCATCTCGTCAGCGTGGATGCCGAGTGCCGGGAACGCCTTGAAACCCTCCTGCCGCAGATGATGCGGCAGGAAGGCGTTGACGAAGCGCTCAAAGCACGCGACCAGATGGAATGGGTGCGCAGAATGAACAGCATCCAGAACCGAGCAGAAGAAATCCTGCTGAACGAACTGATTTACGCTTAAACCACAAAATCGGGGTCATGCAGCCTCTTTCTCCCTGCCCTGTGCGGCTAAATTCTCACGAATATGGCGCAGGGCTTCATCTTCGATGTGCCTTGCCCGGCTGATGCTCAAGCCGTAGTCCCTCGCCGCTGCTGCCAGTGCGCACGGTTCGCCATCGAAACCAAACCGATGGCAAACCCATGCGGTATCGCGAAGCGACGAGCGATTCATTGCGTCATAGAGTTCAAGCATCTTTTCCTTGTCCAGATAGAGCTGTTCGGGGCTTTTATGATAAATATCCCGACTTAGAGCAGGATTATCGGATTGCATGGCTTCAACTGCTGCCTGGTTTTCTTCCAGCGAAACCGTATTGATTTCGGGATGTGTTTGCCGAAGGGCGTCGAGCATTGCGGTGCAAACGACTACGGCGGCATACGTCAAGAATTTTCCCTTTTCCGGCATGTAGCGCTTTGCGGCGTGAAGCAGAGCGATTCGACCCTCCTGCTCGTAATCGTCACAGTTCAGAACAGCGCCGCCGTATCGTTTTTCAAATTGAATCGCGGCTGAGCGAATAAACATCGTATTCTGCTCAATCAACTGGGTGCATGCCTCATGATTTCCGTTCTGAATCATCAGGCAAAGGGTTTCGTTCGTGATGGGCGTTCATCTCCATTTGGATATTGTAGGTGGTGTTCATGTAGTTCCAGATGGCCTGTTTGAGCTGATCGGTTGCTTCGCCCAATTCAGCCTGATATTCTTCTGGAACGGTGATTTGGTTCAGCGCCGCCGAGAGCATCCCCATGATGCCTTCGGGTCTGAGTTGCAGACCTTTTTTCTGGCGCGGAAGCACTTTCGTGATTTCGCTGAGCTTCTGTTTGGTCAGCGCCGCGGTTTGTTTGACACGTTCCGGTCCATCCTGCTTCATTTCAGCGAGAAGCTGACGGAAGTTGCGCGTGATGTTCTCGATCTCATCCGCATAGACCGGGCGTTTGAGCGCCTGCGCTTCCTGCACCGCGCCACGAACGGCGGACATATCCTCCGGGTTAGCCTGACCATGTTCCAACATAAGGTTGCTCATGGAGTTGTACATTTGATTCTGCGCGGCAACGCCGGAAGCCAGAACGCCCTCCTGATAGAGCGCGATCTGGCGGGTCAGCTCTGCGAATTTCGGATTTTCCAAAAGCTGGCAGACCACAGAATGGTTCAGCTTGCCCTGATAGAGATTGGCCGCTGCTTCCACAGACAGCCCCAGACGCTCGATGTCATATCCTTTACGGGCAGGAATATCCGTCAGCCCCAGCAGAAAATCCGTCGAAACTTCAAAGTAATTCGCGATGGCGACAAGATTTTTACTGGACAGTTTGCTTGTTTTTTCAGCCATTACGCGGCTCAATGTGCTTTTATCCATACCGACAGCCTGCGCCAGCTCAACCTGCGTGATGTTTCGGCTTCTGCACAGGTCGCGGATTCTGTCCATTGTATTTCCGGGAAGCCATTTTTCCTGCATCCATTCATCCTCCTGAGTTTTTTTCTTTGATCGTATCATATCAGACTCGAATAGCCAAGTCAAATCTGTTGCATTTTTGCATCAGAAAAGCCGACAAAACCGAAGCGGTTGAAAAAGTGCCGCTTTTCAGACGATTTCCCATTTTTCCCCGTATATTCAGACAGTGCGTAAAAATGTTCTTTTACACCCTTCAAGACCGAAAAAATGTGTGAAGGAGGAATTTTATTGAAGGAAAATCTGATTACGGCGCTGTACGAGCGCCTGTCCCGCGACGATGACCTCGACGGGGAAAGCAACTCCATCGTGAACCAGAAGCTCTATCTGCAAAATTACGCCGACGAGCATGGCTTCACCAATTGCAAGCACTATACGGACGACGGATGGAGCGGCGGCAATTTCGACCGCCCCGGCTGGAAAAGCCTGATTGCCGACGTGGAAGCCGGAAAGGTTGGCGTGATTCTGGCGAAGGATATGAGCCGAATCGGGCGCAACTATCTTGAAACAGGATTTTATACGGAAGTGGTGTTCCGCAAGCACAATGTCCGATTTATCGCCATCGCCAACGGCGTGGATAACGATCATCCCGAAACGGGTGAATTTGTGCCGTTCCTGAACATCATGAACGAATGGTACCTGAAAGACCAGTCCAAGAAAGTTACGGCGGCTTATCAGCTGCGCGGAAAATCCGGCTTACCCACCAACAACAACTGCTTATATGGCTACCGAAAAGACCCGGACATCAAGCACCACTGGCTGGTTGACGAGGAAGCGGCGGCGATTGTCCGCAGAATCTATCAGATGGCTTGCGAGGGACACGGGCCGTCTGAAATTGCACGGATTCTGACGAAGGAGAAAGTGGACAATCCCGGCTACTACTATACGAAACACGCCTGCGGGATGCGCAGCGACTATACAAAAGAAGCCCATGCGCACGACTGGAACAGTTTGACAATCAGCAGAATTTTGACCCATCAGGAGTATTTGGGACATACGGTCAATTTTCGTTCCGGAAAACGATACTACAAGGATAAACGACGCGCCAACCCGCCGGAAAAGCTGCTGATCTTCGAGAATACCCATGAACCCATTGTAACGAAAGAAACATGGGAGCTTGCCCAATGCGCGCTGAAAAGCATAAAGCGGACAGATACGCTGGGCGTGGCGAATCCGTTGACAGGTCTGGTTTACTGCGCAGAGTGCGGGCAAAGGCTGTATAACCATCGGCATGGAGCGAAAGATGCGCAAGGCGTATTCAAAAGCGATTCCTACAACTGCTCGACCTATATGCTGTCCCGAAAACGGGAAACGAGAGAATGCGTTTCCCATCAGGTAGCTACAAAAGCATTGCGGGAACTGATTTTGAAAACCATTCAGACCGTCAGCCGCTATGCCCTCTCCAATGAAATCGAGTTTGCGCGCAAAGTTCGGAAAGCGTCTGAATTGCAGCAGGCACAGGCGGCGAAAGAAACAAAAGCCAGAATCCGCAAGGCGCAGAAACGCTGTAAGGAGCTGGACGTGCTGATTCAGAAGCTGTATGAATCGTATGCGCTTGAAAAGATTTCTGAAAAGCGGTTTGACGACTTCCTTGCCGGATATGAAAAAGAACAGGCTGAACTGAAAGCCGTGCTGGAAACGGACACGGAAGAACTTCGGGCGTACGAAGTCGATTCCGATCACATTGCTTCATTCCTCAAACTTGCCAGAAAATACAGGGAAGCCGATGAACTGACCACGCCCATGATTTATGCGTTTGTTGAAAAAATCATCGTCCATGCGCCTGAAAAAATCGACGGAGAACGGCACATGCAGATCGACATCTATTTGAAATTCATCGGCAATTTCCAGGTGCCGCAGGACGAGCCGACGGCAGAAGAAATGGCAGAGGAAGAAAAGCAGAAACAGCGACGCGCGAAAAATCGGGAAAAAGTCGCCCGCTGCATGGAGAGAAAGAAATTGAAAGACGCACAGGAGAAGGAGGATGCAGCCCATGAAAATGACAGCGCTGTATGAGCGTATATCCCGCGAGGACAGAAACGAAGGAGAGTCCTTTTCGATTCTTCAGCAGAAGGACTATCTTGAAACCTATGCCGCCGCAAACGGCTTTGAAAACTGCCGGCATTATACGGACGACGGATTCAGCGGACGAAACTTTGAACGTCCCGGCTGGCAGCAGATGATGACGGATATTGACGGCGGGAAAATCGGAACGGTGCTGGTCAAGGATATGAGCCGCGTCGGGCGCGATTACCTGCAAACGGGCTTTTATACCGAAATCTATTTCAAAGAGAAAGATGTGCGGTTTATCGCCATTGACAGCCATGTGGACAACAGCCGTTCCGACAGTTTGGAATTTGCGCCCATGCTGAATGTTTTGAATGAAATGTATCTGCATGATCTATCCAAGAAAGTCAACATCGGGTTTCGAGCAAAAGGAATGTCGGGGCAATCGCTTACGTCAACGCCGCTGTTCGGCTATAAGCGAGATCCCGAAGATAAGAACCATTGGGTGATTGAACCTGAAACCGCCGAGATTGTGCGGCGGATTTTTGAACTGGCGGCGACAGGAATGAACCCGCACCGCATTGCCAAAACCTTACAGACAGAGCGGAGGATTACGCCGAGTACATATTTCCGCAGATCGGATATGGGGAACCGATATCACGCCAGAAGACAGGAAACAGGCGACTATGACTGGCACAGAGGGACGGTCATCGGTATTTTGAACAAGCGCGAGTATCTGGGCATGACGGTCAATTTCAAGACATGTACGCCTTCTTACAAAGCCAAACAGATTCAAAATCCGATAGAAAAGCAGGTGGTTTTTGAAAATACCCATGAAGCGATTGTGGACAGACAGGCATGGGAAAGAGCGCATGAAGCGTTTGAAAAGCCCAAGAAGGCTAAGGCGGAAAATGCCGACAGCCATTTTAAGGACTTTGTATTCTGCGCCCGATGCGGCGCACCCATGAGCAATCTCCATCATGCGCAGCACCTCAAAACCGGCACGATCTGTTACTATGACTTCTTTATATGTTCCACCTATCGAAAGTCTGAGCATTTGGAAGAACGGCAATGTGTTCAGAACGCATTCAGCGCAAAAGCGCTTCGTCCGTTACTGAAAGAAACGATTCAAACGGTCAGCCGATACGCATTGACGAATCAGGAAGAATTTCTGGCGCGGCTGCAACGGGAAATGCTGGCGGAGCAGCCGGAACAGACAAAACAGCTTAAAAAAAGGATTGCGGCAAAGAACAAAAGAGTGGCGGAACTTGACCGGCTTTTGAAAAAACTCTATGAGAATTATGCGCTTGAAAAAATCCCGGAGGAACGGTTCGATGCACTGTCTGCTGAGTATGAAAGCGAACAGACACAGCTTGAAAAAGCGGTTTTGGATGAACAGCGGCAGTTGGATGAAATTCAATCCGGCGAAGATAAGATTGAACGGTTTATGGCGCTTGTTGAGCGCTACCGCGACTGCACGGAATATTCCGATGAAGTGCTGCGTCAATTCGTGGAAAAAGTCATCGTCCATGAAACCGTGAAGGACGAGGACGGCGAGCGCTCCCGCGAGATTGAAGTGTATTTGAATTTCATCGGAAAGTTTGACGTTCCCGTGCAGCCCGTCGAGCTTTCGCCGGAAGAACAGAAACGTCAGGAGGCATTGAAAAAGCGAAGAATCCATCAAAGAAATAAACGTGCGCAGGCGCGTCAGGAGAGGATGAACGCACAGCTTAAAAGCGAATCCCCAATTTGAAACAGAGAACTGAACAGTCAGAAAAGGCGATGCCCCGTTTTTCATCGGGCTGCATCGCCTTTTGTGTTGAGCGGAAAGGAGCGCCTATGACCGAAAAACGTACTCCCATTTTTACCTTTACCCAGCGGATTGGCAACACCAATTTCACCGTCTGCGCATATTGCGACGACGATATCGCCGTGACTTACGAGGACAAGCTGCTGGAGCTGATCCGCAGCGGCGCACTGCAAACGGATGCTTCCGAAAAGCCGGAAGGATCGCCTGCCGAACACGCGGCGTAACGCCTAAAACGCGCACTGATTTTTGACCGAGGAGGAATGTTTAATGGCATCCGAACGAATCGAAAAACTGCTTGCGATGCAGCAGAAAGCCGAAGCACAGAAACGAAAAGCCGAGCAGCAGCTCAGGGCGGCGAAACACAAAATCTCTATCCAGCGAAACAAGGAACGGACGCATCGTCTCTGCGAGCGAGGCGGGCATTTGGAGCATTATCTGCCCAATCCCGAACTGCTGACGGATGAAGATGTGTTCCTGTTGATCGACTACTTCTTTTCTTCTCCCCGTGTGCGCGAGCTGGTGGAACAGATGACCGCCAGCCGACGCGGGGAGATTCCGAAAAGCCCGAAAGAGCTGATCGACGCGGCTGTGCAGCGTATGCCGAAACCATCCGTGCCAAGCGTGACATGGCATGATACAGACGAGGACGATGCAGAGAGCGACGGAAGCAGCTCCTCCCCGTGAGAGGGCGCACTTATACGCATCTTCGATGCGCCGTGCGTTCTCCGAAGGCCCCTGCGGGGTGCTCGATGCCTTCGGCATCAACAGGGGCAAGCCCCTGCGCCGATTGCATCGGCTACCCCATGACGGCGCTTTGCGCTAAGAAACGGAGGTGAACCCATGCCCTGCCCGACGGGGAGCTTTAAGATCATCAGCCGAGGAAAAGGTCAATCCTGTATGGCTTCCTGCGCGTATTACTCTGGCGAAAAGAAGTATTCCGAATACGAGTGCTGCTGGAAATATCCGCACAGCAGCTCATCGCGTGTGAAGTGGGTGGAAGTCATGCTGCCATCCAACGCGCCGAGGGCGTATGCCGATCCGCAGACGCTCTGGAACGCGGTGGACGCAGCGGAAACGAGCGTCAACGCGCAGACGGCGCGCTCGATGCTCTTTGCTTTGCCGCGCGAACTGACTGACGAGCAGAACCTCGCCCTCGTCCGCGATTTCTGTCAAAAGGAATTTGTGAACAAGGGCATGGTCTGCAATTTCTTCTATCACGACAAGGATGACGGCAACCCGCACGTTCACATCATGCTAACGCTTCGCGCAATGGACGAAAACGGCAAATGGCTGCCCAAATCGAAAAACGTCTATGCGCTCGACGAAAACGGGAATCGCATCCGCACGCCGAACGGAAGCTGGAAGCGCATCAAGGTCGATACCGTCGATTGGAACGAGCGCATGTACGGCGAAATCTGGCGGCAGGATTGGGCGGCTGCACAAAACGCGGCGCTCGAAGCAGCGGGGCGAGCAGAGCGCGTCGATATGCGTTCTCTTGAGCGGCAGGGCGTTGAAGATCGCCTGCCGCAAAAGCATCTCGGTCCGACTGCTTCTGCGCTGGAACGCAAGGGCGTTTCCAGCGAACGCGGCGACGAGAATCGAAAGATCATCAGCGTCAATAAGATGCTGGCTTCGTTGCAGAAAACCGTTCGCGGCATTGGCGCTTGGCTGGATGATTTACGAAAAGCTGTCAGCCGCCAGCAGATCATCGAAAACCCGGATGATTACCCGCTGAGCGACGTAATTACCGCCTATTTGGATATGCGAAAGAATGGGCGCGAAACATGGAATCGCTATGCGCAGGAAAAAGGCGCTGTCCATGATTTGAAGGACGGCTTCAAGGCGGTTTCCTTCCTCTCGAATCACGAACTTTACACGGTCGGTCAGCTCGGACGATACATCGCTGAAACGAAACAGGTATTTTCAAAAATCAAGGCGGAATCCACGGCAAAGGAACGCAGAATCCGTGATATTGACGCGCTGTTTGGCGCAATTCAAACCATTCGAGAATTGAAGCCGATTCAGCAGGAATACGAGAGCATCCACTGGAATGGCAAACGCGAAAAGTTCAAAGCCGAACATGGCGACGAATTGAACCGTCTGCAAAAGGCGATCTGGCTGCGCGAAAAGCTCGTGAAGTCGCTGGGGCTTGCATCTCCTCTCGATAAGGATCAGCGCATGGCACTGAAAGCGGAACGCACACGGCTTGAAGCGGAGCGCGAAACCCTTCTTCCAAAACTTGAAGAAGTCAAGGCTGAATTAGCAGAGCTGAATCGCATCCGATACTGGACGCGCAAGGTCATCCCCGACGCGCTGCCGCGCGTGTCGGATGGGCGGGTTTCGATTGAGGACGCGATGGAAACGGCGGTCAATCGGAAGGAGTTGGAACAGGTCGAGGATGAAGCGGTGCAGATGGCCGCGCGCCAGCCGCAGGAACAGAAAAAGACGCAGGAAAAACAGAAGGTGAAACAACAGGGAGAGATCGTTCCCCTGTAAAAAAACATTCCAAAAACAAGAGCTGAATATCGTCTATCACATGCTGGCGGTATTCAGCTTTTTTCTTTTGGCCAAATAAAAATGAGCCGTTATTTTAACGAAAAAACAGACAAAACGTGATGCGGCGATGTGCAGGCAGCGCACGTTCGTGAACGACGAACCGAAAAGTGGCAAAAATGTGAAGAATGTGAATAAAAACGCAAGAAATGTCTTTGATAACATGGGAAGCTATGCTATACTGATGCTGAATAGATACATCCGCAAAAGCAACAAAATACTTTTGGAGGCATGAAGAATGAAACGTTTTATTGCATCCATCCTTTCGGCAGCCATGCTGTTAAACGGCCTTGCGCCCGCTTATGCGGCGGAGGAACAGGACGGGAAGAAATCCGCAACTGTTAAACACTTCACTTTTACGGCTGACGCGATTCCGGGTAAGCTGGAAGAACTGGAGCAATACGACGTTTCCATGATTGACCACGGAGACGTGCTGGAAAACGAGGAAGGCGTCGTCGTCTCTGAGATACAGGGAACGTACTATCGAAACCAGAAGCTCACGCAATCTTCGCTTTCGGGGACGAGCTTTGCGTTTGCGCCGATCATGCTGGATAACTATTTCCCACTGCCGGAAGAAACGCCTACGCCGGAGCCGACCGTTACGCCCGAACCGACCATTACGCCGGAAGTGTCGGTTACGCCTGAAGTATCGGTCACGCCTGAAGCGTCGGTTACGCCGGACGCATCGGTTACGCCTAAAGCATCGGCCACGCCGAGCTTATCGCCCGAAGATACCGACACGCCGGAACCCAACGAAAGCCCGAAAGGAGAAGAAACGCCGTCTCCGACCGAAGAACCGGCGGATCAGCCTACGGATGAACCCGCGGAACAGCCGACCGAAGAACCTACGAAAGAACCTGTGGAGCAACCCACCGAAAAGCCTACGGAAGAACCGGCTGAACAGCCGACAGAACAACCCACGGATGAACCCGCAACAGAACCCACGGAGAAGCCGGAAGAAACCCCCGACGAGCAGCCGACCGAAGAACCTGCCGAGCAGCCGGAGAAAAAGCCGGAACAGGAAACGGAAAACAACGAGCCGGAACCCGAAGAATCGCCAGATGAGATTTCGGAAGAATCGGCTGACGAACCCGAAGAACAGCCTGCCGGGGAAAATGCAGAAGAAAACGAGCCTGCACAAAGCGCGTCTGTTTGGCATTGGCTTTTTCACGCTGCTCATGCGGAAGAAAGCGCGCCGTCCAGCATCCGGGGCGAACGGCAGTCGTATTCCCGAAGCGCAGGCTGCGAGTGGATCACCTACCCCGGACTGTTTGACGCTGTGACGGACGTTGAGCTTTCCATGACCTCCACGGGCATCAAGGAAAACATCATCGTCAATCGGTATACGGGCAACCATGTCTACGCGTATCAGATGACGACGGAAGGATTGACCGCCGCTCAAAACGGGCGGGAAATTCTGCTCTATAACGAGAACGGCGACATGATGGCAAAGGTCGAAGCGCCGCACATGACGGACGCAGAAGGCCGTTACAGCACGGATATTGCCGTTTCACTGGAGGGCGGCGGCGGAAGCTACCGCGTTACCTATCGTCCCAATGACGAATGGATGCAGAGCGCCGCTTACCCTGTAACCATCGACCCGACGGGCAATTATTTCAACGATCTCGCCACGGGAATCGGCGACGTGTTTGTTTCCAGCGATAACCCGTCTCATCATTACGACCATACGGTTAAAAAAGGCAATCCGCAATATAATCATGACCTTGAAGGAACGAATCTGTATGCAGGCAACGGCAACATTGCCTATATTATTCCTTCTCTGACGGGTTTTGCCGGAAGCGACAAAAAGGTATCGGAGTTCCCGACAACCAACGGCCTCATGATTCTGAACGCAACATGGAAAGTTTTCGTTCATGAAGGAGGCGGCACATTTGAAGTTGCACTGGTGACGAGCGACTGGAATACCAGCTCGGTCACATTTAATTCGCGTCCGAGTCTCAGCTCAGATATCCGCCAGACAATTACCCTGCACGAAGGCGAAAATCATGTAGATTTGACAAAGATTTTTTCTGCATGGTTTAACACGTCGGATCAGAAAAGAAATTACGGTTTTGCTGTGACAAGCGATAGCTCGTGGGCAAGAATCTGTTCGTCAGATGTTCTGCCTAGATCAGAACGTATGTCGTTTTCTGCCTCCTATACGGATGATTTGCCTGCGCCTACGGTTAAGGCGACAGGCTATGGAAACGGCGTCAATTCGCAGAGCGGTTATATCGACGTATCGTGGAACAGTGTTCCGCTGGCCAGTCGATATCGGCTGGGTATATCGAATGGCAGCACATTCCAGTATATCGACGTAGGCAATACAACTTCATATTCAACGCGCGGAAAAAAGATCTGGCCGACTGATGCTGAAATGGCCGCAGGAAACTATAACCTGCACTGGGACGGAACCGGTCAGGAACTGCCCAATATTCCACGCAAGGATAAGACAGACCTGAATTATTATTTCGTGGTTTTGCCTGCCAACGATTACGGACAGACAGGTTCGCAGTATGGTCAGGCACAGGCTTCGCTGCCGGATACCACGCCGCCCAACCAGCCGTCTACGGTCAGCGTATCTCCGGCAGACTGGAGCAACGCGGACGCTCGGACGGTCACGTGGGCAGGCTTGACGGATATGCCGCTGAACAGGGACACGCTGGGCGACAACGGGCATGTTCAGTTTATCCTTGACCCTGCAATCGGAACGGATGCGAACGCATGGGCGTGGCAGAATACGGCTTCCAACGCTGCAAACGGCTCACAGACCGTCTCGACGGCGGGCTTGGAGGACGGCGTTCATGCGGTCTATGTGCGCGGCGTAGACACCTACGGCAACTACGGCGCGCCCAAAGGCGCGGAACTCAAGGTGGACAGAACGCCGCCGACGCAGCCGGACGTGTCCGTACTGCCTGACGATTGGACAAAGGAAAATACCGCGTCGATCTCATGGACGAATATCGCCGATTTGAACGATTTGAATCGCGTGGAGCTTTCGTGGGACGGCGGTGCATACCAGACAACCGGGCTTTCCGATAAAACCTGTTCGGGATATGAAGCGGATATCTCGTCGTTTGCGGACGGGCTGCATACGCTGAGCATCCGGGGCGTGGATATCGCCGAAAACGTCGGAGAAGCCGGGACTGCGTCGATTCAGATCGACCGCAGCGCGCCGACGCTGACCCAATCTTCCGTTAAACCCGCAGCATGGACGGCGGCGGACAGCGTTATGCTGACGTGGGAAGGCGCGGCGGACGCATACAGCGGTCTTGTCCGGATGGAGTATGCCGTTGACGGCGGCGCTTGGGAAGCGCTCGACGTGAGCGAAAACGGGAGCCGGGAAATTGAAATCGGCGGGCTGGCGGACGGCGAACATCGAATTACGCTGCGTCTGACGGATGCGCTTGAAAACGCTGCGGCATGGGAACATACGATCTATCTGGATCACACTCCGCCTGTTGTCGAGCTGCTTACGCCGCAGAACGGCGCGGTTGTGACGGGCGTTCTGGATATTTGGGGCGTTGTCTCGGATATTTCGCTGACGGACTGGACGCTGACGGCCAAAGGCTCGTCCGGCAAAGAAGTGACCGTTCACGCTGATTCGACCGAAAGACTGTCTGAACAGCTCGGCGTGTTGGACACGGGCGAATTTGCGGATGGAGAAACCATTGAAATCATCCTGACTGCGCATGACGCTGCCGCGCACGAGAGCACGGTTCAGGGCATATACGTCAAGGCTGACCACAGCGCAAAACCTGTTTCGGCAGACGTAACGATTACCGCGCCGCAGCAGGGCGAACGCCTGACCGTCGCCTATAAGCAGGGCGAATATACCGCCGATTACAGCGGCTCGGAGAGCAGCGGCGTTTTCGTGCTGGACGGACAGCTGGGCGGCGCAACGTCCCATTTGAAATTCCCGGTATACCCGATTCTCTACCCGGAAAACAGCGTTCATGCCCTCTCCGTGCTTTCTCTTGATCGTCAGGGCGCGCTGCATTATTCGCAGGGCATGGCCGGAACGCTGATTTTGAGCGATATCTGGAAAGACGAAAATAAAGTTGAATCTGCTGACGGACTTGCATTGTCGGATATGGGCGTGGAAGTGATGGCAGATTCCGGCACACTGGTGTCCAAAACCTTTACAGCCGCGCAGCCTGTGCTGGCTGTGCGACTGCATACCATTGAAAATCCGGCGGCGGGCGGCTCTATCTCCTATGAGGTATCGACCGACCACGGCGCAACGTGGACGGCGATTCGAGAAGGATACGATGTCAAATTTGACACGCCGCAGAATCAGGTGGCGGTTCGCGCCCATTTGAAAGGGACGGGAACGGTTCTTCAAGGTCTGGACATTGTGGGCGTATACGAATCAAATCCCGTTCATTTCAGCGTCAGACTGCTTCGGCCTGTGACGGCGTTTAATCTGACGCATGAAGAAGAACAGACGGAAGCCATGCCGACCCTCTCGACGGACTGCGCGGCGCAGTTGACGGTTCAGCGCCTGTACATGGACGGACAATGGAACAGCAACAGCTTTACGGCGGATATGCTTCCCTTTGAGGATGGAACAACCCATCAGGCTGCGGTGCTGGGTCTGGATGCGGACGGCGCGCTTTACGGAAGCGGTGCGGCTGCGTCGATTCTCATGCGAACCGCGTTGAATGCGACAGACACATGGCAATCCACGGCGCTGGAGCTTGCAGACGAAACGTATGCCATTCGTTTGGAAACGCTCTGCATCGATGCGGCGGGAAAAACGGTAGAAAACGGCAAGTATGCGTATTCGTATGATGGAACGACGTGGACGGATTTCACGACGGGCGGCTATACCTTCCTGAGCAAAGGCACGAAAAAGCTGTATATCCGGGCAACCATGCCCTCCGGCGTGACGCTCAGAGCCATTCATCTGGAAGGCGTGACGGCCAAGACGCGGGCGCTGAAAACGACGTTGGTGAAAGCGCCTTATAACGTGCAGGCGACGGACTACGGCGACTACTACGAAAACGAAAAGCTCCGCCGCTATGAACTCACATGGACGGACGCGAACCGCGACGACGGCACATGCGGAAACGAGATCTGGTTTGACATTTACCGCAACGGGCGGAAGGTTGCATCGACGCAGAAAAATCGCTATACCGACTACGATTATGAGGCGGATGCAGTCTATCATGTTCGGGCGCGCAGGGAATATGACGATCCGGGCGACGGCCTTTCTTCGATTCTCACCCGAACAAGCGGATGGGTGAAGGCGGCCATGACGCGTCTGGCGGCGGAGAAACGCATTGAAGGCGTACAGCACAACGTTGAAAACTTCACGCAGTCGGAATACCTCAACGACCTGTACGGCGGCAACTATACCTTCTCCGACACGCCCAATCCGCCGAGCCTGAGCTTTGCGCTGGATCAAAGCCTGCTGGGGCCGCATCGCTTCTGCTCGCTCGGCTTTGAACCGATTAACTTCAATACGGGCAATTTCTATTTGCAGACGCGGGATTACGCGCTGGCAGATTTGGGAACGTCCGGCTTTGATGTGGTCAGAACGTATAACGCGCAGAGCAACGAAACGGACGGGCCGTTCGGCGCAAAGTGGACGACGGAATACAGCCAGCATCTCCGCCTGTTCAATGACGGCAGCGTCGGCTACCGCAGAGCGGACGGCAGCGAAGTGATCTTCTATGCGCAGGCGGACGGGACGTTTGAAAGCAACTCGACGGAGTATGAATTCCTCTCCTATGACGTGGCGCACACCGAATATCGAATCAGCCTGACGGACGGGACGGTTTATGCGTTTGCGTCCGGCGGTCTGCTCAAACGCATTGAAAAGGACAGCGGACAGCATATTACGGAAATCGTCCGGGACGAGGACGGCCTGATGACGAAGATCATCTCGCCCAGTCAGGAAGAACTGCTAGTCGAAATGGATCAGGCCGGACATATCGTCGGCATCACCACGCCGGGCGGTGCGACGCTGCGCTATACCTACTCCGGGAAGAAGCTCAGCTCCTTTACGGATGCCGAAGGCAAGACGACGAAGTATGCCTACGACAAAAAAGGCCGCATGACCGAATGGTACGACGGCAACGGCCAGCGTCAGGTCCTGAATAAATACGACGAGCAGGATCGCGTTGTCGAGCAGCAGGACGGCAACCGTGGCCGCTATCGGATGCAGTACGGCGACGGCCAGACGACGACAACGGATGCCGAAGGAAATGTCGTTACCTATTTCTTTGATGAGCAGAAGCGTACCACTCGGATTGTGGACGCGTTGGGCGGTGAAACCAGCTTTACCTACGGCGAGCAGGGCGAAATCGTCAGCAAGACGGACGCGCTGGGGCATGTGACCGCCTACGCCTATAACGATGCGGGCGATATCGTCACAACCGTGCTGGAAAACGGAGGCACGATTCACAGGGAATACAACGATCATCACCAGATTACAAAGCTGACCGATTTGAACGGCGCGGTCACGCTGTGTGAATACGATGCGGACGGCAATCTGGTTCGGGAAACTGCGCCGAATGGCGGCGTGACAACCTACGCATACGACCACAAAGGCCGTCTGACCCAAAAGACGGACGCGCTGGGCAATCAGACGAGCTATGCGTATGTCAACGGCCTGCTGGCCAAAACCGTGGATGCGCTGGGCAACGAAACGGCATACAGCTATGATGCGAACGGCAATCTGGCGAGCATGACGGACGCGCTGGGCAACGTGACGCAGTATGAATACGACGCAAACGGCAATCTGCTGAACGTCGTCTTTGCGGACGGAACAAGCGTCAGCTATACCTATGATGCGCTTGGCAGGCAGATCAGCGCGACCGACCCGCTGGGCAATGTAACGCGTTACAAGTACGACGCGCTGGGCAATGTGCTGGAAACGACGCTGCCGGATAAGACGACCCAGACGGCGACCTACACGCACAACAGCCAACTGGCGACAGTCAAGGACGCGCTGCTGAATCAGACGAAGTACACCTATGACGGCAATGGAAACCGCCTGACGGAAACGGATGCGCTCGGTCATACGACGACCAGCGAGTACGACGCGGCGGGCCATCTGATTTTCGAAACCAATGCGGAAGGTGGCGTGACGACCTATCGCTACGACGCGCAGGGCTTCCCGATCTCCGTGACGGATGCGGCGGGCGCGACGCAGACCTATCGCTACGACGTAATGGGCAACATGGTCGAGCGGACGCTGCCCAACGGCGCGACCATCCGAACGGATTATGACGAAAGCGGAAACGTCATTCGCGAAGTCAACGAGCTTGGCGGCGAAACGACCGTTGAATATGACCTGCTGGGCAGAATCATCGCAATCACCGACCCGATGGGCGCGGCGACGGCGTACAGCTACGATGCAAACGGCAATCTGCTCTCCGTGACGGATGCGCTGGGCAATGTGACGGCGTATGAATACGACGCGCTGAATCGAGTGACGGCGGAAATTGCGCCCAATGGCGGCAAAATTGTCTATGCGTATGACTGCGTGGGCAATCTCATCGAAACCACCGATGCGCTGGGCCATACGACGACATACAGCTATGATGCGGCAGGCAACCTTATCGGCATGACGGATGCGCTCGGACAGGCCGTCGGGCTGGAATACGACAAGAACGGGCGCGCGACGACGGCTATTCAGAAGAACGGCGGTGTGCTGGCGACGGCCTACGATAAAGCAGGACGCGTTATTTCCGAAACGGATGCCAACAAGCACACGACGAGATACCGTTACGGCAAGACAGGACTGGTCAGCGAGATCACCGATGCACTGGGACAGAAAGCGCTGTTTGAATACGACGCTCTGGGCAACGTGACCAAGATCACAGCGCCGGGCAACGCCGTTACGCAGTATGCCTACGATATTTCCGGCAGACTGACGACGCAGACAGACGCAACCGGGCTTGTGACCGAATACGGCTATGACGAAAACAGCCAGTTGATCTCTGTTGTGACCAACGGAAACGAGAGCCTGTACGAGTATGACGCAATGGGCAACGTTTCCTCGGTTACGGATGCGGAAGGGCGCTGCATAAAGCTGTCTTACAACCTGAACGGCAATCCGACGGAGATCATCTACCCGGATGGAACGAAGGACGTAACCGAATATGACGCACTGGGCCGTGTGGTTCAATCTACGCCGCGCACGGGGCTGGCGACAGCATACGCGTATGACGAAAGCGGAAACGTCGTTCGCATGACGCAGGGCGAACAGACGACGGCCTACGAATACGACCTGCTCGGACGCATGGTCAGGCAGATTGCGGCGGACGGGACGGAAACCGCGTATGCCTATGACGCGCTGGGCAACCTTGTCGGTCAGACGGATGAACTGGGCAACCAGACGACGTTCAGCTACACGGCGGAGAGCCTGCTGGAGCAGGTGACGTATGCCAACGGCGCAAGTCAAAGCCTGAGCTATGACCTTGCAGGCAACATTATCGGCGAAACGGATGCGGAAGGCAACGCTAAGCAATACCAGTATGACAAGGCCAACAGGCTGATTGCGGTTGTTGACGAGCTGGGCGGCAAAACCAGCTATGCCTATGACGCAATGGATCATATTGTGCAGGTGACGGACGCGCTGCGCCATGCGACGAAGTACACCTACGACAAGGACGGAAACC
>ENA-UONY01001760-UONY01001760.1-human-gut-metagenome-genome-assembly--contig:-CS9-NODE-1760-length-16990-cov-4.888692_pt1 | contig 16990 bp, 17 predicted proteins | sample MGYA00242465_ERZ724012 | MGnify/ENA metagenome assembly ERZ724012 | reverse complement strand
ATGGGAGTGTTTGGTCTGCATCAAACGGGCTGTTCTACCAATTAGCAACCCCTATAGCTGAATTAGCCCATTAGCATGGAAGTAGTTAATAACCAAAATGACCTTCAAAGCATCCAAACAGGATGCTTAAACAGGATGCTTTTTTTATAAATTTTTTGAGGTATATCATGAGATGTCTAAACAAATATAGGTGGGTGAAACTCCCGCGTACCCAAATACCGACCGGCAACAGCTTGTTAGGTAATTTCATACGTCTGTATGCCAGCGCTGCCTACCGCCCGGGTCAAGCCCACTACTGTCAATATATCAACGAGGTACGCTTTGGTGAATGGATAGGCGGTATCGTTGGCCTCAAAAGCATCTTGGGCCTTTCCAGCCGTGAGCAAGCATTGTCTGTGCTGGAGGATCTATCGGATTGGGGCCTGCTCGAATACGATTACAACCCAAAATCCAAGCGGCTGTCCTACCGTATACTGCAAACACAACATGCCGCCGTTCCCCCGCAAGGAACCCCTGCCTATGCAAGAGAACAAGGATTTCTCTGTCTACCCCGTACCCTTACTCAGCCTTTGATTCAAGCCGGCTATGTTTTTGTTGATACCGTCGACTGGCTTTATCTTTGGATCCAGACCATCTATCAGGATTCCGATTCACCTCTCTCAAATATCGTACCCCTTGTCCAATTTGATGGCGGCCCAGCTCTTACCTTAGAATATTTGGGCAAACGGTGGGGTTGGGAACGGACTAAGGTGTGGCGCTTTTTCAAAAAGCATACCGACACCTTTTTTCTTTTCAAGCTGCCCGGTTCCTATGGAGCTGTCATCTGCAACATGATGTATTGCCAAACAGAAAATGCGTCTTCCGCTCAGAAAACCATTCTGCGATTTGTGTGCAAAATACTCATTCTTGGACGGAATACGCTTTCGGGTAAAAAAACGTATTTACGTCTCAACCTCCTTCTCCGGCTATTCGGAGCGGTGGTAGGCCGAACATTTTTTTTGCTCAAAAGTCGTGTTGCACCACGCAGTCTATATACGCGCGCGTATATTTCTTCCTGGATAGAGTTATCTGGGTTATTAGACTGCAAGCGTGTATTTGGAGGGACAGGATCGGTACGAAATCCCATTATGATACGAGGAGAATAAAATGTCTGAAGTAAAAAACTATGAACAGCAGGAACATATGATTCTGTGCGAATCCAATAAGTTTGTTCAATATTTGGTAGACCGCGGGTTGATAAAAGACCCCGGCATTACGGATGAAACAACCCGGCAAAGCAGCCAAAAGCGAAAATATAGCCTGTATCACAATACCCTATTGCTCCTCAAAAACTACCGCAATATATGCTGGCAGTTAAAGTCTTTTCCTACAAGCATCACCGCAGAACTGGACCGGCCTCTGGAAGAGGTTGACAACATTCTTTCGCTGGTTGATGACCAGTTAGATATGGGCAATCGCAAATTGGAAAGCCGACTGCATTCTTTGCAAAAATCCAGAATGTTGATTGACCGACTCAATGAAGCGGTCGCCATTTTACAAACAAAACCGGGTGATGGACCCTTGTTGTATGATGTGATTTATACCGCATACATCCAGCCGGAAGAATTGGGATATGCAGAAATTATTGAACGTCTGAATATCTCCATCCGCCAGTATTATCGTCTCCGTAAACGCGCGGTCAACCTCATCTCCATTCGGTTATGGTCGGCTCCCTCCCGTGAGCTTGAAATCCTATTGGATACCGTTGCACTTTTAGAGGCTATGAACGAAGCGTAAAAAACCTGGCATAAATCTGCTAACGACATGTATGTGCAAACGAGTTACACTGGTACTGTGCCAAGATGGGCATAGGCAAGACGCCGTATCCTCTCATATGAGATACACGGCGTCTTTTGTTTAGGAGGAGATGCAATGCAAGCTACAAAAGACAAGCGCTGGTACTGGATAATTGTCAGTGCGGTTTCCGCCCTGATTCTTTCTGTTCAGCTTGTAATGGCCGATGATATTTGGAGCCGATTTTCTTCCATCATGCGGGATGTGTATGGCCAAATCGTTGGTATATCCACCATTGTAGGTGTGACCGCAGCCGCGATTGCGCTCATTGTCCGTATGATTTCCCGTAATCAGCGTGCCGTGGATGAAGCCACACAATGGCTAAAACGTATTGTGATTACCTGGATTATCCTGAATACGCTGGGATTTGCCGTAGCCTATCTGCAACCATTGATTGCAGGCGGTAACTACACGGGGTAATACGGCATGCTGGATTGGATTTTTGAGGGCATTGCTGAATGGATAGGCGGTATCGTTTCTTCCATGATGGACGCTGTAAGCGGTATTTTTCTCGGTGCGTTAGGCGCTGATATGACCACCATGGAAGAATACTTCCCCTTTGTCAAAAGCGCCTTTTCGGTGTTGCAGTACACCGCATGGGCGCTCTTGTTTCTCATTACCGTATGGCAGCTGTTCCGCAGTTTGGGAGGTCCTCTTTCTGAAGCGGAAAACCCTTGGCAACTGGTAGCACGCAGTGCTTTGTTTGCAGTCTTGATTGCCTACGCCAAACCCATCTTTGAAATCTGCTTGTCCATTGCACGAGCACCCTATCTTGCCTTAATGGATTCAGGTACAGATGCTGCTTTCACCTTTGCCGGTATCGAAAGCACCTTGACCAATGGGCTTACCACCGTAGCGGCGGCCAGTACAATCGTCGGATTGTTGTTGATGATCATCCTGCTGGTCTCCCTGGGATGGAATTATTTCAAGCTGCTACTGGAAGTCGTAGAACGGTATATCGTCGTTGGGGTTATGTGCTATACCTCTCCGCTCGCCTTTGCCGCAGGCGGCAGCAAAGCCACCCAATCCGTATTCCGAAGCTGGTGCAAGATGGTTGGTTCACAGTTGCTCTTGCTCGTATTAAACGTATGGTTCCTTCGCGGCTTTGCATCTTCTGTCGGCCAATTCCTGGCAAACGGCGGTGCGCTCACCTCCGGCAGCGGCAACATCTTCTTATGGTTGTTCTGCGCACTGGCCTATCTGAAGACCGCCCAGCGCTTTGACAGCTACCTTTCTTCCCTTGGCCTGAACGTCGCCCAAACCGGCAGTTCTATGGGCATGGAAATCCTGATGGCTTCCCGCGCACTCTCAGGGCTGGGCGGAGGAGGGCGTAACGCCGGCAGCGTATTTGGCGGAGGCCCCACCCCTTCTCCTGCCCCTTCCGGCGGTTTTTCCACCAAGTTTACCCCCAATTCCTTTGTACGGGACGCTGTTGTAGACGGTGGTTCCAACATTGCCGCCGGCGGTGGTCTTGGTTTTGTCGGGCGTACATTTGGCGCCGTTGCCGCCAACCACGGCGCAGTGCTGTCCGGTCCTTCGATTGCCTCTGTTGCTGCCCGTCCCCCCGCAACTTCCGGTACCATTGCCGGTGATATAGCGGACAGAAGCCTTGGCAACTATATGCCGCATCTGCAAGGACACTCTTTACGCGATACATCCATCACAGGAGGGCGAATCCAAACAACCGCTTCTTTGGCGGACGGGAAAACCGCCGCTCTTTCCTTGTTCGATACCAACCAGTTTGAAGTTCCTACATCACCGTATTCTTTGGTTACTGCTGAAGATGGCAGCCAATGGTATCAAATGGCGTCCGGCGAAGGGATGGGTGCATTTTATGCGGTGCCTTCTTTTGACGGATCTGGCTCCATGGTTGCCGACACCTTTCCCGGTATCACGGATACATCGCTGCGCACCGTTGATGATGGTGTGCTGGAAGCAAGTTCTAACAACGGGACAAGCCTTTGGTATAACAGCGCGTTGTATGATGAACCAGCAGCCCCGCACGATACCATACGAACTGCTGACGGTGTGGGCTGGTATGCACTACGCCCCAACGCATCTATCCCAGAATTGAATGGAGAGGAAGCGTTTGACGCTGCTCAATTTCATTCGTTTATGCCCGGGTTTTCTCCTGCTTCTGCCATTTCCAGTCTTTCGCCTGCCCAGCAATCCGATGGTTTTTTTGAAGTCTTGCATCAGGACGGCAGCGGCACTAGATTCTACGATTGTTCTCAATACGGCTCGCCGCGCGGCGATTATAAGGTGTACGAGGACAGCACCGGGCATCAATGGTTTGCCATTGACGGAACGCCTGCCATAGACCACGTTCCCATGACCGACCATCACGGACAACCTCTCTATGAAAATGGGACGCTTAAAACCACACCCAAACCCACAATTCGGTATCGGTCTGTTCTCACCCGATTTGCTTCCCCCGAAAAGAGGAACCCGCTGCAACCCATTCAACCCCCCAAACGAAAATAGAGCGCAAACGCGCTCTGTTTCTTTTTCAGGAGCGTGCATCATGCCCGAAGAAAAAAACACAACCATCGTTGGAGACGGACACGACAACTATGCGCAGGCCGCGCAAAGTGCCATACGCGCCAAGGCAGCGTTTCAGGCCAGCGCCGCAGCAGGCGCGGCAGTCGTTCCGTGGGGCGCTGTTGTTACAACGGCCTGGAGCGCACGCCATACGCTGATGAAGGTGTTGATCTGCGTCTGTCTGGCTTTGTTGTTCCCCGTCATTCTCGTCATCTCCCTGCCTGCTATCATTTTCAACGGGAACAGTTCCGGCGATATTTATGAAGAAACCGACGCCATGAGCGAGGTGGTGGCCGCTTGTGTGCAGGACGGCTACGACGCGGCGCTTGCCGAGGTGGAACACATCATTGATACAGGCGGGTATGATTACAACATGTCCATGGACGCGCTGATCAATTACGCCAATTCAAGCACCAGCTACGATGTCTGCACCGTTCTGTCGGCTTATTCGGCCAGTATGGAGCAACGCAATGTTTCCGCAATAGACATGCAAACCAAACTGAAATCTGTAAGCGACGACATGTTTCAGGTCACCTACGAAGAGAAAGTCGGGACAAGGCAGCCCACTTCCGAATCCACACCGGAAAATCCGTCTCTTGTACGGTACGTCGAATGCACCATTCATCCCTTGGATGAAACGGTCGTCTATCAAGCGTTTGGCATTGTGCCGGACGCTATGTACAGCGATACCAACACCACCTACGCCGAGGCCATCGCTACCATGTCCGATTCCTTAAAAAAGACGTTATATGGCGGTGCAGATATTGGAAGTGTCCCCGCCATCACCGACGCACAGCTACTGCAAATCTTAAACGGGTTGCAGTGCAGTGCTACGCGCAAAGCCCTGATACAAAACGCGCTGTCGTTGGTCGGAAAAGTGCCCTACTTTTGGGGCGGTAAATCCGGTCCCGGCTGGAACGAAGAATGGGGAACGCCCAAACTCGTTACATCAGCCGGCTCTGCCAGTTCCGGTCAGCTTCGGCCATACGGGATGGATTGCAGCGGGTTTACCGATTGGGTGTACAAGACAACCGGTTTGCCTTCTATCGGCGCCGGCAGCGCCAATCAATGGAGCAATTCCGTAGAAATTTCTGCAAGCGAGTTACGGCCCGGTGACCTGGGGTTTAAGGCACGGCCCAGCGAGCCGGGCGTCAATCACGTTCTGATGTATGTAGGTATCGATCCCTCCAGCGGCAAACAAATGTGGGTGCACTGTTCCAGTTCAGCCGGTGGTGTCGTTTTAAATGCCCCCGGTTACGTCCGATATTATCGAAGGCCGGTGGGCATCGACTTGGAATCGGAAGATGTGCCGGCGATACAAGCGCCCGGAGAAGTCGATTATACAATGCGTGTTGAAGTCACGCATTACTGTGCATGCGCCAAATGCTGCGGCAAAAACGCCAACGGCATGACCGCAAGCGGGAAACAGGCCGCTCCGGGCATGGTCGCTATGTCCAGTCACTATCCCTTTGGGACGAAACTGAGCATCAACGGCGTCGTATATACGGTCGAGGATCGGGGCGGCAGCGGCATTGAATCCAACATCGCTCGCGTGGACATCTTTGAAGCAGACCATCAGACTGCTTTGCGAAAAGGCCGGTACTACGCCATCGCAACTTTTTATAAGTAGGTGGTTTTCATGTCAGAGTTTGACAACAGCGGTTTTTATCCCGTTCCTGCAAATTATACGGACAGCGGACGGCTTTTCGGCGGATTGTGCGAAGTACGCAATACTGTGGAAGCGGTGGTTCTTGTTGCGTTGCTCGGATACCCCGAACTGGCATGGCTGCATCTTGCACTGCCGTTAAAGGTCGTTGTCATGACAGTTACCCTGCTTCCGTTGGGCGTTTTTGCGCTGATAGGCATAGGCGGGGAATCTTTGCTGCAATACGCACTGCACATGGCTGCATATGCAAAAGCCAAACGCGTCTTACATTTCGAGAGGATCCAAGTCATTGAAGTTGAAGAAGAAAACGGGAAACAGCACCCCCAAAAATCCCAAAAAACAAAAGCCCGGAGAAAGCGTACAAAGCTGGCTGGGCATCAAAGCGGTCAGAAACGGTGTGATTGAACTGTCCAATGGCCGGTACGTTCGCATATTGGAAGTCAAGCCCATCCACTTTGCGCTGCGCTCTGCAGAGGAACAGGCCAATATCATTCAATCGTTTGCCAGCTTATTGAAAATTGCGCCGGTGCGCATACAAATCAAATCGGTATCGCGCCGTGCCAACGGAAGTGAATATATCCAATCTGTGCAGTCAGATTTGGAAAGCCAAACCGATACTGAAAGCATTGCTCTTGGACAAGAATATGTTCGTCTCATTCAAAGTTTGGAATCACGCGACGCCGTATCCCGGCGTTTTTTCGTCATCTTTGAGTATGAACCCATCGCACGCCAAGAAACGTCCTATGCATCCGCCTACGCTGCATTGGAAACTGCGACCCATACCCTCAAATCTTGTCTTGCACAATGCGGCAATGCCGTTGTTATTCCGACCGACGCGGATAAACAGCTGGCCGAAATTCTATATGCGTATCTCAATCCGAAAAGTAGCCGGACAGAGCCGTTAAAACAGCGCGTGGAGCGCGTTGTCGTGGATACGATGATTACACAGGGCAAAACCATCGGGAAAGACCCGATTCCCGAAATTCCCTTTGCTCATTTTGTTGCTCCGCGTGGCTTGGACTTGGCACATCGTCAGTACGTGATTGTGGACGGCACCTATATGTGCTTTCTCTACATACGAAAAGACGGCTATCCCAACCGCGTGCGGGGCGGGTGGCTTTCCACGCTGATCAACGCAGGGGAAGGTATTGACGTCGATTTGTTCTTACAACGCGAACTGCGCAGCCGTGTTTTGGACAAGGTAGCACAGCGTATCCGATTGAACCGCACAAAAATGAAAAGCATTCAGGATACAAGCACGGACTATGAAGAACTGGCCAGCGCCATCCAGGCCGGATACTATATCAAGTCCGGGATTGCCAACCACAACGAGGATCTGTTCTATGTCTCCGTTTTCATTACCATCTCGGCGTCAACCTACCACGAGCTTGACCAAAAACGCAGCCAGCTTGTTGACCAGTTAAAAGCCATGGATGTATTGGTAGGCGACTGCCATTATCGACAGGAGGAAGCATACAAAACCGTTTTACCGCTGCTCAACTTTTTACCGCTCCAGAAAAAAGCGCAGCGCAATGTCTTAACCTCCAGCGCCGCTGCCTTTTATCCGCTGACCTCGTTTGAACTGTACGAAAAGGAGGGAATCTTTCTTGGCATCAACCGGTTTAACAATTCCATGTGCATCCCTGATTTGTTCAATACAACGGCCAATAAAAACGCCAATGCCATTGTAAGCGGTACTACCGGCGCAGGCAAAACCTACTTTTTGCAGCTTCTCGCACTTAGGATGCGGCTGCGCAACATCCGTTGCTTTATCATTGTGCCGGTCAAAGGTCACGAATACCGAAGGGCCTGCAAAAATATCAAAGGTTCGTTTATCAAACTGAGCAGTCAGATCGGCATCAACATCATGGCGATTCGCAAAACCGCCAAGCCCGATATGGAACTGCTCGATGAGGATTACGCCGCTGAAGATTGTTTGCTCTCGAAAAAAATCCAGGTATTGCTCGCTTGGTTTTCTTTGCTGGTGCCTGATATGAAAAACGAAGAAGAACAGCTTTTAGATGAGGCGCTGATGGAGGTCTATCGCCAGTTCGGTATCACATACGATAACGAATCAATATATGCTGATGTGTCGAAATGTGTTCTAAAACGGATGCCTGTGTTGGGGGATCTATATCAAATTCTCAAAGACAATCCCCGGACAGAGCGCATCGCTATCATTCTCAACCGGTTTATCCACGGCAGCGCTCAGTATTTCAATCAACAGGACAATGTGGATTTGGGTAACCCCTACACTGTATTCGACCTATCGGATTTGCGCAACAGCAAGCTGCAACCCTTGGCCATGCTCATCGTATTGGATTTCGTCTGGGATTGCATCAAAGAGGATTGTACGCAACGCAAGGCCGTTATCATCGACGAACTGTGGCAGCTGATTGGTTCCACAGCCACCAAGCAATCCAGTGATTTTGTCGTGGATATTTACCGTCTAATCCGTGCTTATAGCGGTGCTGCTATCTCCGCCAGCCAAAACCTGACGGATTACGATAGTGATGCCGGCCGCGTTATTCTGAATACCAGCAAAACCAAAATCCTTTTGAACCTCGAAGCCGATGAAGCGCGCAAAGCCCAGCGTCTTTTGAATCTGAGCAGTATGGAAGCGCACAGCATCACACAGTTTGGACGGGGCGAAGCGTTGCTGATTACAGCCGGAAGCAAGGTGCCGTTGTCCATTATTGCCTGCAAAAAAGAACACGAACTGATTACAACGGACCGGACGGAGTTAAAGGCGCTTTTAGAGAAAAAGAAACGGGAACGGGAGGAAAGCGGATGAAAACAATCCATCTTTTATCGGACGAACAGCTTGTAGTGCAATGGTTATCACAGTACGGGCCTCTGCCCATTGAACTGGTGCGTACCTGGTTATCTTACAAACCGCAAAACATACAGGACAAAATACTGAAAAACCTGCTCATACACGGATTTATCTATCAGGTTGCGGAAAATATTCTTACCATTGACCCCACTACGGTGATTCCCAACGAAGATATTGTGCGGGCAGGATGGGTGCTGTCAAGATTAGATGGGATCGACCCGCACGCGCACTATCCGGCTCGATTCCCTGCTCAGATACATTTTCTTTCTCATCAATTCGGTGTGGATATTATGGTGATCCATCCCGGCAGCGAACACCTTGTCTATCTGTTGGAATCCAGCGAACAGCTTAAATACATTTTTGTGATAGAGGACATCGCGCAGCTCCCTCTTGCCGTACCGGACGATGTTCCTTATATGATTGCCTACGCTCCCACCCCATCCCATATCACTTTCTATACCAGGAGGGATTCCACCGATGTCCTTTGCCCACCAACTGCGTCAAGTAGGCTCTGAGTTACAGCGGGTCTGCGGACTATATCAGAAAATCACACCAGCCCCAACAAATACAGCGCGCTTGTTTGACTTTAGCAGCGCTTGTGAACGGCTGGCTCTCATCGCCCGTGAGTTGCCCTGTTATACAGGACATCCAACGGCAAAAACACAGGTTCTTGCACAGGCAACACAGGAACACGGGATTGCCGTTTCCAATACCCCTTGGTTTTGCATTACGCTGCCTGTTCTTTTGCCCCGTAAAGAACACGGCTCTTCTGAATTTCTGCGCCGGCCTCTGTACCATGCATTGGCTCTGTATTTTAGGCAGCACGACCGGCCTACGTTTACCGATTGTGTACTCTGCTTTGTTCACACCTACCCATACGACCGGCCGGAACGCGCATACCGGGACCATGACAATATCGAGCTCAACGCTGTCTCGGACGCCATTGCGCTGTTCGTCATGTACGACGACGCACCTCTGCTATGCTCACATTTTTATTGCTCTCAAATGGGGGAGAAAGAATGTACCCGTGTTTTTGTCATCCCGCGCAAGTCCTTTGTCGCATGGTTGAACGATATGTCTTTTTGAAAAAACCTGCGCCATGAAAAAGGCTTCTTTTCTCTGGCCTTTAAGAGTCCCAACATTCAGCGTTTCTCCGTATGGAACCGGCGTTTTTTGCGCCAAAGAGAGCGATCACCTGGCGCAATGAAAGGAGCTATCCTTGCTTTATCTTCGCCCTGACACCTATCTACATCGCCTACTTACTCTGCTTACCGTTGTAGGTGAGTACCCTTATCGTTCGCTTTCTTTGCTTGGAAACAGGCGCGTGTTGACTACGCTGGTTCGTTCACTCCAACAACCGCAAACGGTTCAGCCGCCAAAGGCGCCTCCCGTCTTCTGTCGCGTCTTATCCGTGAGCGGACATGGCGCGTATAAAACCATCCGCCTTCACCGAAGCGCGTTTCCGATCTTACAGCGCTTGTATCCTGATGCATTGCAAACCTATCTCACTGTAACGCATCAGCATCGGTTTGCTGGGGGACCTGAACATATCGGACGCAATCACCGCATTGCAGAATCCGCCGCCATGTGTATGATGGCGGGCATTGAGATACGTCCTCCGCTTATAGCGCCGCTCACCGCTACCCCTACTCAACAGTGCATGGAAGCCTCTTCGTTTTACCTGGCGCGCTTTCTCAAACAGGATCTTACGGGATTGAACAAGACCATCTTTACCCGTGTGACCGGGATGCTGTTAGGGCCTACTCAATCTTACGCGCTGTACAATGCACGCCAGTCCAAAATGAAATGGAACGGGATGGGGGAGTTCAAAGCACTTCAAATCTTGCGCGATGTTTCCTATGCCATGACCGGCCAGGCGTCCGATTATGCGGTAATGTTTGGTGCGACGCCGGACAGCCTCATGCTGACCGACACGCAGCGCTTTGACAGCATCTATCCGAACATTCATTTTGTGCCTTTGGACCGCAACGGCGTTGCCCTTCTTCGTCTGCTCTGCCGTCCCCATGCAAAAGCACGTTTGCAGTCTTTGCTGTTTCCGCCAGAGATGCGTTGTACCGATACCCACATTGATTGCGACGCCCAAACCGGAACCCGATATATTCTCTCTTACCTGGACGGCAACATCGCAAGGCTGCTTCGCTTTAAGCAAACAGCGCTTTTCTACGGCTCACAATGGAACTATGAAGTGCTCTGTTACCCTTGGCAGCAGCCGTTCGTTCAATCGTACATGGAAAACCTTGCTGCCATACGCGTGATGCCCATAGAACAAATTCATGAAAGAATATCAGACTTTTGATATTATTTTATACTTTTGTTGATATAAGGAGGAAACAAATGCTATACTATACTCAAACATTGGGTAAAGGAGGATGGCACATGGACAAAGCGCCGCGTATACAACCGTCGTCTGCCATTCGCAAGGACTACAAACAATTTTCCGATTACTGCCATGAATCCATGGAGCCTGTCATCGTTACAAACAACGGCGTCAGCGACCTTATCGTCATGTCGCCCGAAGCGTACTATCGCAGGGAAGCATGGAACCGCCTGCAAATCGAGCTGGCCAAGGCCGATAAGCAAATGGCTGAGCGGAATTTATACGACCATGAAGAAGTGTTCAGCCGTCTGCGGGAGCGCCTGCGCCATGAGTAAATACGGGATACGATACACCTCGCTGGCGGTGGATGACCTGGATTTGGCGTTTTCATATATCGCCCAAGAAAACTTGCAGGCAGCCAACGAATTGTTGGATAAGCTGGAAAACGCCATTCTACAGTTGCAGAGCTTTCCTTATTTGGGGGTTGTTTTGCCGAACCAGAAGACGTATGAGGTGACAGGATACCGCTATCTGGCGGTGGATAAATACGTTGTTTTCTATCGCATTGATGATACACAAAAAGAGATACAGGTTGCCCGCGTGTTTCACTCGCGCCAAAACTGGCTGTATCTGGCTTTATCGACCGAAGGGTAAAGGCCTGGCTTTTTTCTTTTGGGAAGGAGTACTTTTTGACCAAACGCACACGCTTGATTATAGGAGCCATCGCGCTCCTTTTTTTGTTCCCGTATTTAGGCGGCCTTTTGGCCCAATGCGCGCATGCGGCATTTGCTTCTCCATCCGAGCCAGTCCCTGCTATTCTGCTTTCCCCGTTTGTATGTTACCGATACGCCTGCACACTTTCCGGCCTTCAATACACCTTATTGACCATCGCCATCGTGTGCGGTGCAGGTTTTTGGTTGGGCAAGCGGTTTGGCGGCGATGTGGATGCGCGCAACTTTACGCGCAGCAAAAAAGGCACCTATGGAACAGCAGGCTGGATGAATGCATCCGAACGGCAAGCATTTCTTGAAAATGTCCCGCCCGAACAGCCTAAGGGAACCATTCTTGGAACAGACGGGCGTTCCCTGGTAGTCCTGCCGGACGATACGCCGTTCAACAAGCACATCGGGGTATTCGGTGCGTCTGGCACACGCAAAAGCCGGGGATTTGTCCGCCCGTATTTGCTGCAGTGCATTCGGCGCGGTGAATCCGTGGTATGCACCGACCCCAAAGGAGAGCATTACCGCGACCTGGCCCATTCCTTTCGCCAAAGCGGGTACACGGTCAAGGTGTTGAATCTTGTTGATCCCACCCATAGCGACGCTTGGAATTGCATGGAACGGTTAGACGGCGATACCCTGCGCGCCCAAATTTTAACGGATATCATCATCGCAAACACCGGGAACGGACACGGAGACCCATTTTGGGACAACGGCGAGCAAAACCTCTTGCGCGCTTTGATTCTTTATGTAGACCAGGCGCCCGGATATACACAAAAGACGTTGCCGGCTGCTTACAAGCTTTTGACCCATACGCCTTTGCCGCAGCTCACCGCAATGTTTGAACGGCTCCCCATCACTCACCCGGCCAAAGCGCCTTACAACCTGTTCGCACAGGCAAGCGATTCTGTCAAGTCCGGTATTGTCATTGGCTTGGGCACACGGCTGCAAACCCTGCAAAGCAAAGAGGTAGAACGCCTGATTTCCACCAGCGATATCAGCCTCATGCTGCCCGGCCAGGAAAAATGTGCGTATTTCATCGTCCTGAGCGACCAAGGGCCTCACCTTCAGTTTTTGTCATCGTTGTTCTTTTCGCTTTTGTTCCAGGACCTTGTCATCTTTGCAGACCGGCAACCGTCCGGGCGGTGCCCAGTCCCCGTCCATATTGTACTGGAGGAATTGAACAACATCGGCGACAACCCCATCCCCCGGTTGCCCAGCCGGTTAAGCGTGCTGCGCGCACGCGCTATCCGCGTTTGTTGCATTGTCCAAAGTTTGGGCCAACTCCAAAGCCGGTTTCCTGAGCATCAATGGGCCGAGATTCTCGGCAACCTGGACATACAGATGCTGTTTGGATGCACGGATTTGCTTACCGCTGAATACTTCAGTCAACGGTCCGGCGAAATGACCGTAGATGTGCAATCGCAAATGACCATGCGGCAGTCCATAGCGATAACGCAAGTCGCTCCGCAATACCGGCTCAGCGAATCCGTCGGCCACCGCACCCTTTTAACACCGGACGAAATTCTGCGCCTGCCAAACGACGAACTGCTGCTGGCGTTGCGCGGGTGTAACCTGCTTTGCCTTAAAAAGTATGACTATGCCCAGCACCCTGACAGCAAACATCTCGTGCCCAGCGACATCCAAGCCTATCCCTCTCCGCCGGAGATCAAACAGGATGTTTCCGCTGCATCTCCCCCTTCTCCGCGTAAGCCCGTCACCCATCTATACCAACCGGCACAACAAAACGATTTTTTAAGGAGGTAAGCCCATGCCAGAACAAACCATTCCAACTGTCCCTGAAGATACCGGCGCCCCTATTGGCGAAACAGCCCAGCGCCGCCAGCGCATCATTCCCATCGACCAAACGCGCAGCGTCCAAACAACCCGCGACCAAAAACGTAGTGAACTGATAGACCTTGTCGAATCCCAAAAAAGCGGACGCGTGCTATCAGGGATTGTACAGGGACGCGAGCTAAACAGCGATGCCAGCTCTGTGTATGCCGTCGTGTATCACGGCTCGTATAAAGTGATTATCCCGGCCGAAGAAATGGTTCCGCTGACACCCGAAACCGAACATATGCAAATCGCCCTTGTTACCAAACGCCTGGGCGCAGAAATCGATTATGTGGTAGCAGGCATCGACATGGAAACAGGCGTTGCAGCCGGCAGCCGGTTAGAAGCCATGGCCGTTCGTCAGCGCGAATTGCTGCGCACAAATCACGACGGCGCGTACGAGATTCAGGAAAACGACCTAGCGGAAGCGCGCGTTGTTTCGGTCATCCGGCCCGGTATTTTTGTTGAGCTGTTCGGCCTGGAAATCTTCGTTCCTTTATCGGAATTAAGCTATCAGCGCTGGCTCAATGCCGAAGACCATTTTGTTGTCGGGCAGCGGGTACTCGTCCAAATCCTTTCCATCGCCCGTGATGACCCCGAAGCGCTTGGCATGACCGTATCCGTCAAGCGCGCCGCTGAAGAATCGTTCTTAGCTTCTGTCGCACGCTATAAAGTCAATGATCTGTACATTGGTACCGTCAGCATGATCACCACAGCCGGCGTCTTTGTTTCTCTGGACGGCGTGGATTGCCTCTGTCGGTTTCCGCGTCGCGGACGGCCGCCCATCGGCACAAACGTCACCGTCAAAATATTGGGTATTGACCGTGAAAGCAAACGCATTTGGGGGGTGATTGTCCATTGACCACCGGCGCTTATTTAACCGAACGCAAAAACCGCCGAGTGTTGGCAGAACACGCTTACCAACTGGTTTCAACGGCGCTGCAGGTTGAAGATTTCGATGATTCTACGCTTGTAACTTATCAAGACGGGTTTCATATCCAATTCGGGTTTTCGGCCATGCACCCCTTGCTCGTCATGTGCCTTGTACGGTCAATGGTGCCGCCTACGGAGGAGCAGCTGGATATGATCAACGACCTAAACCTCAACACCGTGCTTGGCAGCCATTCCATTAACCGTGCCACCGGCTGCTATTCTTTTCGCGTCACTCAATGGCTGGATGCAGAACTCACCGAACAACGGTTGTTTGAAATCTTACAGCGCGCACTGGAGGAAGCCAAAAAAGGATATTCCATCCTCGTTTCTTGCGCTTGACAAAACTGAACTGTGTAATTATATATCAAAGAGAGGAGGAGTCCTATGAAACGAATGGCACAGTTCTTTGCGGTTGGTCTGTTACTTTGTGTTTTGGCAGGCTGCAGCAACCAACCTTCGGTGCCTGCAAATAGCCCGTTGTCAAGTGCAAGTCCGTCATCCGAAATTTCCCCGACGCCGGTTCTGTCTCCCGGCGCAACGGCATCCGTTTTCCCGGAGGCAACACAGGCCACAGCGATCCCAACGCGAAAGCCCGGAAAAACCACCGCCAGGGCAACGCAAAAGCCGGCTGCGACCAATACTCCCTCTTCAACACAAAAACCTGCAGTTTCGGCAAAGCCCACCGCAACGCCGACGCCCAAACCGCCTGCCTATCGTGACGCCACTTCATGCCGCAGCGCGATGATGCAAGGAATCAACGCTGCGCGTGCGGAAAAAGGGTACGATAATGCTTCTACCAGCAGTAGCTTAAACAGCGTTGCGCAGGATCGTGCGCGCCAGATGGCAGCCAACCAGTCTGTCTCTCATATCGGCAGCGGCTATCTGGAAGCGGTAGGCCGTATGAACAGCGCCGGCGGTGCCTACAACAGCGGGTATGTGTGTGTTACCATGCATGTTAGGCAGCTGCTTGAATGTTCACAGTATGGGATCGGCGTAGCCATCGGTCAAGACGGCAAATATTATTACTCGATTATCGGCCAATAAAAGAGCGCTTAAAGCGCTCTTTTTCATTCAAAGGAGCGTGTTTGCTTTGCGTAAATCCATGGCGTCCCGTGCGGGCGCTTTTTTCTTTTCCCTGCTATTGTTTGCTACGGCGCTGCCTTTCAGTGCGTTTGCTATGGCATCCACTTCCCGCATCACGTCAAAAGATGAACCCGCATCCGTTCGTTTGTTTGAAAACGTATCAGGGAGCGGGACGTGGGAAGCAACGAAAACCCCGCAGCATTTCAATGTGGATGAAAACAAGGTCGTGTATTGCCTTGAACACAAAAAAGGCAACCCACGCAACAACAATACCTATTCCATGTTTGATCCGACAGAAACTTATCCAACGGAAACTTACGCGGGGCTCTATTCCATTTTGACTTTTGGCTATCCCGCAGGCGGAAACGGCGGTTTAACCGATGACCAGGCACGATACGCTACCGCCAACGCAGTCCGTTACTGGTTGGCCGAACAGCAGGCCAAGCATGGGATGGACTTCCAGCAGTATAACTTTTCGCAGCTGGCCCGTAACCGCGCACGGGCTAAGCAAGGCGACGCCACTGCACAGAAAATGTGGGAGTATTGTATGGACCTGGTGAACAAAGCGCGGAATAGGGCGACTGTCGACAACAGCCTGATGATGCCTGCTGTCATCAATACGCTGAAGATGTCTGCTCCCGCTACCGGCAAGATCCGTGTCCATAAGGACGGCTACCTCAAAGGACTTGCTTTTGGGCGATTACATCGTAAAGGAAGTTGAGGCAGGGGATGGCGGTTACCTACTCAATGGTCAAGAGTACCCGGTTTCCATCGATTTGAGAGACCCGACTACGGATGTTTATCCTATCACCATCGGCAATACCGTTATCAAAGGGCAGATTGCGTTGACCAAGTTTGTCCAGGGTGAGAATCCCGACGATAATATCAAGGTTCCCTTAGAAGGCAGGACATTTACGTTTACCTTAAAATCCACCGGCGAAGTGTTGGATACACAGATAACCGACGCAAATGGATACTGTATCAGCAAACCTTTGCCATATTCCACCGTTATCGTTACCGAGACAGATACGGGCGATCCTTCCATTGCACCGGTTGAACCGTTTGAAGTAGTGATTGATACTGACCAAAAGGTTTACTCTTATATCTTGGAAGATTTTGTGTATCAGAGCGAAATCAAGGTTGTAAAGGTAGACGCTGCCACCGGCAAAACCATTCCGGCAACGGGCAACATATTCAAAATCCGT
>ENA-UONY01001741-UONY01001741.1-human-gut-metagenome-genome-assembly--contig:-CS9-NODE-1741-length-17096-cov-6.704771_pt1 | contig 17096 bp, 17 predicted proteins | sample MGYA00242465_ERZ724012 | MGnify/ENA metagenome assembly ERZ724012 | reverse complement strand
GCGCCGCCTGTAAGCGGTATGATCATCCCCGCCTCCACCAGGGCTGCGAGTGCGCTATCCGATGATAGGGTTGCCCTCTCCAGCCTGGCCAGCACCTGCTCCCACAGCGCCGGGCTGTGCTCCCTGGGTGGGCCGCCCTCGATGGCGCCGCTGACGATCACGCTCAATCCTCTGCGCATTACGGCAGTGGGCCGCCGGTGGCCATCCTTGATCCCGACTGCGGTGATGCGTAGCGAGTCGGTCGGGTGGTCCAGGATCTCCCAGGGCACCTCCATTTCGCCGCCGGTATAGAGCATTGACTTTTGCACCCGGGGAGTCCAAAATACGATGGTTTTGGTGTAGCCCTCCCAGCTCGCATCAAAGGCAGCCTCAAACGTCACTTCGCCGACAGACCGGGATACCAACAGCTTGTCCGGCGTGGCAGTCAGGATCTGGTCCTGTATTTCGATCTGGAGTTTAGTCACGATGTCAAACCCCTCTCTACAGCTGCGCTGAGCGTGGTGGCTGTGGTCGGATTGATCAGTATCGCGCTATGCATTGCGGGGAGCAGCGCGAATAGATGTATATCGCCGGCCATCGTGGCGGCGTTGGCCGGATTCCCACAGCTATCGCATACAGCCAACATTGAGCCGTTGATGTTCAACATAACATCTGCCGCTGTGTTGGGCGCATCAAACAGAATCAGCAGCGTACTACCATCGATCACCTTCATGCCCTCAGTCTGAATCGCGACGGATTTTGTCACCGCATCCGGCGCATCGCTGCACCGACCGTATCCAGCCGTCACGCCGATACTGCCGCCGGCTGCATCCGCACCTTGCGGGATGCCCAAACTGAGCACAGGATTGGCTGCAGTCCCGGTAATTTTGGCGGTAGCCTGGTTCCCAGCGGGCAGCGTGGTTACTGTTCCAATTTGTAGATTGGGTGTCACTCCATCCTTGCCCGGATTGCCTTGAGGGCCAATCTCGCCGGGGTCGCCCTTCGGTCCAGCGGGCCCTTGGTCCCCGGTCGGGCCCTTGATGTTGGCAGCCGCTGGGGCCTCGCCCATGCCCTCTTTGCTGGGGGTCCACGTCAGCGTGCCGTCATCGGCCACACTGGGGGCCCAGTAGCCACCATCCTCGCCCTTGTCGCCGGGCACTGGCGTAGCGGTACCACTGCTTTGCTGCTTATCCAGCAGCAGCCAGCCGGTGGGAGATACCTGGAAATGATACACACCAGCGGTGATGTCCCCTGGATCAATTGGTTTTCCGGTAAGCCGGTCCAGAATACTCATTTCTTGCCCGGCATAGCTCAGGCGTGGATTCTCGGCGGTGTTGCTGTATAAAAATTTCACGCCAAGGGTTGCCCCGGATATTAGCGTAAATCCGTCAAAAGCCTTAATCTGCTTAACGGCAGTCGTTGGCGGCGTTTGGCACTCCACTAACGCGTTGACCGCCAAGTGCACGGAGCCCTGCCGGCCATTTACGGCAGTTACGCCGGAGCTGGGTATTTGTACGGTTACGTTGCCGCTGGTGTCCGGTTTGACGCCGTTTACGGATTTTACTGCCCCGGTAGCTGCCGCCTTGGCCTCGTTGATTGCCTGATTGATATCCGCAAGGGTCTGGTAATTGTAGTAGTTGTTGGATGGGGTGATGCCTGCCGCAGGGGCGGCCTCGACGTATACCGCGACATTAAACACACCTATTACGTCCGTGCTGCTGATCAGAGCGACATCTACCAGGACGTTACCTGGGCAAGTTAGGGCTTCTGGGGCTAGGGTAATCGTGATGTCTCCGCGCGTCCCACCAATCTCATAGGCGGTCGTGCCATCGCCCAGTTTATCATAGATACCACCGTGCCCGTCCCCCTTTTGGAAGCGGATGACTGCTGTTGCGCCGGCAGGGATTGTCCAAGGATTACCGTCGCTGTATAAGGAGATTTTTATCTTCCGGGAGCAGGTGTCTCCTTGCTTGGCGTATATGGTCTGCCGTGCGCCGATCCTTTTCAGATCGGCGTCAATTGTATATAGCGTGTGCATAAGCTATCCTCCTTTGGATGCTTTGAGGATTTGGTAAAATGCGCTGTTGCGGTCCGTGATCTGCTTGAGCAGGCGGCGGGTGGTCTGCTGGAGATTCCGGGCCACAGTGCTGACGTAGATCTTATTGCGCTCGGGGTGATGGGGGTAGATGCGCTGCTCCCGGATTTGCACCAGGTGCCGCTGTTCACGATGCGGATCTACCAGTAGGATTTGATCGAACATGGACATCTGCAGGCCGCTCCAGCGCTGCGGGTCCAAGCTATGCAGATCTACCACATCCAGCTCCCAGGAGCGGACCGGCTGAGACGCTGCGTCCACCTTGGCCTGGGCATCCTCCATCAAGCTCCGGGCGTCCGTGTAGCGCTCATCTATCCACACCTTGGATATGATCTGTTTGGTATAGCGGGTATTTTGCACATAATTTTTGCCGCCATTGACGGAGTAGATCCGCAGACCATCCTTGCCGATGGGGTATAACCGGGTATACAAATCGGTAGATTTGCCCTTGAACTCCGTTTTGCGCAAGTTTACACTGTCCACGACATAAGCGGTAGTTTGAGTGGCCTTTTTGGGTGTGATGATGGTTGCTATCCGATGATCATTATCAAAGCGCACTGGATATCCAAATAGATCTTCCATCTCCAGCATAATATCCAGGGGCGTTGGCCCCTCCATTTCGATTGCACGCGCTTTTGTGTCAGATTCCGCGCCCACCACGGTCCAGCCACCTGGACAGACAGCCTTGGCAATGCCGATTGCTGCGGCAGTGCCGCTTTTGTAAGGGATGTATATACCTACTCTCCAGGCATCCAGGTCCAACTGACATTTGATGTCCGCTGTCCGGCCACCGGCGTCAATAGCCCTTATCACATAGGTTTGATTCTCCGTGGTTTCTATGATTCTGGATTCCTCCTGGATTTTTTTATAGGCAGGATCGGAGAGTTGGACCGTAAAGTGCAGTTCGTCCCGCCCGTCCTCCATGCGCTGGATGTAGTAATCATCCACCGCAATCAGCTCGCCGCCCTCAAATTCCGGCACTTCGCCAGATAATGGGTAGGGGTCGCTCCTAATTTTCAGCATGTGTCCACCTCATAGGAATGTTGGCGTATATCGGATATGCACCGGCGTATCCACCCTGCCGCCCTCTCCGCTGCTCAGTTCCTCGTATAGCGATATTTCATTTTTTCCTGGGCGCAGGGCAGGGAAGTCCGTCCAACGCAGGGTTGTGGATATGATGGTACTGCCCATTGTGTATACTTTTCTGATGCCATCCAGCACAATATTGCCGGTAGGCTTCTGGGGGTACGCCCATGATTTGTCATTGATGATTAGGAGTATCCCATTCAGGTTGGAGAGTGCGCTTGTCAGGGGCAGCTCTACTCTGCAGTCCGTCAAGGGATAGTTGCTATGGCAAATCAATGTTGTGCTGGAGGCGGCTGCAACGCTGATCTGCAGTTGCTCTGCCGGCCAATGGCGCACTGCCTGGAATTGATACTCCACTGTGGCAACGATCTCGCCAGTAACTGCCGGGGCGCCCTCGGCCAGCAAAATAGCTTGATATAGGTACCCATCCCCGATATCAATTTCCAGTTCCCCCGCACCCACCAAGGCGCTGAAAGCAGAGATGTTTGCGGTCCACTCCCTGGGCGTCTGCCCATAAAAATCAATCCGGCACACGAATCGCCGGGCACCGCGCCGTTGCTGGAGCAGGTGCATGGTATTGCGCCCGGCTCCCTGAAAGATGCCGGTATCCATATCGCAGGCTGTGATTTCTGGCCAGGATTGCATCTTTGCTCCAAATTCAGCCAAATCTCTGCCGCCCACGGTCACTGGGATATGCAGCATTTACATCACCTCAAATTCCATTTGTTCGCCCATGTAATGAGCGGTACTGCGCGCAATTTCCCGGCCATCCAGGTATACAGGCACCTCCACAGTGGCCTGCAACTGAGCGCTACTCCGGTGGGCTGGGGGCTGCCCCAAATCCCGCCAGGATGCAGGCATAGGGGAAACGTAGGTCGTGGAGGCTCGGGCGGATTCGAACAAATCTTGGGAAGTGTGGGTCAACTCATGGAACTGTGTGCGCACTGCACCAATCAACAAATCCGTGCCCTTTTTGATGCCTACAGCAATGCCGGCAGGCCACCAATACCCAACCTCCTTCTCGCCAACGCGGGAAGGAGAATTGATTTGCAGCGCTCGCCTGGCTGCCCGCACAGCTGCTTGGGAAACATCCTGCGCGGCGGACACCACAAGGTATTCGCCGTTGCGGATGCCGGTGGCTGTGCCGGCGGAAAACTGGTATCCGACATCTTCGCCAGAGCTGCTGGTGTAGTCCTGCAGTTCCGGCAGATTCGCTCCGATTGCTTCCTGGGTGCTGGTGATCAACTCTTCTCCAGAGGATGCGCCGATTTCCTTAAAGCCGTCCGCCATAGGGTCGATGGCCTCCAGGGTCTTCCGCACATTCTCTTTGGTGATCCGCTCGGATTCTGTGGGCAGCTTCTTGTACTCACCCTCATAGCAGAGGACGGCGGTTTTGGCTCCCTCCTCGACAGAGTTTTGCAGATCGGTCATGCTGCTTGTGTTGCCGGATAGCCACTCTTCCAGCACTCCGTTGTACTCAGGGCCCAGACCCCGGACGTAGGCCAGGAAGTCATCAGAAAGCTGATTTCCATATTGTACCTGCAGCTTGGCCAGATTGTCGTTCCAGGATTTGTAGTTCTCTGCCCGTTGCTGCATATTTTTGATCATTGTCTCCATGTCGGCCATTGATTTTTGGCTGATTTCGCCCGTGGCGTTGACAATCCGGTCCCGGTAGCTCTCTATCCCGGAAGCCGCCTCATCTGCGGTAACCCCGCTGGAGGCAAGGACCTCCGAAAAGCCTGTAATACTGATACCAGCAGCCGCAAAGGATGCATCGTAGGCGCCTAAAGATGTCTGGATGCCTGTCAATTGCTGCTCGTAGGCAGCAGCAGCGGATGTCTGGGCCTCTAACGTGGCAATCAGGGCTTCCTGGCCGGCGGTATCTCCCAGAGATACCTTGTAATCCTCCCAGGTGCGCGTGGCTGCATTTATTTCTTCCTCGTGGGCGGCCAGTTCTTCCTTGCCTTTGGCAATGGCCTCGGTCAATGTTGCTTGCTCGGCAGAGTTCTGCCCAAGAGTAATAATGAGCCCGGCCTCTTCATTTTCCAGGGCTGCAAGTTGGCTTTGATAGCTTTCGCATATCCCATTCAACTCGCCCACCGTAAGAGATTCGTCCGAATAAGCGTCATTCAGCTTCTCGGTAAGCTCAAGTTGCTTCTTCCGATTCTCCTCCAAGGCCGCTGCTACTGGCTCGGCCTCCTCTTGCGCCATATTCAGCTTGGCCTGATTTTTCGCAGCTTCTGCCTGCGCCTCAGCCCACGCTTCCACAGTTTCCTTGTACTGCTTCTGCATAGCCTCTGCCACGGCCTGATCCTTCAGGGCCTCAATATGCTCGTAGATGGCATCTGTACCGCCCTCTATCAGCCCCGTCTGCTCATCGATTGATAGGTTTAGCTCTGGCATCAGCGTGCTCAGGGCGTCAACGGTCATCCGGTATTCTTCTTGGGCTGCCGCAGTCTGCAGCCCCTGCGTTTCCAGTTCCGCCAGCCGGTCCACGTAGTTTTTGGCCGCATCCGCCGTGCCGATGACACTCGCAATCGTATCATCCGCTTCTGCGGACGCTGCGTCTATCGTCTCCCCCAAAGCCCTGGTCGCTTTGGTGAGCTCGTCCACGCTTGCCTTAGCCTCGTCACTCTGGGTGCACAATGTCCCAATTGCCACAGCCAGGCCAGCGACTGCAGACGCAATAAATAGTGCGGGATTTGTGGCCATGGAGATATTCAGGGCGTCCATGGCCGCTTTGGCCTTCTCGGCAATCATCAGCCCGCCAATTGCTACAGCCAGTGTGCCGGTCGCCGTAGCGGCGCCGGCGATGATGGCCACGACAGCCGGGCACCCGCCGACTATTTCAGTGGCGATTTCCAGCACGCCGGTAAGGCTGGATTTTACCCAATCCAGGGCAGGTCTTAGTTGGTCACCGGCAGCAACGCCAAGGTTGGTCAGAGCAGTCTTAAAACGGGTATCAACAAACTCGCTGGTGTTGGTCATGATCTCGTAAGCATCCTTGGTGGTGGAGGTAGCGCCGCTCATCTCGCGCTCCATCTGACCCAGGACGCTGTTAAAATCGTCAAATCCCTGTACCGCCAAGGCGTTGGCCGCTTTGCCGGCCTCCTGAGAGCTCCACAGCTGCATCAACGCCTCACTGTTGCCGTCCACGGATTGCATCAGCACATCCAGCACATCAGCCAAGGACCAACCGTCCTGCATCAGCTGCCCGAAGGATTTGCCGGTTTTCTCCTGCAGGATTTTGCCCACATTGCTGCTGCTCTTGCCCAGCTCGTTGAGCAAGCCGGACAGGTACGTGGTAGCCTCTGCGGTGGCAATGCCGCCTTTGGTCAGCTCCACATAAGCCGTAGATAGATTTTCCAGGTTGACGCCGTATGCGGAGCCGGTAGAGATCGCCTTACCCATAGACGCGGACAGCTCGTCCACGGAGGTTTTGCCAAGATTTTGCGTCTGGATTAGGACGTTGCTGATACCGGTTACCTGGTCAGCGGACAGGCCGTAGGCGTTCAGGGTGGTGGTCAACACATCTGTGGCATTGGATAGAGATGTAAATCCAGCCACAGACAATTGATTTGCCTGGCTGACAAAGTTGGCCGCATCTGCTGTGGCCACGGATCCAGAAATGGCCTGGTACACGGCCTCGGACACGTCTGTAGCGGCCATGCCGGAGGCTGTGGACAGATTGAGGATATCCTGGCGCATATCCTGCGCAGACATGGCCGTGGTGTCCATGATGGTTTGAGTTTTGGCAAAGGCGGCATCAAATTGTGTGGATACGTTGACTGCGGCGGTACCCATAGCCACCAAAGCAGCTGTTACAACGGCAGCCGATTTTCCGGTGCTCTTTAGCCGTTCTTTGGATTCTTTCGTCTCATCGCCCAATTCGCCTAAATTGTCCGCAGTTTTTTCCGCCTGATCTCCCAGCTTTTGTGTTTTGACCGCCGACTGCTCGGTACTATCCCCAAAATCGTTAACATCATTTCCGGCCTGACTGGAAGAGTTTGACAGATCTCCCATTTGGCGTCCCATGCCGTTCAATGTTACCTCTGCTTCGTTTAATTGGATTTTGACTCTGCTGACTGCGGCGGCTTGAGCGTCATAGGCTGCCACAGCTCGCTTAGCCTCATCCGAATTAGCGCCGTTGACTTCTATAGATTTCTTCGCCGCCTCAGCTAAATCATTTAATTTTTCTTTAGACTGTGCATACGCAGAGGAAAGTAGAGCGATTCGTTCTTTTTGAGTATTTATTTGTCTTGTCAGAACAGAAGTTTGAGCAGCCAGCTTTTCCAGGCTTGAGTCATTCTTGTCGTATGCAGAATTCACCGCTTTCATTTCGGACGCCAGTTCTTTCGATGTTCTAGCATTTTGCTCCAACGCGCGGTTCAGCTGGTCTCCGCTATCCGCTCCATCAGAGCTATTGTTTTCAAACAGTTTGGCTGCTGCGGCAGCATCTTCAACGTTAAGGCTAAGGCCAGCAGCTGCGCGGGATAGTTTGGAGATTTCTGTGCCAAGTTGGCTGGATGCTGCAGACGATTTTCCCATGGCCCCATTCATGCTGATTGCTTTTCTGCCCAAATCGTCTGCGCTTTGAGCCGCGCCATCCATTTGCCGCTTGAACGATTTACTGTCCGCATCAATTTTTATGACTACAGAGCCGTCTGCTCCCATTTGGTTCACCCCTCTTTCCTTTCTACAGCCCGGTCGATCATCCACCGCTCGTACTCCTCCAGCGTCATCGGCTCCTGCTCAGATGCGGGTATTCCGTGCTCATCCAACTGGTACAGCCGACGCATTCGGCGGAAATGTTCCCGCCGGGCCTTATCCTTGATTTTGCCGGGCTCTGCGATCCGGTACTGCACCCGATCCTCAAAGTTGTGCGTTATCAACCCCTCCAGCAGAGCCATAAACCGCCACCAATGCATTTGGGCTGTAGACAGATCTATCCTGTAGACCCGTTGGAATGCCGCAAAAATCGCCCCGGCGTCTGCAAGGTAGGAGTATGGCATCGGCCCGTCCCGGTTACTGCTCGGCGCATCCTCTGTGCGCCGGCAGAAGGCGTTTACAGCCTCTTGGGCTGCGGCAAAATCTGACGGTACCGGGCCCGGGAACCAGATGTCCAGCAGCCGCTGAGGCGTCAGAGAGCCATCCAGAGAGGCCATGCTGTAGGCGATCCCGGCCCGGTAGTCGGTCCGGATGGGGTAGACCCCGCCGTCTACCAGCACGGCATCCGGCGGGTCCCATAGGCTGGCCTCCCTCAGCGGGAGGCCCACAGGTTTTTTCGTTTGCCCTCTCCGTATGCTTGGACAATCCCAGCGTACAGACTGAGGATTGCGTACCCGTCTGCATTGTCGGCCCTGGAAAGGATGCGCTCCGCAACATCGTGGCCAATGAGGTTGTCCACGGCATTCCGGTATTTGTCCTTACGGACATCCAACGCGGTCTGTTGGTTGCCCTCCAGTATCATTTTCTCGGATTCCAAGATCTTAACATCCATCTCATCTGATGCAATCAGCGTCACGCAGATGGGGTCATCCTCAAAAAATTGGACCGGGATAGCCCGGTCCATAAACGTGAAAAATTTAGCCACAGCGCACCCTCCTTACGCGGCAGAAGCGGAGTAGGTGTACTCCGTGGGGATGGCACAGCTCTGCAGCTCCACCTCAATGTCAGCAGTGGCGGATGCTGCGCCGGCGCCGTCTTTTTTGACCAGGATGGTGACAACGCCCTGCTCGCCCTGCTTGGTCCCGGCGTGGAAGTATACATACTTCCGTTGGACCACAGACCCCTTGCCGTACTTGATGGCAAAGCTGCACACAAAGTCCTGGAACTCATCCCCGAGTAGCCTCTGTCCGGTGACGGTGAAAGACCGCTTGGTGCTGGTTTTGATGGTGCTGTCCCCTTCGTGGATGTAGGACTTATCCTCGCTGGTAGGATTCAGGGTTGCGCCCATATCCTCCACGTGGGGTCCGGCCACCGCATAATCTCCGATGCTTGCCGCCGCTTCACCATCGGAACAGTCCATAGCAAACACCATATCCCGGCCCACATACTCGCCGGTTGCTTCGGCGGCCTTGATCGCCGCCATATATTCACTCAGTTTCATATTTTGCCTCCTGTAAATATGTCAGCCGCAGCTGCACTTGATATCTCGCCGTCCCATCCGGGCTGACGATGTAGGGATAGGCCGTGGACGTAATTTCTACGTCCCGGGCCTTTTTGCCGGGGCCCAAGTCTGGCAGGTCCCGGAAAAATCGCTTGCGCGCCAGCCAATCCTCCAGGCTGTCAAACACGGCCATGTTGGCCTCTTGACCCTTGAGGTCATCGCCGTGATACGCTCGTGTAGATAGCGTAAATTGGCACTGCCGGACGGTGCTGTCATCCAGATAGCGCTTTACGATAGGCTCGCACGGCACGGCATCTATGGAGCAACTACCCGCCTCCCGGAGCAAGCAGTTAAGCTCCAGCCGCCCACCAGCGAAGCCCGGATAGCCTTGGAAATAATCCCTAAGGGCACCGATCACGCTCATTTTGGTTTACCTCCCACGTACTGCGCAACGCTTTGGGTCAGCTCCTCGCGCTTATCCGCCAGCATCCGCTTATCCCACTTGGGGCCCCGCATAGGCGCGCCGTGGTATTGGAGCGTCTTGCCGGTGTAGCGCTTCGGCCCCCGGGAGAAAAAGCCTACAAGCTGGCCGCCTTGGATAAGGGGAATATTGGGTCCCATGGCCCTGCCCTCATATTGGTAATGAGCGTAGGGGCCAGGGTAGGTGAGTGTGGAGCCGTCCTGGGCGATTGCAGCATTATTTTTTAGGGCCCCTTGTGCGAAAGGCACGTAGGGGTCGCAGAATCGTTTAATCTCAGACGCCAGGTAGTACTGGGCAGCATGGCTGGGTCCCAAACCTCGGCTTTCCAGGATCTGCACCGGGTTGATGTCTACTTTTGCTTTTATCTTCACGATCCCACCACCTTCACATGCCGGAGAAATACACCCCGGCGGTTGTCGGTCACCTTAGACACCCGGAAGTGCTGCGCAGCAGACAAATCCACCCTGCCTGTGACGGTCTGGACGGCCCCCAGAGCCATAAAGTCCCCGGGGGCAGGAAGGATACCGGGCACGCGATCCTCCGGAATATGGACCACATAGGCGCTCCCAGGGGCCTCTCCGCTCTCGCCCAGATGATCTCCATCTGCCGTCTGCCAGCTGCAGCCGTGGATCACGGTGCAGGTGTACGTGTCGCCATCCACTGCGGCCGCGTGGCGGATCAAAGTGACGGTTTTGTCGCAGTCTAGCATCCGTACACCCCCCGGTACAAAAGCCCTGTGTTGCCCAGATACAAGGCTGCTGCGTCATACAGCCGGCGGCTGTCGGACTTGCTGCCCCGGGAGATGGTGACGCTGTGGTCCCCGTTGGTCTCCGACGTCACCACGCCCTCCTCGTTGCGCCGGTATGCCTCGGCCACGGCACAGCAGGCGTCCGACACTTTGCACTGCAGGGGGTCCTCATCCTGCAAAGCGCCCACCCGGCCAAAGGTGATTTGGTCCAGGTAGGCGCTGGCGGAGCGGACGTGGCGTCGAAAATCGTCCTGTGACATGGCGCCGCAGTAAACGTTTTGATAGTAGTCGTAGGTGGCGTACAGCATGGTGCGCATCTCCTTATGCCGGAATCAGGGTGATGGACTTGGAGACGGCAGCAGATGCCACAGTGACGCTCTCGGTTACCGCCTTGTAGCCAGGCTTGGTAATTTTGGCCGTATAATCGCCAGCCCGCAGGTTAAATATCGCCTTGCCGGTGGAATCGGTCTTGACCCGTGCCCCAGCCACATCCACAATGGCCCCCACGACAACTGCCGGGGTGCTTGCGTTGTCCTTGACAGTGAATGTCGCTGTCTGCGTGACCACAGGGGTGGTGGGCTCCAGATAGGCAAAGGGGCAGCTGGTGCGGTCGCCGTCCATGCGGGTTGCGGGATTGGGCAGCGCCCAACCCATCCGGAAGACCACCCGCAGGGCAATCATGTCCTGCTGAGCCAGGTTGTAGACGATATCCTTGGTCTCCGGGTTCTGGATGACGCCCTGATCCAGGATCTTGACGGTGATGTCCTGCCGGATGGCATAGACCGCCTGGGTAAAATCGCCCACAACCAGTTGGGCAATAGACTGATCGAAACCGCCATTCTGTGGGAAATACATGGGCGCGCCGTCCAGGGCGTACTGGGTAGAGCCCTGCATGTCGCTTTTGAAGATGGGATGACCGTCCGTACCTTTCAGGCCGCGCAGTTTGGCCCGCATCCCCATGGCGGACAGAGCCCCAGTGACCATGCGGCCAGACTCTTCCACTTTGGCGATGACGCCGCCCTCTCCCATGATGAGATCGTAGTAATTGGGCGTGGAACCGGGCGCCACGTTGTTGCCAGCCTGCCGGGCAGTGGTGATAATGTCGGCCCGCCAGCTGGCAGGACGGTTGACGCCGAAGATGACGGCGCTGTCCACGCGCTGGCCAATGGCCTCCATAATGCGGGGTTGAACCTCGCCCAGGATGTCAAAGCTGGAATCGGCCACCACAGCCTCAGGAATGGGCACGATGACAGCCAGCTCTTCGGCGGTCAGGTAAACATTGTCCCAGGCTTGCTGGCTGGTCTGTTTGAAGCCGGTGTCCCCATTGACCCAGTAGGCCATTGGCAGCATATCCAGGACGGGAATTCTGGTTTGCCGGCTTGTCATATTGGGGAGCTTTCGGGCCAGCTGCATAAATACAGAGTGCTTGGGTGCATCCTGCTGGATGGTGCTGATGAGCTGCTCCTGGATCAGGGCTTCGGCGTTTTGGCGGGAAATCATGTTGGTCATGGTGCTACTCCTTTCTTATTCGCTGTGGCCAAAAAAGGCCCGCAGCGCCTGATTGGCGGCGTCGTTAGAGCCGGACCCGCCAACGGGTTGTGCGTTCTGGTGGCTCAAGCCAGTGGCTTTCTGGGGCTCCGGGACAAAGAGGAAGGCAGTATCCTCGCCCTTTTTCAGGGCTTCCAGCTGCTTTTCCAGGCCGATGATTTCACCGCCCGCGAGACTCAGCTTTTCCCGATCCAGCATTGCTATGACGGCTTTGGTGTTCCTGGGGCCGGCAGCCGCTACTCCCTTTTCCAAAGCAAAGTCAAACTGCTGGGCTTCCAGTTTCCGCTGTGCCTCCTCGGCTTTTGTCTTCCACGTTGGGTCATAGCCCTCAAGCTTCTTGTTGGCGTCTGCCAATTGGCCGGTCAGGGTTGTCACTTGCCCTTGCAGATTGTCCACGTCCGCTTTAGGCACGTAGGCTCCACCGGCGGCGTTGACCAGTTGGTAGCCTTTCTCCTTGGAGGCGGCTGTCAACTGGTCATAGGTCAGTGCGCCACCCCCAAAGAGATCTTTCAAGAATTCCATGTATTTTTACCTCCTACTTACAAAATGGGTATGAAAAAGGCACCCTTTTGGGTGCCCCTATCAACGATATAGGTATGAAAAAACTGCCGTCACTTGCGTCCGGCAGTTAATCTTTAATCGGCTCGAACAGCCTGGCAGGCATCACACACGCCTCTCTGCGAGAGTCATGTACGGCCGATGGTCTTGGATTGCTTACTCCCAAAGGTCGGGGTCCGCTCCCTGTCAAACTGCCGCTTCAGCCCGGTTTGCTTTAAAAATTCAGCTTGCGTCTCCCGCCATTGCCGGATCTTCGCGGCTGCTTCTGCGGTATCTTGCCCGCCCGCTTCCATGGCTACATACTCCCGCTGCCACCGGCGTATTTGCCGCTCGTTGTATCTCTGGATCTGCGTAGCCTCGTACTCCGTCAGATCCCGCTCGCTGTAAGTGTAAGCTTTGGCGTTGTACTGGTCCAGCTGCTCCTTGCTATAAGCTCGAGGTGCCCCCTCAAAATACGGATGATAGCTATGCCGGCAATTCCAGCCGCCTAAGCCTGCGCCGGTACCGTAGCCGGTGGCCGCCCGAAAATCCGGGTACTTGGTGGATTTGCCGGAGCGGCTAAAAATTTGGCCCTGCCAAAGTGCATGGGATGGGCGGGCACCAGCGTGGGCTGTAGTCTCCACCAGGTCGCAGCCAACCTCATCCGCCAGGCTCCACTGCAGTTGTAGGGCCGTCTGGTTGGCACCTGTTACCACCGCCCGGCGGACGGCTACCTCCAGGCTATCTGTGTGGCCGGTAGGGTAGTGGATTGCCTGTACACCAGCCTTGGATAGATCCTTGATGGCGTTACGGATAGCTGTGCTGTAGTCAATGCTGCCGCTCCGGATCTCTATCCATGCACAGTCTAGGGCACGCTCAAATTGTTGTGATGCGGTTTTTGCTGTCGTCCTGGTCAGGTTGCGCATGGTGCCCTGTGTGGCTTTATAGCCGGCGTTGAGCGTGTCGCGTAGCCGCTTGCTGCTCTGGATTTTGGGCGGATCCAGGCCTGCGGCGGTGTATTCTGCGGCATCGCTCTCCAGCGCTTGGGCGCCGGCTTCCTGCATCATCTGGCGCAGCTCTTGACCAGATTTGCCGGTGATTTTGGATAGCGCACCCAAGATCTCCTCATGGGTCCGTCCTACCTCTTGCAGGGATCTCTTTTGATGCTCTACTGCCGGTATCCAATAGTCATAGGCTGCCAGTCGTCGCGCCATATCTGCCAGGATACGCAGCTCCGCCTCTCGGTACAGCTCCAGGATTGCCTCAGGCAGGTCCTGCAAATATTCCGGCGGTAGCATCAGGCATCACCGCCAAATCCCAGCTCTGGACCAGTGTCCAGCTCTGCGGCCATAGCTTGGGCCGTATCCTTATCCTCTCCGTACCACCGCATCCTGTACTCCCACTTGGCCATGAGCCCGTCCCGGACGTCCTGCCGGTCTGTGGCACGCCGGGTATCGCTATCCTCGATGATGCTATCATCAAAGTTGACAGTTACCTCCGGAGCGCTGAGATTCAGGAGCTCCGCCACAGCAGTATATAGACCGGTCAGAGCATCCCGCAGGAGTAACTCGTGCTTCTTCAAACTCTGGAATAGGTCGGATTTTTCGCTGACTACTTCGGTGGCCGTCTTGACCTGCCCATCCCGAAAATTGTACCGGTCTTTTCCCATGCCGCATTTGAAGGATAGCAGATTCAGCGCCGTCTGGATTCCGGCGTCGTGGGCCTGGTGCCGAATCTCCATATTGTGTTCCTGAATTTTATTATCCTGGCCCTCGGCTGCAGGCACGGCAAAGAACTCTGTGTCGTTATCATCGAACACCGGAGTAACTGTGCCGTCCTTCTCCATTTCGATTCTGGCCATGGTTACCGGGATGGTAATCCGTTTGCGGCCAAGCTGAAACTCATTGCAGTAGGAATCATAAACCAGGTCCAGGCCCTCCAGTTGCGGCAGCGCATTGGCGTAGACCGAGATGCCCATAGGGCAATCCGGGTCCAGATTGTTGGCAATATTTGGGCGGATGATCTGAAATAGCGGCGTCTCAGAGCCTGTGAAAATCTTTTCCTCAACATCAGGCGGAAGGTCGATTTCGGCCAGTGCCTCTCCGTCGCGCCGAAATATATGATTCTCTATCACATACTTGCCGTTCTCTAGCAGGTGGATATTGAGATACACATGCTTTTCTTTCCCGGCGGCCTTCTCGCTGGCAAATGCGCATTGCGTGATTTCCAAGTTGTCCCAGGCCAGCGGATAGATCATACTCGCCCGGATGTAGTCGATTTTGATCGTCCCATCGGCGCCCTTGCGCTCCACGAAAGCGCCGGTCCCCATAGCAAAGGCCATTTCCAGCAGTTGATTTCCACGTACCCGGAATTTGTTAGCATTCAGCACTTCCCAAACGCGCCTATCTGTAGACTTTTTCCCGCACATGATCTCCACTTTTTCGTTCAGGGCCAGATTCGCCCAATCTTCCGCCACCGTCTTCGCCATAGCCAGAGACCGGCGGGACCGGCGGAGGCGGGTCTTGCCGTTGTACTGCCGGTAGTCGTGGAACTCCGGCACACGGCCCAGATACCATTTGTGCCATAGGGTTATGGAGCTGTAAAAATCATCCGGAACACAATTGTAGTCCCTTGACTTCAGGTATTGAATAATTGCATTCATGCGATCACCTCATAAGCCCTAAATACATGATATCGCTCTGCACGGTCTCTGTGGAGTACTCCATGCTGTCCAGGCTGTCAATGTTGGTACTTCCATCGTCCAGGCGCTTGTCCGTTGTGGGATCTTTGCTGTCATACACAGCCTGACACATGGCCTGGATGGTAGCTTTGCACTGGCCGCAAATCAAAAAGCGGTGCTGAGCAATCAGGCTGTTGTAAAACATGATCCGGTCATTAATTGGGCCCTTGACGGCATTACGCACGTCAAGACCAAGGCCAGACCGGGCGGCAGCAATGCGCAGGCCTTGGATCAGCGTCTGCTCGGCGCTGTCGCAATAGGCCTCATATACCCGGTACCGGCTTTTTGCCCTGCGTACAAAGTCGACGAATGCAGCATCCAGTTCTGCGGGTGACAGGATGCCATCCCGTTTGTTGTTATGGTAATACTCATCCAGGACCACCACAGACTGCATACCCGGTGTAAAACCGACGAGGGTAAAAGCGTGGGCGGAACCGGTCCCGCCAAAGTCTACGCCGATTACAGCGTACTGGATGGATGGTGGCGTATCCACCGTATATCTGCCAGGATCATCTGCAAACTGTGGGTACACCAGCCCATCTGTCAGAGCCCACTCGCCCAGGATAAAACGCCGGTAGAACACACCTGTGAACATCCGCTCGTAAAACTCACGCTTTTGCGGAGAGAGCGTCAAATTATCGGACATCCGGAAATGCAGATGGTAGATATGCTTTTCCTCTGCCTTGTCGATCAGCTCTGTTTTGACGTAATGGGCCGGACTTTCGGGGTTGCAATTGAGCCAGATTTTTGCGCCCTCTACACTACACCGGCCAAGCATCTGCTCCACAAAGGATTGCGGGAACAGGGCCACCTCGTCCGCCAGAGCGCCGGCGGCTGTCAGGCCCTGGAGGCGGTCCTGGCTCCGCTCATTGTGTGCGTCATAGAGATAATACGTGTTATCACCAATTTCCAGTCTGGCCTCATCTCCGGAGCTGACGTAGGTATATGGCAGGCCCCAGGCTCGGAGGATCTCCAAGGCCGGGCCGATGACGTTACGCTTAAGCGCGCCTACCGTCTTGCCCGCCAAGATGAAGGTCTCTCCCTGAAACGCTTCTAGGCTCCAGCGGAAGAAACCGCAGATCATGGCCACAGTTTTGCCAGATCGAATGGCGCCGTCAGCGATGACCATATCGCAATCCCGGTGTGGGCTCCCAGGCTCATACCAGGACATCAGGCGGCGCTGCTTCGGGGAAAACGGCTTGAACTGGAACCCTTTAGTCTTCTTCGGCATATAAGGCCTCCACTTCTGCGCGACTGGGTTTAGTTGCCCGGACAAATTGCTCCAGTGCACTTTGGCCCGTTGTAGATTGCTCGGTTTTTGTACTGTATCCGTGTTTGCTCATCCACAAGGGGGCCAACTGCGGAGGGATTTGCCCAACCTCGAATTTTCTGCGGGCATCAACCTCGCATTCTTCCTTCATGCGCGTAACAATGTCAACGTATCGTTTGTCACCCGCGTAATTTTTGTAAAACGCCGCCCTGGAAAGCCCAGCAAACACACAAAAACCTTCAATCGTATAGGTGATGCTCCGCCGCAGTTCCTTGCTCACGAACTCACTATTTTTCGCACTGAAATCATGCGTGAGGACCATCTGATTATCACACTGCGCCTTAAATGCTTCCCATAACTCCGCCATTTGCTTTGCTGATTTGATCTTACGGGGACCGCCCACAGCAGCCACCACCTTTCTTACAAATTTCCGAAAATAGTCCTTGATAATACGTATTATACGTGCTATAATAGTCCCAGTGAAAGGAGGGACGCGAAAATGC
>ENA-UONY01001736-UONY01001736.1-human-gut-metagenome-genome-assembly--contig:-CS9-NODE-1736-length-17158-cov-15.314155_pt1 | contig 17158 bp, 15 predicted proteins | sample MGYA00242465_ERZ724012 | MGnify/ENA metagenome assembly ERZ724012 | reverse complement strand
TGCGGGGTGGGTGGAGTCCAGAGGTAGGGAGGGGGGAATCGGAACACCCCTCCCTACCTCTGGCCCAGCGGAGCGTCTTTGCACGCTGAAAACAAGCAGAAAGTCACCCCGCGGAGCGCAATGCACTTTTTCGGTTCTCTTTTGGTGTCAAAAGAGAACATCCCTCGGCAAAGACTCTTACCACTATTGTCAATCGTTCTATTTTACAGGAGGTACTCGCGCGATGCAGCGCACAGAAAAATATTTTGAGCAGGACGCTTTCCGCACCGAATGCGAAAGCGTCATCCTTGCCGCAGAGCCGGACGAAAAGACCGGCGGCGGGCGCATTGCGCTGGACGGCACGGTGTTCTACCCGGAGGGCGGCGGTCAGCCCGCCGACCGGGGCACGCTGACCCTGCCGGACGGCACGGTGCTGCGGGTGTCGGACGTCCACGAGCAGGCGGGCGTCATCTGGCATACGGTAGATGCCCTGCCCGCTGCCGCAGCGCCCGGCGCAGCCGTGACCGGCTGCATCGACTGGGACTGGCGGTTCGATAAGATGCAGCAGCACACCGGCGAGCATATCCTTTCCGGCATCCTGCACCAGATGTTCGGGGCAGAGAACGTGGGCTTCCATGTGGGCACCGAGGTGGTGCGCATGGACACTAGCGTGCCCATCAGCCCCGAGGGGCTGCGGCAGGCGGAGCTTGCCGCCAACCGCATCGTGTGGCAGGATGTGCCGGTGCTGGTCAGCTACCCTACCCGGGAAGAGCTTGCCGCCCTTGTCTACCGCTCCAAAAAAGAGATCGAGGGGCAGGTGCGCATCGTGACCATCCCGGACGCGGACGTCTGCGCCTGCTGCGGTACCCACACCCGCACCACCGGTCAGGTGGGGCAGATCAAGATCCTTGCCAGCGAGAACTACAAGGGCGGTGTGCGGCTGAGCGTGGTGTGCGGAGCCCGTGCACTGGCGGCGGCGCAGGCCATGCGCGCCCGGCAGGCAGACATCGGTGCGCTGCTTTCTGCCAAGGCCGACCAGACTGCTGTGGCGGTGCATCGTGTATACGACGAGTATACCGCACTCAAGTTTACACACTTTGGACTGTGCAGCCAGCTGTTTGACGCCCTTGCGCAGCTGACCGCGCCTGATGCGGACGCCATCCGCACCCTGCCGGGACTGGATCCGGACGGGCTGCACCGGCTGGCTGTGCGTCTGACCGAAGCCACCACCGGCCTGTGCGCCGCCCTGACCCCCACCGAAAAGGGCACCGGCTACTGCCTTGCCCGGCGGGACGGCGATGTGCGCACCCTGACCAAAGCCCTGAACGCCGCCCTGAACGGACGCGGCGGCGGCAAGCCCGGCATCTGTCAGGGCAGCTGCGCCGCCACCCCGGAGCAGGTGGAGAGATTTTTGAAGGAGAACAACAAACTATGAGAATGCGTTTCAAACCCTATGCCCACGACGAACTGATGGCTGCGGACTTCCATGTGCACGAGCCCCTCATCTGGGGCGGCAAATGGCACGGCCAGTATGCCCGCCCGGAGCAGCCCTTTATTCTGGAGCTGGGCTGCGGCAAGGGCGGCTTCATCTCCCAGCTGGCCTGCGCTCACCCGGAAAATAACTATCTGGGCATCGATATCACCGACAAGGTGCTCATCCTTGCCAAGCGCAAGATCGAAGCCGCCTATCAGGCAGCGGGGCGCCCCATCGACAATGTGAAGATCATGAGCACTGATATCGAGCGCATCAAGGGCGTCATCACCCCGGAGGATGAAGTCAGCCGCATCTATATCAACTTCTGCAATCCGTGGAGCAAGAACGACTCCTCCCACAAGCACCGCCTTACCTACCCGCGCCAGCTCATTGCCTACCGCGAGTTTCTGAAGGACGGCGGCGAGATCTACTTCAAGACCGACGATGATGACCTGTTCCGGGACAGCGTGGAGTATTTCCCCGCCTCAGGCTACGACATCGAGTGGATCACCTACGACCTGCACGAGAACGAGCCGGCGTGGAACATCCGCACCGAGCACGAGGGCATGTTCACCGAGATGGGAATTAAAATCAAGGCACTCATTGCCCGCAAGAAGCCCGGTGCCGACAGCGTGACATGGGTAGACCCCAAGGTGCTCAAGCGGATGGCACGCGAAGCTGCCGCTGCCGAAGCCGCCGCGCAGGAAGGCGAAGGAAATGTCTGACCCCTGTGAGCTGTGCCTGAATAATATTCAGGACGAATACGGCAGCTACTACTGCGCGCAGGGCGCTGCGCTGGACGAGGACGAGATGGCACGCTATCTTGCCCACAGCACCGCTGCCTGTCCCTTTTTTGAGCCGGGGGACGAATATAAGATCGTATCCAAACAGAACTGAAGAACGGAGGTGCCTATGGTAAGCTTTCTTACCGATACCGTGGTATGCGGCTTTTCGCTGTACCATATTCTGGCCTATTTCCTGATCTACTCCTGCATAGGCTGGTGTCTGGAGGTCATCTATGCCGCCGCCACCACCGGTCAGCTGGTGAACCGGGGCTTCCTCAACGGCCCGGTCTGCCCCATCTACGGCTTTGGCATGATCATCGTGCTGTTTGCCCTTACGCCCTTGCAGCACAGCATCCTGCTGCTGTATATAGGCGGCGTCATCCTGCCCAGTGCGCTGGAACTGGTGGGCGGCTGGGCACTGTATAAGCTCTACCACACCCGCTGGTGGGATTACAGCGATTTTCCCTTTAATATCGGGGGCTATATCTGTCTGGAATTCTGCCTGCTGTGGGGCGTGGGCACGCTGGTGGTCATGCGCATCGTGCACCCGGTGGTGGCCGACCTTGTAGCCCTGATCCCGCCCTTTGTGGGGGTCATCCTCATGTGCTTTCTGTATGCCGTATATGCGGTGGACGTGGTGGCTACCGCCATTGCTGCCTCTGCACTGGCTGATACGCTGGACACTATGGAGCAGCTGGGAGACAGTATCCACGCCGTCAGCGACGCCATGACCCAGCTGCTGGGTACCACCACCCTGAACGCCGACCAGAAACTGGACGAGGGACGGCTGCAATTCAAGCTTGCCGCCGCCGAGGCGCGGGACGCCGCCGAAAAGCGTCCCTCTGCCCGTGAGACGCTGGCTGCCATCCGCGCCAAGGCCGCTGAGGCCAGCGAAGCTGCCCGCCGCGCCAGCGAGGACGCCCGCCTGAACGCTGCCGAAGCCGCCAACGCCGCCCGCCTTGCTGCCAAGGGCACTGCCGAGCGCGCCGCCGAGCTGCTGCAATTGGAACAGCTGGCCGCAGAGCTGCAAGCCCGCAGTGAGGAAATGCAGGCACAGCTGCTGCGCACTCCCCGCATCGTGGGCCCGCGCCGTATGCTGCGCGCCTACCCGAAGCTCCGGCACGGCAAAAAGCTGCGCACCCTGCCCACATTGCGGGAGATGCTGCACCGCGCCGAGCAGGAAAACAAGGACGACAACAAGAATACCAAATGACCCCGAATGCCGCACCGGCGCTGCCGTGTGTGGCATTTTTGTTGCGCTTTGCTCGAATAATGTTGTTATAAAGTGTGAAAAAACTATTTCAAAACGACTGAAACCGTGTTATACTGATTATAAAGTATACAAACCGACCGCAATCGGCTTATCCGCATTCAATCTATCCAAATTGTGAGGAATCGTCATGTCAGAGGAACGAAAGACCAAAACAGATGCCGCCGCACCGGCATCTGCTGCGTTGGAGCGAATCGACCGCAAGGACGCATTTTTACAGGCCCTGCATACATTCCTGACCGCGCATCAGGGAACGGAATGGGCTGTCGCCGCTGTGGATATCCAGCACTTCAAGCTTTATAACGAGCTTTACGGCACCGAAAAGGGCGATGCTCTGCTGGAAACGGTGGCAAACTGTCTGCTGGGTTACAGCAAGCAGACCGGCTATCCTGTGGGCTATTTTGGAAATGATGACTTTTTCCTGTGCCTGCCGGACGAAAAAGCCGAGCAGACCGCTGTGCTTGCCACGCTGCAAGCCTGCATGAATGCCGGCAGACAGGATGTCACCTTCTTTGTGGTAATGGGCGTGTGCCCCATGCAGGCAAACCCCGGCGCGGATGCCGCCACCCTATGCAACTACGCGCAGATCGCCGGTGTAACGACAGACAGCGGCTACCTGCACCGCTTTGAGCCCACCATGCTCAACGAGCTGAAAGAACAGCAGCAGCTGCTGGGCGAGCTGGAGCACGCACTGGACAACCACGAATTCTGCTTCTTTTTGCAGCCCAAGTGCAACAGCATCACCCGCGCCATCGTGGGTATGGAAGCGCTGGTGCGCTGGAACCACCCCACCCGGGGCTGTGTTCCTCCCGCCGAGTTCATGCCGCTGCTGGAGCGCACCGGCCTTGTGACAAGGCTGGACCAGTACATCTGGGAATCCGTCTGCCAGACCCTGCAGAAGTGGCAGGAAAGCGGCAGCAACCTTGTACCGGTGTCGGTGAACGTTTCGGTGCAGGATATCCTGAACTTGGATGTGCCGCAGATCTTTGCAGATCTGGTGGAAAAATATAAGCTGGAGCCAAAGCTTTTGCTGGCTGAGATCACCGAGACCATGGTGGCCGAGGACACCCAGATGGTGGAAAGCGCCATTCAGGGGCTGCACCGCAAGGGCTTCTCGGTCATGATGGACGACTTCGGCAGCGGGTATTCCTCGCTGAATATGCTCAAGGATACCAACGTCGATGCCATCAAGCTGGACATGAAGCTCATCGACATGAATCAGGAGAACCGCAGCAAGGGCGTGCAGATCGTGGAGTCGGTGGTGGATATGGCACACCGGCTGAATCTGCCCATCATCGCCGAGGGCGTGGAGACCCCGGAACAGGTGTCCATGCTGCAAGCCGCAGACTGCCTGTACTCGCAGGGCTACTATTTCTTCAAGCCCATGCCGGTGGAAAACGCCGAAAAGCTGCTGGCAGATCCCACCAATCAGGATTACTGGGATCTGCGCCGCGACCTGATGCGCCGTGACCGCCGGGTGGAGAACCCGGGCACCGAAAAGACCGCGCTGGCCTTGCAGGCGTACCAGATCTTTACCGATAACGTGCTGGAGATCTCGCTGCTGAACCTTGCCACCGGTGCGTACCGGGTGATCAAGCGGGATGCCCGCCTGCTGGGTGCGGATCTGGAAAAAGAAGAAGATTTTGTCAACTACTGCGACCGTCTGGTGAACGAGAAGATCGTGCACGAGGAGGACGCAGACCTGTTTTTGGAGCAGACCGATCTGGAGGCCTTGCGCTCTGTGCTGTACCACGCCACCGCGCCGGAGTTCTACCGCTACCGCGAGAACGTGTCCGGCCAGTATATCTGGGTCACCACAGAGGTGCTGCCCTGCCGGGGCTGCTGCGCCCAGAACCCGTGGGCGACCGTGCTGGTGCGCAACGACGCACAGGCCGACCAGCTCAGCGAGGAGCTGGACTTCTCTTACAGCCACGACACCCTGACCGGCCTTGCCAACCGCAGCCGGTACGAGGCCGACCTGCGGGAGCTGCCCAACAGCGGATACGAATCCGTGGTGTGCACCTACATTGATGTGGTGGGGATGCACGAGGTAAACGAGCATCTGGGTCACCGCAGCGGCGACACCCTGCTGTGCTGTCTGGCAAATGCCGCCCGCAAGTTTTTTGCCACCAGCCGGGTGTACCGCATTGGCAGCGATGAATTTGTCATCCTTACCCCCAACGAGCCGCCTTACAGCGTGTGGAGCACCGCAGACCGGATGCGCGCCTTCCTGAAGGAAAAGGACTATGCTATTTCCGTAGGCATCCAGCAGACTACCGACCTGCGCCATCTGGACGAAGCTGTCGCCAAGGCCGAGGCTGCCATGCGGCAGGATCGACAGGCTTACTACGACCACAACGGCCGCGCCCGCCAGCTGGAAGGCCTGAACGAAAAGATGGAGCGCACCTTGCAGGAAAAGCGGGACGCGGAGCACTTTTTGAAGGTGCTTGCCCCCAAATACAAGACGGTGATCGTGGTGGACTTGCAGGAGGACACTGTGCGCCCCGTTATTGTGCCGGACGACTTCCAGTCCGTTCTGGACACCTGCGGCGGCTCTTTCCGCGCTGCGTTGACCAACTACCGCGACACGCTGGTAGCGCCCGAGGACAGAGAAAACTTTGCAAAGTTGTTCGATTTCGGCCTTGTGCGCAGCACCGTGTTCAGCAGCAACCTGCTGGAGCACCGCTACCGCAAGACGGATGGCCGCAGCTTCTGCATCCGTGTGACCCCCTACTCCCGCAGCGGCTCCCATATCAACGAGGTGCTGTGGATCTTCGCGGATGAAGATGTAGAGTAAAATATTCTTGTATGCTATAAAAGCAGCCAGACCGCCCGGTCTGGCTGCTTTTGCGTTTGTCGGGGATAAATGCCGTTTTCCTCCACGACCCTACCCGTGAAAATGCGTTTGGAGCGCTCCGCAGAGCTTGTCGGGGCAAAGCCCCTCCATCTGCTAACGCAGACCGCTCTGCCGCTTAAAAGCCCCACTGGGGCTTTCATTGCTCCGCTGCGCTCCGCAAACGCGGTCGCTCTAAACGCGAAATATCAAAGAACCTTTCCGCTGATTATGGCCAGAGCGCAGCGGAGGCCATTCCAAATCGTCCCGGCGGCAGGATGCCCACTGTCTTGCAAAAGCGCCGGGATGTGCTATAATAAAAATCACTTATTCCATACAATATATGTGGGTATATGGGCGGCCGCCCGCTGTTCCCACAAAGCAAGGAGCTTTTCTATGCAGCATCTGTCCCAAACCGTTTCTCCCGCCCTGCCGAACCCCTGCCTGCGGGCACTGCGGGCGGCTTTTCCGCAGACCATCCCGGTGCTGGCGGGTTATTTTGTGCTGGGGCTGGGCTACGGCATCTATGTGCAGTCCTTGGGGCTGCCGGTGTGGATGCCCATGCTCATGGGCACTGTCGTGTACGGCGGCTCGCTGGAGTTCGTGCTGGCAAGCCTGCTGCTGGGCGCGTTCTCGCCGCTGTCGGCCTTTCTGATGGCGCTGATGATCCAGGCGCGGCACCTGTTCTACGGCCTTGCCATGCTGGAGCGCTACAAGGGCTACGGCTGGCGCAGCTTTTACATGATCTTTGCCATGAGCGACGAGACCTTTTCCATCACCTGCTCGGCAACGCCGCCGGAAGGGGTGGACAAGGGCTGGTTCATGTTCTTCATCACCCTGTTGGATCAGCTTTACTGGGTGGGCAGCGCCGGGCTTGGGGCTGCGCTGGGCACCGTACTGCCCTTTAGCACCGAGGGCGTGGATTTTGTCATGACCGCAATGTTCACGGTCATCTTCCTGAACCAGTGGGAAAAAGATCAGCAGCACGGCAGTGCCCTGATCGGGCTTGCCGTGCCGCTGGTATGTCTGGCAGTATTCGGTTCCGGCAGCTTTCTGCTGCCGTCCATGGGCGGCATTCTGGTGCTGCTGCTGGCCTTGCGCCGTCCGATGGAAAAAGCAGCCGGGGAGGCAGAGGAATGACAGCAGTTCAGATGGGGCTTACCATTGCGGTGTGCACCGCCGCCACCATGCTTACCCGGTTTTTGCCGTTTCTGATCTTTTCCAGCAAGGAGCAGCAGCCGCCGGAGGTGGTGCGGTATTTGGGGCGGGTGCTGCCCGCCGCCATCTTCGGGATGCTCATCGTCTATTGCCTGAAGGGCGTTACCCCGTTCTCCGGCAGTCATGGCATCCCGGAAGCGCTTGCGCTGCTGGCCACCATCGCGCTGCACAAGTGGAAGCACCAAACTCTGCTCAGCGTAGCCGGGGGCACCCTTTGCTATGTACTTCTGGTGCAGCTGGTGTTCTGAGCAGTGATGCTCAGTGATAGAAGGTGTCAAAGTTCACCTGACGGTAGAACCGCTGCTGCAGCTGGTCAAAACTTTCGCAGTTCTGCGCCAGCAGCCACATACTTTTGGTCACCACCGCCTCGATGGTCATATCGTGGGCTTCCAAAAAACGGAAACGGTTGCGCACCCGCTTGCCCACCTCGTATACGCCCACATCGCTGCCCTCGTAGGTGACCTGCGTGGTCATGATGAGCACCTTGTGGGTGGTCTCGTAATCGCCCAGCCCGGCGGCAAAGGCGTCCATCAGCTGCTGCGGGATACCGCCCACACCGAAACTCTCCACGATGACGCAGTCGTACAGGCGGAAGATCTCCGGGATAAGCGCCGGGGACATGCCCGGGGTCAGCTTGAGCAGGAACACCCGGCTGTCCAGCGTGCGGCTGAACTCCACCGGGCCGGTGGGCCACGGCGAGGGGATGTACCGCACCAGCCGGTCGCCCTGCACCAGCGCCAATTCCGGGAAGTTGACCGAGGCAAAGGCGTCGTAGCTGATGGTCTTGTTCTTCTTGGCGCGGGTGCCCGCGATGACGTGCCCGCCGAACACCACCATCACGCCCCGGCTGCCCGGGTCGATGGCGCAGACCACGCTGTCCCGCAGGTTTTTCTTGGCGTCGGTGATCTCGTTGGAGATGGGCTGCTGTGCGCCGGTGAGGATGATGGGCTTATCCGCGTTCTGGATGAGATAAGAGAGCGCCGCCGCAGAGTAGGCCAGCGTATCCGTGCCGTGGCAGATGATAAAGCCATCGTACAAGGCGTAGTTTTCCTGAATAGCGCGTGCCATCATGAGCCAGTGCTCCTGCCCGAGGTCGGTACTGTCGATGCTGCACAGCGCCAGCGTTTCCGGGCAGCACAGCTCCTTCAGCTCCGGCAGATGGGCAAGCAGCTCCTCGCTGCTAAGCACGGGCTTTAACCCCTGCTGGGTGCGCACGCTGGCAATGGTGCCGCCGGTGGTGATGAAAAGCAGACGTTGTTTGGACATAAAGCAAAAGCCCCCTGTGGCAGAAATTTCAACGTGAGACCAGTATAACATACTCCCCGGGGCTTGAACAGTGCCCGCCGCCCAAAAAGTTTTTGCGACCCGGTCACAGAAATCTGCGCGGCTTTGGTGTATAATAAGGGCAATGAACCATGCAAAGGAGCAACACCATGTCCAACATCGTCATCGTAGGTTCCGGCCCGGCGGGGGTGTCCGCCGCCCTGTACGCCGTGCGCGCCGGGGTGCAGACCACCGTGCTGACCAAGGGCTCCGGGGCGCTGGCGCGCGCCGAAAAGATCGAAAACTATTACGGCTTCGCCCAGCCGGTCTCCGGGCCGGAGCTGGAACGCCGCAGCATCGAGAACGCCCGGCGGCTGGGGGTGCAGTTCGTGCAGACCGAGGCCGTGGGGCTGACATGGACCGACCGTCTGACCGTGGAAACGCTGGCAGGCGCGTACCCGGCAGACGCGGTCATTCTGGCAACGGGTGCTTCCCGCGCTGTGCCGCGCATCCCGGGGCTGACCGGGCTGGAAGGCCACGGCGTAAGCTGGTGCGCCGCCTGCGATGCCTTTTTCTACCGCGGAAAGGACGTGGCGGTGCTGGGCAGCGGCGAGTACGCCCTGCATGAGGTGCAGGCGCTTTTGCCGGTGGTAAAAAGCGTCACCCTGCTGACGAACGGCGCAGCCCTGACCGCAGACTTCCCGCCCGAGGTAGCCGTCTGCACCCAGAAGGTGGAAGCCATTCTGGGCGAGCAGACCGTCACCGGCGTGCAGCTGGAGGGCGGCGCGGTGCGGGAGGTATCCGGCGTATTTGTGGCGCTGGGCGTGGCGGGCAGCACCGCACTTGCCCGAAAGCTGGGCGCTGCCGTAGAGGGCAGCCGCATCGTGGTGGACGACAAAATGCAGACCACCGTGCCCGGCCTGTACGCCGCCGGAGACTGCACCGGCGGGCTGTTGCAGGTGGCAAAAGCGGTCTATGAGGGCGCACTGGCGGGTACGGAAGCCGCCAAGGCGCTGCGAAAGGGGTGAACCGTATGGCTGAAACATCTCCGCACGCCCGGTGTCTGGCCTGTGCGTTTCCGTTCTGGGAGCAGCTGACCCCGGAAGAGCAGGAGCGGCTGTGCCGCTTTACCCGCCCGGTGCACTACGCCAAAGGCGCCCGGGTGCACAGCCCGCTGGAAAGCTGTGTGGGCATCCTTTTGCTGCGCAGCGGGCAGCTGCGCAGCTATCTGCTGTCCGAGGACGGCAGGGACGTGACGCTGTACCGCCTGTTCGGCGGGGAGGTGTGCATCCTGTCCGCCTCCTGCGTGATGGACGCGGTGAATATCGACCTCTACATCGACGCCGAGGAGGACACCGAAGCGCTGTGCATCAGCGCGGGCATCTTCCGGCAGCTGATGCAGGAAAACGTCTATGTGCGCTGCTACGCCTACCAGATGACGGCAGAGCGCTTTTCCGATACCATGTGGACAATGCAGCAGATTCTGTTCATGAGCGCCGACCGGCGGCTTGCCATTTTTCTGACCGACGAGCTTGCCAAGACCGGCGGCGCGGACCTCCGCATGACCCACGACCAGATGGCAAAGTACATGGGCTCTGCCCGCGAGGTAGTGAGCCGGATGCTCAAATACTTTGCGCAGGAGGGCTGGGTGCGGCTGTATCGCGGCGGCGTGCAGGTGCTGGACAAGCAAAAGCTGCAAGCGCTGGCAAGAGGAGAATAAGTTTTTCTTTTTTGCGCGGGGACAAACCCTCTCAGTCACGCCGCAAGGCGTGACTGAGAGGGTTTCAAAAATAAAAGGGGCTGTTGCACAGGCTTTCTTCCTTGTGCAACAGTCCCTTTCATTTTGATCAGTACCATTGGAGAAGCTTCTCCGCATCCCTGCGGCCCTTCTCGTACATCTTTTCCAGGCTCTCTTTGTCTTTGGTCAAGGTGGACATGCCCTCGGTGCTGTCCGGGGCAATGACACAGGCTTTGCCTTCCTGCTCCATGGCAAGGGCCTTGTGGACAGCGTCATTGTACCGCCGGGCACGCTGGGTCAGCCCTTTGGCGGCCTCCGGGTATCTGCGGCAGATGAGACGGGAGAGCCTTTCGTCCCGCTTATTGTTCCGCTCAGCCGTCACAGGCTTTGTCAGGATGACTGCCACCCGGTCACAGCCCATCTCCAATGCCTTTTCCAGCGGCACCGGGTCGGCAAGGCCGCCATCATAATAAGGTGTACCCTCAATAAAGATGGGCTGATCCACCACCGGGATGCAGCAGGAGGCCATAAGCGGGGTGTAGTCGTCCTGCTTCATCGCCGCTTTCGTAAAATATCGGGCCTTTCCGGTGCGGGCATCCGTAGCCACCACGATCATCTCTGCCGGGTCTGCCATCATGGCGGGGTAATCCAGCGGGTTCTCGCCGCCCCGGTTGCTCAGGGTACCATAGACATACCCCAGATCGAGATAAGAATGCTTCTGCACCAGATTTTTCACACTCATGTATTCCTTGCGGAAGCTGTATTCATCATAAAAGGGCTTGTTCCGGCCATGCTGGCCTGCAATGTAGGAGCTCATATTGGCACTGCCCGCCGACACGCCGATACAGCAGTCGAAGTGGATGCCCTCTTCCAGACAGCGGTCCAGCACACCGGCACCGTAAATGCCCCGCAGGCCGCCGCCCACATCAATGATCCCGTTCTTCATTGTTTCATTCCTCCATTTTCCACCTTAGTATAGTCTTTCTGTGAAAAAACGGTATCGGCAATCCACGAAACTTGATAAAAAGAACCGGACAGGTGCTTTTCACGGCATCTGCCCGGTTTGCGTTTAGGAGATCGCGTCCACGTCCCACTTCATGCGGACGGCGTCGGCACCGTCCAGCTTGATGTGCAGCGCACCGGCGTTGTCCAGTACCTGCTCCGGCTTGCGGGCACCGCACAGAACGTGCAGCCCCGGGATCATGCGGGCAGTCATGGCGATGACCAGCTGCGCCATGGTGCAGTCGTACTTCTCGGTCAGGTCGCCCCACTTTGCCAGCAGTTCCAGCGCCTGTGCCCGGCGGGTGGGCTGGAAGCAGGGGTTCGTGTTGCGGGTGCTGCCCTCCGGGTAGGTGGTGTCCATGGTCACCTTGCCGGTCAGAAGCCCCTGCTCCAGCGGGGAATACGCCTGTACCGAAACGCCCAGCTCCTTGCAGGTGGGCAGCAGCTGCTTTTCAATGCGGCGGGTCAGCAGGCTGTACTTTTCCTGAATGACGTCCAGCTGGCCGTAGCGGCAGTAGCCCCGGATGATGTCAGAGGTGACGTTGGAAGCACCGATGGCGCGGATCTTGCCCTGCTCCTTCAGCTTCATCATGGCTTCCATGGTCTCTTCCAGCGGATACACGCCAAAATCCGGGCTCTGCCAGTGGGTGTACAGCACGTCCAGATGGTCGGTGTGCAGACGGCGCAGGCTGTCCTCCACGTCCTCGATGATGCTCTTGGCGGAGAGGTCGCGGTACACCTGTACGCCGTCCACGACCTTGTGCAGGATGGGAGACTCGTGCCGCCACTCCAGGCCGCATTTGGTGGAAAGCACCACCTTGTCGCGGTCGATGTGCTTCATGGCCTCGCCCACCACTTCCTCGCTGTGGTACAGCCCGTAGATGGGTGCAGTGTCGATCCACTGGATGCCCTGCTCCACGGCGGTCTGGATGGCCTTTACGGACAGTGCGTCGTCGTTATCGCCCCACCATGCACCGCCGCCGATGGCCCATGTACCCATGCCCAGAAACGGCACGGCGATGCCGCTTTTGCCAATATTGATATTCTGCATATACTTTACCCTCCATGCCAGCAGTGTTCCCCGCAATGGGAACCCTCATTCCAATGTCTGGCATACTTTGTTGTGTTTTTTTATTCTATAAAAAAGAACTGCGGAGCGCAGGTGCACTCCGCAGCGCTCTTTTATCAGATGTTGCCGAACTCGCTCAGCTGCAAGCTCTCGTTGTGGGTCTCCGCCCAGCGCACCGCCCAGTCGGAGGTGAACAGCAGCAGACGGTTGCCCTTCATGTCCTCCACAGCCTTGGTGTCGCTGGTCAGGTCCAGATCCCGCAGGTTGTAGGTGTCGGGGTCGTTCTGCACCCAGCGCAGCTGCTCAAAGGGCAGCTGCTGCATGCGGATCTCCACGTTGTACTCGGTGTTCAGGCGGTACTCCAGCACTTCCAGCTGCAGCACGCCGACCACGCCGACCACCACTTCTTCCATGCCGCCGCCCACTTCGCGGAAGATCTGGATGGCGCCTTCCTGCGCGATCTGCTCCATACCCTTCACGAACTGCTTGCGCTTCATGGTGTCCTTCTGCTCAATGCGGGCAAAGTGCTCCGGGGAGAAGGTGGGGATGCCCGCGAACTGGACCTTCTTTTTGCCGGTGCACAGGGTATCGCCGATGGAGAAGATGCCCGGGTCAAACAGGCCGATGATGTCGCCGGCGTAGGCCTCGTCCACGATGGCGCGATCCTGCGCCATCAGCTGGGTGCCGGTGGCCAGCTTGATGTTCTTGCCCTCCTGCACGTGGTAAGCCTCCATGCCGCGCTCGAACTTGCCGGAGCAGATGCGCATAAAGGCGATGCGGTCACGGTGGGCCTTGTTCATGTTGGCCTGGATCTTGAAGATGAAGGCCGAGAACTCGTCGCGGCAGGGGTCCACCGGCTCGCCGGTCAGGCTGTCCACACGGGCCAGCGGGGTGGGGGTGAGCCGCAGGAAGTTTTCCAGGAAGGGCTCCACGCCGAAGTTGGTCAATGCAGAGCCAAAGAACACAGGGCTCAGCTCACCGCGCAGCACCTTGTCGAGGTCAAATTCCTCGGCAGCGCCGTCCAGCAGCTCGATCTCGTCCACCAGCTGCTGGTGCAGGTAGGGGGTCAGCAGCTCGTCCAGTGCGGCATCGCCCAGTTCGGCCTCGGTCTCGTTGACCTTCTTCACGCCATTGGCGCGGCCGTCGCTGGAGAAAGCCAGCACCTTGCGGGTATTGCGGTCGAACACGCCCTTGAACTCCTTGCCGCAGCCGATGGGCCAGTTCATGGGGTAGGTCTTGATGCCCAGGATCTCCTCGATGTTTTCCATCAGCTCAAAGGGATCGCGGGCTTCGCGGTCCATCTTGTTGATGAAGGTGAAGATGGGGATGTGACGCAGGGTGCAGACCTTGAACAGCTTGATGGTCTGGGCCTCAACGCCCTTTGCCGCATCGATGACCATGACAGCGGAGTCCGCTGCCATCAGGGTACGGTAGGTATCCTCCGAGAAGTCCTGATGGCCCGGGGTATCCAGAATGTTCACGCACTTGCCTGCATAGTTGAACTGCAGAACAGAGGAAGTGACAGAAATACCGCGCTGCTTTTCGATGTCCATCCAGTCGGACACAGCGTGCTTGGCGCTCTGCTTGCCCTTGACGGAACCGGCCTGGTTGATGGCTCCGCCGTACAGCAGCAGCTTTTCGGTCAGCGTGGTCTTGCCGGCGTCGGGATGGCTGATGATTGCAAACGTCCGGCGGCGCTCGATTTCTTCACGATTTGTCATAGAAATAAGATTCTCCTAAAGGGTGAAGTGATCTGCGTTCCTGCTGCGCAGGAACGCAGATCACATATTTTTACACATACGAATCATATTCTAACCGAAAACGCTTGATAATGCAAGAGTTTTCGTCATTTTTTCAGGATGATGCAGGGCAAGGGGGCCGTTTCGGCCCAGTTGGCAAAATCACACACCAGAACGGTGAAACTTTTCAGTGGAAGTGCCCGCAGAAAACGCAGCACCGCCTGTTTTTCGTCCGAGCCGATGACCGCCCCGCTGTACAGGATGGCGCTCACGATGCCGCCGGGGCGCACCGCCTGCAGCGCTGCCTGCAAGGCGGGGATGCTGCTCTGCGCGGTGGAGAATACCGCATGGTCCGCCCCCGGCAGCCAGCCAAAGTTGAACATGACTGCATCGGCAGTGCCGGGCTGCACATACTGTAATAAGTCGGCGTGGCTGCCGCAGATAAGGCTGTACCGCTCGGCGGGCACATTTGCCTGTTCCAGCCGGGTGCGGGTGGAGCGGATGGCTTCGGGCTGCACGTCAAAAGCCAGCACCCGCCCGGCGGGGGCGGTCAGATTGCACAGAAAGGCGGTGTCGCCGCCGTTGCCGCAGGTGGCGTCCACGCACAGCTGCGGGTGCACCAGCCGGGCGGCTAAAAAGTCCTGCACAAATTTTACTGCCGTCAGGTCCGGGGTGCGGCGGCGCACCAGCTGCCCGCCCTCGGCGGCAAAGCCGAATTTGCCCCAGAAGGCAAGCTCGGCGGCGTTTTCCGGCAGCGGGGCGGTAAAAACCGTGGCAGCTTCCCGGTCATAGCCGCCAAAGCTGCGCAATACTTCTTTTAACAGGTAGGAGCCGTAGCCCTTGCGCCGCCACCGGGGCAGGATGCACAGGGCGGCAAGCTGTGCGCCCTTGGGGGCGGGGGAGAGGGTGCACTCTCCGATGCAGTCCTTTTCTTTATACAGGGCAAACCACTGTTCGGTGCGGTGCAGTTCCATAAAAAGCTCCTCCTTGACGGGTCGATGTTCTTCCCTTACAATAGCAAGCGGCGGCGCGGCTGTCAAGGGCAGAAAAACAGGACCGCATTTCACATATTCTTCACGGCGCAAGCGATTGATTTTCACATTTGACAGTTACAATAGGGACAGTTCAAAGGAACAGATGTCCCTGCGGACCGGCCTTTGAGGGAAGGATGTAGTAACATGGAAAACGAGAACAAGTGGGAATACGATTATTCCGCTTCCAATAACGAGACCGGCTACCCCAACGTGGGCAGCAGCGGCATGAACACGGCAAACCAGTACAACGAGCCGGAAGCGCAGCCTGCGCGTCCGGTGTATACCGCCCCGGCAGACGGCGGCAGCGTGCCGCCCACCCCGCCGGAGCAGCCGCAGTACAGCGCCCCGGAGCAGCCGGAAAAGCCCCGCCGCAAAAAGAAGAAGTTCAACGGCGGAAAGCTGGCACGCAGCGCCGTGGCGCTGGTGCTGGCAGCAGCCATGGGCTTTGCGGGCGGCTTTGTGGGTGCAAAATACGGCGGCGGCAGCAAGGTGGTCATCCAGCAGGTGGAGCGCCCGGCCAGCTCTGACAGCAGCACCGACAGCACCGGCAATTCCATCAGCGCCACCAGCGGCACCGGCCTGAGCACCGCACAGGTAGCTGAGATGGTCAGCCCCAGCGTGGTGGTCATCACCACCGAGCAGGTGGTCTACTCCCAGTGGTCCTGGTACGGCCAGAGCCAGGTGGAGAGCGGCGCCGGCAGCGGCGTCATCATCAGCTCGGACGGCTATATCCTCACCTGCGCCCATGTGGTGAGCGGTGCTTCCAACATCACCGTGAGCATCGGCGACAAGGATTACCCCGCTACGCTGGTGGGCGAGGATACCACCAGTGATATCGCCGTGGTGAAGGTCGATGCTACCGGCCTGACCCCCGCCACCGTGGGCAACAGCGACAACCTGAAGGTGGGCGAAAGCGTCATGGCCGTGGGCAACCCGCTGGGTGAGCTGGGCGGCACCGTGACCAGCGGCATCGTCAGCGCCCTGAACCGCAGCGTCAGCATTCAGGGTTCCAGCTCTGTCAACACCATGTCCCTGATCCAGATGGATGCCTCCGTCAGCCCCGGCAACTCCGGCGGCGGCCTGTTCAACATGAACGGCGAGCTGGTGGGCATCGTCAATGCAAAGTCCTCCGACAGCGATGCCGAGGGTCTGGGCTTTGCCATCCCGGTGAATGACGCCGTAAAGGTGGCGCAGGAGCTGCTGGAAAACGGCTATGTGACCGGCCGTCCCTATCTGGGCATCAGCTACTATGCCGTGACCGACGCTCAGACCGCCGCCCAGCTGGGCGTGAACGCCTACGGTGTCTACATCGTGGAAGTGGTCAAGGGCGGCCCTGCCGACAAGGCGGGCTTGCAGGCCGGTGACCGCATCGTGAGCATGGACGGCAACGAGGTTGCCACCCAGAGCGACCTTGGCACCCTGATGCAGGACCACAAGGCTGGTGACACCATCGAGATCACCGTCGCGCGCGGCGGTCAGATGCAGACCGTTAACGTCACCCTTGGCGAAAAGGGTGCAGAGAATAACTGAAAATAGTAAAAAGGCGAGAGTCCTCCGTTTTTTCGGAAGGCTCTCGCTTTTTTGTTTGTACCGCGCTCCGCGGGGGCAGAGGCTGTTGCCGAGGGATGTTCTCTTTTGACACCAAAAGAGAACCGGAAAAGTGCATTGCGCTCCGCGGGGTGACTTTCTGCTTGTTTTCAGCGTGCAAAGACGCTCCGCTGGGCCAGAGGCAGGGAGGGGTGTTCCGACTCCCC
>ENA-UONY01001733-UONY01001733.1-human-gut-metagenome-genome-assembly--contig:-CS9-NODE-1733-length-17186-cov-5.502598_pt1 | contig 17186 bp, 13 predicted proteins | sample MGYA00242465_ERZ724012 | MGnify/ENA metagenome assembly ERZ724012 | reverse complement strand
GGCCCACTGGGGAATTGAACGGCGTAAAGTCCATTGGTGCTTATTGGGCGCTGCTGGCGGACGTGGTGCCGCCCCAGCGGATGGAGGCTTTTGTCGCCCACCTGGAGAACCCCAAGGAGTTTGCCCGGTTCCACCCGGTGCCCTCCCTTTCGGCGGACCACCCCGACTACGACCCCAAAGGGGGCTACTGGCGGGGCGGCGTTTGGGCGCCTACGAACTTTATGGTCCTGCGGGGCCTGGAGACCCAGGGCTACGGCGAGCTGGCCAGGAAGATTGGACGGAAGCATGTGGAGCGCGTGGTGGAAGTCTTTGAAAAAACCGGTACGCTGTGGGAAAACTACGCGCCGGAGTCGGCGGACCAAGGCAGTCCTGCCAAGCCCAACTTTGTGGGCTGGACCGGGCTGGTGCCCATCGCGGTGGCCATTGAGCAGGTGTTTGGGATACACAGCGACACCCAGGGTCGGAAGATCTTCTGGAAGGTGCGGGAGACCGGCCGCCACGGCGTGACCCGCTACCCCATGGGGAACGACACGGTGGACCTGCTCTACACCGGGGAGCAGGCAAATGGAAAGGGCCGGGTAGAGGTAACGGCCACGTGCCCTGTCACCGTGGAGGTGGAGTGGCCCGACGGAACCCGGGAGACCATCGCGGCGGGAAAGGAGTGACAGGAGCATGATATTCGAGAACTCTTACTATAGATTGGGCCTGGACGGCGGACTGTCCTATGAGCTGAAGGAGGGTGGGAGCCTGCCCTTGGCGTACCCCAGGTTCCAGATCGAGGGGGAGGACTCTGGAGCGCCGGCAGGCATGGAGCTGACGGGGAGGGAGGACCTTCCCGATGGCCGTGTCCGGCTGCGGTGCCGGGGGACGTACCCCTGTGGGGCCAGCCTCCAGCTGGAGGCACTGGTCCACCCGGAGACGCCCTTCGTGCGGTTTCGCTATACCCTCTCGGCCCAGGAGCCCCTGCGGCTGACCAAGCCGGAGGGCCAGGAGCAGGTGGTCTATTTTTCCTATCGGGCGCCGGCCCGGGCAAAGGAGTGGGAGATCCGGCTTTCGGATTACGATTTTCGGATGCACAGCTATGCCCTCCACGAGCTGCAGGCCTTCTGCCGGGAGCCCGACGCCATGGGCCCCCTGCTGGTGGAGGAGGGGGAGTGCTCCTTTTTGACTGCCTATGAACACGGCTCCCAGTACCCGGACAAGTTTTTGAGCTTTTTCCGGGAGGGGGAGAAGGTGGCCCTGCGGGCGGTGAAGGGCAACACCTGGGACGGCTACCGGCTGGACCAGGAGCCCTATGAGACCATCTGGTTCCAGGTGGGGGGCGTACCGGGGGACAAGGAGGCGCTGGCCCAGGCTTACCGGAAGTTCCAGCTCTCTTACTGCAGCCCCAACCGGGAGAGCCGGAAGCCCTATATCTTCTACAATACCTGGGCCTTCCAGGAGCGGAACAAGTTTTATAATCACCAGGCGTATCTCTCCTCGATGAACGAGGAGCGGATGCTGGAGGAGATCGACGCCGCCCACGATATGGGGGTGGACGTGTTCGTCATCGACACCGGGTGGTATGAAAAGACCGGGGATTGGGAAGTGGACCGCACCCGGTTCCCCCGGGGGCTGGCGCCCATTCGGGAGAAGCTGGAGGGCTACCAGATGAAGCTGGGGCTGTGGTTTAACCCCACGGTGGCAGCAGCCTCCAGCCAGATGCTGAAAAAGCACCCGAAAAATGTGGCCCGGCGCAAAGGGAAAAAGGCGGAGCCCTTCCCCATCTGGGAGACAGAGGAGAGCTACCCCATGTGTTTGGTCTCCGACGGGATGTGGGAGGCCTTTGCCGGGGAGCTGATCCGCCTGTACCGGGAGCTGGGTGTGACCTACTTTAAGTGGGACGCGGTGGACCTGTACGGCTGCGACAGCGGGGAGCACCTGCACGGCAGCCCGGACACCCCGGAGGAGGAGCGCAGGGATTGCTACGCCTTCCGGATTGGGACGTATTTGTCCAAGGTGGTGGACAAGGTGTGTGAGGCGTGTCCCCAGGCTATTATCGACATGGACATCACGGAGTGCTGCAGATATTTCGGGCTGGGGTTCCTCTCCTCCAGCAAGTTCTTCGCCATCAACAACGGGCCCTATTTCCACGACCTGGACATCCAGGTGCCGGAGGACGTGTGGATCAACACCTATGTACACCCGGGCCAGGCCAGGCCCAGGGTCTGCCGGACCACGCTGGCCTATGACAAGTGGTTCCCCTCGGTTTTGATGATGGCCCACTATCTTCCCGACGACCCGGAGGACTCTCAGCTAGCGAATCTGGCCTCGCTGATCTTGGGGCAGAACGGGATATGGGGCGACTTGCCCGCCGTCTCCCAGGAGGGGCGGAGGCTGATCCACCAGGTCCTTACCGCCTACAAGGAGGTACGGGAGGATATTACCGCAGCCGACCCTGTGGTGTTGGGCTATCCCGGGAGCGCCTTGGAGGTGCATGAAAAAATCGCGGAAGAGACCGGGAAGGGGGTGGTGTGCCTGTTCGGCGGGTGCCCGGGGACCTTTACTTATGTGCTGGAGCATGAAACCTGCGGCGCTCCCCTGGTGTTCGGACCGGCGGAGGTCCTGCCCGCCGGGGAGGATGGGAAGGGACGGATACGGGTGGAATTTGCCAGGCCGGGGGCGGCGGCCGTCCTGTTCCGGTGATGGGAGCGGGGAGGCGGCCCCGGCTGGGGATCGCATACTTTTTTTGAAAGGGAGGATGTATTGTGAAAGTTGGGATGCAGCTGTATTCCCTGAGCCCCATGGTGAACGGCGGGCAGTGGCAGGAGGCGGTGAAGCTGGCCTGCGCGGCCGGCATCGACGGGCTGGAGCTGTACAGCTACTACGATGTGCCGGCCCTCACCTACCGGAAGCTGATGAACGAGGCGGGGGTAGTGTGCTGCGGCACCCACAATCACTGGGCGCCGCTGCGGGACGACCTGGACCACGTGATGGAGTACAACTACGTGCTGGGGAACAGGACCATCATCTGCCACTACCTGATGGAGGAGGAGCGGGGCAGCGCGGAGAATTACCTGCGGGTGGCCGAGAGCCTGAACGAGATTGGGGCGAAGCTGAAGAGAAACGGCTTTGACCTGCTGTACCACAACCACGACTTCGAGTTTAAGGAGGTGTTCGACGGGAAGCGGGGGATGGACCTGCTGCTGGAGAACACGGACCCCTTCCTGGTGGGGATGGAGCTGCACATCGGGCAGCTGCCCCAGTTCCAGCTGGACATCCCCGGGTATATCCGGGGGCTGGGGAGGCGGCTGAAGGTGCTGCATGTACACGCCTTTCTGGACGAGGAGCACCCCTTTGACAGCCGGCCCGGGGTGGAGGCTGCCAAGGCCCTGGACGTGGAATGGGCGGTGCTGGAGAACGTATATCCGGAGGGCTGCGGCGTAGAGCGGCCCCGGAAGGACGTGGAGGCCCTGCGGGCCATGATCCGGGGCTGAGGGCCCTGGGACCAGAGAGAGAGGAGGAGCAAAATGGCGGACAGGAAAGTAAAAGTGGGCATCATCGGCTGCGGCGTGATCGCCAACCTGACCCACGGGCCGGAGTATGAGCGGCTGAAGGACCAGGTGGAGGTGATCGCGGCCTGCGACATCGACCCCCAGGCGCTGGCGTCCTTCTGCGAGCGGTTCCACATCCCGCGGCGCTACGCCACCATCGCGGAGATGCTGGGGGACCCGGACATCGAGGCAGTGGACGTGTGCCTGCACAACAACATGCACGCCCCGGTGTCCATCGAGGCCATGCGGCGGGGCAAGGACGTGTACTGCGAAAAGCCCATGGCGGGCTCGTACACAGACGCGGTGGCCATGCTGGAGGCCTCGAAACAATACGGCCGGAAGCTGCACATCCAGCTGGCCCAGCTGTACAGCGCCGGGAGCTACGCGGCCAAGGAGCTTATCGACCACGGGCAGCTGGGGCACATCTACCACATGCGCTCCACCGGGTTCCGGCGGCGGGGGCGGCCCTATGTGGACGGCTACGGCAAGAAGGAGTTCGTGAACGCGGAGACCTCGGGGGGCGGCGCCTTGCTGGACATGGGGGTGTACCACATCTCCCAGCTGCTGTACCTGACCGGCAACCCGGCGCCCCAGCGGTTTGTGGGCCACGCCTACCAGGAGCTGGAGATGGACCCGGTGCGGAAGGAGATCGCGGGGTACAATGTGGAGGAGCTCATCACCGGGATGATCGACTTTGACGGGGGGCTGACCATGGACCTGATCGAGTCCTGGGCCATGCACCTGGACACCCTGGAGTGCTCCAGCATTCTGGGGTCCCTGGGGGGTGTGCGGCTGGACCCCTTCAGCTACCACTACACCCAGCACGACATTGTGTTCAACGCCACCATCGACGAGGGGGACCTGAATTTCCGCGCGGAGACGGTGCACCCGGAGCGGCTGTTCTACCGCTCCAGCCAGGGGCACTGGCTGGGGGCCTTGCAGGGGAAGTGCCCCCTGCTGCCCACCGCGGAGATCGCCCTGAACACCCAGCTGATCCAGGAGGGGCTGTACCTGTCCCACGACCTGCAGCGGCAGGTGACGGCAGAGGAGGTAAAGGCGGCCAGCGTTTCGAAGAACACGGAGGTCATCGGGCTGTATTGAGGAAAGCGGCCGGGCGGCCGGAACAGAGAGCGTAAAAAAAATACCTCCCTGCCGGGGGAACGGCGGGGAGGTGTTTTTTGCGGTTTTTCCTATGGTTTATTCCTGGGGAGGGAGGCCCAGGTCGTAGTTGCCGTACTGGCGCCAGAGGTCGATCATGGTCTCGTAACGCTCCAGGGGCATGCCGGTGTAGGCGCAGTTGGAGGTGGCGAACACGTAGCCCCGGCCCTTCTCCATGCCCTGGCGCAGGGAGCGGAGCACGTCTTTGCGGCACTCCTCGTCGGTGCCGGTCTGGAGCAGGCCGCAGTTGACGTTGCCGATGAGGCAGATGTCGTCGCCGATGACCTTGCGCACCTCGGGGATGGACACGCCGCCCTGGGGGTCTAAGGAGTGGAAGGCGTCGGGCTTGCAGGAGGCCATGAGGGGCAGGATGGGCATGATGTTGCCGTCGGTGTGCTTGATGACGTAGTAGCCCAGGTCGTGGCAGCCGCTGATGACGGCCTTGAGGGTGGGGACGATGAGCTCCTCGAACTGGTCGGGGCTGAAGAAGGGGTTGACGTTGAAGCAGTAGTCGGAGCAGAAGCAGAAGCCGTCCAGCAGGTGGCCCCAGTCGTCCAGCTTGCGGGCCAGCTCCAGGGAGCTCTCCAGCCGGCGGGCGGACATGTCCTGGAGCTTTTCCGGCTCCTCGTACATCATGGTGGAGAACTCCATCATGTGGTCGCCGTCGGGGATGGCCCAGGTGGGGTCGCGGTCCATCATCAGGTAGTACTCGTCGCCGCTTTTTTTGCGGATCTCCTCCAGGAGGCGCTGGGTGTTCTCCGCGTCCCAGGGGTTGGGGTGGATGAAGATGGCGCTGTGGCCGTAGCGCTGGGCGGTCTGGATGTAGATGTCGGCCATGTCGGCGATCTGCAGTTTGCGCTCGTTTTCGCTCATCTGGTTCCACTGGGAGTAGACCCGGTGGTTGGGGTGCACCTTGCCGAAGGCCTCCATGGTGAGGAAGAACACCAGCTCGAAGGTGGGCACCTGGCCGCCGATGGGCTCGCAGCGCAGGGTTTTGATAAATCTCTCTCGGTTCGTCATAGGGATGCTCCTTTTTGGCGAGGGGCAAGGGAAGGCCGCGCAGGGCAGGGAAAAGGGCGCTGCGCGGCGGTCCTTAATATTTGCCGACCTCTTTTACTGTGTTGATGATGCTTCGCATATTCTCCAAACTGACGGAGTTGGGGATGGAGTGGTCGGAGGCGAAGATGTAGCCGCCGTTCTCCTTGAGGACGGGGACGGCCTGGCGGATGGCCTCGACGATAGCTTCCTTGTCGTCCCACAGCACCGCGTTGATGCCCCCGTGGAGCACCAGCCGGTCGCCGTAGTCCTGTTTGATTTTGAACACGTCCATGCCGGCCTTGATCTCGATGGGGTTTAACGCGTCGATGCCGGTGTCCATGATGTCGGGCAGCAGGGGCATGATGTCGCCGCAGGAGTGGAGCCGGGCGTAGATGCCGTGGTCGTGGGCCCAGGCCACCGCCTTTTTGTGGTACTTCTGCAGCAGGCTGCGGTACATCTCGTTGGAGAAGAAGGGGGTGTTCTTGTAGCCCATGTCGTCGTACCAGAAGATGGAGTCGAAGTGGTAGCCGGCGTCCCAGATCATATTGAAATGCTGGATGCTCCGGTCGAGATACGTGTCGAACATGTCCTCCACCCACTCGGGCTCCTCGATCATGGCGATGAGCATGGTCTCGGTGCCCACGGTCCAGGAGTGGGTCACGTCGAAGCCGAACCAGAACATGCCCTCGATCCAGTGGCCCTCCTGCTGCCATTTGGCGTAGTCCCGCTCCAGGCGCTTCCAGTCGATGCGGTCCTTGGAGACGGTCATCCGGGCCTTGGCCTTTTCCCAGGCCTCGGGGGTGGTGACGGTGAAGTCCAGGAACTCCGGGGTGGAGTCCTGCTCCTTGAACTGCTTCATGGTCACGCCCCACTCGCTGGTGACGATGCGGTAGTCGTCGGTCTCCTCCAGCACCTTTTCCTCGTAGCGGGGGGTGATGTCCACGGAGATGGTGGAGACTTTATCGGTGTCGAAATAGTCCCGCCAGTCCATGCCTTTGGGCATGCCCTCCCGCTCCCAGCGGGCGATGGTGCCCGCCCAGGGGCTGTCGAAGATGGGGACCCGGTCGGCCTCTTTGTGCTGGAACATCCGGGAAAAGCGTTCTTTGCTGGTCATGGCAGGCCTCCTTTTTTCGGATGGGAAGTGTGGGTTCCCTGTCAGGGCGCTAGCCCGCCCCCGGCGGGACGGGCTAGAAAAACATGTTGTCGGTATAGAGCTCTAGAAACACCGGGTTGGCGGAGAGGTCCACCGTGTGGGCGGACTCCGCCAGGCGCTGGCTCTCGGCGCGCAAGGTCTCGTTTAAGAGCAGCATGGCCGCGCCGCTGAGGGCGGCGTTGCCCAGCACCTGCACCTTGGGCACCAGCTCCTGGGGGAGCAGGCCGATTTTCCCGGCGCTGGCCACGTTGAGATAGCTGCCGAAGCCCCCGGCCACGGCCAGTTCCTCCACTTCCCCGGCGGGGACGCCCGCGGTGCGCAGCAGGGTGGTGAGGCCGGAGCACACGGCGCTTTTTGCCAGCTGCACCATGCGCACGTCCTTTTGGGAGAGGGACACCGGCGCTTGCAGTACGGCGGGGTCCTCCTCCAGCAGGCCGGTCTCGTCTAAAAGGCCCAGCTCCAAGAGGCAGGCCAGGCCGTCGATGACGCCGCTGCCGCAGACGCCCTGGGGCGTCCCGCCCCCCAGCACGTGGGCCCGGAGGGCGCCGTTTTCCACGGAGACGTGGTCGATGGCGCCGGTTTTGCCGGGCATGCCCATGGAGAGGCCGGCGCCCTCGAAGGCGGGGCCCGCGGCGGTGGAGCAGCAGGACAGCTGCCCCTTGTGCCACAGGGCGATCTCCCCGTTGGTGCCGATGTCGGTCAGCAGCCGGGTGCCCGGCTTCTGGCAGATGGAGCTGGCCAGCAGGGCGGTGGTGATGTCGGCCCCCACAAAGGCGGACATGCACCGGGGCAGGTAGACCTGGGCATTGGGGCAGGGCAGGTCCAACGCCGGGGCGGGGAGGGTCTCCCCGAAGAGGCGGGTGGCCGCAAAGGGGGCGTGGGAGAGGCAGTCCGGGTCGGTGGTGGTGAGCAGGTAGAGCATCACCGTGTTGCCGGTGATGGTGACGCCGTCGATCTCCCCTGGAGAGATGGCGGCCTGGGCGGCCATGTCCCCGATGAGCTGGGAAAGGGCCCCCCGCACCGCGGCGGCCAGCTCCTCCCCCTTGCCCTGGAGGGCCGCCTGGATGCGGGAGATCACATCGGCGCCCCAGGCCCCCTGGGGGTTGGGGCAGCTGGCCTGGGCCAGCTGGATGCCCTGGTGGTCGAAGAGGAGGGCGGCCAGGGTGGTGGTGCCGATGTCCATGGCCACGCCGTAGTGGGAAAAGGCGGGGGCCAGGTGGAACTTGGGCATTTTCCCGGTGAGGCGGATCTGGCTCTCGCCGGAATGGAAGAGCTCGACGGTGCAATCGCCCTGCACTTTGGTGCAGCAGGCCAGGCGCACCCCCTGGGCGAGCTCCTGGGGGGTGAGGCGGGCAATTTCCGCCGGGGCGGGGGGGCTGACCGCCCCGGACACCCGCACCCGGCACTTGCCGCAGCGGCCCTGGCCCCCGCAGGGGGTCTCCAGGGTGTGGCGGGGCAGCAGGGCATCGCTGAGAAGGGCGCCCTCCGGGACGGGGAAGCTCTCGCCGCCGATAGTGATCTGGGCCAAGGCGCTCCCCTCCTTATTCCCCGTCCTGGAACAGCACCGCCCCGAAGTAGGTGACGGTGTTCTGCCCGTTGATGTACTTCATGCCGCAGGAGGCGGCCAGCTCGGACACGGCCACGCCGTAGGTCTCCAGGGAGGCCATGGCGTCCTGGGGGTGGCGGCAGGGCTCGTTGGTGCGCTTGGCGCACACCGGGCACAGCCGGCAGCCGCCGGCCCCCAGGTGCAGCCATTCCTCCCCGAAGGCCCCGGCCTCCCGGGCCCAGCGGGAGATGGACTGGGCCAGGTCGTTGTGGAGCTTGCCGGCCTCCAGCATGCCCTCGATGTCGAAGCTGTCCTCCAGCTGGCCCACAGTCTGGTAGACCAGGGCCTTCTGGTAGGTTTTGGCTCTGGCGATGAGGGTGTCGATGTCGCCGGCGTCGGGAGGGCAGGTCCAGCAGGCGCCGTAGTTGCCGCAGGCGTTGGACTCACAGAGCTCCCGGAATGTCCGGTCGAAGTGGATGAGGGACACGTCCAGCAGGGCGGCCTTATAGGCGCCCATCTCCACGATGTGGGCGGTCAGTTCTTGTGGTTGCATCCTCATAGAATCACCCCGTTAACGGCTGTAGTATTCCCGCACCGCGGCGAAGAAGGCGTCGATGTTCTCCCAGCGGGAGAGGGGCGGGATGTCGCAGCCGGAGGAAATGACGAAGTTGGGGTACTTGCAGCAGGCGTCCATCACCGCCAGGGTGGCGGCCCGGATGGAATCGGGGGTGCCGTTGCGGAACTCCCCGGCGGGGTCCACGTTGCCCATGGCCACGGTGCCGGCGGGGATGTGGGTCATCATCTCGGCCATGTCGATGGCGTTGCCGAAGTGGTAGGCGGCGGAGCCGGTGGCCAGGATGGAGTCGATCTGCTGGATGGTGCTGCCCCCGCAGTTGTGGTAAATGACCAGGAATGAATCGTCCTGGACCGCGTCCACGATACGCTTGACGTAGGGGCCGGAAAATTCCTCCGCCAGGGCGGGGGACAGGAGCCCGGCCACGGGCTCGGCCAGCACCACGCCGTTGGCCCCGGCCTCCTTATAGGCCTGGCAGTAGGCGCAGAGGAACTGGGTGACCTTGTCCAGCACGATGTGGACCATGTCGGGCTCCTCGTAGCAGTCGATCATCACCTCGGTGACGTCCAGCAGGCGGGCGGCCAGGGAGAAGGGGCCGATGACCCCGGCGAACACGGGGCGGTCGGTGATGAGCCCGGCGGCTTTTTTGATGGCGTCGAGGTAGAGCCCGGTGCGGCAGGCGCCCACCGCCGGGATGGCCAGGGCCTGGGCCTCCTCCTCGGTGGAGACCACCTGGCCCACCACCGTGGGGACCTCCTCGTCGGAGACGCGGATCTGGGCGCCGAAGCACTCGGCCTCCACGGACAGGTCCATGAGGCTGACGCTGGCGGCGGAATCCACCCGCTGGGCCACCAGGGCCATGCCCTTGGCCTGGAGATCGCTGTCGGAGATGAGCTCTTTTACGCTCACGCCCATGAGCTGGATGGCGGGGAAGGACAGCACCGGCATGGCTTTTTTTGCCGGGGCGGCCTTCAGCTCCTCCAGCCAGGCTTTCATATCACGCTTCATAGGGTCCCTCCGGTGCTCAGGCTTCGCCCTTGCAGAAGGCCACGGCGGCGTCGGCGGCGCTGGCGGCGTCGGAGGTATACTTGTCGGCGCCGATCTGCTGGCAGAAGCTCTCGGTGACGGGGGCGCCGCCCACCATGATCTTCACCTTGTCCCGGATGCCGGCGGCCTCGGCCTGCTTGACCACCTCGCCCATGACGCCCATGGTGGTGGTGAGCAGGGCGGAGCAGCAGATGATCTGGCAGTCCTGCTCGATGGCGGTCTTGACGAAGGTCTCGGGGGACACGTCGGTGCCCAGGTCGATGACCTCCAGGCCCTTGCCCTCCATCATCATCTTCACCAGGTTTTTGCCGATGTCGTGGAGGTCGCCCTGGACGGTGCCGATGCACACCTTGCCGGAGGCCTTGACGCCGGCCTCGGCCAGCAGGGGCTTTAAGAGCTGGGCGCCCATGTTCATGGCCCGGGCGGCCACCAGCACCTCGGGGACGAACACCTCGTTGTTCTTGAACTTCTCGCCCACCACGTTCATGCCGCTGAGGAGGCCCTCGTCCAGGATCTGCTCCACGGGGATGCCCTGGTCGATGGCCTGCTGGACCAGCTCTTTTACCACCTTGGCCTTGCCCTTCTGCAGGTTTTCGGAGATATCGGTCAAAATGCTCATGTTTTTGCTCCTCCTTGGGGAAAATATGGGACGTTCCACGTCCCTTTTGTGCCATTATAAGCCCGGGGGGACGGGGGTTTCTAGAAATCGGTTGATAAATTTGGTACTTTTTTGTCCTCTTTCCCCGTTGACGGGGAGCCCCGGGCCGGGGTAAGATAGGGGTACCGGCACCGGGAAAGGGGGGACCGCCGTGGAGTATGAGGACTTAAACGAGGAGATGGCCCAGCAGTGCACCAGGGCCTTTTCCGAGTCCACCGGGCTGGGGTGCATGTACTCGGACAAGAACGGCGCTATTTTGTGCAAGTGCGGGTACAGCTGCGAGCACTGCACCCTCTGTGAGGTGAGCGGCGTGGAGCGCCAGCGCTGCGTGGAGGCCCACATCTACAGCATGAACGAGGCGGAGCGCTTTGGGGGGAAGTACATCTACTACTGCCCCATGGGGCTGACCTGCTTCGTGTCCCCCATCGTGGGGGAGGAAGGGGTGCGGGGGAAGATCACCGTGGGGCCCTTTACCATGGTGGAGAAGGAGGAGTTCTTCGAGATCGACCTGGGGGAAAAGGCGGGGCTCTCCCCAAAGGCGCTGGGGGAGGCCAGGGAAATTTTAGAGCGCATCCCCTTTGTGGAGCCCCAGCGGGTGAACCAGCTCTCGCAGCTGTTGTTTTTCGCGGTGAGCTTTCTCAACGACTTCTCCGCGGAGAGCCGGATGCTGGCGGCAGACCGGTCGGAGGAGCTGCAGGGGCAGATCACCGCCTATATTCTGGAGCTGAAGCAGGAGAAGGAGCCCCCGCCCTATCCCTTTGAGACGGAGCGGGCTTTGCTGGAGAGCGTGGCCCGCCAGGACAGCGCCGGGGCCCAGCGGCTGTTAAGCCAGCTGCTTGGGGCGGTGCTGTTCGCCTGCGGGCGGGACCTGGAGCTGATCCAGAGCCGGATCGCGGAGCTGCTGGCGCTGCTCTCCCGCACGGCCATCGACAACGGGGCCGACCCGGAGCACACCCTGCGGCTGAGCCACGAGTACCGGCGGACATTGGAGAGCTTTACCACGGTGGAGTCGCTGTGCAGCTGGCTTTCGGAGGCGGTGCAGCGGTACATGCAAAGTTTATTCCGGTTCTCGGGGGCGAAGCACGCCAAGGTGATTTTGTTCTGCACCCAGTACATCGGGGAGAATTACAGCCAGAAGATCACCCTGGAGGGGCTGGCCAAGATGGTGTACCTGTCCCCGGCGTATTTGAGCCGGGTGTTCAAGCAGGAGACGGGGATGAATTTCAACGAGTACCTGAACCGGGTGCGCATCCAGAAGGCCCAGGAGCTGCTGCGCATCCGGGAGATCCGGATGACGGACATCTCCCTGATGGTGGGCTTTGAGGACCAGAGCTATTTTACCCGGGTGTTCCGGCGCATGACCGGCACCCTGCCCCGGGCCTACCGGGAGCGGATGACCCGGGGAAACTGAAGGAAAATCACCGGGCGGCGGCTGGCGGCCCGGACAAGGAGGAGACACTATGAGTTTGACGCCCAGATACCCCCATTTGCTCCACGGGGGAGACTACAACCCCGACCAGTGGCTGGACCGGCCCGACATTTTGAAAGAGGACATCCGGCTGATGAAGGAGGCCCATATCAACTGCGTGTCCCTGGCGATTTTTGCCTGGGCCAAGCTGGAGCCCCGGGAGGGGGAGTACCAGTTCGACTGGCTGGAGAAAATCATAGACGACCTGTACGAAAACGGCATTTACACGGTGCTGGCCACGCCCTCGGGGTCGAAGCCCCTGTGGATGAGCGAGAAGTACCCGGAGATCCGCCGGGTGCGGGGGGACGGGCGCCGGGAGCCCTCCGGCGGGCGGCACAACCACTGCTATACCTCCCCCACCTACCGGGAGAAGGTGCGGCAGATGGACACCGCCCTGGCCAAGCGGTTTTCGAAGCACCCGGGGGTGATTTTGTGGCACCTGTCCAACGAATACGGCGGGGAGTGCCGGTGCCCCCAGTGCGAAGCGGCCTTCCGCCAGTGGCTGAAGAAGAAGTACGGCACCCTGGAGGCCCTGAACCACGCCTGGTGGAACGACTTCTGGGCCCACACCGTCACCGACTGGGAGCAGATCCACGCCCCGGGGCCCGAGGGGGAGGACGGGGCCTTTATCCAGCATCTGGACTGGAAGCGGTTTGTCACGGACCAGGTGGTGGACTTCGCCGCCGCCGAGCGGGACGCGGTGAAGGCCGTGGACCCCTCCCTGCCGGTGACCACCAACCTGATGTACTACTTCGACGACTACAACTACTTCAAGTTCAAAGACGTGGTGGACGTGGTGAGCTGGGACGCCTACCCCCAGTGGCGGGGCGGGGACAACAGCGATCTGGCGGTGTCTTACGCCATGTGGCACGACCTGATGCGCTCTATGAAACAGCAGCCCTTTTTGCTGATGGAGTCCACCCCCAGCACCACCAACTGGTGCCCGGTCTCCAAGCTGAAAAAGCCGGGGCAGCACCAGATGAGCAGCATGCAGGCCGTGGCCCACGGGTCCGACTCGGTGCAGTACTTCCAGTTCCGGAAGAGCCGGGGCGGCTTTGAGAAGTTCCACGGGGCGGTGGTGGACCACTGCGGCACCGGGGACACCCGGGAGTTTCGGGACGTGCAGGCCATGGGCCTGTGGCTGGAGGCGCTGGAGGGCCTGCAGGGGGCAACGACCCCCGCCCGGGCGGCCATCGTGTATGACTGGGAGAACAAGTGGGCCATGGAGGACGCCATGGGGCCCCGGAATGTGGGGCTCCACTATGTGGAGCAGGTGCAGGCCCACTACAAGGCCCTGTGGCGCATGGGCGTGCCGGTGGACATCATCGACGAGGAGTGCGGGCTGGACGGCTACCAGCTGGTGGTGGCCCCCATGCTGTACCTGCTGCGGGCGGGGTTTGCGGACAAGCTGAAGGCCTTTGTGGAGCGGGGCGGGACCCTCATCGGGACCTACCACACGGGGCTGGTGGACCAGCGCGACCTGTGCTACCTGGGGGGCTGGCCCGGCGGCGGCCTGGGGGAGGTCTTTGGGCTGTGGCACGAGACCACCGACGCCCTCTATGACGAGGAGCGCAACTCCCTGCGGCTGGAAGATGGACGCTCCTACGAGGTGAAGGACCTGTGCGCCCTCATCCACCTGCGGGGGGCCAAGGCCCTGGGCACCTACGGGGAGGACTTCTACCAGGGGGAGCCCGCCCTGACCGTGAACCAGTACGGCAAGGGGCAGGCGTACTACATCGCCTCCTTCGCCGAGGAGGGGTTCTATACGGACTTCTACCAGGAGCTGGCGGGGGAGATCGGGCTGGAGAAGGCCCTGCCCCAGCTGCCGCCCCCGGGGGTGGAGGCCTGTGTAAGGGAGAAGGAGGGCAGGCGCTGGCTGTTCTTGCAGAATTTCTCCGGGCAGGAGCGGGAGCTGCCTGTGCCCCCGGGGTATGAGGTGCTGCTGCCCCAGGCGGGGGGAGAGGCGGTAAAGCTGCCCCCCTACGGCGCGGCGGTGTTGCAGAGTGCCAAAGAAATGGCCCTCGCAGGTGAGAAAAACCTGTAAAGTGGGAGAATTTTTCGGAAAAAGCAAAACCTTGTAGATTTCGCTTGAAAGTGGTGGTAAGATTTTATTCATAGGGGAGAAGGAGAGAACGGCTGCCTGGGCTCTTGGGCAGCGCCGCGCCGGACGGGAGGACGGCCCCGGACAGGGGGCGCGGCGCTATGACGTTTTGGACAGCGGGGAATGGGCGTGATGCCCGGCCCCTGGGCATAGAAAACGGATGAGAGAAAGGATGCCAGAACTTATGGAACAATCGGCTCAGTATGTGTTCAGCCCGGAAAACCGCGTAGCGCCTTTGGGGATTGTGTCCCTGGAGGGAGCCACCGAGCTTTCCAACAAGATCGAGGCCCATCTGCTGCGCTGGGCGAAAGAGGCCGGCATGGAGGTGGACACCTTCCAGATCAAGGCCAGCTGCCCCCGGTTTTCCTCCGGCGACGGGAAGGGGATTATCAACGGCACGGTGCGGGGCTATGACCTGTTCTTCATCGTGGATGTGGGGAACTACAGCTGCACCTACAAGTACTTCGGGAAAGAGAACCACATGTCCCCCGACGACCACTACCAGGACCTGAAGCGGCTGATCCAGGCGGCCATGGGCAAGGCCCACCGGGTGAATGTGATTATGCCCCTGCTCTACGGCGGGCGGCAGCACCGGCGGAGCTACCGGGAGTCTTTGGACTGCGCCTTCGCCCTGCAGGAGCTCCAGTCCATGGGGGTGGAGAACATCGTGACCTTTGACGCCCACGACCCCCGGGTGCAGAACGCGGTGCCCCTGATGAGCTTTGACAACCTGATGCCCTCGTACCAGGTGCTGAAGAAGATGTTCCGCAGCTTCCCCGACCTGTCTACGGACAAGGAGGACTTTATGGTGGTGTCTCCCGACGAGGGGGCGTTGAACCGGAACATGTACTACGCCTCGGTGCTGGGGTGCGAGCTGGGCATGTTCTACAAGCGCCGGGACTACTCCCAGATTGTGGACGGCCGCAACCCCATCGTGGCCCACGAGTATCTGGGCAGCGACGTGGCGGGGAAGGACGTGTTCGTCTCCGACGACATCATCTCCTCCGGCGACTCCATGCTGGACATCGCCTATAACCTGAAGGCCCGGAAGGCCAAGCGCATTTTCGCCTATGCCACCTACGCCATCTTCACCAACGGGCTGGAGGCCTTTGACAAGGCCTATCAGGAAGGGGTCATCGACGGGGTGTTCGGCTCGAACCTGACCTACCGCACCCCGGAGCTGCTGCAGCGGCCCTGGTTCTACGAGGTGGATGTGAGCAAGTACATCGCCTACTTCATCTCCGCCTTGAACCACGACATGTCCGTCTCGGCCCTGATCGATCCCCACGAGAAGATCAACGCCCTGCTGAAGCGGCGCCACGAGGAGCTGAGCAAGTACCAGGACCAGCAGCTCACGTTTGAAAAATGATTGCATAAACGGGCGCTGCCGCGTATAATGGGAGCAGTGGCCCAGCGAAAGCAGCTTTTCGCCCCCGCAGCTGGGAGACCGCCTGCGGGGGCGTTCTTTTTGAGACGAAGGAGGGGGCGCGGATGTTCCGGACCTTGAAGCAGGATATTGACGCGGTGATGGAGCGGGACCCCGCGGCCCGCTCCCGGCTGGAGGTGTATTTTCTCTACTCCGGCTTTAAGGCGGTGCGGGCCCACCGCAGGGCCCACTGGTGCTACCGCCACAACCTGAAGTTTCTGGCCCGGTGGATCTCTCAGCACAGCCGGAAAAAGACGGGCATCGAGATCCACCCCGGGGCGCAGATTGGCAAGGGGCTGTTCATCGACCACGGCATGGGGGTGGTCATCGGCGAGACCACACAGATCGGCGACAACTGCACCCTGTACCAGGGGGTCACTTTGGGGGGCACCGGCAAGGACCACGGCAAGCGCCACCCCACCCTGGGCAACAACGTGCTGGTGGGGGCCGGGGCCAAGGTGCTGGGGCCCTTTACCGTGGGGGACAACGCCCGGGTGGCCGCCGGGGCCGTGGTGCTGGACGCCGTGCCCCCCGGCGCCACCGCTGTGGGCGTGCCCGCCCGGGTGGTGCGCATCAACGGGAAGAAGCCGGCCCCCTGCCAGGACATGGACCAGATCCACGTGGCGGACCCGGTGAGCATGGAGCTGTGCCGGCTGCGGGGAGAGCTGGAGCGGCTGCAGAAGCAGGTGGAAAAAATCGCGGAGAATACGGGGGAGGGGCAAACGCCCCGGGAGACCGGCCCCCAGGAATAGGCGGGGAATCGCTCCCCCGGAGAAAGGATGGACGAAACCATGGAATTTACCAATACCCTGACCATGAAGAAGGAGGCCTTCGTCCCCCACGAGGCGGGGAAGGTGCGCATTTACACCTGCGGGCCCACGGTGTACCACTATGCCCACATCGGGAACCTGCGGACCTACATTATGGAGGACGTGCTGGAGAAATTTCTGCGCCACGAGGGCTATGAGGTGGACCGGGTGATGAACATCACCGACGTGGGGCACCTCTCCAGCGACGCGGACACCGGCGAGGACAAGATGCTGGCCGGGGCCAAGCGGGAGCACAAGGGCGTGCTGGAGATCGCCAAGTTTTACACCGATGCCTTTTTCGACGACTGCCGGAAGCTGCACATCCGCAAGCCGGACACGGTGGTGCCCGCCACCAGCTGTGTGGAGGATTTTATCGCCATGGTGCAGGCCCTGCTGGACAAGGGCTACGCCTATGTGGCCGGGGGGAACGTGTACTTCGACACCGCGAAGCTGGAGAATTACTATGTGTTCGGCAACCAGAACAGCGAGGACCTGGCGGTGGGCGTGCGGGACAGCGTGGACGAGGACCAGAACAAGCGGAACAAGACGGACTTCGTGCTGTGGTTCACCAAGTCGAAATTTGAGGACCAGGAGCTGAAGTGGGACAGCCCCTGGGGCGTGGGCTACCCCGGCTGGCACATCGAGTGCTCGGCCATCAGCGTGAAATATTTGGGG
>ENA-UONY01001732-UONY01001732.1-human-gut-metagenome-genome-assembly--contig:-CS9-NODE-1732-length-17200-cov-5.496355_pt1 | contig 17200 bp, 20 predicted proteins | sample MGYA00242465_ERZ724012 | MGnify/ENA metagenome assembly ERZ724012 | reverse complement strand
CCCTTCGTTTACACCATTTTCGATTTGACCTAATTGAACAAAGTGAGCGTCCGGGCAGCCAGTACTTATGGGCTTTTAATCCGTCAGCTCTTATTCTTGATTATACTGGATAATCAGGAAAAATGCCATGTTTTTTCCACTTTCTTTAGTGACGGGCATGACTTTAAAGCCTTTGTGTGAAAGGCTTGTAAAAAAGTATAGGATTACTTTCCTTAACATCGCTGCGGTATCCGTACCTGTGGTTTTCCAAGGTGCCCTCCGCATGCTTTACATACGCAGACTTTGATTCCGTAAAGGTGTTCCAGTATCTCTGGCATCGCCATATTCTTTAGCTTTGAAAGATATTTCCGGCATCCAAGAAGGTTTCGGCACAGAGTAAGCTGTTTGTTTTTTGTCCTGGAGCACAGGAGTCCGTAATGCCGGATCCGTACAAAGCGTTTCGGCGGTACATGCATCAGAAATCTCCGGATGAACTCTACACCGGACAGTGTGAATTCCTTCCATTTGCCTTCATTGCGGTAATCTTTTACTGAAAAGGTGACATTTTCTTCATCCATACGGATGATCCGATGGTTGCTTATGGCGATCCGGTGTGTATATTTACCCAGATAGTTAATGACAGATTGTGCACCGTTAAAGGTCTTTTTACAGTGAGATACCCATTCGACAGAATAACAGCGGTCAATCAATTCTTTGAAAGAATAATGGTTCCGGTACTTTTCGGCCGAACCATGGAATTCAAGCTTTTCAGCCTTCCAGAGTTGCTTTAGCTCATCCATGTATTTACCACGGAATACTTTGGAGATTACCTCCACCGGGAGAAAGAACTCTCCCCCGTTGTCTTTCCATTTGTTTTCCGGGGTAAGCCCTCCGCCAAGAAGGATGGTATGGATATGGGGATGGAAATTCATTTCAGAGCCCCATGTATGAAGGAGGCATATATAACCGACCTTTGCTCCAAGGTGTTCAGCATCAGCAGAAAGTTCACTGATCGTGCTGGATGCCGCATGATAAAGCGTGTCATAAAGGAGCTTCTGGTTGCTGTATATGACGGGGTTCAGGATATCCGGCACCGTGAAAACGAGATGAAAATAAGGTGCATCCAGGACATCCTCCCTTCGGGAATCCATCCACATTTCTTTTGGGACAGCCTGGCACATGGGACAGCAGCGGTTCCGACAGGAGTTGTAATGGATCTGTACTGTGCCACAGTCTTCACAAACACTGACGTTGGCTCCATAAGCCCCGGTTTTACAGTTTATGATGTTATTAGCAGTTTTGGCCTGTTCCGGTGAAGGGAAATACTTATCCAGGTAGGAAGAATAAAATTTCTGAAAAATATCCTGTACAGTAGGTTTATCCATTGCATCCACCTTCTTCCCGGTCAAAGGGGCTTCGGATGCCCATGATTGTTTTGTTGCTCACGTGCAGATAAACTTCTGTTGATTTCGGGTCACGATGTCCCAGAAGGGCCTGGATGTGACGCTGTTCCACACCTGCTTCCATTAGATGGGAAGCAAAACTGTGACGCAGACTGTGGGGAGAAACACCTTTAGGAAGCGCGGCTTCCACAGCCGAACGGCGCATGACCTGTTCCAATGCACTTACTGTAAGATACTGGCCGGTAAATTTATTTGGGAACAGGATTCCCCTTGGCCTTCCTTTTTGGAACCAGTATTCTGTGAGGAGATCCAGGTTCCTTTTTGAAAGAATGGTATATCGGTCCATCCTGTTTTTAGTATCCCGGACATGGATCTGCATGTTGGTGCGGGAGATGTCATCATAATGGAGATGGATCACTTCAGAAACCCGCATGCCGGAAGAATACATAGTAGCAAACATTGCTTTATATTTTAAATCGACTGTGGCATCCAGAAGCTTTTCCACTTCATCCGCCGTAAGTACTGTGGGAAGTTTATGATCAATGATCATCCGTGGGACTGTGATATCATCCCACAGGATGTGCAGGACATTCCGGTAAAAGAACCGGATAGCGGAATTATACAAGTTTAAAGTGGTGGCTTTGAGACCTTCATCTTTTTTTGCAAGAAGGAAGTTACGGACATCCTGACAGGTAAGGTCAGATGGGTCTTTTTTCACACAATTTAAGAAGTAAGAAACATAGTTTCTATAACAGGAAACGGAACGTTCTTTCAGGTTCCTGATTTTGCCTGCTTCTTCAAGCTGGTGTAAATATTCATCATACATAAAATAATCCTCCATGAAATCAAAGTAGTAAACGAGTAACAACTACCATTCATGGAGGGGGACGGGCAGAAAAAATCTGCTTGCAAGAGTTATAAATGGATGATATTCTATTCATGGCAGTGGTGGTGTCGATCCTGTTTGATTGTTTATTTGTGGTGAATTAACAATACTACTATTAGGACTTGGCCGCCACTGTTTTTTATTAATTGTGAAAAAAACTGCGCCACAGCCTTGGCAGGCCATCGCGCAGCGATTTTGTTCAATCCCAGTTTGTCAGCTTGTGAAAACAAGCATCATGTACAGCATAGGTTAGCTGGAATGGCTGGGTACAAGCTAGTTAGGAGGTATCATGAAAGGATTTAACCGAAAAAATCAATTATTTTCCCTTTGCGGATTGAACTGCGGGCTTTGCCCCATGTTTTTGAGTAAACACTGCCCCGGTTGCGGGGGCGGCGAGGGAAATCAGTCCTGTAAAATTGCAAGATGCAGCATGGAGCATAATGATGTGGAATACTGCTTTCAGTGCGATGAATACCCTTGTCCAAAATACGAGCATATGGATGACTTTGATTCCTTTATGACACACCAGGGCCGAAAATCTGATATGGAGAGGGCCCGGCAGTTGGGAATAGAAGCTTATAATGCGGAGCAGATGGAAAAGACAAAAATACTGGAGATTCTCCTGTCCGATTTTAATGACGGGCGGAAAAAGACACTGTTTTGTACAGCAGTATCTCTTTTGGATCTGCAAGACCTGCAGGCGGTACTCAGGCAAATTGAGGACAGAGCTGATTTGGAAACGCTGACGCTTAAAGAAAAAAGCGCTTTTGCCGCATGGCTGCTGAAGGCAGCAGCAGCGAAGAACAATATTGAGTTGAAACTGCGAAAGAAAAAGTGAGAATTTGGATATAGCCATCATTCATTAAGGGATGAAAATAAAGAACCGAAGTCGGAATATATCCGGTTCTTAGAAAGGACAGAAGAAGAGAGGTTTATTTTTGGTAAGAGAGTATCTGCATATGAATGTTTATGATGCGTTTTTAGCACGAATGCATTTTCTCTTTGAGGAGTTTGATCATATTTATGTCTCTTTTTCCGGAGGCAAGGACAGCGGTTTGCTTCTCAATCTGGTTCTGGAGTATCGGAATCAGCATTATCCGGAAAGAGCCATTGGCGTGTTTCATCAGGATTTTGAGGCACAGTATACGGTGACGACTGAGTATGTGGAACGCACCTTTGAACGGATCAAGGATCAGGTGGAGCCTTATTGGGTCTGCTTGCCCATGGCCACCAGAACCGCATTAAGCAGCTATGAGATGTACTGGTATCCATGGGATGATACGAAGAAGGAACTTTGGGTCCGGGAGATGCCTCAAAAAGAATATGTCATCAATCTGGAAAATAACAGAATGACTACATACCGTTACCGGATGCACCAGGAAGATTTGGCAAAACAATTCGGGCGCTGGTATCGGGACGCCCATGACGGCGGAAAAACAGTATGCCTGCTTGGAATGCGGGCAGATGAATCCCTGCAGCGGTACAGCGGGTTCCTGAATAAAAAATATGGGTATAAGGATACCTGCTGGATCAGCAAACAGTTTAAGGATGTCTGGTGTGCCTCCCCTTTATATGACTGGTCTACGGATGATGTATGGCATGCCACCTATTTATTTGGTTATGACTATAACCGTCTGTATGATCTCTATTATATGGCTGGCCTGAAGCCCTCGCAGATGCGTGTGGCCTCCCCGTTTAATGACTATGCGAAGGATGCCTTAAATCTATACCGCGTCATAGACCCGGAGATGTGGTGCAAGCTAGTAGGTCGTGTGCAGGGAGCAAATTTCGCCTCCATTTATGGAAAGAGCAAAGCGATGGGCTACCGGAACATCACTTTGCCGGAGGGGCATACGTGGAAATCCTATACAAAGTTTTTGCTGGATACGCTGCCTAAAAGGCTGCAGAATAATTATGTGAAGAAATTTAACACCTCTATCCGGTTCTGGCACGAGACAGGCGGCGGATTGGATGAGTCTGTGATTCAGGAACTTCAGGAGAAAGGGTATCAAATCAGACGAAACGGTGTTTCCAATTATACATTGAACCAAAAATCACGGATTGTATTTGTGGGACCCATACCGGATCACACGGACGATATCAAATCCACAAAGGATATCCCCAGCTGGAAGCGGATGTGTTACTGCATTTTGAAAAATGACCATATCTGCCGCTTTATGGGATTTGGGATGACACGGCAGCAACAGAAACGGTTGGATATGATACGCCGTAAATACAAAAGCATAGAGGAATTCGATTATGAAGTATAAAAGCCCAGTTTATAATGTGACAGCTGTTCCAATAGAAAAGGTACGGCCCAATACCTACAATCCAAATAAGGTTGCTCCGCCTGAAATGAGGCTGCTTTATGAGAGCATCAAAGAAGACGGATATACGATGCCGGTCGTATGCTATTATGTAAAATCGCAGGACGTTTATTTGATTGTGGATGGTTTCCACCGGTATCAGGTGATGATGGATCATCCGGATATTTACGAGAGAGAACAGGGATTGCTGCCGGTTTCCGTCATTGAGAAACCGATTGATAAACGTATGGCCAGCACCGTTCGCCATAACAGGGCACGAGGCACTCATGATGTGGATCTGATGAGCAACATCGTAAAGGAACTTCATGAGTTTGGGCGATCAGACGCATGGATCTCAAAGCATTTGGGAATGGATAGAGATGAAATTTTGCGTCTAAAGCAAATTACAGGTCTTGCCGCTCTATTCAGGGATATAAAATTTGGAGAGGCGTGGCGCCCTGTAGAGGAAGAGACGGCAAAAGAGTAAATAATATTGATGAGTGAAAGTAATAAATGCCCCTTGGCAGAAAAATAAGTGATGTTCTGCAAAGAAAATCAGATATTAATTATGGAGGTATGCTTGCAAATGGAAAAATGGTTCACGATTGATCAGATTGATGAGGATACATATATTATCAGCGAATACCGGCATTGGGAGGAGACGCATTGCTATCTGTTAAATGGCTCCAGCCGCAGCTTATTGATTGATACGGGTCTGGGAATCTGCAATATTTATGATGAAGTAATGAAGCTGACAAATAAGCCTGTCACGGCCGTTGCCACCCATATTCATTGGGATCATATTGGCGGCCATAAGTATTTTCCGGACTTTTATGCCCATTCGGAAGAATTGAGCTGGCTGAACGGTGAGTTTCCGCTGACAATAGAAACAATCAGAGAGATGGTGTCAGACCGCTGCGATTTACCAGACGGTTACGATACAGGCACTTATGAGTTTTTCCAGGGGACACCAACAAAGGTACTGGAGGATGGAGAGAACATTGAATTAGGTGGACGGAATATACAGGTATTGCATACCCCGGGCCATGCTCCGGGGCATATGTGTTTCTGGGAATCAGACAGAGGTTATCTGTTTACCGGAGACTTGGTTTACAAGGACACTTTATTTGCCTATTATCCGTCAACAGACCCGGACGCATACCTTGCTTCTCTTGAAAAGATTTCGGAGCTTCCGGTCAAAAAGGTTTTTCCTGCGCATCATAGTTTGGATATTCAGCCGGAGATTTTAAGCAGAATGAGAAATGCGTTCAGGCAGTTACGGGAAGATGGTAAATTACATCACGGCAGCGGTACATTTGACTATGGAGATTGGGCAGTATGGTTATAAAGAGAAGGAAGCAGTATAATTTCATTTAGTTGTGTGTTATGCAAAAGGCTTTATCAGAACTAAAGAACAGCGAAAGAAGCTTGAAAGGAGCATTTATATGAAGTATGTATGTACAGTTATATCGGTAGCGGATATCAGCGCCGCAAGAAAGTTTTATGAGGAACTGTTCGGGCTAGAGGTCTATCAGGATTACGGAAAGAATATCGCTTTTACCTGCGGTCTGGCATTACAGCAGGATTTTGACTGGCTGGTAAGTATACCAAAAGAAAAGGTATTGAAGAAATCCAACAATGCGGAGATTGTCTTTGAGGAACAGGATTTTGACGGTTTCCTGAATAAGCTGAAAGCATACTCGGACATCGAATATTTGGGAGAAGTCATTGAGCACAGCTGGGGACAACGTGTGATCCGGTTCTACGATCTGGACGAGCATCTCATAGAGGTTGGAGAAGATATGAAAATGGTAGTAAAGCGGTTCCTTGCTTCTGGAATGACTATGGAAGAAGTATCTGCGAAAATGGACGTATCTATTGAGGATTTAACAAAACTTCTGAATAGTTAATTTGCAGTAGACAAATAAGTTGAAAGTTGGTGAGGTAATGAATTTTGCAGATGTATCAGCGGGTGAATGGATTGTAATAGTTTTAGGGATATTACTTTCAATCATTCTAATTTCAGGACACGGCAAATGGTTTATTGCAGGATATAATACGAGTTCTGCGGAAGAAAGAAAAAGATATAACTCTAAAAAATTGTGCAGAACGGTAGGTGTTGGAATGGCTGTTATAGTTGTTCTGACTACGATTCATCTATTGTTTAAAAATGTATTACCTACAGTATTTGAGTATATCATGGGAGTAATTATATTTGCAGATATTATAATCATATTAATTCTCTCAAATACAATTTGCAGAAAATAAGTAGCTATAAGGGGATAAACAATCGGGATTTTTGGGGAGAAGTGCGATGTGTAAAATATTGTTAGTCAGACCGTCTAAACAATATGCAGACCAAGTTATGTCATATAAAGAAGAAATGTCGCAAAATGGAGATAGTTTTGACGGTTGTGCTGGTCTTGAAAATGTACAATCATTTGAGGAATGGATTGATTTTGAAGCAAGATTAAAAGCAAAATACAAGGACGGATATGTTCCATCAGAAGTGTTTTTGGCTATACGAAAAAAAGATAACTATGTTGTTGGCATGATTGATTTTCGACACCCATTATCCGACTTCCTCTTTAATTTTGGTGGTAATATCGGATATAGTGTTCGTCCATCGGAACGGCAGAAAGGCTATGCGTCCGAAATGTTAAGATTGATTTTGCCTATCTGTCGTGAGTTTGGGGAAAGCAAAGTTTTACTAACATGCGATAAAAAGAATGAGGCATCACAAAAAACGATTTTAAAAAATGGGGGCGTGTTGGAAAAAGAAATCCCTGATACAGTAGGACTTAGTGAAAGTGGAATTATCCAACGATACTGGATTTCAATATAGACCCTCTTTCATCAATTAAAATTTGCCGGTAAGTAACACAATAGAGATCTGGATGGGCATGTCATAGAGGTTGGAGAGGATATGCAGATGGTAGTAAAGCGGTTCCTTGCTTTTGGAATGACTATGGAAGAAGTATCTGCGAAAATGGATGTATCCATTGGGGATTTAGAAAGACTGCTGAACAGCTGAATGTGAAATAAAATCAGAAGATGGAGGAAAATGTATCTATGGCAAATAAATATAAAGTAATTGATGAAAAAACATGGGATAGGGCAATGCACTGTATGATTTTTAGAGACAGTGTTGAACCAGCATTTTGCGTAACCTTTGAAGCAGATATTACAAGATTTAGATGCATGGTAAAGGAGCAAGGACTTTCTTTTACATTGGCAATGGTACATGCAGTTTGCAAATGTGCAAATGAAATAGAGGCGTTTCGTTATCGGTTTGTTGACGGACAGATTGTTTTGTTTGAAAATATAGATACTGCATTTACATACCTTAATCAGGAAACAGAATTGTTCAAGGTAGTCAATGTACCTATGATAGATGATCTGAAAGAATATTGCGAACTGGCAACAAAAGTGGCAAATGAACAGAAAGAGTATTTTACGGGACCTTTAGGAAATGATGTGTTTCAATGTTCTCCCATGCCGTGGGTAACATATACGCATATTTCCCACACTAATTCGGGTAAAAAAGATAATGCAACACCGCTTTTTGATTGGGGAAAATATTATGAGAAAGATGGAAAACTTTTGATTCCAATTTCTGTGCAGGCACATCATTCTTTTGTAGATGGTTTGCATATAGGACAGTTTGTGGAGAAATTGCAAAAATTGTTGAACGAATGGTGAATAAGAAGTTGAGCAGGTGCAATAATGAAAAAGATTACAACTATTTTTAGTGCTGTGTTACTTATTTTATCATTGTCTGCTTGTTCATTAGACTTCGATGGAAGCAGAACAGGAAACGACACTCAATTAATTATGGAATATACAGCATTTAATACTACCGACTCTCAAGATTTGGTTGTTGAAGCCGGAGATATTATTCATGCAGAAATTGTGGTTGAGGATGGTCATTTATCATATAAAATTCAGAAAGATGACGATGAACCTATCGCTGAAAGTGAAGGCATTTTCTTTTCAGTAGAATATGATTTTGATGTAGAAGAAAGCGGAACATATACAGTAACCGTAACAGGAGAAAACGCAAAAGGGAGTGTAAAATTCGTCGTTGAGAGTGCCGAGTAATAATTGGCGTAAATTAACAAATATAGGTTTGTCGGTAAGTAACACAGCAGAGATCTGGATGGGCATGTCATAGCGGTTGGCGAGTATTTAGAAAAGCTGCTGTATAGCTGAGCGGGAAAGAAAATAAGAAGTTGTGTGGCTTAAAATTTTAAGTTGCTTTTATGCGTTCTTGGCGTAAAAAGGTGTATTTTAATTAAATTGAAAGGATGGTCGGGTGCTAATGAAAGAAATCATCAACTTCATTGAAGCGAATGTGGATGGCAAAACGCTGTTTACAAAGGAATTAGTTTACGAACTTGAAAATGGTGCGTTACAGGGCGTTTACTCAGATCAAATATCTTTCTCTAATCTAAAATATTCTCAGAGCGGATTTCAGTTGGATATGTTTATTGTATCTAATGAGAAGATATGGCTCATGGGAAAGGATGGAGAACGGGAAAAATTGCGAAAAGATTTCAGTGGTGTATCCCTGTTTCGATTTGAACTGGCGGAGCGAAAAAGCACAAATAGTTTGACTGGCTGTTTTCGTTTCATTTCAGCTTCAGGGAAAAATGTGGCAGCAGAGGCTATCGTAAGTGGAATTTATGATGTGCGTCTTGAAAATGATGTGCTGAAGTTATCGGAAGATCAGGTCTTGTATCGGGATCAGCCGATACAGGAAGGGCATTTTAAGCCCGTTGCATTTCAATCGGAACATCGTTTTTATGTTAAAGCTAATAAGCTGCACTATGAATACAACGGCAAGTGTTTTGATGTGGACTCAAAAACTATGCGGCGTAACGATAGCTCCGATACCTTTCCTCCGTTTATTTCAATCGAAAAGTAAGAAATGACGAATCGGTTTGACAGGAGTGCAGAGATGTTGATTATTTTGAGTATATAAATGTTCTAAAGGATATGCGAAATGTGTCACAATAGAAGATGCTTTGGAAATGCTAATAGATAAATAGTAAAGGGGGTCTCGATGATAAATAAAAAAATGATAGCCTTTTGCGGTACATATTGCGGAGTGTGTGAATGGAAAGACAAAATCGGGTGTAAGGGATGTAAGGCCAATAGAGGGATTATGTTTTGGGGTGAGTGCGATAAAGCGATATGCTGTATGGAAAAGGGGCTTGAACATTGTGGGGAATGCTCAGATATGCCCTGCCAAAAGCTCAGAAACCTGTTTGATGATCCAGAGCATGGTGATCACGGAGCAAGACTTCGCAACCTGAAAAATTGGAAAGATGGCATCTGTACCTATGAAAAATTAGGCAATACAGCGCAAGAGAAGGCAAAAAATTTGAAACCAATAGAAAATACCAATGACTAGGAAAGATAAGATTATTTCAATGGATGAGTATTAGGGCGATGACGGTACAGTTCCACAGTGGAAATTGGTAAAAGTGATTGGAACAAATCATACACTGACTTTCGAGTTAATAATTAAAATTTGTGAATTTGTGAGAGTATATACTATGTTCAATGATGGAAGAAGTAAAAAGGTTGTTTTTGTTGCACATTGCTTTTTAAATCAAAATTCCATTTCAGATGGAACGGCGATTTATCCGGCAGCAAATAAAGATGTTGTTGATTTTTTCTTAAATGCCGATATTGGTATTGTCCAAATGCCCTGTCCGGAGTTTTGCTGTTTAGGACTTGATAGGGGAAATATTCATGGCGCTGATAGCCCGGTAGTGGTAGAGAATACACGCATACGTTCAGCAATGCAAAATGACGACTCGAATTTGAAACTAACAAGACTGGCTGATTATGTAGTGCAACATATCATGGAATATAAGAAATATGGATTTGAAGTTATCGGTATTATTGGGGCAAATCGTTCTCCAAATTGTGGTGTCGAAACAACATCGGACAATGATGCAGAAATCAATGGTATGGGACTATTTATAGAAAAAATTTTTCACCAGCTTTTGCGAGAAAACATATCTATTCCCATGATAGGCATAAAGGGAACGGACAATATACAAGAAAAACTTCAGCAGTTAATATGAGTTAAGGGATAAGGACAAACATGGACGGATTTATGATGTTCGTGCCTGCACCTCAAGACCTTGTTACAGGAGAGCCGAACCAAACAGCGGTTGCTACCGTGAATATCAAAAAATATGATTGGTAGCTTCAGAATTGGAAAAGGAGGAGTTGCATGGATAAAAAAGAAACGGCAACAAAAGAAGACTTGATGGCAGTCGTTAGCCTGTTTGAAAATATGGGAATACTATATTGGGTGGACGGTGGCTGGGGCGTTGATCTATTGGCGGGTAAACAGACAAGGGATCATAGAGATATTGATATCAACTTTGACGCTCAATATACAGAAAGGCTATTAGATATACTTTCGGAGCATGGTTATAAAGTAGAGACGGATTGGAAACCTGTTAGAATAGAATTATATAGCGATGAATACGGTTATTTGGACATCCATCCATTTGTTTTGAATGATGACGGGACGTCAAAACAAGCCGATTTGGAAGGCGGCTGGTACGAGTTTGAGAAGGACTATTTTGGTAGTGCTGTTTTTGAGGGGAGAACAATTCCCTGTATATCTTTGAAAGGACAAAAAATTTTTCACTCGGGTTATGAGCTAAGGGATAAGGACAAGCATGATCTTTCTGTCCTTGAAAGTATATCAGAATAAGGCGAAATGGTGATTTGCATGGAGGAAGCAACGAGATATATTGCGCTTTTGCGCGGTGTTAATATAAGTGGAAAAAATAAAGTTCCGATGGCTGGACTGAAGAAAGTTTTTGAGGAGCTTGGGTTCGGAGCGGTTAAGACCTATCTGAACAGTGGCAATGTGATTTTTTCAAGTGATGAAGAGAATATAGGGAGCCTTACAGACCAGATTGAGACAACGATAAAAAAGTGGTTTGGTCTGGATATTCCGGTTTTCGTCATATCAAAAGAGGTTCTCGAAGATATTTTGCAACACGCGCCTGACTGGTGGGGTGATGAAAATAAGGAAATCTATGATAATCTGATTTTTATTATGCCTCCGGCTACATTTGCTGAAGTGCGGGACGAGATCGGAGAACCCAGGGAAGGATTAGAAAAGATTAAGAATTATAAGGCAGTGGTATTCTGGTCTTTCAGCCGAAAGGACTATCAAAAAACAAACTGGTGGAGGGAGACGGCAAGTGCGGATATCAGCGGCAAACTGACAATCAGAACGGCAAACACTGTCAGGAAGATTGTCGGAATGTAGTTGTTTCTCAAATTCCGGTTTGTGGGGTGAAAAATATGCAGAACAACGAATTACTGAATCATTTGGATAAGCTACATACGACCGAATTGGGTGTAGTAAGAATCAAGAGAAACCTTGATTTGGATACCCATCATGTTGTTGATTGGTGCAGAAATAGGCTATCTTCTGTTGAAGCATCCATATTGAGAAAAGGAAAGAACTGGTATATAGCGGTTGACGGTTGTATCATTACGGTCAACGCTTATAGCTATACGATCATCACGGCGCATAAGGTACAGGAACAGCAAAGATAGCAATAAAGAACTGACAGAAAGAGCGGTACAAGAATATGACTTCACGAGAAAAGAAAAATAAAGTAATTCAACAAGTTATCAAACCGGCGCTCAAAGAAGCAGGTTTTCACAGCCTTCGGGGAACACAGGCTTTTTCCATTCATAAGGAAGCCTGCACAATCACCGTAAATATTCAAAGTTCCCAATTTAACAGCAATGCTACCGGGTTTTCCTTTTGGCTGAATATCGTAGTAGATACGCCTGGCCTTTCAGATGAACAACTACAAGATGTTACTTTTTTCAAATCTTTTACAGAAGCTTGCTTTTTGCCGCATCAAGGCAGGTTACACCCGCTCCGTAATATACGGGGTTATGTCATTGACGGTTATAAAAACTACAGGCCGATGGATACCCCCTATGAGGAGATTCAAGCCATCATTGCAAATGATATGCAGCAGTATATCATTCCGGGGCTATCCCAGATTGACAGCATAGCAGATTATCAAGAATGCGCTGCGCTGTGGCAAGAAGAATCAAAAAGTCAGTTTGTACGTCTGGTAGATTACTTTTCGGAAGCGCATATGCTGACATTACCGTTTCAAAAAGATACTTGGATTGGCACCGTAAATATGAAAGAGCTCGTTGAGAAGAAAAAGACACTATGCCTTACCACAGATGAAATCATGCAAAATAAATCAATTTATTGCAAAGTGCGTGAATTATCGACGCATCCGCAAGAGGACACATGGCCGTTGATTTGCATGACGCTCTCTGCAGAATAAGATGATTTGAAATGTGCGGAACTTCCTTTGAGAAGGAGGAGCAAATAATGAAGCGTTATGGAAATGATTTTTGCTGTTTAGGACTTGATAGGGGAAATATTCATGGCGCTGATAGCCCGGTAGTGGTAGAGAATACACGCATACGTTCAGCAATGCAAAATGACGACTCGAATTTGAAACTAACAAGACTGGCTGATTATGTAGTGCAACATATCATGGAATATAAGAAATATGGATTTGAAGTTATCGGTATTATTGGGGCAAATCGTTCTCCAAATTGTGGTGTCGAAACAACATCGGACAATGATGCAGAAATCAATGGTATGGGACTATTTATAGAAAAAATTTTTCACCAGCTTTTGCGAGAAAACATATCTATTCCCATGATAGGCATAAAGGGAACGGACAACATACAAGAAAAACTTCAGTTGGAATGTAGCTGTTTTCCACATTCCAACTGATTGACACTTATTTTAAGGAATCCCTGTCGGGGACCTGAACGGATAAAGCCTCGGTAAAATTGTACTGCTCAACCATATATGCCTGAACAGAGGCTAAAATCATACGGTAAGAGTCAGCCAGGTTCTCAGCAAACTCTGCGTTTTTTCCGGAACGCAGACAATGATACGCTCTCCGAGTGATTTCATTGAGCTGTTCGATTGCATCGGCTCCATGCGGATAAAATGCAAGATAGAACCCCCATTCTGTGATTTGGCTCGTTTCATGCCAAATGACTTGTAATGGCTCTAAAGACAGGTGTTTAGAAATCATCTGAAACAAACTCGTGAGCGCAATCCTTGGCTTTTTAATTTGGTCAGCCAATACTATTAAATCATTTTCGCTAAAATGAGGTGCAGCGTAGGCTGCAACCGGATAGGACAATAGCACCATGAGCTGCAATGAATAAAGATATGTAAGGGCATCTCGCTTCGTAGTAAAATCCATCAGTGACTGTTCGGTGTTGAGCTGATCGGGAGTCAGAACCATTGTACCCTTGCCATTTAAAGTCTTTGTATAGCCTCTTTGTTCCAGCAGGCTCAATGCCTTTCTGACCGTGTAAGCAGACACGCCATACTGCTTTGCCAGTTGTGCCTCATAGGGCAAATAAGTCCCGGCCTGGTAGATGCCTGTTCCGATTTTTTCGAGTCAAGTCACGGACAATACGGGAATAGTAGTAATCCTTGCCTCTTAGAGGATTCCATTCAAATGCAGCTGGCGTCTGGGTGGGAACCTTGGCAACGCTGCCAGACATCTGAATGAAAATTTCTGTAATGATGGCAGACATGTCCTGATAAAGTGCTTTTAAACGATGATACTGTTCCACCGGATCACGTTCTGATAATACCTCAATGATTGATCGAGGTTCAAAAGTTGGCCTCCGGTACATGATATCTTGGGAAAAGCTGCATTTTTCTAAAAAGTACGCAAAATTCCCCTGAAGATCAAAGGCTGTATGCAGATCACATAACAGAGGATTATGGCTGGCGCTTAAAATATCCCTTGTCAACGCAATCAGAGCCTTCCAGCTCTCGGAACAGATTCCCTGCTGTGCCGCTCTTTGCGCCTGCCGATAATGAGGCATGGACTCAACCGAGCAGTTATGTGAGGCAAATACAAGCAGATAGGGTAACAATCGTCCATAAGTTTCATATACCTGTAAGATAGAATCCCGCTGCTCTAAAATTGCAGTTATCCCGGAACCTGTTAAGTTGTGCGGAAGGACTACGGGGGCCTGCCGGATTTGAATATCAATAAATTTTTCAGCCTTTAAGGTATCCAGTACCCGCGTAATGGTCGCAATCCCCACATTGTATTCTTCACATAGATTTCTGGAAGAAGGGAGTTTGCTGCCGGGCTGGAATTGCCCTGAAACAATACGTTTTTTTAAATCTTCATATACATAAGAAAAACGAGTTTCCTGTCGTTTCATAATATAAATGCCCTTTCTAAAGCTCAAACACATATTGCTTTTAGTATACTACAAAATTCAGAATAGTGGTAATGGAACTTGAAGCAAAGCGGTGTATGGGTGAGTTAGTACAGTAATTTCTACTTGTGCATGATTGGGTATCATAGTAAAATAAAAATGAAACGTTGGCAAATAAAAATTAAGAGGTGCGGCTGAAAAGGCCGTAAAGTTTTTCTCATACCTATTTGCAAAGGTGAGCAGATTGGTGCGGAAAAAAGTAATATAAGAAATTCACTGGAGTGATGATATGTTGAAAGTCAGACCAAAATTAAGGGTTTTAATTGTGGACGATTCTGAATTAAATCGTGAGATGCTGGGCTCTATGCTTGGGGATGAATATGAGATTCTGGAAGCGGAGAATGGGGTGCAGGCTGTTGAAATAATGCGTGAACATGTATCAAATCTGTCTCTTATTCTGCTGGATGTTCAAATGCCGCAGATGGACGGACTGGAGCTGCTGAAACATATGGGCCGGTTACATTGGATTGATGTGATTCCGGTCATCATGATATCCAGTGAAACTGCGCCCCAATTTATAGAGCGTGCGTATGATCTTGGAGCAACAGATTATATTGCCCGGCCTTATAACACGATGATTGTACGCCGCCGTGTAGCCAATGTTATTTTATCCTTTGCAAGACAACGTCAGTTGATGGAGATCATTACCCAACAAATAAGTAAAAAGGAAAAGGACAATCGGCTCATGCTTTCCATCTTGTCCCATATCGTGGAATTCCGCAATGGAGAAAGTGGGCTTCATGTCATACATATCAATATCATTACTGACCTTCTGCTTCGACAGTATATGTTAAAAATCGGCAGTAATAAAATCACCAGTGAAGATATTTCTCTGATCAGTATGGCTTCGGCGCTGCACGATATTGGCAAGATCGCCATTCCAGAAGAAATCCTCAATAAGCCCGGCCGTCTTTCAGTAGGGGAATACCAGATTATGCAGGGACATTGTATGGCAGGAGCGAATATACTCATGGATCTGCCCATTGACCGGAATGAGCCTTTGCTCAAAACGGCATATGAAATCTGCCGATGGCATCATGAGCGGTATGATGGAAGCGGCTATCCGGATGGGTTGAAGGGAGATACCATTCCGCTCTCTGCACAGGTGGTCGCCTTGGCGGATGTTTATGATGCGCTTACCAGTGAACGGTGTTATAAGTCAGCGTATTCCCATGATACAGCAATGAAAATGATCTTTGATGGGCAGTGTGGAGTGTTCCATCCCTTGTTACTGGAATGTCTGTGTGATATTGGAGATACACTCCAACGGGAGCTGACGGCCAAAGATACCTTTGACTTTGAGAACACAATAAATGAAACCAGCCATATAACGGAACAACTGCAGCGCTATGAAAAAAAGCGAACAGACCATTGTTCCATGAGCGGCCCGGAGGCCAGGGTATTATTGCAGTATCTCAACAAAGTCTTTGATGTTGTCCGATTGGTTGACGCCACGAAAAACTGTCAAGTTAACATTGATGAGGCGGGTAATCATCAAGACTCAGAATACCGCTGCTATGACATGTGGAGCAAAGAAGATCGGTGTGAAAACTGTATCTCAGCGAAATGTATGTCGAGTAAGGGAAGCCTAACCAAATTAAAGTTTGTAGACGAGTGTATCTATCATGTTCGAGCGACTTATGTGGAGGTGGACGGTCTGCCCTATTCGCTGGAGCTGATTGATAAGATTACAGAAGAAACCTTGCTGGGCGGTCATGGAAAAGAAGACGTGGTAAAGTATATTACGGCTCATAACCACAGACTTTATGTAGATATCCTAACCGGGGTTTATAATCGCCGCTATTACGAGGAGCAGCTGCGTGACATGTTTCATATTTCGGCGGCAGCCATGCTGGATATGGATCATTTCAAAGCTGTCAATGATACCTATGGCCATCTGGTTGGGGACATGACATTGAAGCAGGCAGCCATCGCCATAAAAAACAGTGTAAGAAAAACGGACGATGTTGTTCGTTTAGGCGGAGATGAGTTTTTCATTGTTTTTCGGGAGATACCGTTTCATGTGCTGCAGAAAAAATTGGAAGCCATAAGAGCCTGCGTTGAAAACATCGTTTTTTCTGATTATCCACAGCTGCACTTTTCTATCAGTATTGGTGGGGTTTACGGACCGGGGAAAACTTCGGATTTATTGAATATAGCAGATAAATTATTATATCAGGCAAAGAGAGAGCAAGTGGGATTGCGGGTGGAACGCTTGGCGGGCAACAGTCTGATGGAAGGAAAAGGACAAGGAAATGAAGCGACATAAAGCTATT
>ENA-UONY01001731-UONY01001731.1-human-gut-metagenome-genome-assembly--contig:-CS9-NODE-1731-length-17224-cov-4.985672_pt1 | contig 17224 bp, 12 predicted proteins | sample MGYA00242465_ERZ724012 | MGnify/ENA metagenome assembly ERZ724012 | reverse complement strand
TTACTATACCGCCGCAGAGACAATTTTTCAAGTTCTCAACAACCGGCGAGAGGTCGAGTATCAAGGTCATTGATTTCAGCAGATTCATGTATTGCTATTGCAAAGCCACTTGAAACGCAGGAGATCACCACAGGCATCTGCGCCCTCCACGCCATTCTTCCGGCAGTCTTCCCGGAAGCTGACCGTCTCAAAACAGCAGCGTTTTCCCGTCAACCGGAACGGCTCCAGAGCTCTCTCCGCAACCGCTTGCAACAACACCATTCAACGGCAAAAAAACAGCGGTGTTTCCCGCAAAGGAAACATTACCGCTGTTCCTGACCCGAAAAAACGTACTTCTACCAGCTTTTCAATGCGCACTGCTCGTTGAGCACATCGTAATCACTGATAAGCGAATTTCTATCGAGTGTCTCCACATGCCCGTCAAGCATTCCGCAGTTGACTCTGCCGTCATGGATCAGATGAAACCGGTAGTCCTGCATCGATGCATCCGGAACAATGGTGTGATTCGGATCGCTCCAGGTATCACGTTGAGCGCTGCAGCCCAGAAACAATGTTTTTGACGCAGATGAAACCTGCGCCGGAATCCAGTGACCATAAGCAAAGTAAATCCCGACCCGGAAGAATCCCCTCACCCCTTCCTTGCTGGGAGCGGTCAGGCCAAAGGTCTTCATGGCCGCATACTGCTGCGATTGGTTCCATCCCCAGGTTCCACGGGTTGTCGGCGACTGCGTACAGACCAGATGGGACTTCTGCCCCAGAGCCGGCCGACGCTCGATTCCCGCGGCAATCAGTTTCGCCGCCCAGGCAGAATCGTCGTTGCCGTCAGCATCCGCATGGTCGTTTCCATCTTTGCCGCTGGGCATATGACCGTTGAAGCTGTCCGCATAGATCATCAGCGAAGAAAGAGTCTGTTTCTGTCGGGAAACGCAGCTGATGGTATCCGCCCGGGTCCTCGCTTTATTCAAGGCGGGCAGCAACATGCCCGCGAGGATTGCGATGATCGCAATGACTATGAGCAATTCAATCAGAGAAAAACATCTGCGGCAACCGATACATTCCTTTTTCATGAAAACCTCCTTTTCCGGCTTACAAGACTCTGCTTTGCTCTCAACACATTTGTACATCAAATGCGAAACCTCCTGCGATCCAGAAGATTCCGAAGGGAACACAACGAAAATTTTCCGTATCGTAACACCAATCGGTCTTCCGGAACCGTGCAGCCGGAACAGTGCCGTCACTCCATCCCACTACCGGTTTCGGCAGGCAACGTTTCTTCGCTTTCACGGCACTCATACAGTCTCTCTGCAAAACGGCGACTGCAGTTCACCATATCAGGATAAGGAGTATCGGTAACATCCACGAAACCGATCTGCATATTTTCTCCATCCTGCGGCCGTCCCAGTGCCGGTTCGTCGCAATACATGAAATAGTGCGCACCTACGATGAAAGGATTGCGCCGGGCGCTTTTCAGATAGTTGAGACAGGCAGCGGCGCGCTCCTTTTGCGTGCTTTCTCCACGAATGCCGTGATGCGGCGGACCGTAAGAGGAGCACCCGATATGCCACTCTCCGATCAGCACCGGCACATCGAGCCCTTCTGGCAGAGCAAAGGCATCCAGAGATCTCCAATAGATGTTAAAACTGACCACATCCAGAAACTTCGCCGCCTCGACGATAAGATCCGATCGAGCCAGATTGTCGGAGATGAACCGGCATCCCAGCAGCAATTTCCGGGGAGCAAGCCGTTTCTGTATGGTACGAGCCGTCTCAAAGTAACGCCGAACCAGCATTCGGTCGAATTCACGCAGATCCTCCAGACTTTCCGGGGTATGCGGTTCATCCCGGCTCTGAAGCAGACTGGAGAAGTCGGCATGACTTCTTCCCCATGCCTCATTGAGCTTTGCAATGGAACCGTATTTCTCACGCAGATGCTTGACAAATGCTTTTTTTGCCGCCTGAGCTGCAGGAGAACGAACGACCCCCCGGGCCAGGGAGGTACCGTCCCCCCAGCTGATCTCATTTCCAAAGAAAAATCCGATGCAGAGCGGATCATCGATTCTTCGTTTCTGTGCAATCAAACTTTTTTCGATGGAACGGGCAAAAGCAGGGTCAAATACGTCGGGGAAATTCTGCCAGTAGCCTTTATCTCCTGCAATCAGAGGCGAACGGCTCTCGATGGTCGCGGTATACGGGAGCGTCCCGGTATCATAAATGCGAGACATGCTCCAGTTGCCAATCGTGTTAAATCCCCACGACCGGAGTCTCCGGGGGGCAAGTTGCACAAAAATGGCTTCATATCCGCTGCCGTATTTTCGAAACTGATTCCAGCGCAGAAAGTCAACCACTTTCACTTCAGCGAATCCGCGAGCCCGGTAAAAGCCGATGGGATTGCGGTAAACGGAGAAAAATGGGGAGCTGGCCTCCGGCAGAGCCTCAAAGCAGTTTTCATGAAGATCCAACCCGAATTCGATCCGATTGTTCACACAATTCAAACCGAAGGACCAGAAGAGATTTCCCGCCGGATCGACCAGCCACCACCGTCCATTCCGTTTGATCGGATAAAATCCCCCCCGCTTCTCCAGAGCCGGTCCGGCGGCCCAGCCGCCAAAGCGGTTGATACCGGCAACCTGCGGATACAAGGCAAGATCTGCGGCCTCCTCCCGACGTCGCAACAGAAATTCACTCTCATCGTGCAGCTTTCCCGGCCATTCCCCGTGACGATACTGACCAAACCGGTCGATGCAGGGATAGAATTTCTCTGCAGGGGAAACCGGCTGAAGACGATCCCTTTCTTCAAAACGGCTGACAAACTTGAGATCTCCTATTTCAAAGCGTTCCATGCGCGTGCTGCGATAGGTGTAAAAACGGATCTCCGAGAGTTTTCCATCCGGCAGAGAACGTTTATGCTTTGTACGGTCAAACGGCCGTTGCAAGCCGAACGGAGAGTCTGGATCGCTGTTTACGAAAACAGGGTAAGGAAGTATCACACGTCGACGCTCTCCCGGAGCAAGCATGACCGCATCAGCAACCTGATGGGCGAACAGTGCGGGCTGATGCGTCACAAGTTCGCACTCAAACTTTGCCGCGCGATCCGAAAGATTGCGCACGGAGAAACGGAATGCTTCATACTTGGAGACATCCGCCGGAGCCGGCAGTGCAACTCCCTGCCAGTGAGAAGAAGCGTCAGGACGTGTCGTCAATATCAGAGAATCGGCCTGCAAAGCAACTTCCCCTTTCCCAATAGGAGTTCCAGGACAAAGCGGCACAGAAAGTTCAGCAGCGGCAAGCACCCCGGCACACAACGGTAAAAGAAAACAATTTAGCAAAAAAAACTTCATTCTCATTCTCCTTGTTTCGAGAAAATAAGCCATCTTCTTTTTCGTATCTTCCATTGAAAGTAAGATACATCAAAAGAAAGCAAAAACAATGGCTTGAAACCAAGAAGATTTTGTGATATTTTAGCACAAAACAACTTTATTGCAGGAAAACAGTATGGCTGAGAATTTTGAATTGATCTTTGCAGCGGACTACGACAAACCCAATGCCCCGATGCATTGTCACAACGGGGTTGAGCTGGTTATGGTGGAACGCGGCAGCTGCACCGTGGAGTTTCAGGGCTTCGGCTGCATGAACGCCACAGCCGGACAGGTATTCGTCACGCCGCCGAAAATCCGCCACGAGCAGAAGGGTTCCGACGACTGTCGAACCGTTTTCGCCGTAATGAACATCAATGGCGGAAATTGCGACGACATGCTTCGAATCGTCGATACCGGGAAAGATCCCATTCTTCTGGCCTGGTTCAACCATCTGGTCTTCATGCAGCAGCAGTCGCGTATTCTCGCGGCTCCGCCGCTGCTGGAAGCGATCTGGAAACGACTTTCTGAGTTTGAAAACCAGACTGAAAATATGACGTGGGCCATCCGCCATCAACAGATGGAACAGGTGGTGGCATACATAAGGAACAACTTCTACAAGCCGTTTACCATAAAAGAACTGTGTCTGAAATACAGCATCAGTGAAAGTTACTTCAACACCCTGTTTCAGAAAACATATGCGATATCTCCGCTGCAGTATCTCATCCATTGCCGTCTGCAGCGGGCACGCCAACTCCTGCAGATTCCCTACTGGAACATCTCCGAAGTGGCCAGGAACTCCGGCTTTCAAGACCAGAACTACTTCAGCCGTGTGTTTCGAAAATATTTTGCGGAAACCCCTTCGCAATACCGGAAACGCACCCTCAAGGATGACTGGACCATTCCGCCGCATCAGCCGGAAAAGGCAACGCTTTCCTGGGAGGAAACGAACCTGGCAAGCACCGGGAAATTCCCGCTTTCAGCGCCTGCCGACGGGCGACGGAAGAAAAAAAGAACAACCGGTTCCTGAAGCACGGACCACAGCGGAGCATCTCGCAACCGTGCAACAGAAATCAAGGAATTCAGAGGGTTCCGCGCAAATTCCCGGCGGCAAAAATCACGCGGCCGCGCAGGGTATGGATGCCACTGCCCGGCCGCGAAAGAAGGAAATACGCCCTTACTTCAAATAGCGGGTGTAAAACTGTTCGAGCTTGTCGAACGGAATCTTTTCGAAGTTGTCGTAAAGATCCACATGACTCGCGCCGGGGACGATCAGCAGCTCCTTGTTGTCGCCGGTCAGCTTCTTGAAGGCATCCTCGCTGAAATAGCGCGAATGCGCCTTTTCACCGTGAACCAGCAGACAGGCGGAGCGGATCTCGCTGCTGTAGGTGAGCAGCGGCGCATTGAGAAACGCCAGCATCGAAGTCTTGTTCCACCCCTGGTTGGAGTTGAGCGAACGGGGGTGGTAGCCGCGCGGGGTCTTGTAGTAAGCGAAGTAGTCCCGGACGAACTGCGGAGCATCCGCCGGAAGAACATCCGGCACGCCGCCGGCGGTCTCATATTTCCCGCTTTTCGCATCCCGAAGCCGCTGTGCGCAGAGCTGCCGCCGCAGTTCGTAACGGCCGTCGGCATTCATCGAATCGAAATAGCCGTTGGCGCTGACCCGGCTCATGTCGTACATGGTGACGGCTGCCGTCCCCTTGATGCGGGGATCGTTCGCGGCGGCGTTGAGGGCGAAGCCGCCCCAGCCGCAGATGCCGAGAATGCCGACCTTCTCCGCATCGACGTACGGCAGGAGCGAAAGGCAGTCCACCGCGGCGGAAAAGTCCTCCGTGTTGAGGTCGGGTGACGCCACGAACCGGGGCTCCCCGGAACTCTCTCCGGTGAAGGAGGGGTCGAATGCGAGCGTCACAAAACCGCGCCGCGCCAGCTCCTGCGCGTACAGTCCGGAGGACTGCTCCTTGACCGCACCGAACGGACCGCTGACGGCGATGGCGGCGTACTTCTTCGCCGGGTCGAACTCCTTCGGCCGGTAGAGATGGCCGGCAAGCTCAATGCCGAACCGGTTCCGGAACCGGATATCCTGCACCGGAATCGCGGGGTCTGTCTTGAAAATACGGGTATCGTTCGCAATGGAATTCATTTCGGTCTCCTTTTTCTGAATGTTGTCCGCGGCGGCGATTCCCACCGCGCCGAGCAGTGCAACTGCTGTTACCAGTAATCGTTTCATTCCGCACTCTCCTTCATCGTTTCGGGCAGGCGTCAGACGGCCCGCCCCATTTCATACGCCTCCCGGTACGCCGGAAGAGCTTTGATCTCCCCTTTCTCATAGGCGCCGACGCCGTAGAGAATGCCGCGCTCCCGGCTGCCTTCGAGGCAATCCTCTGTGAAGCCGCGGAGGCTCTCGACCGTCCGGCGCATCGCGTCGACGCGGGAATCCGCCGCGGTCAGAATGAAGTAAAACTCCTTGTTCGAAATCGCCGTGTAACGCGGGCAGCTCCGGTCGATCAGCGTCTTGAGCTGGGCGCACATCGTGTAGAAGTAGACCGGGGTCGCGAGAACGATCACATCGGCGGCGACCATCTTCTCCAGAATTTCCGCCACGTCATCCTGTTGCACGCAAGGGCGCGTGGCGTTGGCGCAGGCGCCGCATCCGGTGCAGTAGTGAATCGTCTTCTCCGCAAGGAAAATCTTTTCCGCACGGTGACCGGCGTCCGTCGCGCCGCGCAGAAACTGATCGCACAGAAGATCGGAGTTTCCGCCGCGCCGCGGGCTCGAAGAGATCAGCAGAACCTTTTTCATATTCACCTCCGGCTTTCAGTAACGTTATTTCACCGTGTAGCCGCCGTCGACCGCAATCCCCTGCCCGACGATGAACGAAGCGGCCGGACTGCAGAGCCAGAGCACCGTCGAAGCCACCTCCTCCGGATGCCCGAAGCGGCCGATCGGCTCGGCCACTCCCTGAATCGCACCGGTCGCCAGCATCTTCTCCACCATCGGGGTTTCGATCGTCGCCGGACAGACCGCGTTGATGCGGATGCCGCGGGCAGCGTATTCCAATGCCGCGCACTTGGTCATCCCCAGCACCGCATGTTTGGAGGCGTGGTAGGCCACCCGCCCCGGCAGGCCGATCAGGCCGCCGATGGAGGAGCAGTTGACGATGGAGTATCCCCCGCCCTGCTGGCGGAGCATCTGGCGAAGTTCGTATTTCATGCAGAGGAACATGCTCCGCAGATTGATGTTCATCACCCGGTCGAACTCGGAGGATTCCAGTTCGGCAGTCTCCACGTCGTCACTCATGATTCCGGCGTTGTTATAGGCGCAGTCGAGGCGGCCGAAGGTGTCGGCGGCGAACGCGACCATCTTCTGGACCTGCTCCTCGTCGGTCACGTCGCAGACGGTCCAGGCGGCTTTGAGCCCCTCCGCCGTCAGAGAATCGGTGATTTCCCGAAGAAGCTTCTCCCGCCGTCCCGCCAGGACGACCGAAGCCCCTGCCCGGGCGAACATCTCCGCAGTCGCCTTGCCGATCCCGCTGGTCGCACCGGCAACCAGAGCGACTTTTCCATTCAATTCATAATCCATTGCTCATTCCTCCTGTGTTGCAAATTCACTCTGCCAGTTCAATCCGGACCTCGTAACTGCCGCGCAATCCGGCAATCCGGGAGAGCTCACACGTTACGACCCCGATATTGATCTGATGGCCATATTGTGCCGAATCGGCCTCGTCTTCGAAGAGAATTGTAAAATAGTTCCCGTCACGCGCGAAATCGATGTCGCCGTTGAGCCAGCCGAAATGCACCTCGCTCTCGCGGTAGGGGAGCGGTTCGGCCAGCACGCCGCAGAAATCGTGGGAATACCGGCTCATCCGCACCGTGACCGGCAGCCGGGTGATCAGCGCCTTCGCCGTTTCGCTGTCGTTCAGGATCCCGGGGATGACCGTATCGCCGAAGTGCATCCGGATCTTCGTGCCGCTCTTCAACACCCGCGTCGGCATGGCGGGATTTTCCCGCTGCATGACCGCACCGTCGGAGGCGAGCCGCTTGGCCGCCCTCTTCGGCACGGCCGCGAATGTCACGGTCGGATTTCCCCGCCCCAGAGCGGCCTTCAAGCCGTCGGGCTTCTCCACGTTCCCCAGCACGGTATAACGGTAGGGGGAAGAGAAGTTCTCGTAAAACAGCACCACGGTGGAGCTGCCGTAAAGCATCAGATCGCCGCACCGGATCGTTCCGGGCGTTTCCGCCTTTGCCGGCAGCGGATTCGCCAGATCGGCATATTTCTCATTGCCGTTGAGCTCCCGCATTTCGACCGTCAGCGGCAGTCGTTGCAGGAACGCGGCGGCGGCCTCATTTTCCGCAGGAACGACGGTAAAACGGGCGGAACCGACGATGATTTCAATACGATCTCTCATTGCATTGCCTTTCGTTTTCTCCGCACACACGACCAAAATCAGCACAAAAGCGATGACAACACCCAATCCGATTGTGGAATACCACCTGCGCATGCAGCACCTCCTTCCAGTCCATTTTTCCTTCGGCCGTCGACATTCCGGGGATGTCACTATTCAATGTAAACGATTTTTATGAAATAGCAAATACTTATATCTTATATCATGATATGCTTAAAAACTATAATACAGAAATCACTCGTCACAGGATCGTTTCCGGCCGTGACACAAGGGGAGCTCCGGACGGGGAACCGGCGAACGGCGGAAAGTTGAAAAGCGGTGGAACCGTGCTATTGTAAGAAGAGATCGGCCGGCGGCCCCCCGGGCCGACACGGAGAACAGCATGGAAGACCCCAGCCGAATATGGAACTCAGAGTATTGCGCTATTTTCTCGGCGTGGCCGACACCGGAAGCATGACCGGAGCGGCCCGCGCTCTGCACGTCACCCAGCCGACCCTCTCCCGCCAGCTGCAGGAGCTGGAGGAGGAGCTGGGGCAGAAACTCTTCGTGCGCGGGAGCCACTCGGTAACGCTGACGCCGGAGGGGATGCTTCTGCGCAAACGGGCCGAAGAGATTCTCGACATGGTCCGCAAGACGGAGACGGAGTTCGGTTCGCTCGGCGAAACCGTCGCCGGAGAGGTCCACATCGGCGGCGGCGAAACCGAAGCGATGCGGCAGATCGCCCGGCTCATCCGGGAGCTGCAGCAGGAGTATCCGCAACTGCGCTTCCACCTCTACAGCGGCAACGCCGAGGATGTGACCGAGCGGCTCGACAAAGGTCTGCTGGACTTCGGGCTGCTGATCCAGCCGGTGGACATCGCCCGGTACCATTCGCTCGAACTGCCGGAGCGGGATGTCTGGGGGGTCATCATGCGCAAAGACAGCCCGCTGGCCAAAAGAAGCGCTATCACGCGCGAAGACCTGAACGGCGTGCCGCTGATCTGTTCACGGCAGGTCATGCGGCGGATCTCCCAGGAGAACGCCTATGCCGAATGGTTCGGCGAGAATCACGGGCAGCTGAACGTAACCGCCACCTACAACTTGATCTACAACGCCGCGCTTCTGGTGGAAGAGGGGGTCGGATATGCGATTACGCTGGATAAACTGGTCGACGTGACCGGGCACAGCGAACTCTGCTTCCGCCCGCTGGCGCCGAAGGTGGAATCCGGGGTCAATATTGTCTGGAAAAAGCATCAGCTCTTCTCCCGGGCCGCCGAACTCTTTCTCGACCGGCTCCGGCGGCACCTCGTCGCCGGTCCGGCGGAAGCCTGACCGATTCGACCATCCGGGATTTCCGCGGAGGATGCGGGCTGTTACGTACCGTCTCCGGCGACGTTGCACGCTTGCAGGGAGGGTCGTTTCCGCCGGCGGTACTCCCGGGGCGGGCACCCGAATTTCTTTCGGAAGAGCCGGGAGAAGTATCCGCCGTCGCCATATCCGGCCAGCCGGGCAACCTGTGCCACCGGCAATGCCGACTCGAGCAGCAGCTTCGCCCCCCGGTTCAGCCGCAGCTCCGCGAGATAGTCGCCGGGGGAACGGCCGGTCACCTGTCGGAAAAGTCGCTCCAATGTCCGCACGGAGATTCCGCTTCCGCGCGCGAGATCAGAGATCTGCAGAGCATCGGTGCAATGCCGCTCCAGATAGGTCAGCAGCCGGCCGATCTCCCCCAATGCGGCCGTCGTCTCGCTGCAGTTTCGCGTCGCCGCCCGCGAAATCAACAGGATGAGCTGCATAAATCCGGCCATCATGCCGAATGCACAGCCGGGACGCGCCGCCTCCTGTTCGGCGAGCACTCTTGCGAGAATCCGCTCCGCTTCACGCATCTCCGTCTCCCCAAGCTTCACCGCGGTCGGCAGCAGCGAGTCGGCCAGCGTCGGAGACGCCTCAAAAAAGGCAATGTATCCCGCCAGCGTCCGCAACTCGCCCAGCGGCAGATCCAGCCGTTCCGGCAGATAGAGCACATTGACAATCTCCAGGTCCTGCAGATCCCGGTAGCAGTGCAGAGCACCGGGACGAATCAGATAGACATCGCCGCGTTCCAGCTGTGTCTCCCCCCGTTCCGTCACATGCACTCCGCCTCCGGAGCGAACCAGCACCAGCTCAAAAAAATCATGCCCGTGAACCACATCGATGTTCAGGAAATAGCGCTTGGCCACCACGCGGAGCCCGCGCACGATATCGCGAAACACACTGCTCCGCGGTATCGTGAGTATCGCCGTATGATTGTCACGCACAATGCTCATTGCCCGGATTCCACATAAAAATCATTTTTCAAATTGTCGTAAAAATACCACTTTTTGTCGCATTTGTCAAATCTTTTTTCAAAATCATCGAGTATAATATGTTCAGAGAAACATAAAATACCAGCAATTTACCGACGGTATGGAAAGGAACCTGTTACAGCAATGAAAAAAAGTTTGTACCACGCAGCGCTGGGAATACTGCTCCCGGTGACAATGTTGGCGGTAGAATGGAAGCCGGCGGACCGGGCACTCCCCGCCATGCCGCCGCTGAAACCGCGAGAAGAAATTCGAATTCAGACTCCGGCCGGGAAATTCCGGCCTGCGGATATGCGTTGGAGCCTCTCTCTGAACGGCCGCTGGAAGTTCTCCGGCCTGAGTTCTTCGGTCACGCCGTTCCCAGCGCCATCGGCCGGAGAACTCGCCTTTGTCCGTCCGGAGTTCGATGACAAGACGTGGGAGGAGATCCCGGTTCCGCTCAACTGGTACATGGTTCCGAAATACTCCTACAGCAAAGTGTTGAAAACCGGCGAAGCCGTCGATCCGGTCAGCGCCGGAGGCGCCGATGCGAAAAAGACCATCAACTCCTATTTCAAAGGCTGCTATCGTCACACCTTCACCCTCCCCTCTCCGCTGCCCGCCGGGCGTCTCGAACTGCAGTTTGACGGGATCGGCTACGAGGCGGAAATCTACGTCAACGGCGCTCATGCCGGACACCATCAGGGCGATTTCGTTCCTTCCCGGTTCGATGTGACCGATCTGGTGAAGCCGGGCAGGAATCTTGTCGCACTGCGCGTGCTCTCCGATTTCCGTCCGCCGGATGGGAAATTCACCCGCACCTACGGGGCGATGTGGGATCCCTCCTGCTTCAAGGGAGGGATCTGGCTGCCGGTCCGCATCGTGGCAAAACCGGCACCTCGAATCGACCGCCTGCTGCTCACGCCGGATGCAACCGGAAATCTGCGGGTTGATTACACGGTGGTTCATACCGGGAAGGAGCCCGTCGTCGTCACCCCCGGCGTCACGGTGAACAATGCACGCGCCTTTGCCGAATGCGCCGGTCGGGAGTTCCCGGCCGTCACGCTCCGTCCCGGCGTCAACCGGGGGACGCTTCACCTCTCCTTCCCCGCGCCGAAACTGTGGAGTCCGGCCGCGCCTCATCTCTACTATGCAACCCTCCACTTCCGGACCGGCGACAAGGTGCTCAGCGCGGAAACGGCGCGGTTCGGGTTCCGGGAATTCAAGGTCGACGGCACCGGCTTCACCCTCAACGGCGAACCGGTCTACCTCTATTTCGAAAGCCTCCACTCCGTTCGCTTCGGCGGGTACAACACGCCGGACGGCAATGCGATCTCTCCCCGAACCGTGATCGAAGGGTACCTCCGCAAAGGGTACAACATGCTGCGGACCGCTCATATGCCGGTGCGCCAGGAGGTGCTCGACCTCGCGGACGAACTCGGCATGATGATCTACGACGAATGGAGCTGCTGCTTCATCACCGGCATGGATGAGAAGAAGTTCGAAGCGAACAATCTGCCGGAACTGGAGCGCTTTCTGCTCGCCGATTACAATCACCCCTCGGTGGTCATGTGGAGCCTCGGCAACGAAGTCTCTCATCGCCGCGACCCGGCAATCGCGCGCCAGCTGGCCAAGCAGAGCAAACTCACCCGCAGAATCGATCTCCAGAAACGGCCGATCTGCGCCTTTGCCGGCAACGGGGACATCGATCTCTACGGGGCAACCAACATCGACACCGATGTGGTCGATCTGCATCTCTACACGGGAATCAACGGGGCATGGACCCGCTGGAACAGCGCGTTTGATCACCACTACAACCGCGCAGTTCAGGTCTTCGGCAAGGATGGCCGACTGAACAAGCCGTACATCATCTCCGAATGTATCGGCGGCGGCTGGGGCATGCAGCCGGATCCCTCGTTCCGGCTCGGCGACATCGATCGCTACCTCGACCGGATCCAGCGCACCTACACCTGGGGGAATCCCGGCGCCGCCGGCTACTCCGGCGTGATCGGCGTCGCCGCGGCAACCGATCCCGGCCGCGGCCCCCGCTATCTGCAAAATCGCCTGGGAATCCGGCTCGCCGAACTGATCCGGCGCGACACCCGGATTGCCGGCTTCGCGCCGTGGTTCGCCATTCACAACATGGAGAACGCCACCCTCTGGAATCAGCCGATCTACCCCGGTCTCCGCTATCCCGGTCAGGAGCGTCTCATGCCCCGTCAGCTCACGGTACCCGGGCGTTATGAACTGGAAGCATTTCTGCTCAACCAGAACGGTCCCAGGCTGAAGGCGCCCCGGCTCCGGATTGCGTTGTCCGCCGCGGGCGGAATCCAGCAGCTCGCCGAAGTGAAATTCCCCCCTCTCGCGCAACGAAGCTCCACCAAGGTCCCCGTCGTCATCGAGCTGCCGGCCGGGCTGAACAGCGGTGCGGCAGAAATACGCCTGACCCTGTTCGACGGAGAACGGGAGATCGGCCGCACTGGCTATGAGGTCACCCTTCAGCCGACGGCGGAGGCGCTCCGCCCGGCGAAGAATCCGCGGACGGTCGCACTGCTCGCCTCCAACCCGGAACTGGAATCCCTGCTCAAACAGCTGAAAATTCCGTTTGACAAGCTGGAACGCCCGGAAGAGCTAACTCAGTACCAGCGGGCAATTCTCCCGCCGGCTCCGACGCACGATTCCCGGCTCATCACCGCGATGCGGCAGTGGGTGAAGAAGGGAGGATTTCTGCTGATTCTCGAACCGGGCGACTCCGAACTGCCCGGATATCCGGAATTCAAGGTCATCGAGGCGCCCAACCCCCTGATTGAAGCGATCATTCCGGCTCATCCGCTCTTCTCCGGTCTCCAGGTTGACGATCTCGACATCTGGGCGGAAAATCCGGAGGGCAGCGTGGCGATCAACGTGCTCTCCCCGTTGAACACCACCGCGCTCGCAGCCAGAGGAGCCGCCACCTACGATCACGCGCTCGGCGCCGCGGCGGCAGAAGCAAAAGACGGAGCGGGGCGTGTTCTCATATCGACCTTCCGCGCCCTTCCGATCTGGAAACAGAATGGAGCTGCCGCGCGCCTTCTCGGCAATCTGTTGCGCTACCACGCCGCGGCGGAAAAACTTTATGCGGCCAGAAACCTCGAACGCCCATTCTTTCTGCGCACCGCCTATTCCGCGCCGAAGAATCCGAAATGTCTTTCTCTCGCCCCCTTCGCCAACCGCGGCTTCTCCGATGAAAAGGCTGAGGACGGCAAAGGCGGCTGGACCGATCAGGGCGAGAATGATTTCCGCATGATTCCGACCGGACGGCAGACGGCGGCGGGAATTCCCTTTGCAATCATCGATCCGGCGCAGAACGGCGGCCGCAGCTGCCTGATGCTTCGTGGTCGGGAACGCCGGGCTCTGCCGGAGGCGATCCGGGGAATTCCGGTAAAAGACAAGGTTTCCACTCTCTACTTTCTCCACACCGCGGCCTGGGTGCCCTTCCCAATGGAGTGCGGCAGTTACCGCTTTCACTACAGCGACGGCAAGACGGTCGACTGCCCGATTCTGGCCGGAATCAACGTCGATGACTGGTGGAAACCGGAGGCGCTCCAGGAGGCTCTGCCGGCCTTCACCACAGTCAACAAGGTCGGTGGCCGGGTTGGATTTTTCGTCTTCCGCTGGAACAATCCCCGGCCGGAGGTTGCGATCGATTCGTTCGATTTTCTCTGCGTTCCCGGCGGGAACGGTCCGATTCCGATCCTGGCAGCCGTCACCGCAGAACCGGCCCGCAGTCGGCGGATTCCTCTCTTTCCCGGAAAGAGCAGAGGCCCCAGCTGGAGTGCGGGAGCCGAACCGAACGGCCCCAAGGCGACGGTGAAACAGCTCCCGTTGCCGAATCCGGCCGATGTCCGGGAAGTGGCTCGGATTCATTTCCCCGCCAACTCCGGCAATCATGTTCCCTATGCCATTCTCCATTTCGAACAGGCTCAGCTGAAACATGCACCGTTCCATACCCTCAGTTTTCTGGTCAAAAGCAGCACCGAAGGTCAGATCGACGTCGTGCTCCCGGAGAAGAACTGGAAATCGTCCCGGAGCGCCACAATCCACCTTCCTCCCAAAGAGGCGGGATGGGTCAGAATCCGTCTTGACATTGCAAAGGATTTCCGGCTGACCGGCGCCGGCTTCGACTCGACACAGCTGCGTCCCGAACTGCTCTTCTACAACGGCAAGGACCGGGAATACGGCTTCCCGCGCCGTGCCGCTGAATTTGAAATCACCGATATTTGTCTGGAACAGACCCCCTAACCAGAGGAGGAGCCAACACCATGAGAAAATGCTTTACTCTGATTGAACTGCTCGTTACAATCGCCATCATCGCCATCCTGGCGGCCATGCTGCTTCCGGCGCTCAATCAGGCGCGGGTCGTTGCAAAGAAAATTCAGTGTTCCAACATTCTCAAACAATTCGGAACCGCGGGCGCCCTCTACGCCAACACCTTTGACGAGTTCTGGGTTCCCGGGATGCCAGCAGCCGACAGCAGCCGGCAGCACTGGTTCAGCAATCTCGATTTTCATCGCTTTCTGGGTGACAGCAGAAAGCCGGCCAATGCGGCGACGGAACAGGCGCACCATGGACTTCCCGCCAGCATGATCTGTCCGGATGCCACGTATGCGCGGGAAAATCCTGACGTCACCGGAGCCCCCAGCCTCATGCAGACCTACGGCGTAACGGCGGAGGAGTTCTACAATACCGCCTGGCATACCAGCGGCACCGACGGCGACCAGATCCATGCCTACAAACTTCCCCGCGTCTACTCGCCCTCCCGCCGCATGGCCTTCGTGGATGCAATCGACTGGGCCGTGAAATACGAACGGTGGACCAACAGCTGCTATGTTCTCTACGGCGAAGTTCCCAACGGCGGGGCCAATGCCAATCAGCCGGCGTACCGGCACGGAGGCAACGACCGGGCCAATATCGTTTTCCTCGACGGGCATGTCCTGACGCTGCGCTCCTCCCAGTTCGAAGACAAGAATCTCTGGTACGGCTTCTACCGACGCCTCCAGAAGTGACCTCTCCGGCGATTCCGGAAAACAGGGTGAAAATTCATTTTTTTGCTTGAAAAACGCCGCTTCTTTTTTGGAATTCTGCAAAAGCGGGTGTATTGTGTATGGAATCATATTGAACCAATTCGAAGAAACAGATTCCAGACATGATCGATCTTGCCGAAGACTCCAGAAAAAAGGTGGAGAGAGCGCTGCTCGTCGGCATCCGGGAACCCGGCCAGACCGAGGCCGAAATTTCCGAATGCCTCGATGAGCTCGCCGATCTCGTCCGCAATCTGGACATCGTCCCCTTGGAGCCGATCGTCGTCAGCCTCCACCAGGTGATGCCGCAGTACTACGTCGGCTCCGGCAAGGCGCAGGAGATCGCCCAGCTCGCGCAGGAGTGCGAGGCCGACTGCCTCATTTTCGACACCCCGCTCTCGCCCTCCCAGCAGCGCAACTGGGAGCGGCTCGCCCGATGCTGCGTCATCGACCGCGAAGAGGTGATCCTCGACATCTTCGCCGAACGCGCCCATACCCGCGAAGCGGTTCTGCAGGTATCGCTCGCCCGCGCCCAGTACTCCCTGCCCCGCCTCACCCGGGCCTGGACCCACCTCTCCCGCCAGCACGGCGGCGGCGCCACCACCCGCGGCGAAGGCGAAGCGCAGATCGAAACCGACCGCCGTCTGCTCCGGCGGCGCATTCAACAGCTCCGCGAAGAGCTGGAGGTGGTCCGCAAACAGCGCACCACCCAGCGCAAGGCGCGCGAACGCAACGCCGTTCCCCACGGGGCGATCGTCGGGTACACCAATGTCGGGAAATCCTCGTTGCTGCGCGCCCTCTCCGGGGCCGATGTTCTGGTAAAGGACCAGCTTTTCGCCACCCTCGACCCCACTACCCGGCGGATCGTGCTCGACAACAATCTGGAACTTCTGCTCACCGACACGGTCGGATTCGTCCGCAAACTGCCGCATTCGCTGGTCGAGGCGTTCAAATCCACCCTCGAAGAGGCGGTGCTCGCTGATTTCCTGCTGCTGGTGCTCGACATCTCCAGTCCGCAGATCGATTCGGAGTGGGAGACCACGCTTACCGTGCTCAAGGAGCTGGGCGCAGAAGAGAAGAACATTCAGGTCGTTTTCAACAAGATCGACCTCGTCGACCGCAACGCCGATCCGGTGCTCTTCGCCCGGCTGCGCGGGCTCTTCCCCGACGCGCTCTATCTCTCGACCGCGACCGGCGAAGGGCTCGACCAGCTCCGGGAGCGGCTCGCCTCGCTCGCGTCGGAACACCATCAGCTGCTGCGGGTCACGCTGCCGCCTCAACGGCACGACCTCGCCGCCCTCGCCCACGCGTCCGGGCGGATCTATGAAGAACACTACAACGACCGCGGCGAACTCGAACTGGTGTTCACCATCGCCCCGCGGTTCCGCCATAAATTTCTGGAGTTTGTCAACGCATGAGATATCTCGTACTCCTCGTTCTTTTCGTTCTGCCGGCGTTCGCGCCGCTGGCCGCCGCGGAATTCTCGCCGTGGGATGCCTGGCGGCTCGGCTACACCACCTTCGAGAAAGGAATTCAACTTCGCGACAAGGGGGACTACGTCGGCGCGGTCGAGCAGTTCAACGCCGCCCGCCGCCACTACGTCAACGTGCAGAAGGCGCGGCCGGACTGGAACCAGAGCATCATTCAGGGCCGGATCAACGACTGCGACCGGGAGCTGAACGCGCTGAAAAAACTGGTCGGCAGCCGTCCAGCCGCCACCCCTGCACCCCGGGGATCCTCCGCGGTCGCCGGTGCGGATTTCGTCGAACTCCAGAGCATCCGCCAGCAGGCCGCCGGGTACAAGCAGAAGCTCTTTGAAGCGATGACCGAACTGGAGGAGCTGCGCCGCCAGGTCGAACAGGGCAAGACCGCCGCGGCGGAAATCGCCAACCTTCTCCGCGACCAGCGCATCCAGCAGGAAAAATACGCACTTCTGGAGAAACGCTACCATACTCTGGAACAGCAGGCGCTCGAACCGGACGGCCGGATCGAAGAGCTCCGCAAACAGCTTCTCGAGGAGAAGCTCAACTCCGAAGTCGCCGCCAAACGTCTTCAGGTCGCTGAAGCGCGGATTCAGAAATTGGATCGCGACGCGGCGGAACTCTTCAAC
>ENA-UONY01001724-UONY01001724.1-human-gut-metagenome-genome-assembly--contig:-CS9-NODE-1724-length-17277-cov-54.582278_pt1 | contig 17277 bp, 15 predicted proteins | sample MGYA00242465_ERZ724012 | MGnify/ENA metagenome assembly ERZ724012 | reverse complement strand
TGGGTCTGGAGCGTCTGGCCTGCGTGATGCAGGGCGTGGGCAACCTGTTCGAGGTGGACACCGTGCAGAGCGTGCTGCACCATGTGGAGCACATCGCAAACAAGACCTATGGCGAAAATGCCAAGGATGACATCTCCATCCGCGTCATCACCGACCACATCCGCAGCTGCACCTTTATGGTGTCGGACGGCATCCTGCCTTCCAACGAGGGCCGCGGCTATGTGCTGCGCCGCCTGCTGCGCCGCGCCGCACGTCATGGTCGGATGCTGGGCGTTACCCGCCCGTTCCTGGTGGAGCTGGTGGAAACGGTCATCCAGTCCAGCGAGTCCGCCTACCCCGAGCTGCGGGAGCACGATGCCTACATCAAGAAGGTCATCGGCACCGAGGAAGCAAACTTTGCCCGCACCATTGATGCCGGCATGAACATCCTGAACACCATGATCGATGGTCTGGAAAAGGCACACGAGCATCTGCTGAAGGGTCTGGACGTCTTCAAGCTGAACGATACCTTCGGCTTCCCGCTGGACCTGACCAAGGAGATCGCTGCCGAGCAGGGCATTGAGATCGACGAGGAAGGCTTCCACGCCGAGATGACCAAGCAGAAGGAACGTGCCCGCGCCGAGCGCCTGAAGAAGAACATCTCCGGCTGGAGCGAAGACCTGTTCGGCGCACTGGAGGCCGAGCCCACCGTCTTTACCGGCTACGACACCCTGACCGACAAGGGCACCGTTGTGGCGCTGAGCGACGAGGAGACCCTGACCGATGCCATTGCCACCGACGAGGAGGCAAAGGACGGCGTGCTGGTGGTGCTGGATAAGACCCCGTTCTACGCTGAGATGGGCGGTCAGGCTGCCGACCACGGCGTGCTGAGCAGTGCTGACTGCAGCCTGCGCGTGTTGGATGTCAAGAAGACCCCCAAGGGCTACTATGTCCACACCTGCGTGCTGGAAAGCGGCATCGTGAAGGTGGGCGACCACCTGACCGCTCAGGTCGATAAGGAATACCGCATGGCCATCGCCCGCAACCACACCGCCACCCACCTGCTGCAGGCAGCTCTGCGCGAAGTGCTGGGCGACCATGTGCATCAGGCAGGCTCCTATCAGGATGCTGAGATCACCCACTTCGACTTCACCCACTTCAGCGCTGTCACGCCCGAAGAACTGGCCCGTGTGCAGAAGATCGTGAACGACAAGATCTACGAGTCCATGAACGTCACCGTCAAGGAGATGCCCATTGAGGAAGCCAAGAAGCTGGGCGCAATGGCTCTGTTCGGCGAGAAGTACGGCAAGGTGGTCCGCGTGGTCGATATCGAGGGCTGGTCCACCGAGTTCTGCGGCGGCACTCACGTCAAGAACACTGCCCAGATCGGCGGCTTCAAGATCGTGAGCGAAAGCTCCGTTGCTGCGGGTATCCGCCGCATCGAGGCTGTCACCGGCCGCAACCTGCTGATCCGTGCAAACCTGCAGGAGGCTATGCTGCACACCGTGGCGAACACCCTGAAGGCAAACAACGTCACCGCTCTGCCTGCCCGTGCCGAGGCTGTCATGGCTGAGAACAAGGCTCTGAGCAAGGAGCTGGAGGAGATCAAGGCAAAGGTGGCTGCTTCCAAGGTGACCAGCCTGTTCGACAATGCCGAGGAGATCGGCGGCGTGAAGATCGCTTCCGCTTACTTCACCGGCACCACCGGCGACACCCTGCGCGGCATGTGCGATACCATCCGCGACAAGGCTGTTAAGCCTGCTGTGGCGGTTCTGGTGGGCAAGGCTGAGGATAAGATCACCATGGCTGTCACTGTGACCAAACAGGCACAGGAAAAGGGCCTGAAGGCCGGTGCTCTGGTCAAGGAAATCGCTGCCATTGCCGGCGGCAAGGGCGGCGGCAAGCCGGACTTTGCAATGGCCGGCCTGAAGGATGAGACCAAGATCGACGAAGCTCTGGCTGCTGTTGGCGGCATCGTCAAGAAGGCCCTGGGCGAATAAGACTGCATCAAAATCAGAAAGGAGTTGTTTCCCATGGAAGATTGTCTGTTTTGCATGATCGCAGAGGGAAAGATCCCCTCTAAGAAGCTGTACGAAGACGAGCAGGTGGTGGCGTTTTACGACATCAACCCGCAGGCCAAGGTGCACTTCCTGGTGGTGCCCAAAAAGCACATCCCCTCTGCCGCTGCGCTGACCGAAGAAGACGGCGCACTGCTGGGCCACATCTTCGCCGTCATCGGCAAGCTGGCCAAGGAGCAGGGCCTGGACAACGGCTACCGCGTCATCTCCAACGTGGGTGAGGACGCAGGCCAGACCGTGAAGCACCTGCATTTCCATGTTCTGGGCGGCGAAAAACTGCCTGTCTGATTTCAATAGAAAAGGGAGATCGTTGAATTATGGCTGAGACTTATACGCTGCACGTTGCAGGCCTGACCCGTGAACTGACCCGCTGCAAGCTGAACGACCACATGGACATTGCTGCTTTCATCATGCTGGGCGATACCGAGCTGACCGTGGCTGCTGCTGCGGAGCTGCTGAAGAAGTGCCCGGATTTTGATATCCTGCTCACCGCCGAGGCCAAGGGCATCCCCCTGGCCCACGAGATGAGCCGCCAGAGCGGCAAACCCTACGTCTGCGCACGCAAGGGCGAAAAGCTGTATATGACCGACCCTGTCGTGGTGGAGGATCAGTCCATCACGACCGCAGGCAAGCAGAAGCTGGTCATCGACCGCAAGGAGCTGGACAAGATGAACGGCAAGCGCGTTCTGGTGGTGGACGATGTCATCTCCACCGGCGGTTCCCTGAAGGCTCTGGATGCTCTGGCCGAGCAGACCCAGTGCACCATCGTGGGCCAGGCCGCTGTTCTGGCCGAGGGCGACGCAGCTGAGCGCAAGGATATCATCTTCCTGGAGCCGCTGCCCCTGTTCTTCCACTAAGCCGTCATGCGACGCCCGCTCTGCGTTTTCTGCGCCGGAATGCTGGGTGTTGAGTTAGTGTACGCTTTTTTGCCGCAAACGGAACGTTTTGTGCCGTTTGCGGCATTTTTTGTTGCCCTTTGTCTGCTGCTCTGCATCTTTGAAAAGACGCGGGCGGCAGCGCTGTGCATCCTGCTGGGGGCCGCTGCGGGCATGGCGTCCGTGCTGTACACCGAGAACCGGATGGAACAGCTGCGGGTGCGGTACGCCGGGCGTCCGCTGGTGCTGACGGCAGAGGTGGAAACGGTCTCGGACTCCTATTACCCCGGCATCGTGGATGCGGTCCTGCATGTGAAAGAAGTGAACGGCCAGACGGTGTCCTTTCGGGTGGAGTGCGAGACCCTGCCGGACTGCGAAGCAGGCCAGCGGGTGCAGGGACGCTTTACCCTGGCGGCACCCGCAGCAGGCAGCCGGGTGGACCGATACACCGATGGGATCGCCATGTTGGCCGTACCGGACGAAGACAAAACGGATCTTGAAGTTCTGGGCGAGAGCGGCAGCTTCCGCGCCCGCACCCACCGCCTGCAGCAGAAACTCAGTGCATCCCTGCGCCGCCGCATGGATGGCAGCACAGGCGGTGTGCTGGCAGCTATGACGGTGGGCGACCGCAGCCATCTTTCAGCGGCGCTGCGCAGTGCTTATCGGGGTGCGGGCCTGTCCCATGTGCTGGTGGTCAGCGGTATGCATGTATCCATCCTCTGCGGCGACATCCTCAGCTTCCTCATCCCCTATGAGTGGGAGCAGAGCTACCGCAGCCGCAAGCGTCGGGCCGTGTTCCGCAGTCTGCTGGCCTTTCTGCTCATGGGCGTGACCGGCTTCACGCCCTCGGTGTGCCGTGCGGCGGTGGCAGTGTGGGTGAGCGCGCTGGGAGTGTGGGTCTACGGTGCACCGGACACCCTCACCTCGCTGGCCGTTGCGGGCATTGCCATGACCGCGGGCAACAGCTATGCAGCCTGTGACATCGGCTTCGAGCTTTCGTTTGCGGCCGTGCTGGGCACCGTGGCGGGCGGTGCATGCGTCCGCCGCGCCCGGGAGTGGTACTGCCGCCGGTTCTGGAAAAAGGCGAAGAACCCGGTCAAACGCCCGTGGTATCTCAAGCTGCCAATGCGGCTGTGGGGCCTGGCGGAAAGCGCCTGCATTGCGGCTTGTGCGTCGGCTGCCACCTTCCCGGTGCTGGTGCTGCGGGGGCTGAGCGTCAGCGTGTGGGCGGTGGCATCCAGTGTGGCCGTGCTGTGGCTGGTCCAGCCGATGCTGCTGCTCGGCCTTGGCACGGCTTTTGCCGGGCTGGTCCCGGCCCTTGCGCCGGTGTATGGGCTGCTGTCCCGTGCGGCCGTGCTGCTCACCGGCCTGATGGACCGCTGGGCGCTGTGGCTGGCCGAAAAGCCGGGCACCGGTCTTTATTTTGACACGGCCTATGCGGCCATCGTCTGCCTTGTGCTCATCGGGCTGTGCTGGCTTGCATTCCGCTGGAAGGTGCGCCTGCGTGCAGCCGTACCCTGCATCCTGCTGACGGCGGCGGTGGCCGTCGGGCTGGGCAATGCCCTCAGCCGGGACGTGGTGCACATCGACCTTGTGGGCAGCGCCAACGCGCCTGCGGTGGTCATTACCCAGAACGAGACGGCGGTGGTGCTGTTCCGGGGTGGGGCATCGACACAGAACGCTGTGGAAAACCAGCTGGCCCGGCGGGGCGTGCAGAACGTGGAACTTCTGGTGGACCTGCGCACGAAGCCGCAGATGGCCTGCACGCTGGAAGCGGCGCGGACCGTCCGGGCCGAACAAATGGCGGCGAACACGGCACAGGAGCTGCGGTGCACACCGGCACGGGTGGAAGTGCTGCGCACCCGGGGCGGCAGCCTTGCGCGGCTGACCATCGGCAACCGGCAGTTTGTTGCCCTCAGCGGAAATGTGGAACTGGCAGAGCCGGTCTCAGCACAGTGGCTGCTGGCATCGCCTGCAAAGCCGACGGCAGTCCGGTATGAGAATGTGCTGGCCCTGCGCCGGTACGATTGGCTAGAGAGTGGGGATGCACTGCCTGCATCCCTCAGCCTGCGCCGGGGCGGCGGACTGAAGGCAGAGTAACGCTTTGCATTTGTGCCGGAGTGTGGTACAATGAAACAATATGAGGGAAGGGAGGCGCCTGCATGGCCACCGAAGCAAAACTGCGGCAGCTGGCCGACAAAGGCTGTCCGGTCTACTATTTTTATTCCAGCGAACGCTACCTTGTGCGGCAGGCGGTGGCGGCGGCCACCCGCATCCTCACGGCCGACAGCGACGAGGACGCTACCGTGCTGGACGGCGCGGCCCCGGAGATCGAACAGCTCATCATGGCGGCGGGCACTATCTCCTTCTTCGGCACCCGGCGCGTGGTGGTGCTGCCGGAGGTGGAGCCCGGCGGCTACGGCGACAAAGACCTGGAGGAACTCTGCAGCACCCTTGCCAGCCTGGAAAACGCCGTGGTGGTGCTGGGCAGCGTGTTTGAGCTGGAGCGCAATAAGCTCAAGATGGGCAAGCGGGCGCAAAAGCTCCTTGCCCAGTGCAAAGCCCTTGGCTACACCGAAGAACTGGCAAAGCCCAAGCCCTTTGAGCTGAAAGTGATGATGATCGACCGCGCCAAAGAGCAGGGGGCCACCCTGCCGGAGGGGGCTGCCACGGCTCTGCTGGAGCGCTGCGGCGAGGACCCCTTCCTTTTGGAAAACGAGGTGGACAAGCTCTGTGCGCTGTCCGGCTACCAGACCGTCTCGACGGCCATGGTGGCCGAGATGAGCACGGTGAGCCTGGATGCGGACGTGTTCGAGATGATCCGCATGATCACAGCCAAAAACGCCACCGGTGCCTGCAAGAAGCTGCAGACTTTGCTGCGGCTGCAGCAGGAGCCCATCGCCATCACGGGTGCCATGATCGGCAGCTATGTGGACCTGTATCGGGTCAAGCTGGGGGCTGCAAAGCGCAAACCTTATGGCACCGTGTTCAAGGATTTCGGCTATAAGGGCAGCGACTACCGGCTCAAGCGCTCGGCGGAAACGGCGTCGCACTATACGCTGAAGCAGATCGAAAATTGTATGCAGGTGCTGCTGGAACTGGACCAGAGCCTGAAAGGCCAGCCGGTGGACGCGCAGATTTTGCTGGAAACAGCGCTGTGCCGCCTGGCGATGGCGGGGAGCGGACGATGAAGGAAAACGAGATGATCCACACCGGCCGGGTGCTGATCGTGGAAGGAAAATACGATGCAGCGCGGCTTTCACACCTGACGGACGCCATGATCCTGCTGACGGACGGCTTTGGCATCTACAGCGACAAACAGCGCCAGCAGCTGTTCAAGGCGCTGGCGCAGAAAAACGGATTGATCCTGCTCACCGATTCGGACGCGGCGGGCTTCCGCATCCGCAACTATATCACGAATCTCGTGGGCGCAAAAAACGTGGTGCAGGCCTATGTGCCCGCCATCCACGGCAAGGAAAAGCGCAAGGAGCAGCCCGGCAAAGAGGGCCTTTTGGGCGTGGAAGGCGTGGACGATGCCATCGTGCTGCAGGCCTTGCGGGATGCCCTGGGTGCAGAGGCCGGGGCCACTCCAGCCCGCCCGGAGGGGCGGCAGATTACCTACACCGATCTGTATGAATGGGGCCTTTCCGGCAAGCCGGGCAGCGCCGAGCGCAAGGCGAAGCTGCTGAACGCGCTGGGCCTGCCGCCGCGTCTTTCCAAAAAAGAGCTGGTGGAAGCACTGAACCGTCTTTACAGCTTTGAACAATTAAACGAAATGCAGTTGAAAATTCTGGAAGATTGAACGCACGGCGCAAAGGCTATGGCTTTTGCGCCGTTTTTGTGTCCCATCGCTGGCGCAGCAGGTCCAGCGCATGGGTCTCCAAGCGGGAGACATAGCTCCGGCTGATGTGCAGAAGGCCTGCCACTTCCAGCTGGGTCAGCGGGGGCTGCCCGGCCAGGCCGTACCGCAGCAGAATGATCTGCCGCTCCCGGGCGGGCAGAGTGTCCAGCAGCTGGCGCACCCGGCGCACCGCGTCCTGGGTCTCGCAGGTGTCTTCCATGCAGAAGCTGTCCTGCAGCACATCGGCCAGCGTCAGGGCCGAGTCGCCGTCCGCTTCCAGCGATTCCTGCAGGGAGATGGTCTGCCCGGTCTTGCGGTCCCGCCGGAACTGCATACGGATCTCATTTTCAATACACCGGCTGGCGTAGGTGGAAAAGCGCGCTTTGCGGGTGGTGTCAAAGGTGTCCACGGCCTTCATCAGGCCGATGGTGCCGATGGAAACAAGGTCTTCCTGGTCGCCGGGGAGGGCGTAGTATTTTTTCACGATGTGTGCCACCAGCCGCAGGTTGTGCCGGATGAGCTTTTCCCGCGCAGCGGTGTCCCCGGCCCGCAGCGCGGCGAAAGCTTCGGCTTCCTCCCGGGCCGAGAGCGGCTTTGGAAAGCTGCCGCTTTCCAGGTGGAGCGCCAGGACCAGAAACTTTGTGGCGAAAAATTGCAGCAGGGTCAGCAGCATACCGGTTCCCTCCGTTCATTGCGGCGTAGAAAAATGCATCACTGGAATGTATGCGCGAAGGCTTGGACGTTATCCAAACAGAAAAAAGAACATAAGGGAAGTTTATGGTACATCACTTTTTGTATAATAACCTCATAAGAAGCAACAACAGACTTCTGAGGAGGACAAAACAATGGCAAACGGTGACTACGGCTACTTCGGCAAAGGTGATACGGGCTATGCCCAGTACATGACGGCGTTCAACCGCAACTTCGGCGGTTCGTCCGGCGGCGGTGGTGGCAGCGGAAACCACAACAACAATGGCGGTGGCAGCGGATGCGGCTGCCTGATCGCTATTGCAGTGGTCGTGGTGCTGATCCTGATCGTCTTGGGTGGCTGAATCAATCCCTGCAGGTGAAACACGGGTTTTCCCTGTGGGGATTTTTTGAATCCGCTTGTAGAAAGCAACGGTCTATGGTAGGATGAAACCAAAGATACACAGGAGGGCTTACACATGGTTTTACTGGTTGTGGATGCACAGAAAGGTATCGTGGATGAACGCCTGTATGCGTTTGAAAAGTTTGTCAGCAACATCAGGAAACTGATCCGGACTGCCCGCGAACAGGGAATCGAGGTCGTCTATGTCCAGCATGACGATGGGCCCGGCACCGGTTTCTCCATCGGAGACGATGAATTTGAGGTCTATTCCGGGTTTGCACCGCTGCTGACTGAAAAACGGTTCGTCAAAACCGTATGCAGTGCGTTCAAAAAAGAAAGCGGTCTGCTGGAATATCTGACGGAAAAGGGCGAAAAAGATGTGATGGTCTGCGGCATCATGACCGACTTCTGCATCAATGCAACGGTGGAGGCGGGCTTTGAGCATGGCCTGCACATGATCGTTCCTGCCTATGCAAATTCCACGCAGGACAACGAGTACATGACAGGGGAGCAGAGCTACCACTATTACAATGAATTCCTCTGGCCGGACCGCTATGCCGATTGTGTGCCCATGGACAAGGCGCTGGAGCTGCTCAAAAAGTGAGGTGTTTACAATGATTTCTGAAAAAGTAAAAAATCAGATTCAAGTGGTGCAGGGTGACATTACTAAACTGGAATGTGACTGCATCGTAAATGCGGCCAATCGCAGTCTGCTGGGTGGCGGCGGCGTGGATGGTGCCATCCACCGGGCAGCAGGGCCGGAACTGTTGGCCGAGTGCCGCACGCTGCATGGCTGTCGTACTGGCGAAGCAAAAATCACTAAGGGCTACCGGTTGAAAGCAAAGTATATCATTCATACAGTGGGGCCGATTTATTCCGGCACAGCAGAGGAGGCCGCGCAGCTGGCGAACTGCTACCGCAATTCGCTGAACCTTGCCAAAGAGCATGATGTCCATAGCATTGCGTTCCCGGCAATTTCGACCGGCGTGTATGGCTACCCGCTGGAAGATGCCACAGAGATTGCGGTCAAAACAGTGGCGCAGTGGCTGGAAGATCATGCGGATTACGCAATGCAGGTGATTTTCTGCTGCTTTGACGCCCGGACAGAGCGGGTATATCAGGCGAAACTGTAACCGGAAGAGGTGTGAGAGATGGGCTTTTTCAAAAAGCTGTTTACAGGGATCGGTTTTGCGGCAGGTTTTCTGTTTTTCGGATGTTTGTCGGTGATTGTGTATGCGTCCCGTGGACGGCATAAACCCCGCCATCGGCACAGCAGCTTTTGGAATACGCTGGAGCGCTATCTGATTTTTTCGTGGATCTGTGAAGGTGTGCGCAGTAGCCGGAAACGAGCGGAGACGTCCTATTATCAGCGCACAGGCAGCGATTTCTGGCAGACGCAGACACGGGTTCGACCGAAAAGTGTTAAAAATGCTGTTCCTGCGGTGAAAACACCAAGGCCGGAGGCAAAAAGCACGAGCACAGGTGCAACGCGGTCGGTGAAACCAAAGAGAACGGAGCGTCCTTCTGCGGCACAGAAAGCATCGGCAGCACAAAGCGGTGCCAAAAGCGTGTCGGTGCCGACTGTACTAGGGCAAAACGTTTCGGAGGCTGACGCAGAAAAGCACAGCGAATGGTCAAAGCCTAAGCCAGAGCCCAAGCAGGAGCATGCTGCGCAACAGTCAGAAGCCAAAGAAGTACATCAAAAGTCCGCACAGCAATTGGAAGCAGAACGGCAGCAGAAACTGGAAACTCTGCGCACTGCGATGCAGAAACAAATTTGCGCCATCCATGCAGATGTAGAACTCCCGGCCAACGGTCAGAATGACAGTGAAGCGGCGGAGCAGAAACTGCATATCCTGCTGTATAAATCCACACTGCCTGAGAATGACCTGAATCAAGCGCTGGATGAGCTTCGGACGGAGCGCAGACGGCAAAAGGCAGAGTATCAGGGGGCACCGTTTGCGGATGTGTTTCTGGTGAACCTGATTTTGTCTGATGAGGATAGTGAGCGGGCCTGCATCGTGGATGTGGGGGATACCGGCATGAGCTATGTCATTCCGTGGAGCAGCATCCCGAAAGACCTGCAGGAACCGCTGCACCGCTACGTATCGGAAGCGGAAGGAAAACTCTGCGGCTACTGCAAGAAAGAACTCTGCAACAGCGAAAACGGCAGAATGGTCGTGGAACTGTATCTTGGCAGGCAGGATGGACACAGCTCCCGAATCCTGTACTGAAAATGGAGAAAAACGTTGAAATACAGAGAAATTGTGGACGGCATTTTTGTTGACCGTCCCAACCGCTTTATTGCCTATGTGGAAGTGAATGGAGCGGTGGAAACCGTCCATGTCAAGAACACTGGGCGGTGCAGGGAACTGCTGCTGCCCGGTACGGCGGTGCGGCTGGAAGTGTCGGATAACCCGAAACGCAAAACAAAATACGACCTTGTGGCGGTACACAAGCAAGGTCTTGGCTGGGTCAACATGGACAGTCAGGCACCCAACAAGGTAGTAGGAGAGTGGCTTGCAAAACAGGGCTACGACTATATCAAGCCGGAATTCACCTATGGGAAGTCCCGCATCGACTTTTATATGGAAAAGGGCGAGCAAAAGTATCTGATGGAGGTCAAGGGCTGCACACTGGAAGTGGACGGTATCGGCTATTTCCCGGATGCACCCACCGAGCGGGGTGTGAAGCACCTGCACGAGCTGGCGCAGGCACAGCAGGCAGGGTATCGGTGCGCAGTGGCTTTCGTGATTCAGATGGAAGGCATCACCGAGGTGCGGCCAAATGTCAGCACACAGCCGGAGTTTGGCACGGCACTGGCCGAAGCAAAGGCTGCAGGTGTGCAAGTGCTGTTTTTGCTCTGCCGTGTGGGGCGTGACAGCTTGGAAATCGTGGAGCAGAGGGAATGGTGAAGACGGCAGAAAAACGCTTTGCGTGATTCAGTTACAGAAATCATAAATAGGAAATGTTATCATATAGATACAAGAAACACACCGATAACATTCCAATGGAGGATTTCGATATGAAGGCAAAGTTTTACATCTGCAATCACTGTGGCAACCTCGTCACTACCATCCATAACGCAGGCGTTCCGCTGGTCTGCTGCGGGGAGAAAATGAAAGAGCTGGTTCCCAATACGGTGGAAGCCAGCGGCGAGAAGCATCTGCCGGTGGCAGAGCTTTCCGGCAGTCGTCTCACGGTCACAGTGGGCGCGGTGGAGCACCCCATGGCGGATGTTCACTATATTCAGTGGATTTTTTTGGAGACTGAGAACGGCGGGCAGATCCGCTATCTGAATCCGGGGCAGGCTCCCAACGCGGTGTTTGAACTGGGAAGTGAAAAGCCGGTGGCCGTTTATGCGTACTGCAATCTGCATGGGCTCTGGATGACGAAACTCTGATACAATCAATGCAAGAGGCTGTTGCAAAATAGCATTCTTTCAAGCTATTGAAAACTCCCGCACTCACCGTGCAAATCAGGCAGAATGTTGAAAACTCAAAGGCAGATTTCAAAAAATAAGTACAGCAAAGCTGAGCATCTGTGAAAAAGCAGGTGCTCAGCTTTTTGAATTTTCAGTTTGGAAAATTCTACTCTTTTTTGAGAGGAAAAAGATGGGATTTTCGCTTTCCGCGTTGCAATTTGGAAAAGAACTTCTGGAGGTCAAAAGCGAGGCAAAGGAGAAAGAGTTCTGTTGAAATGTTGGTCTTTCCCGCATCAGGAAGCGTTTGAATTTACGATTGCTCTTGAGCACGCCGAATCTCATTTTTTTCGTGGGGGCTATTTTGCAACAGCATCTATGATTTATCCCCGTGCATCCTGCCGGGTGGTGCTGAAATAGGCCTTGGGGGTCATGCCGTACTCCTTTTTGAAGGCGCGGAAAAAGTGGTTGTAGCCCCCAAAGCCGCTTGTTTTGTAGACCTCGGTGATGGGCAGCCCCTGCTCGATCAGGGTGCAGCAGCGGTCCAGCCGGGCTTTTACGATATAGCGGTGCACCGTCTGCCCGGTCTGGCGTTTAAATTCCCGGGCAATATGTTCCCGGGAGACGAAAAACTCCTTTTCCAGCCGCTCCAGCGTCAGTTCCTCGGTAAGGTGCGCCTGAATAAACAAAAACACCTCGTCCAGCATCAGGTAGTGGCGGCTGACCGATGCGGTGTGGAACTCCGCATGGATGCAGGCACGCAGCGCCAGCACCACAAACATTTGCAAAATACCGTGCTCGAACACCGCTGCACCGAACTGGGTGCGCTCCTGCGGGAGCATCAGCAGCTTCCGGGCAAGGTTTTTCAGCAGCATATAGATCTGGCTGTCCGGGCGCACAGCCACCTGCCGGGAGGGCACCACGTTGAAGCTTTTTTCAAGGTCGGTATCTGCGTCCGAAAGCTGCGCCAGCGTCTGGGGGGACAGCTGTACCCGAATAAGCTCCAGCGGGCCGTAAGCACCGGCGTATTCCAGTCTGCCGCCCTGATCGGGCTTGAAGATGATGAGATTCTGCTGCTGTGCGGGCAGCACCACCTCGCTGCACCGGAACACACCGCTGCCCCGCATGACCAGAAACAAATCATAATACGCGCCGGAATAAAATTCCCGGACGGCGCTCTGCTCAAAAAGATAACACTTGGCTGTATAATTCACCAAAAAGTCCTCCATGAAACTGTCATATGTAACAAATTGTTGTACACAACAGAAAAATACAACTGTTATAATTGCATAATACATCAATTTGCGATAGTTTTCAATCATTTTTTGGATATGTATTGATGAAAAATTAACGTATAATGCAAACGTAGAAAAGAGACTTGTGCGAAAAGTCTCGTGGTTTCACTGTTTTTAAGGAGGATAAAACACAATGGACCAGAAAAAGACCGTCCGACCCTTCTCCATGAAGGACAAGATCGGCTATACACTGGGCGATCTGGGCTGCTGCTTCACCGAGCAGTACCGCGCCATGTATCTGTCGATCTTCTACACCCTGATCCTGCAGGTCAACCCCTTCCACGTGGGTATCCTGCTGCTGATCACCAAGATCTGGGACGCCGTGAATGACCCCATCATCGGTGCCTTGGTGGACTCCCGCAAGGCCACCAAGGGCGGCAAGTTCATCCCGTGGATCCGCGCCTTCTCCTTCCCCATGGCAGTGCTGTGCATACTTGGCTTTGTCAATGTAGGCAATATCAACTACGGCCTGCGTCTGGCCTACATGTTCGTCACCTACGTTCTGTACGAGGCGCTGTACACCTGCGTCAACGTGCCCTTCGGTACTCTGTCCAGCGTGATGACCGATGATGTCAGCCAGCGCACCGCACTGTCCCGCTACCGCAGCCTTGGCGGCACCATCTTCATGACCGTCATGGTCATGATCGGCCCCCTGTTCCTGTATGTGGACAACAAGCCCGTGGCTGGCCGCTTCCTGATGCTGGCCTGCATCTGCGCTATGCTGGGCCTGCTGTGCCTGCAGATCACCTGCGTGTGGTGCAAGGAGCGCGTGGAAGTGCCCGAGCGTCCGCAGGGCGAAAAGCTGAACTACCTGCACGTGCTCAAGGAGATCTCTCACAATAAGGCTCTGCTGGGCGTTATGTTCTTCAGCCTGACCGGCATGATCGGTGCTTCCGTGGTCAACGGTCTGAACACCTACCTGTATAAGGACTTCTTCGGCAACGTTAAAATTCAGGCTGTCTCCGGTATGCTGAGCGTGCTGTACGCTGTGCTGTCCTTTGCCATCACCCAGCCTCTTGCCAACAAGTTCGGCAAGAAGGAGTGGTGCTGCATGGGCGCCGGCTTTGCCGCCATCGTGTTCGGCATCCTGTTCTTCTTCCCCGTCCACAACCCCGTGGCCTTCATCGTCATCAACGGTATCTGCTATCTGGGCGCTTCCGGTATGCAGGTGCTGATCTGGGCCATGGTCAACGACGCCATCGACTACCATGAGCTGCAGACCGGCGAGCGCAACGAGGGCATCGTCTACTCCACCTACTCCTTCTTCCGCAAGCTTGCAAGCGCCATTTCCGGCAGCCTGTCCAGCTTTGTGCTGGGTGCCATCGGCTACAACGTGACCGCAGGCGCTGTGCAGACCGCAGGCGTTGTGAACGCCATCTGGAAGAGCTACACCGGCGTCTACTTCCTGGGCTACGGCATTGCAGTTGCCATCCTGTTCTTCGTCTACCCCCTGACCAAGCAGAAGACTGCTGAGATGCTGACCGAGCTGAAGGCTCGCCGCGCCGCAAAGGAGAGCAAGTAAACCATGAAGATCTTACAGGTTCAGTTTAAAAACCGCAATGGCCACACCCTGCGCGGCATCGTGACCCTGCCCGACACCGAGGGCAAGGTACCCTTTGTGGTGCATCTGCACGGCTTTGCCGGCAGCTGCAGCGGCTACAAGTCCATGTACACCCACCTGTCCCGCGCTCTGGCAGCGCAGGGCATCGGCAGCGCCCGGTTCGATTTCTACGGCAACGGCGAGAGCGACGGCGAGTTCGAGGATATGAGCTTTGACGGCTTGCACACCGATGCACAGGATATCTTTGCATGGGCCGCTGAACAGCCCTATGTGGACAGCGAAAAGCTGTTCCTCTCCGGCCAGAGCATGGGCGGCTACATTGCCGCCTCCTGCGCACCGGTCATCCAGCCCCACGGCCTGATTTTGCTGTGCCCGGGCGCCGGGATGTGGTTTGGCTGCGCACAGCGCGCCGACGGCGTTGTGCAGACCGGCAAGGACTACACCGACATGGAGGGTCTGTGCTACAAGATGGCCTTTAACTACGAGATGGCAAAGCACCCCGACCCCTTTACCGAGGCCAAGGGCTACAACGGCCCGGTGCTGCTGCTGCGCGCCGACGATGACCGTCTGGTGGACGAGGGCACCTGCAACCGTTACGCACAGGTGTACACCGCACCCGAGGTGGACACCATTGCAGGCGGCGGCCACAACTTTGCCACGCTGGCAGCCCGTGCCGCCGTGGAGGAAAAGACCGCAGCATTCATCAAAGCAAATCTGTAAAGCAAAGCGTATCTGCAAGGAGGCTTTCGTATGCAAAACGTGATTCTGCAGCCCATCGAGGTGGGCGGACAGACCTTTAAAAACCGCATCATGTTCCCCCCGCTGACCACCGGCTACGAGAAAAACGGCATGATCAGCGAGCAGGACATGGGCTTCTACACCCGTCTGGCAAAGGGCGGTGTGGGTTACATCGTTCTGGGCGATGTGGCACCCATCAACAGCTTTTCTCCCACCCCCAAGCTGTTCGACGACAGCCAGATCCCTGCCTTCAAGGCACTGGCCGACAGCGTACACGCCTACGGCACCAAGCTGGGCGTCCAGCTCTTCCACCCGGAGTACGACGTAGACGCCATCAACAGTCTGTTTATGCAGAAAAAGTTTGATGAGATGCGTCAGCGCCTGCATCACGACATGATGTTCTTCACCGATGAGGTCAGCGAGGAGATGCTCATGGCCATCATCGATAAGATGTGCGCCTGCGCAGTGCGTGCCCAGAAGGCCGGTGTGGACGTGATCCAGATCCACGGCGACCGCCTGAACGGCTGCCTGTGCTCCACCCGCATGAACCACCGCACCGATAAGTTCGGCGGCAGTCTGGAGAACCGCGTCCGCTTTGCCCGCATGCTGACCCGCGCCATCCGCAAGGCTGTGCCGGATATGGTCATCGACTACAAGCTGTCCATCGTCACCCCGCAGCGTGGCAAGGGCGGCATTGACGAAGCCGACGCCGTGCAGTTTGCCCAGTGGCTGGTAGAGGACGGCGTGGATATGTTCCACGTTGCCCAGGCCAACCACACCGGCAACATGGCCGACACCATTCCTCCCATGGGCGTGCAGCCCTACGGCTTCTTCGTCAAAATCGCCGGGGACATCAAAAAGGCCGTCAATGTGCCGGTCAGCGCCGTGGGTCGTATCGTGGATGCCGAAATGGCTGCGCGTGTCATCGAGAGCGGCATGGCCGACATGGTTGCCATGGGTCGCCCGCTGCTGGCAGACCCCGACTGGGGCACCAAGATCGCTGCCGGGAAGGCCTGCGATATCCGCCGCTGCATCAGCTGCAACAAGGGCTGCACCGATGCCATCCAGAACCGCCAGTTCCTCTCCTGCGTGCTGAACGCAGAGAATGGCTACGAGAACACCCGCAGCATCCAGCCCGCAGCACAGAAAAAGAAGATCGCCGTCCTCGGCGGCGGCCCTGCCGGTCTGGAAGCCGCCCGTGTGGCAGCGCTGCGCGGCCATGACGTGACCCTGTTTGAAAAGACCACCACTCTGGGCGGCCAGCTGAACATTGCCTGCGTACCTCCCCGCAAGGAGGAGATGCGCCGCGCCGCACAGGACCTGATCCACGCGGTCTGCAACGCCGGTGTGCACCTGTGCATGGGTCAGACCCGCACCGCAGAGCAGCTGAAGGATGCCGGTTTCGAGGCCGTCATCAACGCTGTGGGCGCACACAGCGCCGCACCCCGCATCCCCGGCATCGACAGCGTGAACGTGGCCGATGCATGGAAGGTTCTGGCCGGTGAGCAGCAGGTGTACGGCACGGTTGCCGTCATCGGCGGCGGCATGGTGGGCTGCGAGACCGCAGAGTATCTGGCTGCCCGCGGCTGCAAGGTGTCCGTTATCGAGATGATGGACAAGATCGCCGCAGGCGAGAGCACCACCATTCTGCCCACCCTGCTGGAAAACTACAAGACCTACGGCGTGGAGCAGTACCCCAGCCACAAGGTCAAGGAGTTCCGCATGGACGCCGTCGTCTGCGAGAACAAGGACGGCGCAGAGGTGACCATCCCCTGCGATTACATCGTGCTGGCCATGGGCGCACGCTCCAACGAATTTGACGCTGCTGCGCTGGAAGCTGCCAGCATCCCGGTGTATTCCATTGGCGATGCCGCCGGCAAGGCTGCGGATATCTCCAACGCCATCCGCACCGGCTACGATACCGCCTGCCAGCTGTAAAACAAAAATATCGTTCTATTTGTGGGTCAGAAACGCCTGTAGGCGCTTCTGACCCACTTTTTTTACCCTCTCAGGCGCTCCCGCGCCAGCTCCCCCAAGGGGAGAGCGGACACGCCCGGAAACTTTACGGGTCAGCCGGGAACTGTACCGCCCCGCTTAAGCCTTCACCCACCGGGGGAAGGTGGCGCGTAGCGCCGGATGAGGGGCAGCACCAGCTCCCCCGAAGGGGTAGCCAAGGTTTAAAGCCCATTGCTAAAGTATTAGGCATCATGAGGAGACTTTCGGCAGTGCTCTTGGCTCTCCCTTTGAGGAAAGACTTCCACCCGCTCCGGGGGAAGATGTCGCGGAGCGCATTCAAAATCATCCCACATAAAAAGGCTGCTGCACAAAACCCTGTGCAGCAGCCTTAAGGCAACACCGCACAATTCCCGCCTTACGGCTTAAGCACCGCTCCGGCGGCT
>ENA-UONY01001723-UONY01001723.1-human-gut-metagenome-genome-assembly--contig:-CS9-NODE-1723-length-17286-cov-7.643085_pt1 | contig 17286 bp, 16 predicted proteins | sample MGYA00242465_ERZ724012 | MGnify/ENA metagenome assembly ERZ724012 | reverse complement strand
ATCTTCGCTATACCCGGTCAGGTTTTGTGCCATGATATTATACCAAAGACGGCCGCTTCATGCAAGGTTTTTCGGATTGATGTTTTTCCCGCGCTATGATATGATGGCGCGTGAAAGAAACAGGAGTGTGAACGCCTTATGAGAATGCGGAAAAAACCGAACCTGATCCCCCGGATGGAGCGCTGCGCCGCGGTGCAGATCCAGACGCCGGAAGACTACAAAGGCCGCTGGGCGGAGGAATTTTCGCAGTACCGCGAGATCCGTCTGGAGCTCGGCTGCGGCAAGGGCCGCTTCACCTGCGAGCAGGCGCTCCGCGAGCCGGACGTACTGCTGCTCGCGCTCGAAAAGGTGCCGGATGCGATGGTCGTGGCGATGGAGCGTGTTGTGGAGCGGGGCATTCCGAACGTACGCTTTCTTGACCGGGACGCCGAGCTTCTGCCGGAGATGTTCGCGCCGGGCGAAATTTCCAGGCTGTACATCAACTTCCCCGACCCGTGGCCGAAGAAAAAGCAGTTCAAGCGCCGCCTGACCGCGCCGGAGTTTCTCGATAAATACCGCGCGCTGCTGCCGGAGGGCGGGGCGGTCTGGTTCAAGACCGACAACGAGCCGCTCTTTGACTGGTCGCTGGAATCGTTCCGCGGCTGCGGCTGGACGCTTGCCGGCATGCCGGAGGGCACGCCGATGACCGACTACGAAGCGCGCTTCACCGAGATGGGACTGCCCATCCACCGCGTTGTGGCGACGCGCCCGTAAGTACATTATATTATATGGTAAAGATCGGAAACGTGGAGCTCGCCGGGCGGCTCTTTCTCGCGCCGATGGCCGGCGTGACGGACGCCTCGTTCCGGCTCCTCTGCCGGAAGCACGGCGCGGCGCTCGCCACGAGCGAGATGATCTCCTCCAAGGCGCTCATGTATCAGGACAGCAAGACGAAAACGCTGCTTGTCCGCCCCGAGGGGGATACGCCTCTCGCCGTGCAGATCTTCGGGAGCGACCCCGCATGCATGGCGGACGCTGCACGCAAGGTGATGGATCTTTGCGCTCCCGAGATCATCGACATTAATATGGGCTGCCCCGTCGGGAAGGTTGTAAAGTCCGGCGACGGGAGCGCGCTTATGAAAACGCCTGACCTTGCATCGAAGATCATCGAGGCGGTCGTCCATGCGGTGGACGTGCCCGTGACGGTCAAGTTCCGCAAGGGCTTTGATAAGGGCAACGTCAACGCCGTGCCGTTTGCCGAAATGTGCGAGAGCGCGGGCGCTGCGGCGATCGCGGTGCATGGCCGCACGAGAGTGCAGATGTACGCCGGGCAGGCCGACTGGGACATCATCCGCGATGTGAAGCGCGCGGTGCATATCCCGGTGTTCGCCAACGGCGATGTCTGGACGGCGGAGGATGCCGAGCATATTCTGCGCTACACCGGCGCGGACGCGGCGCTCATCGGGCGCGGCAGCTTCGGCAACCCGTGGCTCTTCGAGCAGGGCAACGCGCTCCTCGCCGGGGAGAGCGTCCCGCCGCTCCCGCCGCTGCGCGCGCGGATGGAAGAAGCGCTCGGCCAGATCACGATGGCGTGCTCGCTCAAGGGCGAGAAGATCGCCATTTTGGAGGCGCGCAAACAGCTGTGCTGGTATCTGCGCGGGGTATCCCACGCGGGGTATTATAAGCAGCAGATCGTATCGATGAATACCCTCGCCGACGCGGAGAAGATCGTCCGCGGCATACAGCGCGATCTGAGGTGACAGCATGACAAAAGACGAGGAAAAAGGATATATCGAGCGCGTTCTCGCCGGAGACGAGAGCGCATATGAGCCGCTTGTGACGGAAAACCAGACGAAGGTGTACCGTCTCGCGCTGCGCATACTGAAAAACGAGGCCGATGCCGAGGACGCCGCGCAGGAGGCGTTTCTCAAAGCGTACACCTCGCTTGCGGATTTTCGCGGCGACAGCCGGTTTTCCGTGTGGCTCTACCGGCTGACGAACAACATATGCATCGATATGCTGCGCAAAAATAAGCGTGCCGTTATTGTGTCGCTCCAGACGGAGGACGATGACGGCGAGGAGGCCGAGCTCGCCATTCCCGACGAGCGGTATTCCCCCGAGCGGCTCGCCGAGCGCGCCGCCGACCGGGACGCCGTGCGCGCGGCGCTCGCCTCGCTGCCGGACGACTGCCGCGAAATTCTCGCCCTGCGCGAGAGCGCGGGGCTGAGCTACGACGAGATCGCCGCGGCGCTCTCGCTCGAAACCGGCACGGTCAAATCCCGGCTTAACCGCGCGCGGAAAAAGCTCTGCGCGGCGCTTCTCGAAAGCGGGAACTTTTCCGACCGTTTCCCGTCCAAACAGGGGAAGGGGTGTGAAGCGTGAAAAACTGTGAATACTATGAAGAGCTGATCGGCGCGGCGCTGGACGGCGAGATCACTGCCGAGGAAGAAAAGGAGCTTCGTGCCCATCTGGAAAGCTGCGAAGCCTGCCGGAATTTCTATGAGGCGATGCAGGCAATATCCGGCGCGGACGACGCGCTGGGAGAGCCGCCGGAGAGCTTTACGGCGAACGTGATGGCGCGTGTGCATGAAGCCGCTGCGCCTGCGAAGACGCCGGAGGAAACGCCGGCGAAGAAAAAGACGAACATCACGCGTCTGGTGACGCGCTATGGCGCGCTCGCCGCGGCGGCTGCCGTGGCGATCTGGGCGGGGGTGACGTTTGGCGGCACCTTTGCTGCGAAGGGCGCGGACAGCTCGTCCAGCGCTGCGCCGGAAATCGCCATGTACAGCGCGGCGGAGGATTCCAACGAAGCTGCCCCGGCGGAAGCGGCGGAAGCGCCCGCGGGCGGCATGATGATGGCCGCCGCGCCCGAGAGCGCCGCGGCAAACGATATGGACGGCGGCACGGTCACCGTCACGGCGGCAAAGGCCGCGGTGGGCGGCGAGGTCACGCTTCCGGACGACGGATTTTTCGCGGGATATCTCCTGCTGGACGAGGGCGAGACAAGCGCGCCGGAGCGCGACTGTGATTATACACTCACGCTCACCGCGCCGGACGGCACGGAGAGCGGATACCGGCTCTGGGTCGATGAGGAGACCGTCGTCTGGCAGGAAGAGAACGCCGGCGCGGCGCATCTCTCGCCCGCATCGCCGGAGGCATTGAGCGAAGTTTTGAACAACACGTTGAGATAATGAGTGAGATAAAGTAAGGAGTGTTTCCCATGAGCATCCGCGGCATTTATTCCACCATCACCAAGATCCGCCGTCAGGTTTTCACTGAAGTTGCACGGATGGGTTACGAGGGCGGGGACTATTCCCGCATCGAAAATCTGCCGTATAAGATTATTCCCGGCGAAGTTGCCGAGCACCGCAGCAGCATCTTCCTGGAAAGAGCCATTGTCGGTGAGCGGCTTCGTCTCGCGATGGGACTGAGTCCCCGCCCGCTCGACCAGCACGCGCCGCTTGCCGCCGGCGTGGAGGAGAGCGCGCGACCGGAAAAGTACTATGAGCCGCCGCTGGTGAATATTCTGAAATTCGCCTGCAACGCCTGCCCCGAAAAGCGGTACATCGTTACGGACCTCTGCCAGAACTGCCTGGCGCATCCGTGCCGCGAGGTCTGCCCGAAAAAGGCGGTCAAGCTCAGCCATCACGGCGTGAGCCGCATTCAGGAAGATCTGTGTATCCGCTGCGGCAAGTGCGCCAATGTCTGCCCCTATAACGCGATCATTCTGCAGGAGCGCCCGTGCGCCAAAGCGTGCGGCATGGACGCCATCCGCTCCGATGAGCATGGCCGCGCCGAGATCGACTACGATAAATGCGTCTCCTGCGGCATGTGTCTCGTGAACTGCCCGTTCGGCGCCATTTCGGACAAGAGCCAGCTCTTCCAGCTCACCCAGGCACTGCGCGAAGGCGAAAAGGTCATCGCGATCGTCGCGCCGGCGTTCGTCGGCCAGCTCGGCCCGAACATGACGCCGGACAAGCTCAAGTCCGCGATGAAGCTGCTCGGCTTCCGCCACGTGGCGGAGGTCGCCGTCGGCGCGGACCTCTGTACGCTCGACGAAGCAAACGACTTTTTGAAGAAGGTCCCCGCTGAGCAGCCGTTCATGGCGACATCCTGCTGCCCAAGCTGGGCGGTCATGGCGAAAAAGCTCTTCCCGGAGCAGGCGCACTGCATCTCCATGGCGCTCACGCCCATGGTGCTCACGGCGCGTCTCTGCAAGCAGCAGCATCCGGGCGAGAAGGTCGCATTCATCGGGCCGTGCAGCGCGAAGAAGCTGGAAGCCATGCGCACGAGCGTGCGCAGCGAGGTCGATTTTGTCCTGACGTTTGAAGAGATCATGGGCATGTTCGAGGCGAAGGGCATCAACTTCGACGAGATCACCCAGACTGCACCGCTGCGCGAAGGCACGGCGGCAGGCCGCGGCTTTGCCGTTTCCGGCGGCGTCGCGGAGGCGGTGCGCGAGGCCATTTCGCACATCGATCCCGAGCGCGAGGTGAAAACCGCGTGTGCGCAGGGACTGAAGGACTGCCGGAAGCTGCTCATGCTGGCCAAGGCCGGCAAGTATGACGGGTATCTTCTCGAAGGCATGGCGTGCCCCGGCGGCTGCGTTGCGGGCGCGGGAACGCTCCTGCCGATTGAAAAGGCGGCGGCCGTTGTGCGCAGCTACACCGCGCAGGCGGAGGAAAAGAGCGCCACCGAAACCAAATATGAAGCCACGCTCCCGCTCCTGCTCGAAGACGAGGACGACGCGGAGTAAAAGCGAAAGCTCCTCCGGCAAAAGCTGCACTTTTCCTATCCGCGGCCATTGGTAACACTTTTCCCCGGCGGGCGGGGCAGAGCCCCGTCCCTACAAGAGGATCTGAATTGTGCCCGTAGGGGCGGAGAAAGGAGCTGCTATGAGTGTTTTGAGCTTAGCCAGCGGACGATCCGCATATCGCGGATACGAATACTTCCGCGCAAAAAAGGTTCTGCCCGTGAAAATAGACCCGGCGGGGATACTGCATACCAGAGTGCTCGGAAGCGAGGGCACTCTTTATGAAGTGACCGTCAATACCGCCCATCCCCGGAGCTCCAGCTGCACCTGCCCGCACGCCGCGGGAAGAAAGATCGTTTGCAAGCATATGGTCGCGGCTCTTTTTACGGCCTTTCCGGAGGAGGCGGAAAAGTACAAAGAAGAGCTGGAAGCCTATTGGGAGGAGCAGGAACGACAGCAGCGGGCCCGTGAAACGCGCCTGACCCGGTATATCTGGGGAATGAAGAAGGACGAACTGCGAGAAGCGTTGGTGGAGCTGCTGTGTGAGGCGCCGGATTGGCTGCGCGAATGGTTCATTGACTCAAATCTGCCGGACGACGAAGGACATAGCGAAGAGTATGACGAATACGAATGATGCTCTCCCCGGCAAAAACATTGAGACGATCCCGGTTATAACAGAAAAAACCCTGTAGCTATCGCGGCTACAGGGTTTTCTGCATATAAAGGGGGTTTACTTCTTTTCCGGGATCTGCGAATGCCCGGCGTTGATGAGAAGGTCGTGCCGGATATTCCACAGCCGGGCGGAGAGGTCAACGTAGTACCCGTGCGGGTTTTCAAACCGGAGCACCTCCGGCCAGAGCGTTTCCAGCTGCTCGGCGCAGCGCTTCCGGATATCCTCCAGCACTGGAAGCTCATAGACGAGCTCGCCTGCGCGGAACACGGGAACCATCATATTCTCGGCGCGGAAGTCGGTGAGCGTCTTGCGCTTCCACGTGTTTTCCGGGTGGAAGATCGTGAGCGGCTGCGTGTCGTCCGGCGTTTCGTCGTAAAGGCAGAGATAGTCCGCGAGCGCCTTGCCGTTTGTGCGGTCGTAAAACCGGTAGAACTTCTTGAAATGGGGGATCGTGATCTTGGCGACATTTTCACTCACCTTGATCTTCGGGACGATCTCGCCCGATTCGCGTTCCACGGCGGCGAGCTTATAGACGCCGCCGAACACCGGCTCGCTCTTGGCGGTGATGAGCCGCTCGCCGACGCCGAAGGAGTCGATGCACGCACCCTGCAGGAGAAGATCCTGGATGATGTATTCGTCGAGCGAGTTGGAGCAGGTGATTTTGCAGCTCTGCCAGCCGGCTTCGTCGAGCATGCGGCGGGCTTCCTTCGTGAGATAGGCCATGTCGCCGGAGTCGAGCCGGATGCCGCATTTGGTGATGCCCATGGGCTTGAGCACATCGTTGAAGGCGCGGATGGCGTTCGGAATGCCGGAGTGAAGCGTATTGTAGGTGTCCACGAGCAGCACCGCGTTGGTCGGGTAGCTCTCGCAGTAGGTGCGGAAGGCCTCATACTCGGAATCGAACATCTGTACCCACGAGTGCGCCATCGTGCCGAGCGCGGGGACGCCGTAGAGCTGGTCAGAGATCGTGCAGGCGGTGCCGGAGCAGCCCGCGATATACGCCGCGCGCGCGCCGAGGATCGCCGCGTCCGCTCCCTGCGCCCGGCGGGAGCCGAACTCCATCACCGCGCGGCCGCGCGCGGCGCGGACGATGCGGCTCGCCTTTGTGGCGATGAGAGACTGGTGGTTCACCGCGAGCAGGAGATACGTCTCTACGAGCTGCGCCTCAATCGCGGGGGCGCGCACCGTGATGAGCGGCTCGCGCGGGAATACGGGCGTGCCCTCCGGCACCGCCCAGATGTCGCCGGTGAAGCGGAAATTGCGGAGATACTGCAAAAACTCCTCGGAGAAAATGTTCCGGGAGCGGAGATAGTCAATGTCCTCGTTGGAGAAGTGGAGATTCGTGATATACTCCACGACCTGTTCCAGCCCCGCGGCAATGGCAAAGCCGCCGCCGTCCGGCACCTGCCGGAAGAAGAGGTCAAAATAGGTGATGCGGTCTTTATATCCGTTGCGGAAATAGCCGTTGCCCATCGTCAGCTCGTAAAAATCGCAGAGCATCGAGAGGTTCTGGTCGCTGCGAACGTTCATGGCAAAATGTCCTCCTGCCGGTAGTATCCCTATAATTATACACGCTCGCCGCGTTTTTGCAAGGCGATTGACACCGGCGCGGAAAAATACTATTCTATATTTTGTAAAATTGTAAGTATGGGCAGGGAGCTATGGAAAATGCGCCGGAAAAAGAGAATACGATCCCGCAGCTGTACGCCGGTGCGCCTCCGGCGAGCGGGGGGCGGCGCGTTGTTTTCGCGCCGTGGGCGCTGCTTGAGCCGGCAGAGGGACGCGCAAACGCCGAGGCCGTGGAGGGCGTGCGCGAAGCGCTCATCCGGTGCATTGCCCGTGGCGGGCAGCCGGTGCTGTGCCTCTACGCCGGGGAGGATCCGGCGTGGTTCACCGCCAAGGGCGGCTGGCTCATGGAGGACAATCTCCGCTGCTTTCTGCGCTACGTGGGACGTGCGGCGCGCGCGTTCGGGCATCTGACGGACGAATACGTCACGTTTTTTGAGCCGAACGAGCTCGTGTGGAAAAAGAGCGCCAACCGCAATCTCAATCTGCGCTTTAAAATGCTCTCGCATATGGCGTGCGCCCATGTGCGCGCCGTGAAGCTCGTGCGCGACACGCGCGCACAGCGGCAGCTTGAAGAAACGTGCATCGGCTTTGTGCTGCGGATGTACCCGGCCATCGATCTCCGGCGGGGGCTGCTGCGCGGCGACAATGCCGCGACCGCCTCGGCGTATGAGATACTGCCGCTGCTCGCGATGGCGCGGGGCAATTTTCTCCCGCCGCTGCGCAACACGCTCCGCATCCGTCCCGGAAAGTGGGCGGATTTCATCGCCGTTTCCGGCGGCGGGGACGAGGAAAAGCGGCGCTACTGCTGCCGCGCTGCGGCAACGCTCACGGAAACGGAGATCTGGGAGGTCATGGACGACCGGGAGGATACGTAAAACGGATACGAAGAATTTTCTGCCCGTATCGCGCGCGGATATGCTCGCGCGCGGCTGGGACTGGTACGATATACTGCTTGTAACGGGCGACGCCTATGTTGATCACCCGTCGTTCGGCGCGGCCGTCATCGGGCGGCTGCTGGAGGACGCGGGCTACCGCGTGGCGGTGCTCGCGCAGCCCGCGTGGCACGATGCTTCCGCCTTCGAGGCGATGGGAAGGCCCTCACTCGGCGTTTTCATCGGCGCGGGCAATCTCGACAGCATGGTGGCGCACTACACGGCGGCGAAAAAGCGCCGCAGCGAGGATTTCTATTCTCCCGGACGGAAGGCCGGGCTGCGGCCCGACCGCGCCTGCACCGTGTATGCCAACCGCACGCGGCAGGCGTTCCCCGGCATTCCGATCCTGCTCGGCGGGATGGAGGCCTCGCTCCGCCGGTTTGCGCATTACGATTACTGGGACGACAAGGTGCGCCGGAGCGTCATTTTCGATGCGCGCGCCGACATTCTTGTCTACGGCATGGGCGAGCGCGCCACACTCGAAGCCGCAAACCGTCTGCGCGACGGAAAGCCGCTGCGCGGCATCCGCGGCACGGCGGTCATCGCCGATAAAGCGCCGGAGGGCGCGGTGATTTTGCCGAGCTTTGAAGAAGTGCGGGACGATAAGAAAAAATACGCTCTCGCCACGCGCGCGGAGTATGCCGAGCACGACCCCATCCGGGGCAGGACGCTCGCCCAGGCGCACGGGGATAAATTCCTTGTCGTTTATCCGCCGGCCATGCCGCTCAAAACGGAGGAGCTGGACGCGGTGGCGGCACTTCCCTATACGCGCGAGCCGCACCCGATGTATGAGCCGCTCGGCGGCGTTCCGGCCATCGAGGAGGTGCGCTTCAGCGTCATCCACAACCGCGGATGCTTCGGCGGGTGCAACTTCTGCTCGCTCGCGTTCCATCAGGGGCGGATGGTCACGTCGCGAAGCCACGAGTCCGTCATCCGCGAGGTGGAGGCCATGACGCACCACTCGCTCTGGAAGGGCTATGTTTCGGATGTCGGCGGCCCGACGGCGAACTTCCGCGCGCCGAGCTGCAAAAAGCAGCTCAAAGACGGCATGTGCCCCTTGAAGCACTGCCTCGCGCCGACGCCGTGCAAGAATCTTGTCGCCGATCACCGCGACTATCTTGCGCTGCTGCGGAAGCTGCGCGCCATTCCGGGCGTCAAGAAGGTGTTCGTGCGCTCCGGCGTGCGGTTTGACTATGTCCTCTGCGACAAAAACAGTCCCTTCCTTTCGGAGCTTGTGCAAAACCACATCTCCGGCCAGCTCAAGGTAGCGCCGGAGCACTGCGTCGATACGGTGCTCGGCTACATGGGCAAGCCGCCGGTGGCGGTGTATGAGCGGTTTCTTGAGAAATATCACGCGCTCAACGCGCGCTACGGCAAGGCGCAGTTCGTTGTGCCGTACCTGATGTCCTCGCACCCCGGCAGCCGGATGGAGGATGCGGTGGCGCTTGCGCTGTATCTGAAGGCGCACAACGCCCGTCCCGAGCAGGTGCAGGATTTTTACCCCACGCCCGGCACGATCAGCACCTGCATGTACCACACGGGCATCGACCCCATCACGATGAAGGACGTATACGTCCCGACGGACGCGCACGAAAAGGCGATGCAGAGAGCGCTTTTGCAGTATACCGACCCCAAAAACGCCCGGCTCGTGCGCGAAGCGCTCACAGTTGCCGGACGCGAGGATCTGATCGGCTATAGCGGAAAGTGCCTCGTGCGCCCGGCAAAGAGCGAAAACCGAACCGCCCCCGGCGAAGGAAAGGAAAAGAACCGTGGAAACAAAGAACATCCTCCTGTTCGTGTATCTGCTCGGAATGAACGCGGCGGCGTACATTCTCATGGCGGTGGACAAAACAAACGCGATACGAAAGGCGCGGCGCATTCCGGAAGCGGTGCTTCTTCTGATCGCGGCGCTCGGCGGCAGTCTGGGCGAGTGGCTCGGCATGGCAGGGCTTCATCACAAGACAAAGCATAAAAAGTTTCTGATCCTTGTGCCGCTGTTCCTCTTTGTCCACATTGCGCTCGGCGTGTGGCTGCTCTTCTTCCGGGGATAAGAAATATGTCGAATCTTGTCGAAATTACCGATTTTTCGTCCCCGGCACTGGACGTTTACGCCCGGCTGACGGAAAACCAGCTCATCAACCGGGCAGACCCCGCAAACGCCATGTTCATCGCCGAGAGCCCGCTCGTCATCGGCCGGGCGCTCGATGCCGGGTATGAGCCGGTGTCGGTGCTCATGGAGGCGCGGCACATAAACGGCGCGGGCGCGGAGATTTTAGCGCGCCTTGGCGAAAATGTGCCGGTGTTTACCGCCTCTGACAGCGTGCTCGTAAATCTCACGGGGTTTCATTTAACGCGCGGCATGCTTTGCTGTATGCGCCGCCGGGCGCTTCCGCCGGTCGAGACACTCTGCCGGGGAGCTTCACGCGTGGCGGTCTTAGAGAACGTGATGAACCCGACGAACATCGGCGCGATTTTCCGCAGCGCGGCGGCGCTCGGCATGGACGCCGTGCTGCTCACCGAGGCGGGGAGCGACCCGCTGTACCGCCGCGCTGCGCGCGTGAGTATGGGCACCGTTTTCCAGGTGCCGTGGACGTATCTCCCGGCGGGGGATAGCTGGCAGGATGCGCTGCACGCTCTCGGCTTTCAGACCGCCGCGCTCGCGCTGCGAAACGACAGCCTCAGCATCGCCGATCCGCGTCTTGCAAAGATCGAAAAGCTTGCGCTTTGTCTCGGCACGGAGGGCGACGGGCTCGCGGACGACACCATTGCCGGCTGCGACTACACCGTGCGCATCCCGATGTCCCACGGTGTGGACAGCCTGAACGTGGCAGCGGCGAGCGCTGTTGCCTTTTATCAGCTCGGCACGCTAGGCCGGGGCTCAGCCTCGCTTTAACCGTTTTTTGGAGGACTTTATGAATCGGATCATGATCTCCGGCGTGAGCAGCGGCTGCGGCAAGACCACGGTTGTGTGCGCCGTTTTGCAATCGCTGGTGAACCGCGGTATGAAAACCGGCGCCTTCAAGTGCGGGCCGGATTATATTGACCCCATGTTCCACAGCCGCATCATCGGCGCGAAGAGCGCCAATCTTGACCTGCATTTCTTTTCGGAAAATACGCTCCGGTATCTGCTTGCGAAAAACGGCGAAGGGTGCGATGTGAGCGTCATCGAGGGCGCAATGGGGTATTATGACGGCGCGGGGCTCACCTCGTGGAAAACGAGCGCCTATGAGATCGCGCGCCTTACGGAAACGCCGGTTGTGCTCGTGGTGAACGCGCGCGGCGCGGCGCTCTCGGTGCTCGCGGTCATCGAAGGATTTCTGCGCTTCCAGCCGGAGAGCGGCATCCGCGGCGTTATTCTCAACCAGTGCACCGCCATGACGTATGCTTCTCTCTCCGCCGCGATAGAGGAGCGCTTCGGCATCCGCTGCTATGGCTTTTTGCCGAAGCTGGACGAGTGCGCCATCGAAAGCCGCCATCTGGGACTTGTGACGGCGGCGGAGATCGAGGGGCTGCGCGAAAAGATGCAGACGCTTGCCTCGCAGGCGGAAAAGACGCTCGATATCGATGCGCTTCTCGCGCTTGGCCGCGAAGCGCCGCCGCTGCGCTATGCGCCCATAGTCTTGCCGCGAAAGGAAAAAATCCGGCTCGCCGTTGCGCGGGACAAGGCGTTCTGCTTTTATTACGAGGACAGCCTCGATGCCGTGCGGGAGATGGGCGGCGAGATCGTGCCGTTCAGCCCGCTCGCCGGGAACGCGCTGCCGGAGAACATCGACGGGCTCTATCTCGGCGGCGGGTACCCGGAGCTGTACGCGAAGGAGCTCAGCGAAAATGCTTCCATGCGCGCGTCCGTGCGCGCTGCGATAGAGAAGGGGGTCCCGTGCATCGCCGAGTGCGGCGGGTTTATGTATCTCACCGAAGCCATCGGCGATACGCCGATGGTGGGCGCTCTTCCCGGCACATGCTTTGATACCGGGAAGCTCACCCGCTTCGGGTATGTGACGCTCCGCGCGAAGAGCGATAATCTCCTCTGCCGCGCCGGGGGCGGGATTGCCGCGCACGAGTTCCATCATTGGGACTGCACCTGCCCGGGCGACGCCTTCACTGCCGAAAAGCCCACAGGACGGCGCTGGGAGTGCGCCATCAGCTCCGGCACGCTGTACGCCGGATATCCGCATTTTCATTTTTATTCGAATCCCGATTTTCTTTACAGCTTTTACGACGCCTGCCTGAAGGAGAAGCACCGCCATGATTGAAAATCTGAAACCCATGGACATTGAAAAGCGCAGCTTTGCCATCATCACAGAGCTGCTCGGCGATACGAAGCTCGATGCCGAAAACGAGCTCGTCATCAAACGAGTCATCCACACGACCGCCGATTTTGACTATGTGCAAAATCTCGTCTTCTCCCCACACGCTGTGACGAAGGGGCTGGACGCTCTGCGTGCGGGGTGCCATATCGTTACGGACACGCAGATGGCGAAGGCGGGCATCAACAAAACGATTCTCGGCCGTCTCGGCGGCGAGGTGCACTGCTTCATGTCCGATCCCGACGTTGCCGCCGAGGCAAAGGAGCGCGGCGTCACCCGCGCGATCGTCTCCATGGAGAAGGCGGCGCAGCTGCCGGGACAGTGCATATTCGCCATCGGCAACGCGCCCACGGCGCTCATCTCGCTGCACGAGCTGATCGAGGCGGGAAAGCTTGACCCCGCGCTCATCATCGGCGTGCCGGTGGGGTTCGTGAACGTGGTGGAGAGCAAGGAACTTTTCCTCGACTCCCCGGTGCCGCACATCATCGCCCGCGGCCGGAAGGGCGGCAGCAACGTGGCTGCGGCCATCTGCAACGCGCTGCTCTATCAGATCCTGCGGTAATATGGAACAGTACATCGAAAAGGACGGGAAGCGGCTCCGGCTCGGGTATACGACCGGCTCATGCGCCGCGGCGGCGGCCAAGGCTGCGGCCTGGATGCTGCTCACCCGGAAGCGGAAAGAGACCATCACGCTCGATACGCCGAAGGGCATTCGCCTTGAGCTCCCCGTGCGGGAGATCACCATGGGGGAGAACGCCGTCTCCTGCGCCATCGAAAAGGACAGCGGCGACGACCCGGACGTTACCAAAGGCATGCTCATCTTTGCCTCCGTCCGCCGGACGGACGAGCCGGGCGTACACATCGACGGCGGCGAGGGCATTGGCCGCGTGACGAAGCGCGGACTGGATCAGAGTGTTGGAAACGCCGCCATCAACTCCGTGCCGCGGCAGATGATCCGCGAGAATGTGGAAGAGGTCATGGCGCTCGCGGATTATTCCGGCGGAGTGGACATCGTGATCTCCGCGCCGGGGGGCGAGGCGATCGCGAAAAAGACGTTCAATCCCCGTCTCGGCATCGTCGGCGGGATATCCATCCTCGGCACGACCGGCATCGTGGAGCCGATGAGCGAAGCGGCGCTCGTGGAGACGATCCGCGTGGAGCTGCGGCAGCGCCGTGCGCTCGGGCGGGACTATGCGCTGCTCACGCCGGGCAACTACGGCTCGGACTTCATCCGGCAGAACCTGAACGTCGATCTCAGCACCGCCGTGCAGGTTTCAAACTTCCTCGGCGACGCGCTCGATATCTGCCGCGATCTCGGATTTCGCGGCGCGCTGCTCGTCGGGCACATCGGAAAGCTCGTAAAGGTTGCGGGCGGCATGATGAACACGCACTCCAAATACGGCGACTGCCGCATGGAGATCCTTGCTGCGCACGCAGGCGCGGCCGGCGCGGACGCGGCGCGCATCCGCGAGATGCTGGACTGCGCCGCGTGCGACGACGCCGTGCGCATTCTCCGGGAATGCGGCCTTGCGGAAGCAACGCTCACGCGCGTTACGGAGCGGGTGCTCTTCCATCTCGCGCACCGCGCGGACGGAATGGAAGCGGGCGTTTTGATATTTTCCAAGGAATACGGCGTTCTGGGGCAGAGCGAAAACGCCCCGGAGCTTTTGAAAAAGATCATGGAGGAATGAACGAATGGTACATTTTGTCGGAGCCGGAAGCGGTGCGGCCGATCTCATCACGGTGCGGGGCGCAAAGCTGCTTGGCGAGTGCGACGTGGTGATCTACGCCGGGAGCCTGGTGAATCCCGCGCTTTTGAATTACTGCCGCAAGGACTGCCGGATTTATAACAGCGCCGAAATGACGCTCGAGCAGGTGATCGACGCCATCCGAAAGGCCGAAGCCGAGGGCAAAACGACCGTCCGCCTCCATACCGGCGATTCGAGCATTTACGGCGCGGTGCGCGAGCAGTTTGACGAGCTCGACAAGCTCGGCATCGCCTACGATGTCTGCCCCGGCGTGAGCGCCTTCTGCGGCGCGGCGGCCTCGCTCAAAACGGAGTACACGCTGCCGGACGTGAGCCAGACCGTCATCATCACGCGCGCCGCCGGCCGGACGCCGGTGCCCGAAAAGCAGTCGATCGCGGCGCTTGCCGCGCATCAGGCCACCATGGTGCTCTTCCTCAGCACAAGTCTCACCGAAAAGCTCCAGCGCGAGCTTTTGGCAGGCGGCTATGCGGAGAGTACCCCCGCGGCGGTCGTATATAAGGCGACGTGGCCGGAGGAGAAGATCTTCCGCTGCACCGTCGGCACGCTCCATAAGACCGTTACGGAAAACGGCCTTACCAAAACGAGCCTCATCGTCGTCGGCGAGTGCATGGGGGACAAATACCTCCGCTCGCTTCTCTACCATCCCGGCTTCACCACGGAGTTCCGGGAGGCCACGGAATGAACGCCGCGCTTTTTGCCTACAGCCGCCGCGGCTGCGCCACGGCGCGCCGCGTTATGGAAGCGCTCGATGGCTATACGGTGCAGGCCTATACGATGGAGCGGTTTGAAGAGACGGGTTTTGCGCCGCTCCGCCGCCCGGCAAAGGAGTTTTATGGGCCGATCTTTGCAAAGGTACAGGCCATGATCTTCATTTCGAGCGTCGGGCTGGCCGTGCGGGAGATCGCGCCGCATCTCAAAAGCAAGGCGACCGACCCCGCGGTGCTCGTGCTCGACGAGCTGGGGCAGTACGTGATCCCCGTGCTCTCGGGCCATATCGGCGGGGCGAACGAGCTTGCCAAAACGCTTGCCGCCTCGCTTGGCGCGCAGGCCATTATCACGACGGCGACCGACATCAACGGCCGCTTCTCCGTGGACGCCTGGGCGGCGAAAAATGGCTGCGCCATTGCAAGTCTGCCGATCGCGAAAGCGGTGTCCGCCGCGGTGCTCGAAGGCGACGTGCCGCTCGCGTGCGATTTTCCGATCGTGACGGCTCTGCCGCGGGGAATCGCTCCCGGCGATACCGGCGCGCTCGGCGTGTACATCGGCGTTTATGAAAAGAGCCCCTTTGCAAAGACGCTGCGGCTTGTCCCGCGCGTTGTGCGTCTCGGCATCGGCTGCCGGAAGGGGACGAGCGAGGAAGCGATCCGCGCGGCAGTGAACGCAGCGCTCGCGGAAAATGGCATCGACCGCCGCGCCGTGAAGTGCGCCGCGTCCATCGATCTCAAAGCGCAGGAAGCGGGGCTTCTCGCCTGTTGCCGGGCGGAGGAATGGCCCATAGAGTTTTATACGGCGGAGGAGCTGCGTGCGGTGCGCGGCGAGTTTACGCCCTCGGAATTTGTGAAAAGCGTCACCGGCGTGGATAACGTGTGTGAGAGAGCCGCGCTCCGAAACGCCGAAACGCTGCTGATAAAAAAGACCGCGTGCAACGGCGTGACCGTTGCGGCGGCGGCGGAACATTGGGAGGTTTGCTTTGAGTAAGCTGGCGGTTGTGGGCATCGGCCCCGGAAACTATGAAAATATGACGATCCGCGCTGACCGCGCGCTGCGCGAGTGCGATGTGATCGTAGGCTATACCGTGTATGTCGATCTCGTAAAGGAGCGCTACGCGGACAAGGAATTTCTCACCACGCCGATGCTGCGCGAGGTGGAGCGCTGCGAAATGGCGCTCGAAACGGCACGCGGCGGGAAGAGCGTTGCGATGATCTGCTCCGGCGACAGCGGCATTTACGGCATGGCGGCGCTGCTCTATGAGCTGCGCGGCGAGGAGGCTGAGCCCGAGATCGAGGTCATCCCCGGCCTCACCGCCGCGTGCAGCGGCGGTGCGCTGCTCGGCGCGCCGCTCACGCACGATTTTGCCGTCATCAGCCTGAGCGACCGGCTGACGCCGTGGGAGAAGATCGAAAAGCGCCTGGCGTGCGCGGCCGAGGCCGATCTCAGCATCGTTCTTTATAACCCCCGCAGCAAGGGCCGCCCGGACAATCTCCGCATGGCGTGCGATATTTTGCTGCGCTATCTCCCGGAGAGCCGCCTCTGCGGCGTGGCGCACTCCATCGGGCGCGAGGGCGAGGCGGGCGAGTATATGACGCTCGCCGAGCTGCGAGACGCCGATATCGATATGTTCAGCACCGTATTCATCGGCAACGCCATGACGAAAAGGATCGGCGGCGCGATGGTAACGCCGCGCGGCTACCGCCGCAGGGGGGCGCCGGATGCCTAAGCTCTGTGTATTTGCCGGGACGACCGAGGGACGCGAGATCGCCGAATTTCTCGCCGCGCAGGACGCGGATGTGACCGTATGCGTGGCCACGGAGTACGGCGAAACGCTCCTGCCGCAGGGCGAAAATCTGCACATCTCCGCGCGGCCTCTGCCGCGGGAGGAGATGAAAGAGCTTTTCCGGCGCGAAAGCTACGATCTTGTCATCGACGCGACGCATCCTTATGCCAAACGCATCACCGAGAGCGTTGCGGAGAATTGCGCTGCCACGGATACGGAATATCTCCGGCTCCTGCGGCCCGATACGGCACTGCCGGAAAACGCCGTTTTCGTCGAGGATGCCGCCGCGGCGGCGGAGTATCTTGACCGCGTGGACGGGAACATCCTGCTCACGACCGGCAGCCGGGAGCTGCGCGCCTTTGCCGCGATGCATGATTTTTCCGAGCGCGTCTATGCCCGCGTGCTGCCGATGGAGGATTCCCTCCGGCTCTGCCGCGAGGCGGGGGTGCAGCCGTCGCACATTCTGGCGATGCAGGGCCCCTTCTCGAAAGAGCTCAACGCCGCCATGCTCCGGAGCACGGGCGCGGCGTACATGGTAACAAAGGCCTCCGGCAGCGCCGGAGGATTCGAAGAAAAGCTCGCCGCTGCCGCGGAGACCGGCGCGGTGCCGGTCATCCTTGGCCGCCCGGCACAGCGCGAAGGACTCGATACGGCGGAGACGATCGCGCTGCTCTGCCGCCGGTTCGGTTTTCATGCGCGGCCAACCGTCGCCGTTGTGGGGCTTGGCCCCGGCAGCCGCGCCGCGCTCACCGGCGAGGCGCGCGAGGCGATCTCCCGCGCCGGGTGCCTCATCGGCGCGGCGCGGATGAT
>ENA-UONY01001719-UONY01001719.1-human-gut-metagenome-genome-assembly--contig:-CS9-NODE-1719-length-17311-cov-59.492061_pt1 | contig 17311 bp, 16 predicted proteins | sample MGYA00242465_ERZ724012 | MGnify/ENA metagenome assembly ERZ724012 | reverse complement strand
GAAGCGTGCAACAAAGCCGGCATCACGGCGTTTTTCCCCGCCGTGCGCGGCGTGACAACATTAGACGAAGCCATGCGCCCCGAAACCGCGGCGGAAAACCTCGCCGAAAGCGCAGAGCAGGCCTTTCGGCTTCTTACCCTGCGATAAGGAGGTACGGTATGCACGATATTTGGAACCCGTGGCACGGGTGCGTGAAGTGCAGCGAGGGCTGCGCACACTGCTATATGTATTTTCTCGACAGTCAGCGCGGGCATAACGGCGCGGAAATTTACCGCACAAAAACGGGCTTTCACTATCCTTTGAGCCGCGACCGCGCAGGCAACTACAAAGTAAAAAGCGGCGAGCAGCTGCGCGTGTGCATGACGTCCGATTTCTTTTTGGAGCAGGCCGATCCGTGGCGGCGTGAAGCGTGGGAGATCATGGATCAGCGGCGGGACATCTCGTTTTTTCTGCTCACAAAGCGCCCGGAGCGCGTAGAAAAATGTTTGCCGTATAACTGGGGTGACGGTTGGGAGCACATCTTTTTCAACGTCACATGCGAAAATCAGCGCCGCGCGGACGAGCGCATCCCCATTCTGCACAGCCTGCCGTTTAAGCACAAGGGCATCATGACAGCGCCCTTGCTCGGCCCCATAGAGATTGAAAAATACCTCGCGATGGGGCAGATTGAGCAGGTTATCTGCGGCGGCGAAAACTACGACGGCGCGCGTCCGTGCGATTACGACTGGGTGCGCTCGCTGCACAGGCAGTGCGCAAACCAAAACGTCACGTTCTGCTTTATCGAGACGGGCACAAATTTCATCAAGGACGGTCGGCGGTACTTCCTGCCGAATAAGCGCGTGCAAAGCGAAATGGCGTATAAATCCGGCATATCGTATCAGGGCAAGCCGATGAAATTCAAGCTCGAAGACGATTACGGCCTGTTCGACGCCGGGCGAAAATACGAAAAATACTTTGGCCCCCAATGCGAAAAATGCGGCAGCCGCATGATCTGCAACGGCTGCGCAAGGTGCGGGAAATGCACTGTGCTGGAGGGAAAATGAAAATAGACCGCTGTATGTGCGTAATGCAAATCATACAGCGGTCTTTTAATTTTCTAAAAAGCTATCGCTTTTTCGGGTCCCCCTTTTAATAGGGTTCCCCGATTTCAAATGTCCACCGGACATTTGAAACTCCTCTCTTGATTTTTGGTAGGCAAAAGAGTTTCACTTTTGGAAACGGACAAGCTTTTGAAAAAGTTTGAGCAAAACTTTTAACCCGCGTTGACGGTCACTTTGTTCTTTCCGTCTTCTTCCGTCCCGTAAAAATCGAAACGCCGAAGATGACGAAAAGCAGCAGCACCGCAAAGCACATCCAGCTCACAAACACCGCCGTGCTCTTGCCGCTGAACATATCGTAGTAGCCTTTCAGGTAAATGATGACCACAATCAGAGGCAGAATGTACTGCATGTAAAGGCGGATCCAGTGCGGGAACTTAATGCCCTCGCCTTTGTTCGCTTCCTTGAGGAAATTCTCAAAGCCCCAACCGTTTTTGCGCACGCAGAATAGTACGAACACAAGGCTGCCCAGCGGCAGCAGATTGGAAGAAACAAGGAAGTCTTCCATATCCATAATGTTGCTGCCCTCACCCAGCGGCTGAATGCCGGAAAGCACATTAAAGCCGAGAATCGCCGGCAGGGAAAGCACCGTGATCAGCACAAAGTTTACGCCCACGGCCTTTTTGCGGCTCCAACCGCCGATATCCATGAAGAATGCGAGAATCTCCTCGAACACCGCAATGATGGTCGAAAGCGCCGCAAACGACATGAAGATGAAGAACAGCGTGCCCCAAATTCTGCCGCCCGCCATATTGTTGAAGAGCGTCGGCAGCGTGATGAACAGCAGCGACGGACCCGAGCCCGGCTCCACCCCGTAGGCAAAGCACACCGGGATAATGATGAAGCCCGCCATCAGCGCAACAAACGTGTCCAGCAGCACAATGTTCACCGCTTCGCCCGTAATGCGATTTTTGCGGTCCAGATAGCTGCCGAAGATCTCCATGGAGCCGATGCCGATGGAAAGCGTGAAGAACGCCTGCGACATCGCCGCAAACACCGCGTTGCCGAAGCCTTTCTTTGCCACTTCACCGAAGTCCGGCACAAGGTAGAACTTGATGCCTGCCGCGGCGTTCGGCAAAAATGCGGAGTTCACAGCCAGTGCAATCATCAAAAGCAGCAGGGCAATCATCATGACCTTTGTCACTTTCTCAATGCCCTTTTGCAGGCCAAAGCCGCATGCACCGAACGAAATAACAATGGCGACAATCGCCCAGAACGTCAGCGTGCCCGGATTTGTCAGCATATCGCCGAACACGCCCTCTACCGCCTTGCCGTCCAAGCCGACAAACGTACCGGTTGCCTCCATAAATGCGTATTTCAGCATCCAGCCGCCCACCATGGTGTAGAACATCATCAGCAAAAAGCTGCCGAAAATGCTGATCCACTTCATGCGATGCCATTTCGTGCCCTTCGGTTCCAGTGTATCGAGCGCCTTGCCCATGCCCATGCGGCTGCCGCGGCCCACGGTGAATTCGCACACCATAATGGGCAGACCCAGCGCCACAAGGAACACAAGATACATCAGGATGAATGCCGCGCCGCCGTATATGCCGGTAATGTACGGGAATTTCCACACATTGCCGATACCGATGGCGCACCCGGCCGAAACTAAAATAAATCCCAACCGAGAACCGAATTTTTCTCTTTCTTTCATACGTTTTCCTCCCAAATTTTTTCCCCTGTATATTTTAAAGAACGCATATTTGCGTTCTAATCGGGCGAGGTTATGTGCGGAAAGCGTTTCTTTGCCGCACAACTTCATAGAACATCACGGTCGCCGCAATATTCCTCACTGCATGTTTTTCAGCATGGCGACCGCATCCCGCACGTATTCCGAGAGCGTCTTGTCCTGCACGCCCACTACGCTTACGGAGCAGCGGTTGACGGGAATCAGAATTTTCTTAGCAACGCATTCGGAAACGGCCGCCGCCATTTTCGGCGTGATCTCGCCCCAAAGCGCGTTTGCTAAAATAATGCCGATGGGTCCCACGATGACGTCTGCCCACGTGCAGTTTACCACAACGGGGTTTTCGCCCGTGGCGGCAGCGTCCGCACCGGCGCGCAGCATGGCGCTTGTGGCAAGGCTGTTCGTGCCCACGGCAACGACTTCCGCGTCCGGCATGTTCTTTTTAATCTGGTCGGTCAGTGCCGCACCCATTTTGCCGCCCTGGCCGTCAATCACGAGTATTTTCATCAAAATCACCCCTCCGTAGGTTCGTTTGTGTCGCCGTCCAAAACGGCGGAAACGGGAAGCTCGCCGTACATCAGCGACGTGCAGTTGATCTGCATATCGCCCACGGTGACGGGTTTGCCGTCCGAATACACCTCAAGCTTGGAAAGCGTCATGCCTGCAGTTTCATAAAATGCACGGAACGTCTTTGCAATGGCTTCCAGAGAAGACGTGGAGCTGGCGGAGTCTAAATATTCCTGCAAAGCGCCGGAAAACTGCAAACGCACCTCCAGCATTTCGCCGCTCTTCATCGTGGAGACAACCTCGCCGTCTTTAATGTAGTCGAGCGCGTCCAGCGTCACATCCTCCGGAAATGCGCCTTTTTCCGCCATTTTCTGCACGAGCACCGCACCGTCTGCGGGCAGGCTTTTGTAGCTGTACTGGTCAAGGCCGCTGTCGCTCGGCACAAAAATCGAAAGCGACATGTTCACGGCTTCGCGCGTGTCTTCGGAAGCGGTCGGCTCCGGAGTCAGCGTCACGTGGCTCACTTCGCTCTCTGCGGCGGACGAGACCGGCGTGTCGCTTTCTAAAATCACGTCCGGCGTGCGCACGTATTTCGTGCCGAACCACCCCGCGCGTACGGCGACAACGCACAATAAACAGATTACGATGACGCCTACGGCCGCAAACGGCATGGCGCGGTCTACATTGCGCTTCAGACGCTTTGCGCGGCTGTTCGCGGTAAAATGCGGGTCTTTCGATTCATTCAAAACAGAATAATACACGCGGTGCAGAAGATCGTCCGGCGTTTCCATGGTTTCTACCCATTCGCGCAGGTCGTCCTCGCTCATGTTCGCGGCTTTTTTGGCTTTTTCCAGCTGATTTTGCACGGCAGAAGCAGATTTTCCGGTCACGCGGCCGATAAAGCGCGTGTTGTCACCTGCACCGTAGTGCAGCGCCACCGCCGTCAGCAGCGTGTAATGCAGGCGTAAAATGTCGCAGAGCTCTTTCGGCGTTTCAAACGGCATGTCTTTTGAGCGCTGTGCAATCTGCTCGTCCGTCAGCTTTTTTCGAATTTTCTGTGCATAATAGTCCATGCAGGTCTTGTGCGTTGTGCGCAGCACCCAAAGGCGCTCCTCGCCTTCGCTTTTAAAGGTTTGCGTGTCTAAAAAGTACTGCATAAATACATCGGAAAGCAGCGTAAGCGTCTCTTTGCCGCTTTTTGTGTGCATATAACAGATGCGGAACGCGTCATCGCCAAAGCGCATCACGGCGCTTTGCAGGGCGGTTTCACTTCTTGTCTGTGGTTTTGCCATTTGCATCGTTTCCTTTCTCTGAGATGAGTTTGCGGCGGCGACGTTCTGTTTTCAGGTCGGAAACATCGCGGTTGATGCCGCTGTGCTGCAGCCACATGGCGATCTCGCCGCCGATGAGCAAAATAAACATGCAGGCGTACAGCCATACCATTAAAATGACCAAAGCGGCAAGGCTGCCGTAGATGGTGGCGTAGTTTGCGAAGTTCTCCACGAAAACGGAGAAGAAAAACGAGAATAAGACCCACCCGGCAGAAGCCAGCGCTGCGCCGAAAAACGCGTTGCGCAGGGATACCTGCTTGCGCGGAATGGCAATGAACATCAACCAGAAGAAGAACAGCAGCAGGACATAGGACATGATGGGCTTAAAGCGGTTGATGAGCGTCGGGAACGCCGGCGGCATCACCGTGATGAGCCATTCATACAGCATGTCGCCGAAGACCATCAGGCCCATGCTGACAAGCAGCGTCATGACGAACACGACCGTGTATAAAATGGCTAAAATACGCATAAAAATATAGTTGTGGTTTTTGGAAACGTCAAAAACGGAGTAAAGCCCCTTAATCAGCGCCACCATAGCCGTGGAAGCAGACCAAACGCAGGTGATAGCCGTCATGGAAATGAGCGTCTGCGGCGCGTGCACCTCTTGAAATAAGTAACTGACAACTTCTTCCACCGGCGGCGGAAGCATTTGAACGAATGCCACGAGAAGCGAGGTGTCTTCAAACCGAATGACCTGCAAAAGGGCTAAGACCAGCATGAGGAACGGAATGAACGAAATGAGGATCCAGAACGAAACCTGCGCCGCGTAGGAGTCGATGGCGTCGTTATTCAGTTTTTCATAAAACCAGCCGAAGTGCTTTTTCAGCAGAATTTTCACGGCGCTTTCTCCCTTCTCACGCTTTCCTTACGTCTTATCGCGCAATTTGAGAACAGTATAACACAGAAATATAGAATTTTCCAGTGAAAAAGCACTTGACAAAAGAAAAAATGTGTATTATAATAAACTACGCTACATTATAGAGCAGATATGGCGGCATAGCTCAGTTGGCTAGAGCATTCGGTTCATACCCGAAGTGTCGATGGTTCGAATCCATTTGCCGCTACCATCTGGCCCGGTGGTCAAGCGGTTAAGACACCGCCCTTTCACGGCGGTAACACGAGTTCGATTCTCGTCCGGGTCACCAGAAAAAAGAGCCTTGTCAAAAAGACAAGGCTCTTTTTTCAACGAAATAAATCCCTTCGGAATTTGTGAAATTGCCCTTCGGGCAGTGAAATGTTGCTACGCAACGTGAAATACCTGTGGTGTGTGAACCGCGCTGCAGCGCGTAGGGATTTATTTCATTTCAATTGATGCGTAGCATCAAATTTCACATTTCGCAGCGCGAAATATTTCACTTAAAAATGTCGAATCTTATCAAATAAAACACGCCGTCTGCGAACCGAAAGCGGTTCGCGGACGGCGCTTTAAAATTTATTTATAAATTACACAAATAATCATTCAAAGTCGTGGGTGTAAATTTCGCTGCCGTCGCCGTTCAAGTAGACGAGGCGGACGTGCACGCCGGAGAGACCTACTTCGCTTTCGAGCGTATCGGCGATATCCTCAAAGGTAGAAGCATTTTCTTCGCAGCCTTCTTTTAAAGCATCGAGCACGGACTGCTTTATGTCTTCGTCGGAGAGGTCGTATTCATCTGTGAACTGATATTCATAGACGAGCGCATTGCCGTCTGCGTAGACCTTGATCGTCATGCTGTCATCGGTCTGATTTTCAATTTCGGCATCGATGGACGCTTTTACGTCCGGATCGGCGAGATAATCGGCGAGGGAGGCAAACATGGCTTCCCCGGTGGAGGCCGAAGATTCGGATTCGGAGGATGCAGTGCTGTTTTCGGAGGCGGCTTCGGAGGAAGAGGAGGACTCGGCGGAGGTGCTGCTTGTGTTCCCCCCTACGATGGTTTTGGCGGAGGTGCAGCCTGCAAGCGCAGAGAGCGTGAGCAGACCGGCGAGTGCCAATGCGCAGAGTTTTCTGAGTTTCATTTGGTTTTACCCCTTTGTACTCTATAAAAATAGAGAAAATTTTGGCGGATTTTGTTGCCGCCATGCACTCAATATAGCACATGGGTTTACAAAAATCAAGAAGCGTACGGCGAATTAAAAATTTGGAGAGGAAAGGAAAAAAGCGGGACAAGGATTCCGGACGACAAGGCGGTAAAATTCATATTTCTTGGAACAGGCATGACCGAAATCATGCCTGTTTCGCTTTTATCGGCTCATCTTTTTTGACCATCGACCGTTTTGTAAGCTTATTATGCCGTTCGGGCATAAAGGCTGTGTTAAGCACGAGGACTTTGGGGCGATTGAAACAGCAAAAGACTGGCTTTTACAACGCGGTTGACAAAATGGATCATTTCCTCTTTGCTGTACTTGTCATAGCCCTCCACAACGACATGCATCAAACCGTTTGACAGGTGGGTATACATCATCTCAAGTTCTGTTTCGTCGGCATAGGGCAGCTCTTTTCGCCAGTAGGCAATGCTTTCCTCCTTGGCCAAAGCAATCATCCGCATGAGGACCGTTGCGCTTGTATTCCCCAGAATCAAAACCCGGCAGGCGGCCTGATTCTGATCGACCATATCGTAAATGGCTTCGATCAGTGCCGTCACATCAAACAAATTGACATAGCGAAGGGATTTCTCAAAGGCATCGATGAGTTCATTCTCAATGCTCTCCATCAGGGCAAAGCAATCGCTGTAATGGGCATAGAAGGTGGCGCGGTTAAGCTGCGCCAGCGCACAAACTTCCTTCACCGTAATTCTGTTTACGGGTTTTTCCTTCAGCAGCTTTAGAAAAGACTGCTTGAGCACCATTTGCGTATAGCGTTTCCTTGCGTCCATTTTCTCCATATAGAGCCCCTCCCAAAAAAGTTTACAAAGAAAAGCAACACTTCAACAGACAATGTTGCTTTTCTTTCAGTCGTATGGCAAGTGCTGATTGTTTCCGTCTTTCCTCTCAAGTATACTGTACTTGTGAAAGATAATCAACACTTGTATGTTTATTTGAGAGGAGGCTTTTTGCATGTTTGATCAATATCTTGTTACAGGCGCTACCGGCTTCCTCGGTAGGGCTGTTGCGGAGGAGCTGGTACGCCGCAGAGCACAAGTGCATGCGCTTGTGCTGCGTGATGACCCCTATATCCATTTGCTCCCAAAAGAAGTCCATACCGTCATCGGTGATGTGTGCGTGGAAAGCTCGTTGACAGACTTCTTTGCGGATGCCGACAGCCGTACCTGTGTGATTCACTGCGCCGGTATCGTCTCTGTCGCGTCCAGACCCGGTTCGAAGCTCTATCAGGTCAATGTGGGTGGGACATGGAGAGTTCTCCGGCAATGTATGGAGCATGATGTGGGCAAAATGGTCTATGTCAGTTCCGTCCATGCCATACCGGAAAGGCCGAAGGGCTGCATCATTACGGAGGATTGCGAATTCTCTCCGGGGCTTGTGGACGGAGATTACGCCAAGAGCAAGGCAACTGCAACAGAGCTGGTCTTCGCTGCAGCGGAACGCGGGTTGAATGCCAGCATTGTCTTTCCCTCCGGCATCATCGGGCCGGGCGACATACAGGGAGGGAGCTTCACCTCAATGGCGAAATCTTTTCTTCGCGGAAAGCTGCCCTTTGCCGTTCGCGGCGGATATGACTTCGTGGATGTACGGGATGTGGCAAAAGGCATTCTCGACTGTTCCGAGAACGGAGAACCCGGTAAGGGATACATTTTGTCCGGCCACTATGTTACCATTCGCAAGATGCTTCAGCTTGTGGGAAAGACCGCAAAGCAGAAGTATCGCCCCATCTGCCTGCCACTGGGGCTTGCAAAGCTGGCGGCTCCATACTATGAACATCGAAGCCTGAAAAAGCGAAAGCCGCTGTTTTTCACACCTTATTCCGTTGCCGTCCTTGCCTCAAACGGACAATTCAGCCATGCCGCAGCATCGGAATGCTTTGCATATCATCCGCGCCCGGTGAAGGATACTTTGCGGGACATGACAGCCTGGCTTTTGGAGCAGAGGAGAAAGGGCGAAGTGTGACCTCACCTAAAAGCACCTTGGGCAGGCTGCGCATGCTATTGGCATGATCTGCGGTTCCGGTTGCTATCCGTACGTATCCTGTGATATAATTTGACCAAGAGAACGCGGAAAAGCCGTCCGACCCGCGCTTTCAGGAACGGCATCGAAATTCCGGCAGGGCAAGCGCCTGGCGGATACCCCTCTGCATTTGGAGCACCCGCAAAAAGGAAGTGAACGCTATGACCTGCGACGAGACTTTTTACCACCGATATCTGAACGGCGACGATGCGGGGCTGGAGGCCCTGATGAAAAAATACGGCAATCCGCTAACCCTGTATATCGACGGGTATCTGCACGATGTCCACGAAGCAGAAGATTTGATGCTGGATGTTTTCGCCTATCTGTTCACGAAAAAGCCTCGCATCCGGGACGGTGGCTTCAAGGCATATCTGTATAAGACGGCGCGGAATATGGCGCTGCGCCATAAAAGCAAGCGGAAGTGTCTGTTCTGTTTGGACGAGCTGACCGATGAATCGGATGGGCAGCTGCTTGTGGAGGAGGTTATCCGAACGGAAGAACGAAATCGCATTCTGCACTTCTGCATGGGTGAAATGAACCCGGATTACCGGGAGGTTCTATATCTAACCTATTTTGAGGGTATGAGTTACGCACAGGCGGCGGAGGTTACGGGAAAAACGGTAAAGCAGATTACCAACATGGTGTATCGCGGAAAGGAAAGCCTAAGAAGGCTTCTGGAACGGGAGGGGATTACAAATGCGGAGTCATGAAGAACGCATCGCGGAGGCAAAGCGGCGCATCGCCAAAATGGAGCGGGAGAAACGGCTGCGGCGCAATACGATTACCGAGGCTTCCGCTGTGGCGGCGTGCCTTGCGCTGATTGTGGGTGTATCTTTCGTCATGCCTGATATTGCCGTAAAAATTCAAACCGGCGGCTATGCGGGATTTGAAACGGCGGCAAGCATCTTTCACGGCGGCGCGGCCTTGGGATACATCGTCATCGGGCTTCTGGCGTTTCTTCTGGGCGTGTGCGTGACTGTTTTGTGCTTCCGGCTGCGGCAAATGAATCGGGACGACACACAGGATAAGGAAAGCGAGGAACGGCATGGAGCTGATTGAGAACCTGCTGCAGCTGCTGGTCACGTTCGTCGGCGCGCTGCTTTCGGGCATATTCTACCGGAAAAGCCGCAGGCAGGCGTATTTTCTGCTGCTGTGCTTCTACGGCTGCTTTGCCCTCGGCGCACTCTACTGGACGCTGTATCTGCTGCTGTTCGATACCACGCCGAAGGTGTTTTATGTGTCGGAGTTCGGCTGGGTGGCCAGTGTGATTTTTCTGCGGATATTGCAGGCCACGCTGGCAGGCGCAGATGAGCACAGCTTCCGCTGTCGCAGGGCATGGCTTGCGCCTGCGTTTGGCGTGCCGCTGCTGGCGTTCTACTGCACCTTCGGGGACATTCTCTCCAACCTGATCTGGTGTGGCATGATGATATGGCTTTCCTACTGCGCCATTCGAGGGCTTGCCTATGCAGAGACCCGGACGGGCGCGGCGCGGAATATGCGGTGTTTCCACATCGGCGTGCTGTGCTTTGCGTTCGCGGAGTACTTGCTTTGGACGGCGGGCTGCTTCTGGCCGGATACTTCCCCGGCAAGCCCCGTCTTCTGGTGCGATATGCTGCTGACGCTGACCATATTGGGGCTGCTGCCCGCTGTGAGAAAGGCGGTGGACGCATGACCTATATTGAAAACATATTTCTGTGCATGGTGTCCCCGCTGCTGGTGGCTGCTCTGTGCATGGGCAGGCGGCATCTCCGCTTTTTTCTGTTCTGCATCGTCGGGATGGGTGTGTGCCTGCTTTCGGCCTACATCAATACTTTCCTCGCGTCGGTGTGTCAGGCGGACGCCCTTGCCGCCACGGCGGAGATTGCGCCGGTGGTGGAGGAGATGATGAAGCTGCTGCCGCTGGTGTTCTATCTTCTGGTGTTTGAGCCGGAGGGGGATAAAATCAAGGCTGCCGCAATAACAGTTGCCCTTGCCTTTGCCACCTTTGAAAACGTGTGCTATCTCATTCAGAACGGAGCAGACCGCTTCGCCTTCATCTTCTTCCGTGGCTTCGGCACGGGAGCCATGCACGTTCTCTGCGGTCTGATCGTGGGCGGCGGGCTTGCCTATGCGTGGCAGCGGACATGGCTGAAAATTGCAGGCACCTGGGGGCTGCTGGGCGCGGCCATCACCCTCCACGCCGTTTACAATCTGCTCATCGCCTACGGCGGTGCGGCGCAGTATGTGGCCTACGCCCTGCCGGTGCTGCTGGTAGCGGCGGGAAGGCTGTCTACGTTCCGTTTATCGCGGATGAAATAACCGAACATTCACACCTTGAGAGTTGCTTTTTTGGCGGCTCTCAAATTTTTTTTTGGAAAATTTTGCGTTTTGGGTGAGAGTTTTTCCGATTTTATGTACCTATATAAGTGAAAGGGTTTTTAGGCCACAGTTTCAGACAAACCGGAGAGGAGGGTCAAACTGTATGTACGATACCGCAAGACGGGTCGCACTCGTCCGGCAGCGGGTACGGAAAAACACCCGCCGAAGGCAGCAGCATGGCATATACGGACTGAGTGCCGCGTGTATGCTGCTGTTCGCGGTGCTGATGCAGGCGATAAGCACGGTCGTCAGGCCGGGACAGACCGCTGCATGGGGCGTGTTCGGCGCGATGCTGCTGCGCGAGGATGCGGGCGGCTATGTGCTGGTGGCTGTTGTATCCTTTGCCGCTGCGGCGGCAATCACCGCGCTGTGCATGCGGTTCAGGATCAGAGAAAACCGGAAAAAGGGCGGGACAGGCAAGCCGGACCCGCGGGAACAGGAGGGAAAAACGACATGAAGAAACGAATACTCAGCATTCTGCTTCTATGCTGTATGGTGCTGACCATGATGCCCGCGACGGTCTTTGCGGCGGATGGAGAGGTTGCCGCACGCGCGTCGGAAACGGACGGCCTGTATGAACACCATGAGGCCTGCGGCGCAGACCCGGCAGGGGCATCCGATACTATGATGCCAAAAACGAGGAGCGGGGCAGTCCGTCCCGCTGCCACCCAATACACCTATACGCTGCATTACGATGCCAACGGCGGCAGCGGCGCACCGCCAAGTCAGAGCGTGACCAGTTCGGAATTTCATGTATGGGTTCCCATATCAGAAATAATTCCAACCCGTGACGGATATACCTTCATGGGTTGGGCGAATTCTCGGACTGGTAAGCCGATATATGGCGGAAACGGCGGTTATACCAGTTGTCTGGTAGTACATGGGTATGATATGAGCACAACCATCTATGCCGTATGGGAGGTGCACAATCATAGCTGGGGCGAATGGACTTCCAACGGCAACGGAACGCACACACGCAACTGTACCGCGGACAGCAGCCATACCGAAACAGGCAACTGCTCCGGCGGCAAGGCTACATCCACGGAGAAGGCTGTTTGCGAAACCTGTCATACGGCTTACGGAGCGCTTTTGCAGCCTGCCAAAACGGTCATCACCACCCCGCCCACGCTGCGCCCTCCGGCCTATGTCGGCAATGAGTATACCGACAGGGCCCTCAGGGGCGGCGAAGCGAAGGCCGAGAGTACAGGTGTCGTCGTTCCCGGCACGTTCCGCTTCAAGCACTATGAGGGCGGCAGAGTATACCCGGGCGAAAACCGCATGGAGATCCTCTTTACCCCCGACGATACGGAGGCATACACCACGGCGGAATGTATTATTACCGTGACGGGGACAAAGCGCACGGTCACAAGAGCCCCGGACGACGTAATCATCACAAACAAGCCCCTTGGCACGGCGTTTGAGGATCTGGGGCTTCCTTCCGGCGTCAAGGTCGAGACCAACACCGGCGCGAGCTACAGTCCCGTGCCCGTGACATGGGACGGCTCCACCTATGACCCGAACAAATATGACGAGCAGATCATTACCGGCGAGCTGCATGTTGAACAGAGTCACTACAAGGATGATCTGGAGCCGACAAGCGTCAAGGCCACCGCAAGGATAACGCTCATTGACGACCGCGTCTTTACGCCCACGCTGGAGCCGCCCACCTATTCCAAGCAGCTCTACGGCGGAGATCTGTGCTTCCTTGTGTTTGCCGACAAATATCTCTCCGGCGGAACGGCCACGGCGAACGGCGAAACGGTTTCCGGCAAATTCACGCTGGACAAAGATCAGAAAATATACGGACATTCATTGACGGCGAGCACGCTATTGCAGGCAGGGTCGCTGAAGCTGAAGGTTATCTTCACGCCCGACAATCTGAAGCGGTACAACAAGGCGGAATGCACCGTTGACGTGGACGTCATTCACCGCATATTTGTCAGCTCCGATATCGTACACATTCCCAACAAAAAAATCGGAACGACCTTTGAGGAGCTGAATCCGTCAATGTCGTTCAGTTTCTCCGCGATCAGCGACGAAACGCCCCCCGGAGAACTCGAGGGGTATTCCATGGATGTCGTCACCTCGTGGGACAGCTCGACCTACGACCCCAATTCGTTTGAGGAGCAGACCATCTACGGCGAAGTCAACCGCGCCGAATTGGAGAAATATTTCACCATACCGGAAAACGCCGACCTCCGAGCCGTGAGAAAGGTTCAGCTGCAGCCTGACCCGACCGAGACGGAGATCACGCAGCTGCCCGTATTCCGATGGAAGAACGGCGATTTTACGTTGCCCGACAACACCATATTCACCTGGCGAAAGCTTCAGGTGGGAACCTACAACGATGAAGTCGGCACGCTCGTCGGCGGCGTGGCAAAGGTCAAGGGTACGGATACCGTCGCCCCCGGCACGTTCTCCTTCAAGAATACCCCGCCGTTCTACCTCCGGACTCCGGGCGAACACGATGTGACGGTGGTATTCACGCCGGACGACCTGCGTCTCCACAAGCCGACGGAGATTACCATCAAAATCAACGCCATCAAAAACACCATCAGGAATATCGATGAACCGGATCCCATTACCGATAAGCCGTTCGGCACGCCCTTTGCAGAGCTTGGCTTGCCGGAAAATGTGTGCATCAATGCCGTTGACGGCGCATGGCGCTGGATCGACGTGGCATGGGATGAATCGTCCTATGATGCGGAGTCCGTGGATTGGCAGACCATCATTGGCACGCCGGTGCTTAGCGAAGATGACGGAGACATCTTTCAGCAGCCGGAGCCTGCGGTAACAGCCGCGATTCGGGTGAAGCTTATCGATAACCGACCCCCTATGCCGCCGACAATCGTCGCGGAAAACCTGCCCGACGGCATGGAAGGCGAGGCTTACAGCAACCGCTTGACCGCCAAGGGTACCGCGCCCATCACATGGAGCATTGTGAGCGGCGTCCTGCCCGAGGGACTTAGCCTAAACGAGGACACAGGAGAGATAAGCGGCACACCTGCCGGGGAAGGGACCGAGGTCTTTACCGTCATGGCGGTCAACGATTTGGGTGAAGATGTTAAGGAGTTTTCCATCACGATAGCCAAGGCTCCCGAGACGGAATACGCCGTGACCGTCAGGGACGACGGTCACGGCACGGGCAGCGCGGATCCCGCCTCGGCGACGGCCGGAACGGAAATCACCCTGACCGCTACGCCAAATGCGGGCTACCATTTTAAGGAGTGGCAGGTTATGAGCGGCGACGTGACGGTAAGGGACGACAAGTTCACTATGCCCGGCAGCGATGTGGAGGTCAAGGCCATCTTCGAGGAGGATGCGCCGCCTACGCCCACGGAGTACACCGTCACTTTTGACGGAAACGACGGTACACCCTCTGTCGGCAGCATGACCACCACCAAGCAGAAGCTGACCTCTCTGCCCGATGCTTCCCGCAGCAAGCACAGCTTCAACGGCTGGTACACTGAAAAGAGCGGCGGCACAAAGATCACGACGGATACCGTGTTCTCTGCAAATACCACCGTCTACGCTCACTGGACGCATACCGGAGACAACAATCCGCCCGTCAACTACTACACGCTGCGCTTTGAAACAGGCGGCGGCAGTGCTATTCCCGGCGTGCGGGAAACGTACAATACCTACATGGATTTGACCAAGTATGTTCCCACTCGGCACGGGTATACCTTTGTCGGCTGGTACAGCGAACAGAGCCTTGTGAACAAGGTCTCAGACATTTATCTGACCGGGGATAGGACTGTGTATGCCGGCTGGCGCGCGGTTACAATCCCGCAGACCGGTGACAGCGGTCAAATGAATTTGTGGAGCACCGCGCTATGTGCATCTTTTGCCGGATGCGTTGCACTGATCGTATGGAAAATCAGGCGGCGGGAGAAAAAATCACTGTAAATCCTCAAAAAGTAAAAGTCTTATCTTCAGGGGCGCGGGCAAATAACCCGCGCTCCATACTATTTCCCAAAAGCAGTAAGGTGGCTGCCCTTTAAAAGGACAGCCACCTTACTTTTCTGAGAGGATAAATCCGTTTGTCAGCCTGCATCGGCGGCAAGAGCCTGGTCGATGAGCTTTTGCAGCTTCTCCGCTTGATTTTTTTCCGTGATGGCGCCTACGATGGGGTCGCCCACGATGTTGCCGTTGCGGTCAACCACATAAGTGGTAGGATAGGCAAAGATGTTGGTGGTAAACTTTCCCGCCTCACCATCGGAGTTAAAATACACATTCTGATAGGTAGCGCCCTTCTTGGCCAGTACATCCTTTGCTTCGGAAATTGCCGCTTCGTCGCCGTCCAGCGTGAAGGTGTTGACACCGATGAGTGCGCCGCCCTTCTCCGCAAGCTCTTTGTTCAGTGCATCCAGCTCGGAAAGCTCGCCCACGCAGGGGTTGCAGGTGGTGAACCAGAAATTCACTACGGTGACGGCGTTGGCAGAGAACAGCTCGTCACTTTTCACCGTATTTCCATCCAGGTCCTTGCCCTCAAAGGTGGGGAATTTCTGCATGCTGCCGTCATCGGATTTCTGCATACTGCCGTCATCGGGCGGCGTGGTCGTGTCGTTGCCTGCGGGCACGCTCATAGCGCCATCCGTAGATTCCTGTGCTGCCTCGGGGTACTTTTCCTCAATCATGGTCAGCTTGGTTTCAATGTCGCGGATCTTCTCCGCTTCGCCCTGAATCAGTTTCAGCTCATCCGCTGTAAACTGATCCTTGGCGGATTCGATTGTGCTGAGTAGGAAATTACCGTAGTTTTTGCCGTCCTCCTGCATGGTCATGCCCTTGTCGGCTGCCATGAATACCTTTTCCCAAAGGGCTGTGTTCTCCGAGAGAATGGCATTTTCTTGTGCCATCAGATCTTTGTGCATGGCAACCGCTTCCTCGGCATTCTTCGGTTCGCTGCTCATTCCGTCCGCTTTGTCTCCGTTCTTTGTGCCGCAGGCTGTCAAAGGCAGCATCATCAGGGCGAGAAGCAGCAGTGCCAGCAATCGGCCGGCCGTGTTCGTTCTATTCATTTTCATCTGTTTTGTTTCTCCTTGTTATTATTGTTTATTGTTTTTCTGCGGCTTTTTTTGCCGCTTTTGTTTTATCTTTACCGTCTCCGAAGCCGTAACGGAAGCGCACGGCGCCCGTCGGGCAGGTGCGTATGCACATTCCGCAGCGGATGCACTCGGTATGGTTGGGCGCTTTTGTTACGTCCACATCCATCTTGCAGGCTTTGGCGCATTTTCCGCAGGATACACACTTGTTTTTGTCCACCTTTATCTGAAAGAGAGACACCCGGTTGAACAGCGCGTAAAACGCCCCCAGCGGACAGAGCCACTTACAGAAGGGACGGTAGAATATTACGCTCAGCACGATCACGGCAAGCAGGATGCCGAATTTCCATGTAAACAGGCTTCCCAGCGCCGACCGGATACCGGAATTGGCAAGGGACAGCGGGATGGCCCCCTCCAGCACGCCTTGCGGACAGAGGTATTTACAGAAGAACGGGTCGCCCATGCCTACATCGTTTACAAGGAACGCCGGCAGCAGGAAAACCATCACCAGCAGTACGGCGTACTTGAGGTATCGCAGGGGCTTGAGTTTCTTTGTGGAGAACTTCTTCGTGGGAATTTTATGCAGCAGTTCCTGAAACCAGCCGAAGGGGCACAGAAAACCGCAGATAAAGCGTCCAAGCAGGACGCCGAGCAAAATAAGAAAGCCTGTGATATAATAGGAAAAACTGAACTTGGAAGAGCCCACTACCGCCTGAAACGCCCCGATGGGACAAGCGCCGGAGGCTGCCGGGCAGGAGTAGCAATTCAGCCCGGGCACACAGACGGTTTTCCCTGCGCCTTGGTACAGTTTGCCCTTGAGAAAGTTCGGCAGGTGCAGGTTGGTCAATAAAGCTGCCCCCGCCTGTATCCAGCCGCGGAAGCGGGACATAATCTGTGACGCGCTCGAAAATTTCTTACCCAATGCCTACACACTCCAGACATAATTTAATCGCTTTGCTCAGTACCGTCGCGGCCTCGCCGCGCCATGCGCCGAAGCACAGCATGGCGATACCCACAACCAGCAACGTGGCCTGCGCCGCTGCTTTTTTTGCACAGCTCAAATTTATCACCCTTTCACTTTTTCTGCCATCATCATAGCACAGGAAAGATAAAATCCCTGTTAAGAACGAAAATGAACAGCACCCCATTTGTTAGACAGTATGATATAATGTTTAACAGGTGGGG
>ENA-UONY01001707-UONY01001707.1-human-gut-metagenome-genome-assembly--contig:-CS9-NODE-1707-length-17430-cov-5.059568_pt1 | contig 17430 bp, 9 predicted proteins | sample MGYA00242465_ERZ724012 | MGnify/ENA metagenome assembly ERZ724012 | reverse complement strand
ATGATCGCCCGCTTCAGCGGCCGGGCACCGAAGCTCGGGTCGTACCCCTCGTCGGCGATGTACTGCTTCGCCTGGTCGGTGACCTCCAGCGAGATATCCTGCGCCTTCAGCCGCTCTTCCAGCCGGCGGAGCTGGATGCCGACGATGTTCAAGATCTGCGACTTGTCCAGCGCGTGGAAGATCAGGATCTCGTCCACCCGGTTCAGGAACTCCGGCCGGAAGTGCAGCCGCAGCTCGCTGAAGAGGTCGTCCTTGAGCTCCTCGACATGCCCCTTGTGCGCAAGGATTTTTTCGCTGCCGATGTTGCTGGTCATGATGATGATCGTATTCTTGAAGCTGACCGTGCGTCCCTGCGAATCGGTGACGATGCCGTCTTCCAGAATCTGCAACAGGATGTTGAAGACATCCGGATGCGCCTTTTCGATCTCATCGAAGAGCACCACCGAGTAGGGCCGCCGCCGGACCGCCTCGGAGAGCTGACCGCCCTCCTCGTACCCGACGTAGCCGGGAGGCGCGCCGACCAGACGCGACACACTGAACTTCTCCATGTACTCGGACATGTCGATCCGCACCATCGCCCGTTCGTCGTCGAAGAGGTCGGCGGCGAGGGTCCGCGCCAGCTCGGTTTTGCCGACGCCGGTGGGCCCGAGGAAGATGAAGCTGGCGATCGGCCGGTTCGGGTCCTTCAACCCGGCCCGGGCGCGGAGCACCGCATCGGCGACCGCAGTCACCGCCTCGTCCTGCCCGACCACCCGTTCGTGGAGCCGTCCGCCGAGGGCGAGGAGTTTCTCTTTCTCGCTCTGGACAAGCTTGCTCACCGGAATGTGGGTCCAGCGGCTGATGATCGCGGCGATGTCCTCTTCGTCCACCTCCTCCTTGAGCAGGCGGGAGTCACCGCTTTCCTTGATCTTGCGTTCCGCATCGGCGATCTGGTGCTCGATGCCCGGAATGATTCCGTGCTGGAGCTTGGCGGCCTCCTCGTAGTTGTACTCGCGGGTGGCCTTTTCCAGTTTCGCCTTGGCGGTATCGAGCGATTCGCGCAAGGTGCGCAGATTGGTGATCGCCTTCTTCTCGTTCTCATAGCGGGCACGCAGCGACTTGCCGACCTCCTTGAGTTCGGCGACCTCCGCTTCGAGCGTTTCGCGACGCTTGATCGAGGCGGCGTCCTTTTCGTTGCGCAGACCGGTGATTTCGATTTCGAGCTGCATGACGCGGCGCTCGTTCTCGTCGAGTTCGGTCGGCGAGCTGTCGATCTCGGTGCGCAGTGCGGCGGCGGCTTCATCGACCAGGTCGATCGCTTTGTCCGGCAGGAACCGGTCGGCGATGTATTTGTCCGAGAGAACCGCGGCGGCGACCAGCGCGCTGTCCCGCAGCTTCACGCCGTGGTGCAGTTCGTAGCGCTCACGCAGTCCGCGCAGAATCGAAATGGTGTCCTCCACCGACGGCGGATTGACCAGCACCGACTGGAACCGCCGTTCCAGCGCGGCGTCCTTCTCGATGTACTTGCGGTACTCGTCGAGCGTGGTCGCGCCGATGCAGTGCAGTTCGCCGCGGGCGAGCATCGGTTTGAGCAGGTTGCCCGCGTCCATCGAGCCCTCGCTGGCTCCGGCGCCGACGACGGTGTGCAACTCATCGATGAAGAGGATCACTTTGCCTTCGGAGGCCGTGACCTCTTTCAGCACCGCCTTGAGCCGCTCTTCGAATTCGCCCCGGTATTTGGCGCCGGCGATCAGCGCGCCCATGTCGAGGGCGACGACCTGCCGGTTCTTGAGGTTTTCCGGAACGTCTCCGCGTACCACACGGCGGGCGAGTCCTTCGACGATGGCGGTTTTGCCGACGCCGGGTTCGCCGATCAGCACCGGGTTGTTCTTGGTACGGCGCGACAGGATCTGGATCACCCGACGGATTTCGTCGTCACGGCCGATGACCGGGTCGAGCTTGTCCTGCATCGCCATCTGGGTGAGGTCGCGCGAATACTTCTTGAGCGCCTCGAAGGTGCTCTCTGGATCCGCCGAGGTGACCCGCTGGTTGCCCCGGATGGTCTGGAGCGCCTGCAGCACGCGGTCGGCGGTGAGGCCGGCCTTGTTCAGCAGTTCCGCCGCGGAGGAACCGGAGGCGGCGAACATCGCCAGAAACAGGTGTTCGACGCTGATGTATTCATCCTGCATCGCCTCGGCCTGACGGGCGGCTTCCACCAGAAGCGAGCTGAATTCGCGGGAGTTGTAGATCTCCTGCGCCTGGGACCCGGAGACGCGGGGCAGTTCGGACAACGCCTGATCCACCTGATTCTCGAAGAGGCGGCGGTTGATGCCGAGCTTTTCCAGAATGGAGGGAACCAGACCGTCCTCCTGACGCATCAGTGCGGCGAGGACGTGGATATTTCGCAGTTCGGTATTGGAATTCTCGATGGCGAGATTGTGGGCAGCCATCAGGGCTTCCCTGCTTTTCGTGGTAAGTTTTTCCATATTCATAATCTCACTCTCCTTCTTATGGTCGATTCTTATCGATTCGACCGGTTGTAAGCAAGAGACGTGCCAGTTCTGCTTCCGGCCGGGAATGGGCGACAGCGGGAGCCGTTTCCGGAAAATTCCGGATTTTAACCGGCACTGCACTGCAGAAACGCGCCAGATTGACACGATCCCTGTGACAAAATGGCCCGTCGAGTGCGACGATTATACGATTTCCAACCAGCTTTTGCGAATTTTTCGCTTCTCCATCGGCAGCGGCGGCAGGCGCCGGATGAGCCAGAATCCGGGGGCGAGCAGCAGCGTGACGATCGCGAAGTAGGCCTGATAGCCGCCGGGGGAATCCGACTGCCCGCCGGTACACCAGCCGAGCAGGAGTCCGGCCAGCGCCATGCCGGAGATTCCGGCGCCGACGCCGGTCACCAGCGAGATGAAAATCGAGCCGGCCACCCGCTTCTCCGGCGGAGTGGTCTGCAGAAAGTAGTGGGTGATCGCGTTGCTCGAGCCGACGAAAACGGTTCCGGCGACGAGAAACGGCAGGCAGAGGAAGGCGTTGTTCCGGCCGGCGGGAGCGCAGAGCCAGAGGATGCCGATCAGCATCATTCCCGCATAGGCGAGCAGAATCATCTTGCGCGGACCGATGGAGACGGCGATTTTTCCGGAGAGAAAGGACATGCCGGCGCAGGCGCCGAACTGGACCAGCGCAAAGAGCAGCGCATCGGTGTCGCTGACATGGTAGCCGCGTTTGAGCGCCAGCATCGAAACCGGTATGGTCATGATGATCGCAAGGTTGACGAGAAATCCGGAGAAGATCAGCCGCCGGAGCGTGGTGTCGCGGAACACGGCAAGACAATCTTGAAAAATCGGCTTGCAGGCGGAATTGCGCAGACTTTCGGTCTCGTCGATGCGGCTGACGTAACGGGACGCGGTGAAGCCGCAACAGGCGCCGACCACGATGATCGCGGTGAGCACCCACAGACTGGAATTCAGCCGCAGGATAAAACTGATGGCGAGCAGCGCGATGAGACAGGAGAGGTAGAAGAGGCCGATGCTGACGGCGATGACCCGGGGGCGGGAGAGGTCGTCGGTGATTTCGCCGATGAGCGGCTGCGACATCACCAGACCCGCCGCCCGGAAGCCGTAAAAGAGAAAGGCGCCGGTCAACAGCAGCACCATCGCCGCCGGACGCATATCGAAGAAGCAGAACAGCGGCGCCGAGGCGACCGTCAGCGCCGCGGCGTTGCGGGCCATCCAGAAGATCGACTGACTTCTGGCGGCGCCGACCCGGGCGGCGACGACCTTGCCGAGCGGCAGGAGGAGGTACCCGAAGTAGATCATGGCGCCGAGGGCGGAGATGAAGTAGTCGGGGCACTCCAGCCGGACGGCGAGCAGGATCAGCACGGTCTCTCCGAGGCACATATAGGAGAGCCCGTTGATCGCGTTGAAGATACAGTAATTCCGCTGCGAACTTGCCTGGCGCGCTGCGGAGAGGGGGCCTTTCAGAATCATGGTTCGACGTTGTCTCCGGTCGGCGGGAGGTAGAGTCCTGCCTTTTTGAAGAATATAGCATTGTTCCGGGATTTTGCCAGAAATTCCGGCCGGATTGTCCGATAAATCAGGCGGGGGGGCGACGAACCGCGTCAGCGGAGCGTGTTAGAGAGCCACTCTCCGGCGCCGTCGAGGATCATCTGAACCGCCACCGCCGAGACGATCAGCCCGGTGATCCGGATCAGCGGCCCGACCAGGTGGAGTTTCTGGAAGAGCCGGCTGAACGGGCGGGAAAAGAGCATCAGCACGAAGTTGGCGAAGATCGCCAGCACCAGCGAGGTGATGCACGAGAGGTGGCCGTACTGCGCCGAGAACGAGATCGCGATGGTGATCGTGCCGGGCCCGGCGATCAGCGGCGCGGCCAGCGGTACGATCGAAAGTTCGGTGAAGTCGTTGCGCAGTTCATTCTCCCGCTTCTGGAAGAACTTCCCCTCCCGGACCGCCATCCAGCCGATGAAGAAGATCACCAGTCCACCGGTGATTTTGAGCGAGTAAAGACTGATCCGGAAGATCTGTTCCAGCACGAACTGCCCGACGATGGCGAAGGCGATCAGCATCAGCAGCGCCGCGAGCGAGGACTTCCACGAAAGCTCCCAGATCTGGCGCATTTCAAGTTCCGGCTCGTAGGTTGAGAGAAAGAGGATCTTGCTCGGCGGATTGAGCAGCGCGAGCAGATAGACGGCGTTTTCCAGTATTTTGAGCCAGTCCATGAAACCTCCTCCCTTGCCGGATGCGTGGATTTTGCGGAGCGGAACGGAACCGGGGTGCCGTTCCGTTCCGCTCTTCTGCGTTTATTCCGTGTAGAGACCGGGGCGCTGAAGCTGTTTGAGCAGCGCCGCCTTTTCCGCGGCGGCGGCGAGGCGGCCGGTTTCGATCAGACGCAGGTAGGTGTCCATCATCTCCTTGTGCGCCTCGCAGGTGAAGAGGTTGCGCAGCGGCAGAATCTGTTTGCGCACCTCGATTGCTCCGGGATCGGCGAACGGAGCCCCTTCCGTCGCCCGCCGGATGCTTTCGAAATTCCACCCCCCGACGATGGTGCACCACGCCTCAAAGCAGGATCGGGTTTCCGCAATGAGATCGCTCAGGGTGTCGAAGTATTCGCCGAAACGCCGGACCGCTTTTTCGTCGAGCGGTTCAACCCGCCACGGCGATTCGAGGAAACGACAGGGCAGAATCTCCACGGCGACCGCTCCGTTGCGGTCGAAGGTGAACTGCGGCACGTAACCGGTGTACCAGAGGTTGTCCGGGTCGAACGGCTGCTGTTCCCGCATCGGGAAGAAGAAGTTCCCGGTGCTGTAGACGATCGGCGCCCCCTGATAGACCTCCATCCCCTGCGGACAGTGGGTGTGGATGTTGACCACCGCCGACGCGCCCGCTTCGACGAAGGCGCGGCAGTTGCCGACCATGCGGGGCGAGGGAACCGGGTTGAACTCGTTGCCGCCGTGGCTCACGACCAGCACGAGGTTGCCCGCCCGGCGTTCCCGGGCAATCTGCAGCAGCAGCGGCGCGATGTCGAGCGGATTGGAGCCGGGCGTCGCCGGCGTCGCGGTGCCGAATTCGTGCTCCGCCACGTTGAGGATGCTCAGGGACAGGCCGTTCCGGCGGATGCGGAGCGGACGGCGGGCCTCCGCCAGATCACTGCCGGCACCGACGGTCTGAATGCCGGCGGCGTGAAGCCGGGCGATCGTCTCGTTGACCGCCTCCGGCCCGTAGTCGCCGATGTGGTTGTTGGCGAGCAATGCGACGTCGAAGCGGCCCGCCTGCAGCAGTTTTACCGCATCCGGCGCGCAGCGGATGTTCGGGCCGGATTTGCAGATCGGCGTATCGGCATCGGTGAGCGGCGTCTCCCACTGCACCAGGCGAAGGTCCGCGTTGTCGAGAAACGTTCTGACCTGTTCAAGGATTTCGCCGGAGCGGCCCGCGGAAACCTCTGTCGCGGCGGTGCCGCGCGGACAGGTGTCGCCCGCGATGGCGAGGGAGAGTGTCTCTTTCCCCACTTCCGGGCGGATTTGCCGGTTGATTGCGTAACTCATCATCAAAACCCTCTTTCTGGCGGCGGGAGGCCGGCCGGTTGTTTTTGAACTCCGGGAATAATGTAATGCGGATTTTCCGCTTTTCAATCCCGGAATTCCAGGGCCAGCGGATTTTCCGGCGACAAGTGGAACTCTTCGATCTCGCCGTCGGGGCGGAAGCGGAGACGGACCCGCTGGGCCGCGGTCGAGCTCAACCGGAAACTGCGCAGTGTTCCATTCCGGCGCACGCCGCTCGCAACCAGGCCGCCGGGCAGGTGCACGTTGGTGAACTCCACATCCGGCCAGATCTCCGGAATTCCCGGGAAGAGTTCGATCACGCCGCCGCGTTCGTGGATGGTCAGTTCCAGCAGAGCGGTCGCTCCGGCCATCGTGCCGTCGAGCTGCATCACCTCGTTGGTCTCCTTCGGCTTGAGGGCGTCCGCCCGGCGGTGCGAGGAGAGACCGCGAAACTTCGGCAGGTAGACCGTCGCCAGACTCTCGTTGAGGAAGAGCCGTTTCCACACTTCGAGGAGGACCGAGGGCGCCTCCTGCATTCCCCAGCGGCTCTGCAGGATCATCGCCCACGGGTAGCACCATTCGCTCCACTGCCCCGCTCCGCGCCAGATCCAGTGTTCGATCGCCTGATCCACCTCCTCCGTCTCTTCGGGCGTCAGTTCCGCGGTGAGGTCGAAGGGATAGATCATCGAGAGATGCGAATGGTGGCGGTGGCAGACGTCGAGATCCTGCCCCTCCCAGATGGCGACGCGGCCGTTGATGGTGGAGAAGCGGGGCAGACGCTGCTGGATCTCCCGCCAGGCAGGATCCGCTTCTTCGCCGAGTGCGGCGGCGCCGGCTGTGAGGGCGTTGGCCAGCGCGTGACAGCAGGTGAGCTGGTTCGACGGATTCTTCCCGGCGTTCTGGTGACACGGTTTCCCGTTGCGGATGACCGGGAAGGTGCAGCCGTATTCGGCGGAGATGGCCAGCGGAATCATCAGCTTCCCGTCGGAATCCTCGCGCATCGCCGCGCGGAAGACGTTCATCACCCCCCGCATGAAGGGCATGGCGCGGTGGCGGAGAAACTCCCGGTCGCCGGTGTAGCGATAGTAGAGCCAGTAGAGCATCGCCATCCAGCCGCCGCAGACGAAGTCGAGCATCGAACCTGCGGCACAGCCGCCGACCTGCATGCAGCGGTCATCGACCGCGTGGGTGAGCAGAAGGCCGTCGTCGATGCCGAAGAGAAAGCGGGCGTTTTCCCGCATGGTCCGCTGCGACGCTTCGGATTCGAGCATGTCGAAGAGCGGCAGCATATGTTCGAAGCGCCCGGTCGGCAGTGCCAGCGAATAGACCTGCTGGACGTTGACGTTGAAGTGATAGTCGTTGCTCCAGCGGGGGGGCTGATAGTCCTCCTGCCAGGCCCCCTGCAAGGAGCAGGGCACTTTGCCGGGCATGGTCGAGGCGGCGAATTTGTAGAGAGCGAGCCGGTAGAAACGGTTGAGCGTCTCATCCGGCAGGTTCAGACCGGGGACCTCCTGCCAGTAGCGGCTCCACCAGGCGTGCGCCGCCTCCGGGTCGGGTTCCGGCAGCTCCGGTGCGCGGCTCTCCCGCTGCAGGGCGGCGGAGAGGCGCCAGCCGCCCGGAACTTTCCTGAGTTGCATCCAGCATCCGGGATCGGCCGGACAGGGTTGGAACCAGCCGCCTTCAAACCGTTTCGGCGCCTGGAATCTGCCCTCTTCAAAGAAGTCGTGAAGTTTCTCCCACATCGGATGCGGTTCGACGGAGCGGATGATTCCGGCCGGATCGGCGATGGAGAGCTGGTCGGTGGCGAGATCGAGTTCCAGCGTGAGATTTCCGGCGGCCGTCCGGATGGTGACGGTTCCGGTGGCGTACTCCAGCTCAATTTGTTCGAGTTCGGCGGCGAGCTGGAGTGTGAATGTGCCGCCGCCGACCCGGGTGCTGCACCAGTAGCGGGTGCCGGTCAAACGGGGCTGTTCCGGGCCGCTGTTTTCCCGCAACAGGCGGTTGACCTCGTCGACGGACTCCGGAGTCCAGGCGGCGACGAGGTCGTCATAGGGGATCGGTTTCCGGAGTTTTTCCGAAAAGCGGTGATCCCAGCACGCTTCCAGGGCGGCGGTCAGCTGAAGTTCTCTGCCGCCTCCCCAGAGGAGAACGCCGAGACTGCCGTTTGCGATCGGCAGGCCGGTATGTTGCCGGGAGAGGGGAAAATCGAGCGTAAAGGTGTCATGAGTCATGATAACGGGTCCTCATATTACTCCGTTCGGGGTTACATGGTATCTCGACGGATCACTTTCGAGATGATCCGGTGCGTGCTGGTGAAATCGGGGTGCCGCCCGTCGATGGCGGCGATCAGTTCCTCCGCGAGCAGTTGCGCGATCAGCTCCAGATTGGGGGAGAGGGTTGTCAAGTGGTAATCGGCGAAACGCCGGTCGTCGTCGAAGGAGATGAGCTTGTAGTCGCGCCCCGGTTCGTAGCCGGCGGCGCGGGCGGTGTCGATCAGCCGGGCGGCGGCGCGGTCGTTGCAGGCGATGAAGGCGGTGTTCGGTACGAAATCCCGGGCGAACTGCGGATAGTGCCCCGTTTCGTCCGGCTGGTAGGTGGAGAGTTCGACCGCCTCTTTTCCATAGCGCGGCATGCTCTCTTCGATGCCGCGGTAGCGCTCCAGCTGGAAGCGGGAGTGCCGTACCGAAAGCAGGCAGAAGACCACCCGTGCCGGATGGGTTCCCATCGCGGTTTCCAGCGCGAGTGCTCCATCTCTTATGTTATTGATGCCTACGATATTGCACCAGGAGCAGTCCGGCATGATCCCTCCGCGGTCGAAGAGGTGGATGTGGTTGCGGAAACGGAACAGCAGTTCCGGGCGGTCCGCCAGAATCCGGTCCCAGTTGCCGCCCGGTACGACCACCAGGCCGCCGCACCCCTGCCGGATGAGTTCGAACAGCACCTGCTGGTAGTGTTCCGGCGTCATCGAGTCGTCGATCAGCCGCTCTTCGAAGTCGATCCGGTGCCGTGCCAGCATGGTGCGCAGCGGGATGAGAATCCGGTCGTTCCAGTGGATGTTCCGGTAGTTGAGCTGACTGTGATTGAGCACGCACACCTTGCGGCTGACCGGCAGCAGAAGCTGGCCGAGCTCATACTCCTGCGGACAGCGCAGCAGAGTGGTGCCGCGCCGGCGGTCGCAACGGAGGATGCCCGCTCGTTCGAGCGTCTTGACCGCGTAGTGTGCGTTGAGCCGCCCGGTGGAAAACTGCGCCGCCAGCTGATTTTCCGTCGGGAGTTTGTCCCCGATGGAAATCTCGTTCGCCGCAATCCGGTCGAGCAGATACCGGTAGATCTGTTTCTGATGGTCGTTCATTTGCCGGGTGAGGGGAGGAGGAGTTCTCTCCTTCCGGCCGGCGGCCGGAAGGAAACTTGAGCTGCATTATTTTGCCGCTTTCGGCGCCTCCGCCAGTTTTGCCTGGAAGGTGACGGTGACCGCTTCTCCCGCCTTGCAGGAGATGGGCTGGTTCCAGCGGTCATTGTGGGCGCAGGTCACGAAATTTTTGCCGGAAGCTCCCTGCGCCTCCTTGACGAAAACCGGTTTCCCCATCGGCCACCAGCGGTCGGGGCGGTCGGCCTGTTTCGCCGCCGTCTCAAAGTCGCCGTTGGCGATTGTCGCGCCGGTGACGCGGATGTTGTCGTAGGAAACCTGAAATTTCGGATTGTCGCTCATGAGGTTGATGCTCACTTTGCCGTCCGCCTTGGGCACGAAGGTGAAGCTGAACTCCTTCCACTCCTGCGAAATCGGTCCGGTGACGATCAGCCGGGTATCTTTTTTCTCCTTGAGCCAGCCGGCCTGGCTGCCGGTGGTGCCTTCGGAGCCGCTCTTGTAGACCATTCCAAGCCCCTTGTCGCCCTGCAGATCGATGCGGAAGACATTCCGGACCGCGGCGGCGGAGACGGAGGAGGCCGCAGCTGCGGCCAGAAGTGTGAGAAGAAGTCGGTTCATGTGGTGTTCCTTTCGTGTGTTTCGATTACTGGTTCAGCATCAGTTCGGCCCGCTCCACCTGGACGGTTCCGGTGGTGTGCGTGCCGAGGCCGATGCGCAGAGCAAGGTAGTTCGCCCGCGGCGGAATCTTGAAGTCGAAGGTGCGCAACTGCCGTGCCCCATCCCCTTCCAGATCCTGTTTGCGGGTGGTTTCCGCATAGTGGAGGTTGCCGCCGTTGTAGTTGACCGCGAGCAGGAGACCGTGACGGCCGCGGCCCGGTTGCGCCGCTTTGACGTCGCGGTAGCGTAAGACGACCTGCAGCGTGCCGCTGCGGTACTTCCCCGGCGGAATCGGAATCTGCTGCTGAATCACGCTTTCCGCCGCTTTGTCCGGCCGGAGGTTGGTGATGACAACCCCGTTTTTCCCATCGGCGGTAACCGTCATGCCCGGCGTAATGCTGTAGCACCACCAGGCGGGATCGCCGTACGAGGCGTCGGAGAAATCGGTGTTGTGAAGCTTCTGCTCCCGCGGAATCCGGATGAGGTGGTAGTGGAGACGCTTGCGGAACGAGAGCCCCGGGCGGTTGCCGAGGGACTCTTTTTCCTTCTCCCCCGGCCGGTCGATTTCAATGTCGATGCCGTAAAATTCCGAATCGGGCAGTTCATCGAGCGGAATTTCAAGGGTCATCCGGTACCCGGTCGCGGTGCGTTCGACTTTGCGCGCGGCGCGGGTCGTCTCCCGGCGGACGGCGATGGTTTCCACTCCGGTGGAGGAGGGCAGGGCCGCAAACACATACTGGTGCGGCTTGACGTCGTCGATGGAGAGATTGCGCAGCGGTTCCGGATCGAGGAACACTTCGACGGCGGAACCGTTCCAGAGATTTTTCCCGTCGGCGGCCTTGAGATTGGAATCTTTCACCTCGAGCTGAATTTTCAGCATTCCGTCCGAGACGGAGAGCGCGGCGCGGGTCCCTCTGCGGAGCGTCACCGTGGCAGGCAGGGTGTAGCCGGGCGTCTCCGGGACCATCTTCACGCCTGCCGGAATTTTTCCGGAGAAGGGCAGGGCGGCCACGGCGTGGCCGACGTCGTTGCGGAACGAGAGGTGGAGCGGCATCCCGCCAAGCACGCACTCCATTTCGCCGGGGAGGCCGGAGAGGTTCTTCGCGTCGAGCAGGAGCAGGTCGCCGAACCGCCGTCCGTGGAACTCCACCGGATTTTCCAGTTCGAACCGGGAGCCGGTCAGCGCCTTCCGGACCGCGTCCGGAGTTCCGGCAAGGTAGTACGGCTCGAAGTGGAGCGGATACTTCCCGTCGGCAGTCCGGTCGTTGCCGTAGAGGTCGAGAATTTTCACCCCGTCGGCGCGCCCCGGAATCCAGGTGCTGCCGCTCGGGCGGAAGTCGTAGAGGAACCCCAGCGCCCGTTTCCCGTCGCGGGAGAGGAAGAGCGCGGAGCGAATCTGCGGATTGAGTTCGACCTTCTCAAGTTTCTCCATCCCTTCGAGCAGGGCCGAGAGCGCGTTCTGCGCCGCCGCCACCTCGTTGAAACTGATCAGGTTGACGGTGTTTCCGGTGCGGTGGAAGTAACTGGAAGGATCGGGCGAGGCCGCCGCCGTGACGCCGTGATAGAGCCCGTCGAGGAAGTGGCGCTGAATGTCGTTCGCCCCGTAGCGGCTGAACTCCCGGCCGTGGTTGATCTGGCGGAAGCGGGCGGCGGGCAGATAGTAGCATTCGGTGTTCCAGAGGGGGCGGGGCCGGGCGAGTTTGCTCCGGATGTTTTTGACGCACTGGCCGTAGAGGCCGCGGATGCCGTTGAGGTAGTCCAGCCCGCTCGCGTAGGGGTGGAAGGCGATGCCGTCGAGGCTGTCCACGTAATTCGGATCCGCCTCATTGAGCTGTTCGCACCACTTGACCACGTTGATGCCGAAGTCGCCGGTGACGCCGTTGCCGAGGATCACCGCGTCGGGGCGGCGCGCCTTGACGGTGCGGTTGGTGTATTTGAGGTAGTCGATGTAGTTCTTCGCGGGCATGCCGAAGATGCCCGGCTCATTGGAGACCTCCCAGATCCGCACCTGCTTCCCCCAGTGGTCGAGGACGAAATCGAGGTAGCGGCCGTAGACCTCCAGCGGAGGCAGTACCGAGCCCTTGGCCGGATCACTGCTCTGATGGTACCAGCGGAAGAGGTATTCGGGCAGGTTGCTGTTGCCGCGTTTGAGCCGCTGCTCCAGCCCTTTGCGTCCGCCGTGGATGATGAAGTTCCCGACCAGACAGAAGATCGGTTCATAGTTGTAACGGGCGATCTCCTCCATCGGAAGGTCCATGATGCCGGCGGTGAATTTCCCCTCCTCCGGCTCGATCTGCCGCCAGTGGCCCCAGATGCGGAGCATCTGAACCCCCGCCTGCCGGAAGAGCCGGTAGGCGCGTTCCATGCCGGCGAAGGGGAGGATGTAGTTGTTGACGCACTCCTTCCCCGAGCGGCCGTAGGGGCAGAGGCTGGGATCGTTGGCGCCGAGTCCCCAGCCGGGCGAACCCCACGGATGGCGGATGACCGGGTGGAGCACGACGAACGTGGAGTTGACGCCGCGGAGCGTTTTTCCCGGAATCTCCAGACCGGTGAGGAAGGAGCCGTATTCTCCCGCCTTGAGTTCTACGCTTCCTTCGAAGGTTCCGTCGGCGTCCGCTTTCAGGGTGACCGGGAGCGCCGCGAACGGGGAGTTGTCATATTCGCGCTTGAGTCGGAGCGTTCCGGCGAGCTCCTTCCGGTCGGAGCGGAGCCGGGCGCGGACGGTCAGTTTGACCGGGTCGCCGGGGGCGTAGATCTGGTCGGTGCGGTCGGGAATGACGGCGTACTCCTCCGGCTCCTGTGCCGGTTTGCCGTCGACCCAGGCGAAGCGGAAGTTGTCGAGGTAGAGGGCGTTGCCGGTGCCGCCGTCCGGAATGCCGTTCGGCAGAACCCAGATGTGATAATAGTTGGTGTAGGCTTTGACCTTGAACCGTTTGGAGAAGCGTTTCCATTCGGTGCCGGGGCGGAAGCTGAATCCGGTCAGCATGGGGTAGTAGCTGTCGCGGCTGAGATCGGGGAAGGTGCGGAAGTCGATGTAGAAGCTCTTCTGCGGCTGCATGACGCCGGATTCATCCGGACCGATTTTCGCATCGAAGGAGATCTCCACTTCGCCGTCGCGTGTGAGCAGAAAGTCGGCGAGTTCGAGCTGGTAGTTGGAAACGCCGGTGTAGCCGGGAATCATCAGACAGCGGCCGGGGTTGCCGCCGGAAACGGTCCGGGCGAAGTAGACCTTTTCCGGATTGGCGTGCACGGCGGAGATCGCCGCCCGGTTGATGTCGAGCCGGTAGGCGGGAACGCCGGCGCCGGTCAGCCCCAGCTCCATGGCTCCATTGAGGTTGATCGGTTCCCCTGCGGACAGCAGTGCGACGGTTGACGACAGGATGGCACAGGCGATGACTTTTCTCATGAGCGGACTCCTTTCGGCAACTAATTATACCCGGTTTTCCTCCGGATACAACATGGTTCGGGAAAAAAGTCCAAAAAAGTCCGTTTTTATTGTTATGGTTTTGAAAAAATCGATAACCAAAAACATTTCCCGCCGGAAAAAGCTCAGCATCCCGAGCCGCCGCGATAGACGAATTCGCCGCCGATCAGGGTGAAGAGAATTCCGGAGGCGGGCGCGTGCGGGTGGAGGAAGTCCGCCTGCCCGTCGATCGTCTCCGGATCGAATGCGGAAAGGTCGGCCGGTTTCCCCGGCGCAATCACCCCCGCGTCGGCGAGGCGGAAGATTCCGGCCGGCAGGCCGGTCACCTGCCGCACCGCCGCTTCGATCGAACTGGACGCGTCGAGCCGGAGCCGCAGGAAGTGCGGCAGCGAACCGAAGGCGCGCGGATGGCAGCTCCCGAGCGAACCATCCGCCGGGCGGGCGTTCTCGTCGCTGCCGCAGGCGCAGTAGTCGAGCGCGATGATCCGCCGGAGATTCTCTTCGGACATGCCGCGGAATCCGGCGGTGGTGCCCGCCGCGTCGGCGGCGAGCAGACGGACGGCAACGGCCGCCGGAGGCAGTTTGCAGCGTGCCGCAATCCGGTCGAAGGTTTCGCCGCAGAACTCCGCCATGCCGGGCGCGGAGGTCCCCACCAGACGGACCGTCGGCCACGAATCGGCGGGGCGCGCCTCGGCAAGTTCGTGTTCCAGCGTTTCGGCGGTGGCCGGGTCGGCGAGGCGGCGTTCGATCGTCTCGTCGTCGAGATCCTCCCATTCGCCCGGCAGGATGGTGCTGAGCTGGGTCATCGATTCGGTGTAGGGGTAGCGGTCGACGGTGAGCTCCATCCCGCCGGCGCGCGCTTCTTCGAGCAGTGCGATGGCGCGGTCGAGCTTGTGCCAGTTCGCCCGCCCGGCGGTCTTGAAGTGGCTGATGTGCACCCGCCGCAGTCCGGCGCTCCGGGCAAGTTCGATGGTCTCCTCCAGCGATTCCAGAAGTTCGCGCCCCTCACTGCGCAGATGGGTGGCGTAGAGGCTCCCCGCGCGGGCGAGAAGCTTCATCAGAAACAGCAGTTCATCGCGGTCGGCGAACTTGCCCGGCACGTAGAGCAGTCCGGTGGAAAGGCCGGAGGCGCCCTGCTGCAGCGCGGTTTCGAGCAATTCCCCCATGCGGTCGAACTCCGTGCCGGAAAGCTCCTTCTTCTCGTAGCCGGCGACGGCGGCGCGCAAGGTGTTGTGGCCGCAGAGGGCGTGCATCCGGAGCCGCACATTCCGCGCGTTCAGCGCCTTCTGCCAGCCAGCGAAATCCTCCCAGTCCAGTTCGACGCCGTAGTTGCGGTAGAGTTCGGTCAGGTGGCCGCGGTTTTCGCCGGTGAGCGGAAAGGCGGAGAGGCCGCAGTTGCCGACGATTTCGCCGGTCACTCCCTGCGAAATCCGCCCGAATCCCTCCGGCGAGGCGAGGATCGAGAGGTCGGAGTGGCCGTGCGCGTCGAGAAATCCCGGCGCGAGAATCCGGCCGCCGAGATCGTGATGCTCCTCCGCCGCCGCGGAACCGAGAATCTCCGGCTCGACCGCCTGGACAAGCCCCCCCCGGACCAGCACTGCCGCGCGCCGCAACGGTGCGCCGGTGCCGTCCGCCAGCCAGAGGTTGCGGAAGAGTTTACTTGAGCAGTTCATAGACACGGAAGAACTCCGATCCGCTCCACGCCTGAGCCGGACAACCGCCCTCGCGGTGGGGCGCGTCGCCGTCGGCGACCTCGGGCAGTTCCCCGGGGACGCCGCATTCAAAATATTCTGCCGCGGAGAGCAGCAGCGCCAGCGCCCGTTTCCGGGCCCGCCGCCCGCCGGTCAGTGCGAGCGCTTCGCAGTAGGCCGGGAAGGGCCAGCACCAGACCGTGCCGTTGTGGTAGGCCACCTTCCGTTCGGTGTCCTCCGGGCCGCAGTAGCGCCCGCGGTAGGGATGGGCCGGGTCGTTGAGCAGCCGCCCGTCCCGCTCAATCGGCAGCAGGTAGTGCACCGGCCGGTCGGCGAGACTGCGGATGCCGCCGGGCACCAGCAGTTCTTCGCAGGCGGCGAGGATGCGCCGCTGTCTGGCCCGGTCGGAGACCGCGCCGAGCGTGACCGCGAGAAGCTGATTGGGGCGGATGTGGTCGTCGGGAACCGCTTCGGCGGCGGGGATCCCCGGCTGCGCATGGAGGCAGTCCGAACAGTTGCCGCTTTCGGTGCGGAAGAAGAGCGTCTCAATGCTCCTGCGGACCTGTTCGGCGAGGCGGCGGAACTCCGGCTCCTCCCGCCCGAGGAACTCCAGCGCGGCGTACCAGAGCGCCTGAATTTCAATCGGATACCCTTCGCGCGGAGTCCCGGCGGGGAAGTTCGTATCCATCCAGGTGAAGTGTGACGGGCTGAAGATGAGGCCGCTCTCCCGGTCCATCCGGATGCCGTTCGGCGTGCCGTTCTGGTAGTGACGGGCGATCGAGCGGAGCACCTCCCGGAGCGTCCGCCCGCCGCAGTCGGCGTCGAGCAGTGCGGCGGAACCGGCGGCATCGACGAAATCCCGCGCGGCGACGACAAGATAGAGCGGCGCATCGCTGGTGTCGCGGTTGGCGTCGTCCAGCCCGCGGATCATGTTCGGAATCGTTCCGTTCCGTTCGAAACAGGCGAACTGACGGATGATCGCTTCGCATTCGGTGCGGAATCCTCCGGCGACGAGGCCGCGCAGTGCGATCAGCGTGTCGCGCCCCCAGTCGAGGAACCACGGGTAGCCCGCGATCACCGTGCTGAATTCATCGCGTTTGACCACGAACCGGCGCATCGCCGGCTCGAAGAGCTGGCGGGGCGGAACCGCTTCCGGCCACCGGCCTTCCTCCGGCCAGGTGCAGGGTTCTCCCTCCGGAGTTCCGGCGGGGACCGCTTCGGCGAAGAGACGGGCGCTTTCGCCGCCGCACAGCGGAATTTCGAAGTAGCCGGGGCTGAAGAGGTCGGTCTTGTCCTCCAGCCCGTAATAGCGCTCTGCCGGCAGATCGACGAGGTAGTACCACTCCGGCTGGGAGTGGAAGACGCCCCCTTCCGCACGGAGCCGCAGGGAGCGTTCCGCCGGGGTGAAGTCGAAGCCGTTCTCCAGCGGCCGGACCGCCGCCGGGAAGCGGTGTTCCGGGCCGGTGAACGCCTTGGTGACCTGATGGTTGATCCGGTCCTCGAGGTCGGGGCGCAGGATGATCGTCACCGGGGTCGCGTCGTCAAGTTCCCCCGGCCGTCCGCCGGAGTTGGACCGGCGGAACCGGAACTCCACCGCATCGCGGTCGAGCGCCATGGCGAATTCGATCTCCAGATCGGCCCGGCACCCCTGACCTGCGGGGAGACGGAAGTGCCAGCGCGCCCGGTTGTCCGGGCCGGCCTGGAAGGCGGCCAGCGAATCGAGATCGATCGCCTGCGAATAGCCGTTGATCGCCAGCCACGCCCGGCAGCGGGTGAACATCACATGCCGGTCGACCGGGTAGGAGGGGTTGATGTTGGCCGCGAGGATCGCTTCGTACTTGCTCTCGAGCCGGCCCCAGGCGGCGGAGAAGAGACTGACGCCGCCGCGGGAGTTCGCCCCGAACGCGTCCCGGTTGCCGAGCTCATGCTCGACCCGTTCGCCGCCGAGGTGGATGCGGACCTTGCGGGGGTCCGGAAGCTGGAGAAGCTCCCCGCCGGTGCGGCGGATTGTGCCGTCGGCGTCGAAGCAGGTCATATGAAGTTTCAGCAGCCGCGCTTTTTCCGCGCTGTTCTCCGGCAGCGGCAGCAGGACGATCTCCCGCCCGTCCGCCGCCTTGAGGCTGGTGCCGAACGCGATGGTGCGGTTTTCAAAATGGATTTCCAGCCGGAAGCGGCCGCTGCTCTCCGCCAGCAGAATATCCCCCGGCGGGAGCATGACCCGGCGGCGTGGATCGAACGCTTCGCGCCA
>ENA-UONY01001706-UONY01001706.1-human-gut-metagenome-genome-assembly--contig:-CS9-NODE-1706-length-17438-cov-5.264224_pt1 | contig 17438 bp, 15 predicted proteins | sample MGYA00242465_ERZ724012 | MGnify/ENA metagenome assembly ERZ724012 | reverse complement strand
ATCTTCCTCCGGATTCATAAGGATTGTCCCTTCGAGGAAGTTGTTTGGAACTCTCGATGAAAGCACAAGAGTCTGCTCTGAAACCGCGTTCAGCTTTACGGGGAATATCTGGACATTTGTTGTTGTGTATCCCATAAAGAATATGGGCTTTCCTATGATTTCCCTATAATTTTTGTCTTGCGGGAGGTTCGCATTTACCGAAGTGGAGGGCAATTCGCCCTTGGGAACTACTATCACAAGGGGATAATCCTTCGAGGCAAATATGTTAGTATTGTCAAAATCAACCTGTTCCCCGAGATTGTTCATTATTGATACGTTCGGGCCCGCTGAAAATACGGTGAACGGTATTAGTATAACTTGTTTGTCATACATTTTGACCGGAAGGCCAGTTACCTTAGTTTCGCCTTCGATTGTGAGTGTGTGCTTGTTGAACTGTTCGCGGGCAATCAGGTTGAGTTCTGCAATGGTAAGTATTTTTTTATCGCCAGCTGCGGCGCCCGCCTGGGCTGCGCCCGCCGGAGCCCCGCTCCCTTGCTGGGCTGCTGCGCCTTCGGCACCAGGTGCTGCTGTAGCGGCTGTAGCGGCTGTCGCGGCTGTCGCCCCGGCGTCGCTTGCGGCGTCCACTGCGCTCGATAGCTTTTTAAGCTCGTTTAGTTGGGAAATATAGTCGCTCGGGAATTTTTTAGCCAATACTTCCTTCGTTATTGCGAAGGTGGAGGCGTCTATCGAGGGCAGGGGCTTTAAAGTTTCAAGCTGCGTCTTAGCGGTAATCTGGGCATTTATTATGTTGATAAATTCGGCGAGGTCGGTCTTGCCGTCTTTGTCAAATTTGGCTTTAATGGCGTCGTATGTTTGCTTGCCGATTTGCGATTTTAGGTCGGGAAGGCCGGCGGCGGCGACTGCCTGCTCGTTTATGAAGGTTTCTTGAGAAACATAGTCGAGCGGGAACTTCTTTTCCGCCAACTTTTTTATCATCGCTATATCGTCGGCGTCGGCCGCAAAAGCGAGATTTTGTATCGATTCCCAAGCGTTCATCTGCTTTACAAGCCAAGTCTTCGCGGCCGACTTGCTGGAAGGCTCCATTTCCGCAGCCTTCGCTTCAAGCTTGGATTTGATGTCGGCGGGCATTTCCTGGGCGAATGCGGGTATTGCGGAAAGGCTCGCTAATATAAATAAAGCTGTTATTTTTCTCATATATGAAAAGGATAGTATAAACGGCTTTTGTGTGTGTCAATAATTTCTTAAAAATAGCCAGCCGCTTGTTGCGGGTTTTTTAGCGTTAAATTTTAGCTTGAAGGCAGTTTCCGCCTCTGCTTGAATCGCATATGTTCAATGAAATTGTTAAAGAAGATATTGTCTATCGGAAGAATATTTTCCCTATCAAAGAAAAATGCGGAGGCTTCCGATAAAACCGCCAAACCAAATAAGGGCGAACGCAAAAACGGGTCAAGGCGCCGTTTGAACGCCCCCCAAAACGGCGGGCGTCCAAAAACTGCGGGCTCGGCAAAACCGCAGGAAAAATCCCGCCGTCGCTCAAAAAACGCGAAAGCCCGCGATATTGCAGGAGAAATCCCGCCGGCAAAAATTCCGGAAAAATCGCCGCCGCAGCCGTATGAAATCGGCGAGCTTATGGCTGCTATACCGGAATTTGCGGCTTTCGATATCGGCGCGCAGACGCTGTCGGCAGTAAAGGATATGGGATATTCCCAGCCGACTCCGATTCAGAGCTCGGCGATTCCGGAGATACTGAACGGTTCCGATTTAATCGCAACGGCGCAGACGGGCACGGGCAAGACCGCCGCGTTCGCATTGCCGGTTATAAAACTCGCAAAAGCGCACGAGCAGGGCGGCCCGAGAGTTCTCGTATTGAGCCCCACCCGCGAACTCGCTGCCCAAAGCGCTGAGGCGTTTGAGAATTTTTCAAAGTACACGTCGCTGCGCACGCTGCTCGTCCAGGGCGGAACTTCTATGGATAGGCAGACCGCCTTATTGAAAGCGGGGGTCGATATTGTCGTAGCTACTCCGGGAAGGCTCCTCGACCATATCAGACAGCGCAACATATCTCTTAAAGGAGTGCGCTGGCTGGTACTCGACGAAGTTGACAGAATGTTCGATATGGGGTTTATCGAAGACGTATCAAACATAATCAGATACTGCCCCAAAGACCGCCAGACTCTTTTCTTTTCGGCAACAATGCCCGACGCCGTTTTGCGCCTCTCAAAGTGGGCGTTGAAAGACCCTAAGAAAGTCGGGGTAGGAGTGGTTCATTCTCCCGCCGATACGATAGAGCATTTTATTTATCCGGTTGACGGAATTCAAAAGTACGACTTGCTCCTTGAAATTCTCAAAAGGATAGACTGCGAAAGCATCATAGTATTTACGCGCACGAGAATCGACGCGGACAGAATCGGCGAATGGCTCGTTGCGCACGACTACCCCGTGTCCATACTCCACTCGGACCGCACGCAGCGCGAGCGCGACAAGGCTTTGAAAGACTTCAAGGACTGCGTATCGAAAATACTTGTGGCTACCGACATCGCCTCGCGCGGGCTCGACATCTCAAACGTTGGCTACGTTATAAACTTCAACGTTCCCGAACATTCTGAGGATTATGTCCACCGCATTGGCCGCACGGGAAGGGCGAACCGCGAGGGAAAGGCCGTCACCCTCTTTTCAAGCGACGAGACGGAATTTTTGAAGCGAATAGAGTCGTTTATAGGCGAAAAAATCGAGCGCCGCAAACTCGAAGGTTTTGCGTACCGCACGGAGCCCGTTCTCGACGAGCCTGTCCACAAGCGCCGCAAGCGCAATAGGTAAATTTTTGCGCGATGCGGTATTTGCGCGGCGTATTTTTCCCATGCTGAGGTTTATAAGGCGCACATTTTACTTAGCCGTTGCGGGGATTCTATGCTTCGCGGGATTTGGCGTATATTGTTATTTGCGCGTGGATTCGTACCATACGACCGAGGACGTTTCAAAAATAGGGAGAGAAAGGCATTTCGCGCTGCTTCTTGGAACTTCCAACAAGCTTGTTGGAGGCGCTGCAAATCCGTTCTATTTAGCTCGGATAGAATCCGCCGTACGGCTTTACAAGGCGGGCAAGATATCGGGGATTATCGCAAGCGGCGACAACCGCGACAGATACTACAACGAGCCCGCCCGAATGAAGCGCGACCTCACTCTTGCCGGAGTCCCCGAAAGCGCGATACTTACCGACCCAATGGGACTGCGCACTTACGATTCCGTAATCAGGTGCAGGGACGTATTCGGAGTGAAAAACCCGATTATAATATCGCAGGATTCCCATTGCAAGCGCGCTTTATATATAGCCGATTCCCTGGGCATGAAGGCTATAGGCTTTGCCGCGCCGACTCCGACCCAGTCCAAGTTTAGGGTTTACAATTCCGCCCGCGAATTTTTTGCGCGCATGATGGCTGTAATCGACGTAAACGTGACGAAAGGTAGCGTGGACGTGGACGAACTCTTAAAAGAGGTGAAAGAATCGAAATATTTTTCCGATATTGCGAAAAAATTCGGAAAATAGTTTATCTTGCGCCCGCTTGGTGTGTGCGGCGCAATTGGTAGCCTAAAAAGCTTGCGCGGCGAAATTTGCCAATCGCATTTTACTTTGCAAAAAGTGCGCGGCCTCGGTTTTCACGCAATTTGAACTAAGGTTGCTTAAATGTTTCTGCGCTTAAAAAATCTACAGCGCGCGGAAGATTAGCTTCGGCAGAGGGAAAAAATCCGCGCGGCTGAGGCGATTCAAGCTCGGTATAGAGTGAGTTCAGACAGAGGGAAATTTTAAACCGCACGGCGGAGAAATCGGGCACGCGCAATTTTGAGAAAAACTTTATTTAATCGGAGCTATTAGGAGGAAATCGGACGTGCGCAGTTCTGCGAGGAAATCGGATTGAAATCGACTTTGGGAGAATGTTTTATTAACCGCAACTTTGCGCTAATGTTGAATCAAGAGAAACCCGTGAAAATGTTTAATTCACCGCAACTTTGCTAGAATTTTGAATCAAGCGCGGCTTTGGACGGAACTTGAATTGAACTCAAACAAGTTAGAAAACTGGATTGGGACTAATCCGGCTCAACGTGAATGTTGATTGTGGAGTCGCCGAGCTTTGAGCGTATCATTTTTTCTATGCGCTCGGCGATGTCGTGCGCCTGGACGATGGAGAGGTTTCTATCGACATGTATATTTACGTCTATCTCATACTTATCGCCTGCGGAGCGGACTCGCAAGTCGTGGGATTTTACTACTCCCTCGATTTCCCCCAAAATTTCCTGAATTTGGCGCCTCGCCTCGTCGGGGGCCTTGTCCAAAAGCTCGTCTATTGCCCTGCGCGCCAAGTTCCACGACACGCATATAACTATTGCCGCAACTCCGAGAGCCGCGAAGGAGTCGGCGGACGGCCAGCCAAGCCAAGTGCATATTAGGCCGAAAAGCACCACCGCCGAGCTCAATATGTCGGTCGAAAAATGCAGGGCGTCGGCTTCAAGGGCTTGGCTTTTGTATTTTTTTGCAGCCTTCATCAGGGCGCGGGAGCGCGTGACGTCCACTACTATGGACGTAATCACAACCGCAAAGCTCCAAAACCCGACGCTTACGTCGGTATGCCCCCCAAGTAGCCGCTCTACAGCCTCCCATATAATCCAGCCGCATGTTATAAAGAGCAGGGCTGCCTCTGCGAGAGCCGACAGGTTCTCTATCTTTCCGTGCCCGAAATTATGGTCTTGGTCGGCGGGCTTGCCTGACATCTTTACGCACACCCAGGTGATTGCCGCGGCAACAAAGTCGAGTGCCGAATGCAGCGCTTCAGACAATATACCCAAACTGCCCGTGGCAAATCCGACAACCGCTTTGAAGGTCGTCAGCAGTACCGCGGCGCAGAGCGATAGAAACGCTGTGCGGGATTTCTCAATTTCAGGGTGGTCCATCTTAAAAAAATATTTCTCAATAATTGTTTTTTTAGAAAATTTTAACAAGCAAAAATCCGATTTTATTTGCGGTTTGGCGCAAATTTCTGGATATTTAAAAAAATGAAAAAAATAAAATGTCTCGTCACGGCGGGGCCTACCCGCGAGTACTTCGATCCTGTGCGTTTTATAAGCAACCCTTCGTCGGGGAAAATGGGGTGGAATATTGCGCGCGCGGCGTCCGAGGCGGGCTGGGAAACGTCGCTTGTCTTGGGTCCCTCCCAGCTCGGAGATATAGAGGGCGTTGAAATCAGGCGGGTTGTGAGCGCGCTCGATATGCTCGAAGAATGCAAAAAGCTATTTGCGGATTGTGACATTCTAATAATGTCGGCTGCCGTCAGCGACGTCCGGCCTGCCGAGAGGCTTGAGCGCAAGGCGGGGAAGGAGGATATAGATTTAAATCCGCGCCTCGAGCGCAATCCTGATATTTTAAAGACCCTGTCAAAGGATAAGGGCGCGCGCGTGTTGGTCGGCTTTGCCGCGCAGACTCACGATATAATGAAATACGCAAAAATAAAACTCTCGGAAAAAAACCTCGATTGCATAGTTGCAAACAATGTCGCTTCGGGATCGTACGGATTTGCGTCGGACATGAACAAGATAGAGGTGCTGATGCGCTCGGGAGAAGTCGTCGATTTTGAGCCAGACGGAAAATATGAGCTGGCTAAAAAGCTCGTTGCATTTTTAAACGAAAGATTTTTTTAGGGTTTTTTTAGTCGGCAATTACGCAGGCGCTGTTTGCGCCTAAAAAAAATTGTCTCAACATTTGCAGGCGGGAGGCCAAGTTTTTGCCGCCCGCATTTTTTTATTTGCGCGAATTGCGGCGGACGCCGATTGGATTTGAACGGCAAAAAAAATCGCGGGAAATCCGCCAATTAAAAATATTTTGGAATTTTAAGGAAATTTGACTTAGCGCGAACCGATATTCGTATTCCCGATACTTAAAATAAAACGTAAAACCGCGTTACAAATTGGGCTTTTTTGAGCACCGCGCGACTAATAGCTGCTTTTGAGTGCGGCAGCCTCAATTACATAAAGATTTTATTGAGTATGTTTTTCAGCTCTTTCGTAAGCCGCGGGGCTTGTCCGTCGCGCACAATTATAAGGCGGCGGCACTTTCTGGATATTTCTTCGGGACTGTATGATACTATTTCAACTTCCCCTCCCTTGGCGCCGACGCGCGGTTTTTTTATGCGCTCAAATTTTTTAGGAAGGCCGTACCATGTAAAATGAATGTCCCACCCGCACTCCTCGCCGTCAATATCCGCGAGCGCCGGGTAATTGCGCACGAAGTCGGGAATGTCCCTCGTATAGACCCTCACTACAACAGCAGTCGGCAGGCTTTTTATGTACCCGGAAAGCCCCTCGCCGATTTTCCCGCTCATCGCCGCCCTGTAAAATTCGAGCGGATCAAATCCTTGCAGATTCATTCCGTTGTAATTGCCGAAGAAATTTTTTTCTTTGTATTTTTGTGCGGCGTACCACGCCTTGAAATTGCTCCCGTACATAAGTCCAATTTCAAAATGCAGATGCGACTGCGCCTTTGCAATCGGTATTGAAGAGCTGCTGCGCCCCATGCGGCCTATTCTGCCCTTAGCGGGCAACGACGCCCCGACTTTGAGCGACGGGTCTATCTCAGAGAGGTGCGCGTATAGAGTATAGACATTTACGTCCAACCCGGGGTGCTCCATGACAACGTATCTGCCGTACGAGCTGTTCCCGGCAATGCGGTTTATCATGACAACTTTTCCGGGCAACGCCGCATATATTCCGTCGAGCGCCTCGCCGCGTTTGTCGCGGCTTACCGGCTTTATGTCGATGCCTTCGTGGAAGCGGTATCCGTTGTTGCGGGTGTCTCCAAAGAGCCCGCTTTCGGGGCGCCCGCTGGCTGTCGGCTGAATGAAGCTCGTGTAGTCTTCGCCTTCTCCAAAAGCTTTAGAGTCGGTCGGCCACACGAGATCCGTTCCACTGCACGCGCCTGCGGAAATCGCAAGGAGAATATATGCGCACAAACACCTCATTGCGGCTACCAAGTAAGCGTTGAGCCTTCCTCTTTCTTTATTTCCTCGACCGTCTCTATCGACTTCGCGAGCTCATTGTAGAATTTGCCTACGTCCTTGTCCTTGGGAATCTCTATGTGGGCAAAGAGCGAGCCGTCGGAGATTGTTGTGTCGATTTTTCTGAGGGCGATGGGTTCCCCTCCGTAGAGGACGACTATGTATCCGCCCATATTTGCGGCGGTTGCCTGAAGCAGCCTTCTTTTGCCGCGGTCGTTGCATGTGAACAAAAATCCTGTTATGGGGCCGTCGATAAGGGTTATCTGGGCGAGGTCTATTTTTGCCAAGTCGCCGGTGTACATGAATTGGTCTTCGTTCATCATCACAGTAAATCCGCTAAACGGCATTGTCACAACTTTGCGGGTGAGGCCGGGCGAGATTCCGCGGTCGTTTGCTATGTGGAACGTTAGAAGGCGCGTGTTTTTCTTTTCGTCGTCGCTCGAGCACGCTACGAGCGTTATTGCGACAAACGCCATTAGGAGAATTTTTAGGGTATTTTTCATAAGTTTTATATAATGATGTTTCCGAGTTGATTTTGTATTTTTATTATCATGTCGGTGTCGAGATTTTTTTGGGGCACGTCAAATTCGCGTTTAGTCGAGACCTGCACGTATTTTTGAATCCCGGATTTGGGCCTTCCAACCGGGCGCAAGATTCTCTTGCGCTCGAGCAGAAGCGCGAGCATTTGCTTGACGACGTCCGAATCGTCGGTCGTCACACCCGAGGATTCGTCGAAAAGCGACACGAAAAAGTCTTCCGAAGACGACAGCGCCATGCGCCTTGCCGCCCTCTCGTCCTCCTCTGGGTGTGCGCTCACAACGCGCTCCCATCTTCCGATTATTTTGCCGTTTATTTTTGAGGGATCAAATTCGTCCGCATGGCAGTCGGCGCGGTCGAGGTTTCCGAGGGGGTCGATGAACACGGCGCAGACAATCGTATCTCCGGGCAGGATGTCGCGCCCGGATATGGAGGATTTTTTTGAAAGGGGTTTTATTTGCCAGTCGAGCATTGCTAATCTTCGTTGTCGAGGGCGTAGTTTTTGTTTCTTGCAGTGGGCATTCCAGCGCGCAGCCACGCATTTACGAACATATCGAGGTCGCCGTCCATAACTGCCTGCAAATTGCCAGTCTCGGCGCCGGTTCGCAGGTCCTTTACAAGCTGGTAGGGTTGGAAAACGTAGCTGCGTATCTGGTTGCCCCACGATATCTCGCCTTTTTCACCGTAAAACCTGTCCATTTCGGTGCGCTTTTGGTCGAGCAGTTTTTCGTATATGCGGCTTTTCAGGATTTTCATTGCGCTCGCCTTGTTCTTAAATTGAGACCTCTCGTTTTGGCACGCCACGACTATTCCCGTCGGCAGGTGCGTGATTCTAACCGCCGACTCCGTTTTATTAACATGCTGCCCGCCTTTGCCGCTCGAACGGTAGGTGTCGATTTTGAGGTCTTCGTCTTTTATATCCATATCGATGTCGTCTTCTATTTCCGCGATTACGTCCACCGATGCGAAAGAAGTGTGGCGGCGCTTATTGGCGTCGAATGGGCTGATTCTGACAAGCCTGTGCACGCCTCTTTCGGCCTTGCAGTAGCCGTAGGCGTTGGGGCCGATTACGCGGAATGTCACTCTTGATACGCCGGCTTCTTCGCCGGGTTGCACATCTTCGATTTCGGTTTTATATCCGCGCCTTTCCGCCCAGCGCAGGTACATTCTAAGCAGCATTTCCGCCCAATCGCAGCTTTCTGTGCCTCCGGCGCCGGCGTGGATTGTGACTATCGCGTTGCAGGAGTCGTGCGGGCCGCTCAGGAAAGATTCGATTTCCGCCGTATCGAGTGATTTTTTCAAAGACGATGTTTCGGAGGAAAGCTCTTCGGCGAGGGCCGGGTCTTCGTCCGACTCTTCCGCCAATTCAAACAGTGCGCGGAGGTCTTCGGTGCGCTTTTTTAGGCTTGTTAGCGGATTTACGAGATTTTTAAGCCTTGTAAGTTCAGATATTACCGATTGCGCCGCAGAGTGGTCGTCCCAAAAATTTGGGGCAGCCATTTTTGTTTCGAGTTCGGTTATTTCTGTGCGTTTTTTATCCACGTCCAAAAATTTCCACAGGTATCCGAACCTCTTAAAAATTTCTTCGGCCGAAGCCTTCACCTCCATGTCGACAATCATAGGTTGCAAATTTTTTCGCCGAACCGATTTTTATCAACACAAAAAAGCTTGAAATGAAAAAATAAATCGGAATATTGTAATAGGACAACGGTTTTTGCTTATGCGATATACCGTAAGGTGCAACTATTTATCCCCTCAAATAAAATGTCAGAAGAAACAAACAATACACAGCCAACTTCAAATCCGGAAGTAAAACCCGTACTGCCCGAAGCCCCTGCGGCTAAACCCGTGCTTCCCGAGGCCCCCGCCGCGAAAACAGTTTTGCCGGAGGCCCCCGCCGCAAAGCCCGCTGCCGCAGCTTCCGCGCCTAAAATCGTTTTGCCCACGGCGGCTCCGAAACAGCCCGCCAAGCCTTCCGTGTCTTTGCCGAAGGCGAATATGTCGCGCCCCAAGCCGGTTTCAGTGAAGCCGTTGCAGCCGGTCGCGATTAAGAGCGATTCCCCGAGCGTGCTTTCGGTTGCTGTTGATTTTATCGCGGCGGCAGTTGCAGTTGCGTTTGCGGTGATGATTGTTCTTGACGTATAGGTTTTTTTCTGGGTGAAATTATAAAGAATTTTTGAACAGGCGCAGTTAGCGCCTGTCTTTTTTGATACTTGAACTTACAAAACAATAAATTCGGCCGATAAACAAATTTATGCGGTATAAAAATCCGCTAAGATTTGAAAAGGCTATAATAACGGATAAAATATGTCAGACAAAGTAATACATCTCAATTCATCGAATTTCGATTCAACGATATCGAGCGACAAGCCAGTGCTCGTCGATTTCTGGGCGCCGTGGTGCGGTCCGTGCCGCATGCTGGGGCCGACTATCGACGAACTTGCTGACACTGTCGGCGATTCGGCATTAATTTGCAAACTCAATGTCGATGAGTCCCCCGACATCGCGCAGAAGTACGGAGTCAACCAGATTCCCACAATCATATTTTTCAAAAAATCCAAAATGGTCGGCGTTTCCGGAACGGCCACAAAAGACGCTCTGCTTGCAAAATTAAAGTCTTTTTAAAAAGCAAAGCATCTAAAAATTCCCCGTTTGCCAGATTGGGCGGCGGGGTTTTTTATTTGCGGTGCGCCCCGTCTGCGCCATTTGAATATTTTGCGATAAATGCGAATGTATAGCGGCGCAAAAAAATTATAAGCCGCCCAAAATTTTTTTTAACATAGATAAATTTAAAGGCGCATGCACGCTGATTGCGCCAAAGCCTTTTGGCAATAAAGGAGAAGTTTGGCGGGGTAGGCCGCTTTTTAATTTGTAAGTAAAAAGCGCAAACGAGGCGCGGAACGCATATGGTATCCGCTATTTGCCGTTGGATACGAGGACTCCGTCAACGAGCGATACGATGCGGTCGGCGATATCAAGAATGCGGTTGTCGTGCGTTACGAGCACTACTGTTACGCCTATTTCCTTCGCCATTTTTTTTATGATATCTACAATTTCCCTCCCGCTTTTTTGGTCGAGAGAGGCGGTTGGCTCGTCCGCGAGAACTATGCTCGGCTTTCTTATTAGCGCGCGGGCTATTGCGACTCTTTGGCGCTGTCCGCCGGAAAGGTGGGTCGGAAACTTGTCTGCTTGCTCTGCGATTCCCACAGTGGACAGAGTTTTTAAGGCGTCTTCGCGCGAGGATTTTGCCGTGGCGTTTGGGTCGAAAGCAAGTGGCAGCTGTACATTTTGTATTACTTTTAGCGAATTAAGCAGATGGTGGCTTTGAAATATAAAGCCGAGATTGCGCCGCAGTTGCATTAGGCGATTTTTATCGGCTCCGCGCAGCGAATTTCCGTCTATAACAATGTTGCCTTCTTGAAGCGTAAGCTGTGCGCCAATTAGTTTTAGGAGCGTCGATTTCCCGGAGCCTGACGGGCCCATTATTATGACTATTTCCCCGCTAAATATATCGAGGTCTATTCCGTGCAATACCTCTTTTGTGCCGTCTCCTTCCTGATACACATGGCGCAGCCCGCGGACCTTGATTATCGGTTCGGCGGCTTTTGGGGAAATTTGTGCGGAGTTTTCCATAAAATAAAAACGTTAAAAGAATTTATTTTGATTTTGCAAATTATAACTTACTCCGAACATTTTTTTTGATCAATCGCCGAAGCTTGAATATCCGCGCAATAGCTCAGGAGGGCGGATATGCGCCGATAAAGAAAGTTTTCGCGGAATTTTTTAATGAGCGGATTGTAATTTTTATTTTTTTGCAAAGCCTTTTGAATTTGCCCAGCCGCAGTTGGCGCAAAAATTCTGAGCCATGTATCCACGCAGATTTTAACAGTGCGCCGCGCGCTCCATGCCGCGCGGATAAAAGTGTTGGGTGCAGAAAACGAAGATTGCGGTGCGAATGGCAAGAGCTTAAAATGCCAATATTTTGAAAAAATTTTTCATTTGGTATTTTTTTTAAGAGATTTTGAATTGGCTGTAATATTTATGGGAGTGTATAATATATAGAAATTTTGTTTTGCCTTTGGTGAAAATGAGATGTTTGTCGGTAAAAAATTTTAGTAATGCGCATATTTTTTAGGGAGAGCAGGGCATTAGCTTAAAAGATTCGGGATACCTGTCACTCTAAACAAAAATACGCCACTCGAATATAAGAGGCGTATTTTGTTGGTGGTAAGTAAGCCCCATTATGGAGCATAACAGAGAATTCAACTTGCCGCATCGAGCAAAAATTTGCCGCGGCGCGCGAAGTTTTATCTCATCTATTTTCTGCGCCTGCGGAAGGCGGCCATAGCGAGAGCGCAAGCGCCGAAGATTGCGGCGATTGTCGCGGGCTCTGGTACTTTGCTTAAAGTTACGGTTAGGGCAGTGTCGCCAAAATTGTAATCGATGTTTATGCCGTCGATTTGCGAGAATACGATGTCGCCATTTTCAAAGGTTGTGCTGCCGTATTCAATGAGAGTGTAGGTTAGCTTCCCATCTTTGCTATCGTCTATCCATGTGGCGATATCGTACGGGTCGGCGATAAGCTCGATTTCGCGCGTGCCGCCGGAGACCGAAAAGGACGTTTTAGAGAGGGCGTAGTCGAGGTCAATCTTGTCGCTTGCGGAGTTGTCTTGAACAAGGTCGAATGAAATTTTGCCGTTGCTCCAATTTATTGCTTCCGCCTTCAAAATGGCGATTTCGCCGGTGACGGTGGCGGGCGATAGCGTGCCGCCTTCAAGGGATATTACCGATTTCCCGATTGTGCTGTAAAAATTGAGCTTTCCGGATTTTACCGTGACATCGTCAAAAGAGAATTTCGTGCCGGTATCCTCGTAGTACTGCACGCCGGTTGAAGTGCCGTTCATCACCAAATTATAGGTGTTGACCCCGACCGAATTTGCGCTTTCGTAGGAGAACTTGCCGTTGAATTTTGAGGTTCCGGAATTTGTAAATGTCATTGTGATGGTTGAGTTTTCGAGCATATGCTTGCTATCGGGATTGCCTCCAATTTTTATTTCCCTATTCGTTCCCTCTAAACCTCCGAAAGAGAATGATAGGTTCTGGGCATTTGCGGAACCGTAGCACAGGTTTAGCGTGCCACCGGTATAATTAAAGACACCATCTACTTTTACGTTTAATGTGTGAAAGCGAAGCCTTGACCCCTGCATTTCAATGTTGCCGCCAACTGTGAGGCTTTTTAAAATTTTCCCGTCGCCGAAAAGCGATTCTCCTTCACTCCCGTCGGAGGCGTTTTTCGATATAATATTGCCTTTTACCACAACTTCGCCAAAGCCGTCGGAACCCGGTATAATCGCAAATGGAGCGTAATTATGGTTTGAAGCCAAGGTGAGATTCTGAAGTATAGTGAAAGTGGATTCCCCTATATTTATTTTAATATTCCATCCCCATGGATCCTCCTGCGTTCTATCTGTTATGGAATTATCTGTAATGCTATTTACAGTCACGCCATTTGTTGCGTCAAGGTCATATTCGGTTGTTTTTGCCTTGGCGTTAAAGACGATGTCAGAAGTTTCTGAGGGAGCTGTGCCGCCCCAGTAGGCTCCGTCGGAGAAAGAGCCTTTTGCTGAGCCGTCATAGGTTAATGTTTCAGCAAAGGAGGAGGAGCTGATTGTAGCAGCACCCAATAATATTAAGGGTATTTTGGAGTTCATGCTTATAATAGTTAGAACAGTTTTTAAACTTAATAATTTTATTATCGCAACAGTAAAGTAAGTCAACAAATAAAATTAAATATATCCATATCTTAGGTTCGAGTCTTAACGTATTTTTTTAGGGAATTAACCCTAATAAATTTTTATTCTATAACGTCCATTTTTAAGTCCGCAAAGCGCGTCTGTCCTCCCAAAGATTTTAGCGCAAACCTCGTCGGTTTTCCACCCGCATTTTTTGGCAGTTGCATATCACATTTGTAATTTTTATTTCCGTCAGATAATGAAAGCGTCCAAGTCTCTCCCCCTTTTAGCGGAAAGTTCATTTTCCCCTTTGCTGTGAGCCATTTCTCCATTGGCAGTTTTTCGGATTCATTCCCGTTGACTTGGCCGTCTTTTACCGAGAAAAATGTCACATTCTGCGTTCCGCACGAAAATTCAGAGCCTTCCGACAGCTTAAACATAATTGAAAATTCGAGCTCTTTCCCGCCTGTGAAACGGCAATATTGCGATACTTCCGCCTTGCCTTCGATTTCAAGCGCCCTTCCTGCGGGCGAGTTTTCGTCGGCAACTACTTTTGCAGTGCCGTCCTTGGTGTCCACATTCATATAAACCGGCGGCTTCCCGATTTCGCCCACGCTAAAATCGTCAAATGCCCCGTTGTTCCAGTCGGCAATTACGGGGTGTCTTACTATTTGCGGATACTTATAGTTCTCCAATATCTTTTTTGCGGTTTCGCCCATTTTGCCTTCCGGCCCTGCAAATCTTGCGCCTATGGGCTTGAATCCTATCTTTTCAATGCCTCCGCCGTTAAAGAGGGCGTTTAAATCCACTTTCTCTATAAATGAATGGCTGTCCCTGCCGCCTTCGCGCCACTCGGCGAAGCTGTATTTGCCGAACATAACTTCCCCCGACGCGTTCCAATATATGTTGTTGTCAAATTTTGCGGCGCTTGTCGACGGCGGACGATTTTCGCGGAATAGCTTTGCGGGAGAGTTGTACGCCACGACATTGCGCTCAAATACAAGGGAGTCGGGCATATTTCTGCCAAGCCCCAATTGGAAGTCTCTCGATTCGCAGAATACATTGTTGCGGATTTCGCAGTCTTTGCCGTAGTGCATATAATATCCGCCTTCTTGGGCGTTGCGCACAAAATTGCCGCTTACGATAAACCCGGTGCTTCCCTCGTCGTTGTATATGCCCCAGCCGCCGTATTGGTGGCAGTCGATGTCGAATATAAGGTTGTTTGAAATCTTTGAGCCGTGCGATATGCCGAGCGTGTATATGCCGCCGAGGTCGCACATTTGCGCGAATGACAGATTGTGTATTTTATTAAAGTCTATTGTATTGTTTTGCGTGTGCGAAGGCGTGAAGCCCCATGTCCAGCCTACCGATATGCCTGTGTAGTAGCCGTCGAAAATTTCGTTGTGTGAAATTGTGTTTCCGCCGGAGTCGAACACGAGCACTCCGACGGCGGAGCGGTCTATCCTGCCGTACTTGTAAATTATGTTGTTTTTAACGGTAATGTTTGAGACAGGCGCGTTCTCCGGCTTGTATTTCGACCCGATTTTTACAGCGCCCGCACCGAGATCGGAAAACACGCAGTTTTCGACTCCGCAGAAAGTCGCGTTTTGGTAGAATTCAAGCGCGTAGCCGTCAAGCCGCTTAAACGAACATCCCTCGAATTTGATGTTTTTTGCTTTGCTAAGAGTTATTGCAGACGGCATTCCGACCGCCGCCTGGCTCGAATTTTCCCAGCCGCCTATTTTTGAGTCGGGGAGGTTTGACGACCCTTCAAACGCGACGTTTTCAAAGCTTATATTTTCAGCGATCCCCGCGTTGGCGTCGCCGCAAATTTCAAGCAACACGTCGGAAGCCGGGTAAAAAATTTCGGCGGTTTTGATGTCTTCGCCTTCGCGCGGGCAGTACCACAAAGTTTGCGCGCTTTTGTCGAAGAAGAATTCGCCGGGGGCATCGAGCGCGCCCTTAAAATTTGCCAATTTAAAGCGCGGCATTGAATAGGAGCCGCCGTATATGTGCGGCGAAAGCGGAGTAGCAAACGTCACGGCGCACGTCTTGCCGTCGCGCATTGGGCGGATGTCGGATATCGTTCCGCGGTTGTCTATCCACGCGCGGTAGATTTGAAAATATGCGTTTTTCAGTTCTCCGCTTGAAAGATTTTTGAGCTCCGCAATGTCTTCTGAGCGGACTATGAAAGTCTTGCGGTTGTCGCCGCGCCTCGGGCTCGTCCCGCGGAAAACGAAGAATCTTGCGCCTTCGTTTGGGGTGGTTGCGATAGATGCCCTGCGCCCGTTTACAAAAATCGACGATACGAAATCTGCGCCGGGAATTTTTGCTTTCCAGAATTTCCCGTCCGCCTCCCAGTTTTTTATTTTTTTTAGCGACGATATCGCAGCTCCGCTTTTCCCAGCGACTTTCAGCCCGCTGTGGCGGGGGCCGAGCTTTATCGGCGAATCCAGAAAATACCGCTTAGCTTCCAGTTTCAGCGTTTTTTCCGGCGAGGAGGCTGCCGAATCAAACATTTCCTGTAAAGAATCTTCCGCCATGGCGCAGGCGGCAAAGTTGGCTGCAAACAAAATAACTCCCGCGTATTTCATATTCATAAAAAATAAAATAATCGTATTTAATTTTTTATACAAGAAGATAAATTTAGCTGGACTTTGCAGGCTGTTTCAAAGGCATATAAAATCAAATATTTTTGTGGCGCAGCTGCAATGAAGGCAATGCTAATATCGTTCCGCGGTGTGTCCATATAGATAGCGACTTCGGGAATATTGCGCAAATATTCGCCTTTTTACTGACAAATGGAGTTTTCCGAGAGCTGTATTTTATATCTGCAAAATCCGAACAGATAGTGAAAAATACCTTCAAATATAGAGATATTTTTTAGTCCGTTTTATATATGCCGCAGTAAAATTGCTTGCGCCGACTCTCGGAAAATTAGTCGGTTCACTTTGCGCGCGGGTTGCAAAATCGCTCTCCTTTTATAAAATGAATTCTTACGCGGGCAATTTTTTTAAGTGTGGAGGAAAATGAGCGGCGGCTGCTTTTTTATGTTGCGGAAAAAGCCCGCTTAAAAAACTCGGCAAATGAAGTAAGCGAAAAATTTTGCGAGATTATTTCTGTGCGGCATTTAACTTGCCGCAATTTATTTTTACGCGTGGGAAAAGAATTTTATTTTGGCGATAAAATCCCGTTTTCTCCTGTTAACTTGCGCGGCGTAGGAAATATTCATTCGGGGCTTTATAAGAAAGCTTCACGATGCGTTGTACCCAACTTCATAAAAATGCGAATTTTCTATGAAAAAATTCTTCCCCATAAAATCCATTCGCGCATTTTTTATCCGAAAATGGAGATTTTTATTAAAAAAGGCAGGGTAGAGGAATCTCGGCTTTTATACCCTAAAAACAGACAATTTTTTTAGAAAAAAAAAGGCGAAACCGCTCCCGGCTTCGCCCAATTTTTTTAAATTGTTTTTATCTGAATTTTACAATATCAACGCGGCGGTCGTGCTTCGCCTCGGGAGATGTCTTTGCAACGTCCATTGCAGCGCCAGCTTCGCCTCTGGGGATTATCTCTACGCGCTCCGCACCGATGCCGAGAGCCGACATATAGTCTGCAACCGCCTTCGCGCGCTTGTCGGAAAGCAGCATGTTGTACTCTTCCGTTCCGTACCAGTCGGTGTGGCCTACGAGAACAATTTTAAAGTCCGGGTTTGAAGCGAAGAAATCTGCGGCTTTCTTAACGTTTGGGCGCTCGGAGGATGCAACAGCATACTGGTCGAAGCCGAAGTATATTGTCACAACTATGTCTTCCGGATTGATGTTCTCAGGATCAAAAGCGTCCATTGAATTTATGCCGCGTTCTTGCAGCCCGGAATCCGCCATCATGGCTGCGTCGGAGGGAAGCCCGCCGGGGTTAAGTTCGTTGCCGGCACTTCCAGCGCGCGTGTCAAGGGGCGAAGGGCCGTCCATTGAATCGCAGGCAGTGAGCATAAACATCGAAAATGCAAGAGCTGTAAGAGCTATAATTTTTTTCATATTTTTTTATTTTTGAAGGATAAATTATTTTAGGTATAGTCTCTAACTATATTTAAACTTATGCAAGTTTTTTTTACGCCAAACGCTCGAAA
>ENA-UONY01001701-UONY01001701.1-human-gut-metagenome-genome-assembly--contig:-CS9-NODE-1701-length-17484-cov-5.615124_pt1 | contig 17484 bp, 15 predicted proteins | sample MGYA00242465_ERZ724012 | MGnify/ENA metagenome assembly ERZ724012 | reverse complement strand
ACCACGGCGGACTCGCGGATGCACAGCGCGAGGATGAGCGCGAAAAACAGCACCGAGAACACCACGGCGGACACGCCGGGCAGGTTCGGGGCGATGGCCATTTCAAACGTGCTGGCCGACGTGCGCGGGATGGCGACCATGGGGCCGACGCACAAAATGATCGCGCACATGAGGATCTCCGACGGCACACAGCCGACGCGCTGGAGCACGGCCTCGCTGCTGCCGACACGCAGCAGCGCGAACATGGCGGCGAGCGCAAGCCCGATGTCCGCGATAAAATACGCGCTGAATCCGGCCAGCCACTGCGGGCCGGACTCCATGCCCAGGTACGGCGGGAAGATCACATTCCCGGCGCCGAAGAACATGGAAAACAGTGCGAAACCGACAACGATGATGTCGCGTGCCGCCCGATTTTTCGTCTCTTTCATGTTTTCTCTCCTTTTGCCGTCCGGGCGCGGACGACAGCTTTCGATTTCCAAATATAGCGTATCATTCTTTTTGATAAATGAGAAACGAGAGTTGTTCATGGGGATATGAAAAAAGCAAATGACATGGGTCAGAAAATTTTATTGGTTGAGTTGAACAAATTCGTGGTATTATGAAAAAAGAATGATAAAAAGGAGGCAGCATATGGACGACGGAAAACTGCGGGCACTGCTTACGGCGGTGGAATGCGGCAGCTTCAGCAAGGCGGCGGCCCAGCTTGGCTACACGCAGTCCGCCATGACGCACCTGGTCAACAAACTGGAGGCTGAAGTCGGCTGTACGCTGCTCGAGCGCGACAGTCAGGGCATCCGCCTGACGGACGCGGGCAAGCAGCTGCTGCCTTATATTCAAAATGTGGTCTGCGCGTGCGACACGCTCCTGCAGGAGGCCGCCGAGCAGAATGACCCGCGCACGCGCACGCTGCGCATCGGCTGCTTTGCGAGCATTGCCCGCGCGCGTCTGCCGGAGCTGCTGCGCGCCTTCCGCGAGCTGCACCCGGAAATTAAAATGGACGTGCTCGTGCGCGGTGATGAGCTGCCTGCCGCGCTCGCAAGCGGGGAGATCCAGCTCGCCCTCGTGGACGAGGCGCGCGCGCAGGGCTTTGACTTTCTGCCGCTGGCGGACACGCCGCTCGTGGCCGTCGTGCCGCCGGACTTCCCGTGGGAGGGGGAGACCATCCCGCTCGAGCGGCTGCTGCGCGAGCCGTTTCTCTCGAGCCCGGACCAGTACATCGAGCCGTTTCTCCCGCCGGATACCCCGCGGCTGGAGGTCACGGCGTCGGACGACGGGGCGATCCTGTCCATGGTCGCCGGCGGCCTCGGCGTGTCGGTGCTGTCGTCGTTTTCCCTCGTCGGGTACGAGGGGCAGGTGCGGGTGCTCCAGCTGGAGAAACCCATCGCGCTGCGGCTCGGCGCGGCGGTCAAGTCCATGAACACCATCGGCACGTCGGCGCGAATGTTCCTGACGTTCCTGCGCGAATACTACGGCAAAGACGATACGCAGTGACGCGGTAAGACGCGGTAATGAAATAGCAAGAGCGGCCCGCACCGGATGGTGCGGGCCGCTTGCGCTGTGGAAATGGGAACATGATGCGTGAAACGATGCAGGTGCGCGCGGGCTCAGTCCGAGAGTTTGCGCACGGCCTCGTGCGCGTCGCCGACGGCAAAGAGGATCTTGCGCGGCTGCTGCGCGTCGCCGAGGACCGTCACAGGGGCGACGGCTTCAAACGCGGCCGCGGCCTGCGCCGTCGGGGCAAAGCCCAGCGCCAGCAGCACCGTGTCGCACGCGATCTGCTGCTGCTCGTGCGCGTGCTCGACCGTGACGCTGCACGTGAACGCATCGCCGTCGATGCGCACGAGCTTCGTCGCGGGGCGGAAATCCACGTTCGAGCGCGCCATATAGTCGCGCATGAGCATGTCGTTCATCTTGAAGCCCGGCTCCGACGGGATGGTCTTGGCCATGTCGATGCACGTCACGTGCTTGCCCCACATGTCCATCTGCAGCGCCGTCTCGACGCCGACGAGTCCGCCGCCGATCACGACGACGTGCTCGCCCACATCACAGCAGTCGCACAGGGCCTCGGTCGCAAGGTACACCTTCGGGCAGTCGAGTCCCGGGATGGCCTTCGGCGCGATGGGCCGGCCGCCGGCCGCCCAGAGGATGTGGTCAGGCGCATAGGCCGCGGCGAGCTCCGGCGTCGCCGTGGTGTAAAAGCGCACGGGGATGTCGTGCACGAGCAGCTCGCGCTCGAAGTAGCGGATCATGCGGTGCATGTCGCGCTTGAAAAACGGCTTGCAGGCGCACAGAGCGTTGCCACCGATGTGGCCGCCCGCCTCCCAGATCTCGACCGAATGGCCGGCCTGTTTGGCATAGAGCGCCGCCATGCAGCCGGCAGGGCCGGCGCCGACGACGAGGATCTTTTTCGGGTGGGCAGCCGGCGGAATGTCGATGCTGCCGTCCTCGTGGCCGCAGCGCGGGTTGAGCGCGCAGGTCGCCGTCTCGCCGTTGTAGACGCGGGCGATGCAGCCCTCGTTGCAGGAGATGCACGGGCGGATCGTGTCCGGCCGGCCGGCCAGCACCTTGTTCGGCAGGTCGGGGTCGGCGAGCAGGCCGCGGCCGATGACCGCGATGTCGCACACGCCGTCGCGCAGGGCAGCCTCCGCCTTGTCCACGTCGCCGAAGCGGCCGTGCGTCATGACCGGCACATCGACCACGCTGCGGATGATCTTGGCCGAGCGCGACTGCAGCGTCATCTGCTGCATGCCGGCGGGCGGCATGGCGTTGGGCCAGTTTTCATGGCAGCCGGCGTCCACGTGCAGTGCGTCCGCTCCGGCGGCGACGATCAGCTTTGCCAGCTCGATGCCCTCGTCGATGGCACGGTAGCCCTCGCCGTCCATGTAGTGGTCCGGCGTGAACTTGACGATGACGGGGAAGTCCGCACCGCCCTCTTCCTTGCAGATGGCGATGAGCTCGGTGAGAAAGCGCGCGCGGTTTTCCAGACTGCCGCCGTAGGCGTCGGTGCGCGTGTTCCAGCGACGGGTCAGAAACTGGTCGGTCAGATAGCCGCCGTAGGCGTGGATGCCCACACAGTCGGCCCCGCTGCGCAGCGCGATCTGCACGCTGCGGCGGAAATCTTCCTCCAGCTCGTGGATCTCATCGATCGTCAGCGCGTGGCAGCGCATACGCGGCACGTGCATCCACGGGCAGGCGGACGCGCTGATGGGCACTTTGTAGCGCACGGACGGCCCGCCGATGCGCCCGTCGCCGGGCTGGATCTGCGCGGCGAGCTTGCAGCCGCAGGCATGGCAGCGCTCGGCCAGGGCGCGGAACAGCGGCGCGGTCTCATCGTTGAGGTAGATGGAGTGCTCGCCGGACTCGAACGCGAGCGAGGCGCGGATGTTGCAGAACACCATGGCCGCGCCGCCCTCGGCGCGCGCGGCAAAGTACGCCACCGAGGCGGGGCTCAGGTTGCCGACCGTGACGCCCATCGGCGCCATGACCATGCGGTTTTTAAGTTCCATGCGGCCGATTCGGATCGGCCGGGACAGAATAGAAGGCATAATTACATCTTACTCCTTGGATCACTTCTGCACGGCCCAGCCGCCGTCGACCGGCAGGCAGACGCCGTTGATGTACTTGGCCTCGTCCGAGCACAGGTACACGACCGCCCAGGCCGCGTCCTCCGGCATGCCGACATAGGGCATCGGCGTCGTGGCCTCAAAGTGCTCGCGGTACATGTCCCAGACCTTCTCCTGCTTGGGCACCCAGACGTAGTTCGGGGCGAGGCAGTTGAAGCGGATGCCGTACTTCTTGCTGACCTGGTTGACCATGTTCTGCGTGGCCAGCTTGATGCACGCCTTCGAGAACGGATAGCCCTGCACGGCCGAGCCGTTGTAGGCCAGCGCCGTCGAGGACGAGAAGTTCAGGAAGCTGCCGCGGATCTTCTTTTTCATCATGTAGCGCAGCACCGTCTGGTAAGAATAGAGCATGGAGTCGATGTTCACGCGCATGACGTCCTCGATCATCTCGGACGTGATGTGCGCCCAGTCGTGCGTCGGGGGCGAGAACGCGGCCGCGCCGTTGACGACCGTGTCGATGCGGCCGTACTTTGCGTCGGCCAGCTTCTTGAGCTGCACCCAGGTGTCGCGCTGCGCTACGTCGGCCACGACCGCGATGCTCTCGCCGCCGTTGGCGTTGATCTCGGCACTGAACTGCTCGACCTGCGGGTCGATATCGACCATGACGACCTTTGCGCCCTCCTGGCAGAAGAGCTCGGACGCCTTGTGGCAGATGCCGCCGGCAGCGCCCGTGATGATGGCCACTTTTCCTTTGAGTCTATCCATTATTTTGTCCTCCTCAGTTTGCCGTCGAGCAGACGGTAGGTCAGGCGCAGCGTCTGGATGCGCCAGCGATCGTCGTCACATTTGACCAGGTCGTCCACATACAGGCCGTAGCCGGAGTAGGTCTGGCCGTTGTCCTTATAGGTGTGGTAGTCATGCATTTTGGTCAGCAGCTGCGCGCTGCGCGGACCGGTGAAGTGCACGATCTGGTTGTAGCCGAAGTGCATTGGCACCATGTCGTCGCCGCAGGTGCTGCGGTTCTGGGCCACCTGCGCGTCACGGTCGCGGAAGCCGGGGCGGCCGCTCCAGAAAGTGCGGAAGCCTGTCTCCGTGAACACGTCCGGCATGAGGTCGAACTCCTGGTTGTCAATGCACCAGAAATAGCGGTTCTTGGCCGCGAGGATCGCGGGGATCTCCGCGAGTTGCTCCGGTGTGTAGGGCAGGCCCGCGTCGGCAATGATCGCGCGCGCCAGCTCTTTGATCTTGCGATCGGCATCGATGGTCAAGTGCAGTCCCTCCTTTGAAGCTGTCATGCTTGGGTGGATTCGTTGTCCGTTCCGGCAGGCAGCCGGCGCCGCGCGGCGCTGACTCGGGAAACGCCTCCGGAGATCGTCAATATCTTATCACACGTTTTTCGCCCTGCACAGTGCATCCGCTGGATGCAGATTGCTTTTCGTGCATAAAAATTGCCCCAACTTGACCAAATGCTTTTGCGCGGTCATATTGAAAAAATCACGCAGCCGCGCGATTTTTTGCATCCGGACTTGCCAGCACGGCGCGCAGCGCGTATACTGGATGGGAAAGATGCGTGACTTTTTCGTCACTGAGTCAAGAAATGCGCACGCGAGGAGGCGAGGATATGACGTTCGGGCGCACCCTTCAGGAGCTGACACGGCTGTGCGGTGTCAAGCGCTGCAACCTTGCCGACGCGCTCGGCTATGACCCGTCGTACATCAGCCGGTGGATCAACGGCGTCAAGCATCCGTCGCTGCGCAGCAACGATGCGCTGCCCGCGCAGATCGCCGCCTATCTGACCGCCAACGCCGCGCCGGATGTGCGCGCGCGCATTGCCGGGCAGTTTGACCTGCGCTGTGATGCGGCCGACGATGCCGGCTTTTCGGCGGCGCTGGCGTCCCTGCTGGCGGATACGATCGCGGCCGACCGGGCGGCCGGCCCCGAGCGGCCGCAGCCGACCGGCGCGGAAAATGCCGGCCTGAGCCCGGTCAAGGACATCGCGCTCTTCCCCGAGGGCATCTTCATGGCGCTGCAGCAGGCGCCATCCTCGGCGCGGCTGGACATGATCTGCACGATGCCGATCCACATGCAGTTCAAGAACAACGACGCCTTTTTCCGCCGCGTGCGCGGCATCCTCTCGGCGGGCACGGCGCTGCGCGTGGTGCAGTTCGTGGACATGGAGGATGTCTCCACGCGCACGGACAGCTTCTGCCGCTCGCTCTGCTATCTGCTGGGGCTGGGGAAGCAGATCCGGTACGAATTTTACGAATTTCGCGCCAGCCGCACAGGGTATGTCTACCTCATCCGCGACGCGCTCATGCTGCAATACCTGCGCGAGCCGTTCTCGCGCGAGGTATACCTGCTCGAGACGGCGGACCCCGCGCTCGTCGGGCGCTACTGCGCTGCGGCCGATGCCTACATCCGCGACCGGCTGCCGCTCGCGCAGGCGCCGAACCTGCAGCAGCTTCGCCGCCAGCAGTATTTCCTCGATTACTTCACCCAGCCGCACGGCCGATGCCTGCTGCGGCATATGCAGCCGTTTTTCCTGCCGGAGCCGCTGCGGGAGCGGTTTCTGTCCCGGCACCCTGAGCTGCGGCAGGAGCTGCAGCTGTTTCTCGGTAGCGCGGAGTTTTTCGAGACGATCTTCCTCTACCAGCTCGCGCTCGTGGACTATATTTATACCGGGCGGCTGCACTTTCTCGGCACGGTCATCGACGTGCCGCCCGAGGCGCGGCGCGAGCATCTGCGCAGCATGATCGAGCAGCTGCGCCGGACGCCGGAGCGGCTGTGCATCCTGTGCACGCAAAACCGCGTCTGCAATTACGACGACCTGTCGGTGTCCGTGTTCGTCAACCAGCACGCCGCCTTCGTGCTCGACGGCGCATCCGGCGGCGCACAGCCGGCCTACACCGTCAGCTCCGGCGCGATGGTGCACCAGCTCAATGTCTGGATGGATCATTTCCGCAAGCTCCCGGCCGCGCAGCGGCTGACCGGGCAGGACGCCATCGACTACCTCACCCGCTGTATGCGCCTATTGTGAGCCGCGGCGTACCGATCGACAAGGAGGAGGCACCATGCGCAACACTACACTCTGCTATATCGAGCGCGGGGAGCAGTATCTCATGCTGCACCGCGTGAAGAAGGAACACGACCTCAACCACGACAAATGGGTCGGCATCGGCGGCAAGTTCGAGCGTGACGAGACGCCGGACGAGTGCCTCCTGCGCGAGGCGCAGGAGGAGACCGGCCTGACGCTGACCGACTGGCGCTGCCGCGGCGTGGTGACGTTTTTGTCCGACGAGTGGGAGGGGGAATACATGTACCTCTTCACGGCGACGGGCTTCACCGGCACGCTGCGCGAATGCGACGAGGGGGATCTCGAGTGGGTGGACAAGGCGGCCGTGCCGTCGCTGCCGCTGTGGGCGGGCGACAAAATTTTCTTCCGCCTGCTGGCGGAGGACGCGCCGTTTTTCCTGCTCAAGCTGCGCTATCGGGGCGACACGCTCGTCGAGGCCGTGCTCAACGGTGCGCCGGTTGCACTTTGAAAAGCCAATTCATGACAGGGGAGGAGCCATATATGAGATGCAAAAAACAGATCCAGGCCCTGCAGCAGGAGCTCGCGCTCCTGCGCCAGACCATCGACAGCGGCAAGGAGCTGGCCGCGCTGGCCAACAGCGCCGCGCAGCAGCTCAAAAAGCCGAGCATCAAGACCGTTGCCGTGCAGCTGATGCGCTCACCGCGCTTCCGCCGCACCGTGCTCATCGTGGGCGGGGCCGCCGCCGTCGGCACGATCGGCGCTGTCGCCGCGCGCTACCGGTTTTACCAGACCATCGTCGCGCAGGAAGTGGAAAAGGCGCTCAAGCCCGTGCATGCCCAGCTCGACGACCTGCAGGCGACCGTGGACGCCATGGCCGAGGCCGAGGGCATCGAGCCGGAAAAGACCCGCAAGGGGAAAAAGCACCGCCGCTGAGGCGCAGCGGCACAACGCAAAAAGCTCCGTTTCCAAACCGGAAACGGAGCTTTTGTCCTGTTCTTTTTTTGTGCTGTATGCCGCTTCTGCCGCTGGCGGCAGGAGCGGCGATACAAAGGAATCCCCTCTCAAAACGAAAAGTGCCTATCGGCAGATCATCGTACCGCCAGAAGTGGCAGAAATCCTAAAACAGAAGGAAGACCGGGAAAATGGTTTCTCCGAATATGTATTCTCTTCGCCAACAGGCGGCCCGATCTCACCAGACAGCGTCCTCAAGATGCTGCATAGAGTGCTGAAACGGGCAGGATTAGAAAAAGTTCCCAAAAACAGCAAAACAGGCCTGAAACTCACGTTTCAGGCCTGCTTTTTAAGAACAATATGAAATTCAGATATCTTTCATGCTACCTATATTACAAGCTACTTCATTCTTTGCTTGCCAATTTCTTATACGGGGACAGTGCCAACGCCAAGAGACAGCAAATGAGACCGACAATAGCAAAACCGCCGAGAACATAGTAGGCAACAATGTAGCCATGTGCAGTAGCGATGGTACCCACCAACACAGAGGTTAGGGCGCAGCCCAGATAAAATGCCCCCATGAAAATCGGGTTGATAATATTATAGTGCTTAGCGCCAAAAATAGAGGGCACCAGCTGAGAAGAGATGGCACTGCCTGCAATACCCCACATCAGGAAGAACAGTGCAATGAACAATAGGGCTGTGATCTGAGTACTGGGCCACAGGCATTCCAGAACAATGCCAATCGCAAAGCCAATAAAAATGAAACATACATATACCTTTCCGCCCCATTTCTGCATGACAAGACCAGAAAGATAAGAACCGAGCATGGTTGCCAGAGACAGCAAGCTGAGAATCGTAGCAGAAGTCGTTGCACTAAGGCCGTAGGTCTGCCAGAAACTCGTAGCATAAGTGGACATACCTGCCATCATCATAGCGGACATGGCGATGCCGATAAACAGAAGGTAAAAAGAAGGTGTTTTGAGAACCTCGGAGGCAGACATTCCATCCAACTCCGGAGCGGCTGCTTTTTCCTCCGCCGTGCCAGCACTTTCATCGTAAACCGGCGGTTTCAGGAACAAAACGTTTCCAATAATGCCGATCACCGCAGAAACAATACCGAAAATCAGAAAAGACATGCGCCAGCCCACAATCGCATTGAGTTGCCCCATCAGGAACTGATAGACCGCGCTTCCCAAGGTAGTGACTGCAAACACCAGAGCCAGTGTGCTGGAAATCTTATTTCCGAAGTATCCAGCATGACCAGCCAAAATGCCGGCGATACAAGCATGCATACCAAGGGCCAAAACAAAACCAGAAAGCATACCTGCAATATAGAGCCATGTAACATTCGGTGCCAGATAGTGCATCAAGCCATATGCAAAAGTACAAATGGATGCGATGAATAAGGTGACACGCGGAGTCAGCTTCTGGATAATTTTACCGCCGACAAGACTCAGCGCAAAGCTGAATAAGGTGCCAACAGTGACAGCAATTGCAATCGTTGCCGCAGATTCATTGAACGCGGCCACAAACTCTGGAAGATTCAGTGCAAACGTATTTGTCATGCCGCCGTTTGCGAACATGATCAATGCGCAACCGATCGCTGTCATGACAGCGTTTTTCTTTGTTCGATTCATTTTATAACCTCTCAATCATATTACACATAGGTCGCATTATTCGGAAATGATATCCGCAAGAATGCTCCTGTAATCATCTGCAGTCATAGTGTAGGACAGGAACACCGGCGAGGCAAGATCATCGGCCATTGCCATAAATTCGGCCTTGTCAAGTCCATGCTCACTTGCGCTCATGATACCCAAGCGTTTACGGAACGCCAGCACTGCATCGTAGAGTCTGTCGCCCAGGCCATCTTCCCGGTCATCGACACCAAGCGTTTTGGCAATGCGTCCCATTTCCACGGGCAGCTTGCCGGCAAGGAATTTCAGGCAGGCGGGTGTGACCATGGCGCAGCAATCGCCGTGAGGGATGTGATACCGTGCGCCAATCATGTGGGCGATTTCATGTCCCAGATTGATCAAGGAGTCGCTGAACGCAACCGCAACCGCTGATGACGCAAAGTGCATGTACTCCCGCGCTTCGACATCCGAACCGTTGTGATATGCCCGTTCCAGATAAGTCCACACAATATCAATACATTTGAGAGCAATCGTCTCAGACATGGGATTCCAACGACTGGAAGAGATCGTCTCAACTGCGTGGGAAAACACGTCAAACCCGCAAGATGCTGTCAGCTTTGGTGGCATTGTCATGGCCCAGTCTGGATCAACAACAGCAAGATCCGGAATGCCATTGGGCACGAACAGGTTATTCTTCACATTGTTCAGCCGGGTATTGGTAATGACAGTCGCCGGGGAGCAGTCTGCCCCCGTGCCGGAGGTGGTAGGAATCAGGATCATAGGTACACCGGGATTCGGGACTTTGGCATCAGGCCCCAGTTCGGCAAAATATTGATTGATCGGGAAATCACTGTGGAGCAGAGTATTGATCGCCTTGGCGGAATCCAAAGAACTGCCGCCGCCAATGCCGACGATGCCGTCAATGTTTTCCTGTCTGGCAATGACTGCGCCTTCCTCCACACTGATATCCGTGGGATCCGGGATGACATGGTTCCAGACGTAGGTCTCCACCTCAGAAAAAGTGTTCATAAACGCCTTGAAATTCTCCTGCTTAGACAGCCAGTCATCGCAGACGATCATTACCTTTTTACAGCCCAATTCCTGGATTTTAGAAGCGACGGTCATGGAGGTTCCACAACCGAACAGCATCGGGCATTTTGTGGAAATCAGAAAAGGATTCATATTCATTCTCCTGTTAATCATTTGGTAAAGCCTTGTTCGCAGACACCGGGCAACGCAAGGAAGTTGCCTGTCATTTGCCCGGTGCCATTCAAGGGTAATCTGATACACGCCGCGCAGTCTAAAGCTATGGAGAGCTTCGGAGCGTTACGCATGGTTCAAGGAAGTATTGAAAGGTGTGTTTGGAGTTCCATGCTTTAGACTGCTCTGGTGTTTCAGCGGGTGTGCTTTACTTATTCAAAGTTGTAGACTACATTGAAGGCATCATGGATAGCGGTGATCACATTGCCGGCGCGGCGGGCACTGCCGATTTCATAGATTTCAACGCCTCTGCCCACCAAATCCAGTGCCATAGACGGATTCGGTTTCAAGCCGATGGACAGCACGACCTTATCTGCCGGAATGGTCATTCTTTCACCACCGTCCGTGGGTTCCACGACCGCGCCTTCATCGGTGACAGCCACAATTTTATGAGCGGCCATGATCTCGATCTTCTGATCTTCCATCATGTCCTGGAGCATCATCTTGTGAGCAGTTGTCACGTATTCGCTGGACAAAACAGCGGGAAGGGCTTCCACAAGTGTGACTTTCTTACCTGCCTTGGACAAATCAACTGCGGTTTCACAGCCTACCATACCGCCACCGACCACTACAACGGTCTCACCCACATCGCTGTGGTTTTCCAGCAATTCCACCGCAGAGATGGCCTTTTCAACACCTTCGATAGACGCAGGCATAATAGGCGTGGCGCCGACCGCGAGAATGACCGTGTCGTACTTGCCGCTGTCCGCCATATCCGGCGTAAACTCTGTTTCCATGTGAATGGGAACGTTTTTCTCTTTCAACTCGGCGATATACCAGTCACGCAGCTGGTGGATTTCTTTCTTAAAAGCATGCGCACCGGCAGCGTTCAGCTCGCCGCCCAGAACCTTGGACTTCTCGAAAATCTCGACCGTATGGCCGCACTCCACTGCCTCACGGGCAGCTTCCATGCCCGCTGCGCCGCCACCGACAACAGCAATGCGTCTCGGATGGACCGCTTTTTTCGGAAGCGTATTGATCTCATTGAAAGCTCTAGGGTTGACCGCACATGTGGTATACTCGCCAAGGCCCAAATCCAGGTGACGGCCAATGCAGCCCATATTGCAGCCAATGCAGGGACGGATCTTCTCGGGCTTGCCGGCTTCCAGCTTGCGGGGAATATACGGGTCCGCCAGAGAGGGTCTTCCGAACATGAACGCATCAGCCTGACCCTTATCAAGAGCATTGGCGCACAATGCAATGTCATTCATCTTGGAACGTGCAATGATGGGGATGTTGACATTTTTCTTGATCTGCTCATACAGATTGATGCCGTGGCCTTTCTCCATATAGCAGGGAGGGCATGCGTAGTAGAAGGAGTCATAAGTGCCGGTATCCGTCATGATAGCGGCAAAACCATAGTCCTCCAGCATCTTTGCGATCTGGATCGCCTGTTCGACCGTTCTGCCTGCCTCTTCATCACCATGGAGGGATGCCTTGTTCAGCGCCTTGATATAGCTCTTTACGCCCAGACCCATGGTCACCGGGAAGTCCTTGCCGCAAGCCGCCTGGATACCGTCCATCATTTCCTTAACCAGACGCATCTGGTTTTCCAGCGTTCCACCGTATTCGTCTTCCCGCTTGTTGGTGATGGACATCACAAACTGATCCAGCAGGTAGCCCCAGTGCAGAGTGTGGATGTCAACTCCGGCAAACCCGGATTGCTTTGCCAAAGCCGCCGCTTTGATGATGCAGTCCCGCTTTTTATGGATCTCATCCACGGTCAGCGCTTCAGATGTCAACTGCGGATAACCGTAAACTTCCGCAGGAGACGGAGACTTAAACGTGGGATAATTGCGTCCAACGCCCAGTCCCACTTCACAGATCATCTTGGTACCGTATGTATTGAGTCTCTCATTCAGTCTCGTTGCGGCAGGATAGAAGATTTCGGGATGGTCTAAGATGCTGGGACCCATGGGCTCCACCTGGTTATCTACCAGCATGACGCCGGTATAAATAAGACCGAATCCGCCTTTCGCGCGTTCAACGAAATACTGCATCCCACGCTCGGTAAACGCACCATTGCTATCTACATAGGCAGGCACGCCCATGGGCGCCACCACAAAGCGGTTTTTAATCGTTTCCTTACCGATTTGAAACGGGGTGAAAAGTTGTTTGACTTTGTTGTCCATAGTATTTCTCCTGAAATAAGATGATTACCGCTGCATAGCATCATGAAGCAGTGCAAGAACCTCTTCCTTTGTCACGTGTCTCGGGGAAAGGAGGGAACCAACGGCCTGAGGCGTCAGTTCAGAAATGCACTCCAGCTGCTCTTCCGTGTAGTTCAGTTCCTTCATCGACGGGCATCCCACAGACTTGACAAACGCAGCCAACGCATTGGCAACGGTCTCACCGGCTTCCACAGGATTCTGGTTGCTGACGTCGACGCCCATGGCATCGGCGACCTTCCGCACCTTTTCCGGAGCGGCTTCGCACAGGAAACGGATGGACGGCGCCAGCGCGGCACCGCAGGCGACGCCGTGAGGCGTACCCGCCACAGCACCCATGGACTCGGACAGGGCATGGTCGATGTTGCAGATCTGGTCGATGAACGCCATACCTGCGGTCATGCTGGCGTAGCACATCATATTCCGAGCTTCCAGGTCGGAGGGATTCGCAACGACCTTAGGAAGGTTTTCCATAATGATGCCGATGCCGTCGCGAGCAAGGGCTTCGCTCAGAGGATTCACATTGTAAATGCTGGTCAGGCAGCCCACACAATGCGTGAGAGCATCAAGACCGGTGTATGCTGTCACATCCTTGGGCAGTTCAACAGTCAGCACGGGATCCACGATGGCGAGATTCGCAAAAGCAGTTCCATCACCCACAGAAAGCTTTCTATCTGTATCCATGAAATGAATCACGCTGGCGAAAGTCATTTCGCTGCCCGTGCCGGTGGTAGTGGGACACAGGATGAGAAATGCGCCGGGGTTCCGGCTCGGGAGCGTGCTGGGGTCCAGATAGTCGGCAATGGTTTTGCCGGGGTTGTTGACGATGATGTTGATGCCCTTGGCAGTATCCATAGCCTTGCCACCGCCAATGGCAACGATAGTATCCGCCTTGAAATCACGGGCGATCTGCGCACCGTTGTTAACAGTAAAGTCAGGTGCGTCCTGAATCAGGTTGCTGTAAACGACGCTCTCGATTCCCGCTTCCTTCAGCTTACCCTGCAGATTGGCGGCAAGCCCGTTGTTCACGAAGTGGGGGGTCACCACCAGCATCGCTCTTTTGAGGTTCCGATTGTTCAGTTCATCGGGGAGTGTGTAGATCTTGTCCTCACCGAAAATGATTGCGGGCTTGGAAAGAATGTTAAAATTCATATCCGTCAGTCTCCTTTTTATTTTTTTTAAGTTTGCGCGCCCCGGTTTCGAATGCATTCTTGCTTGTTAACAAGATAACACTTTTGTTTTTTGCTGTGAAATACCGAATTCTCATTAACTTTGGGCACTGTTATAATTCATGACGAAAAATAAAAACTGCCCGTCGCAACGAAGCGCGGGCAGTTTTAAAAAACTTTTCTGATAAGAGGACAGCTATTTCTCAAACATCGATGCTGTCCTTGATGCATTTCAAGAATTTTTCAACGGTCTCTGTTTTCTCAATATACGCAAATACCTGATCGCCAATGGGCACCTGTCCTTCGACCAGCGGAATATTATGAAAATCATCGCCATAGCTTTGCAGTAATTCATTCGTCAGCACTCCAGGCAGACAGTAGTATTTCCCAGTACTGAGATACAGCATGATTTCCTGATACGACCGGCAATACACGGTGGGTCCCACCCTTACGTCCATGGAATTCATCCACTGAATGATCTTCGCCTTTGTCAATGAGTTTGCGTTATACAGTGCACAATTCGGTTCATCATGCAGATCCGCCAGAGTGAGTCTGCTCCTGCCATATAGTTTATGCCCACGGCAGATCAAAACCGATGAGATATTCTCCTTGATGACTTCAAAGTTGATTCCCGGGACATCCTCCACCTCGGCCCGGGATGTAATCGCTATATCCACCGATCGCTCGGTCAGAAATCGCAGTAAGTCCAGATTTTTTGTGTCCGTATAACATTCGGGAATAATCTCGATATAGGGCCATTCTATACTCATCTTTTGGATCGCTTTCAGTACCACGGAAAGGGAAAAATCCGGTGATACCGCAATCCGCAACGTTCCAGAGACACCTTCCCGGAACCGGTTGACTTTCAATCGCATCTCATCCGCTTGCTTTAGAAGCTTCACAGCTTCTTTGTAAAAGAATTTTCCGCCCTCGGTGATCCCTTCGATACTTGTCCCCCGCCGTTTGACCAGGGTGATTCCCAATTCTTCCTCCAATGCTTTCATACGACGGCTAAGCGCCGGCTGGGAGATATAGAGCTTGTCTGCGGCTTTTGTGAAGTTTTTGTAGTTGTACACCGTTACAAATGATTCCAGAGCAACAATATCCATAAATCGTCCCTCATTTCATGTTTCATCTGGGCACTGTTTTCTTTATTATGTCCAATAAAGCATTGTTAGTCAAATAACAATATTGAATGAACTCCGGAAAATTTATGTTTTGGATTTATAAACTACTTAGCCCGATTGACGATGAGAATATATACTCAATCGCATTTAAATCCGTATTCCAAATACGATAAAACCGAAAAATCATACCTCCCCTGGTGCCATGGGATGCAGTACATATCAACCGTTCCCACACGATTACCTCAACACCGAAATATAAAATTTTGAGGCATAGAAAAGGTAGGTTCCTTTCTCTCCGCTGCTCTCTGACCCTTTCCCATCCCCGTTCCCGTATGGGTCACGGTATGGGCCAGCGCAAATCAACGCCCCGCGAAAAGTTCTCAAAAATGCAAAAAAAGCTCGTGAAATCCTTGGATTTCACGAGCTTTTTGGCACGCCGTGAGGGATTCGAACCCCCGGCCTTCTGGTCCGTAGCCAGACGCTCTATCCAGCTGAGCTAACGGCGCTTAGTGCGCTCCTAACGCGCCTAAGTATAGTAGCATAGCCCGGCCGGAATTGCAAGCCCTTTTTCAAAAAAGTTTTCCTTTTTTGCGTTTTTACCAGCCCATCGTATCGCGGATGGTGTCCGTCACATCGCTGACCGTGCGCACCGCGTCCGCCACGATGTTGTTCGTGCGCTTTTTCTGCGGGCACATCATCCAGCCCGCCGCCGTGCCGACCGCCATGCCGACACCCATGCCGATGCTCATGCCCTTGGCAAACTGCATTGCGTTCATTTTGCTGTCTCCTTTCACGTTCCTGCCTCCCTTCGCAGCTGCACTGCTGCGCGGATAGTATGTGCGCGGGCGCGCGGGAGTATGAAATCTGCGCCGCGCCAGTTTCTGGATTGATTCCCCGCCGCCGTCGGTGGTATACTATTTTTATTATCTTATCAAATTTTCTTCCGATCGTATGGGAGGGGCCGTTATGATCTTGCGTATTCTGGCCGTGGGCGACGTTGTGGGCGCGCCCGGCCTGACGTTTCTGACTGAGCGCCTGCGCGCGCTCCAGGAGCAGGAGCACATTGATTTCACCGTCGTCAACGGCGAAAACGCCAACGTCGTCGGCGTGACGCCGAAGCAGGCCGACGCGATCTTCGCCGCCGGGGCCGACGTCATCACGCTCGGCAACCACACGTGGACGCGCTACGAGCTGCAGCCGTATCTCGAGCAGAAAAAGCGCATCCTGCGCCCGGCCAACTTCGCGCCGCAGTGCCCGGGGCGCGGCTGGGGCGAATATTCCGTGCGCGGCGGGCCGATCTGCGTCATCAACCTCATGGGGCGCTTCACGCTCGACGCGAACACGGATAATCCCTTCCTCGTCGCGGACGACATCCTCGACCAGACGCAGGCGAAGATCGTCCTCGTGGACATGCACGCCGAGGCCACGAGCGAAAAGCGCGCCATGGGCTTTTATCTTGACGGGCGCGTGACGGCCGTCTGGGGCACGCACACGCACGTGCAGACGTCTGACGCCGAGGTGCTGCCCGAGGGCACGGGCTACCTGACCGACCTCGGCATGACGGGCCCGGCCAACGCCGTGCTCGGCATCGCGCCGGAGCAGTCGATCGGCAAGTTCCTCGGCGACCCGCCGCGGCGCTATGAGGCCGCCATGGGCGCGGCCAAGCTCGAGGGCGCGATCTTCGAGGTCGATAGCGACACCGGCCGCTGCCGCGACGTGCAGCTGGTGCGCCTGAGATGAGCGTGCGCATCCTGCACGCGGCGGATCTGCATCTCGACTCGCCGTTTGAGGCGCTCACGCTCGCGCAGGCGGCGCAGCGCCGCCGGGAGCAGCGCAGCCTGCTGCGCGCTCTGCCGGAGCTGGCGCAGGCGCACGGGGCGCAGATCATCCTGCTCGCGGGCGACCTGCTCGACAGCGCGAGCCCCTATCCCGAGACGGCCAAGGCGCTCGCCGAGACGTTTGCCGGCTGCGCTTCGGAGGTGTTTCTCGCGCCCGGCAACCACGACTATTACAGCGCGGGCGCGCCGTATGCGCGCCTGACGTTTCCGGAAAATGTACATATCTTCCGCTCGCCGCGCATCGAGGTGGTCATGCTGCCGGAGCTGGGCGTGCGCGTCTGGGGCGCGGCGTTCACCGACAGCCGCTGCCCCGGTCTGCTGCGGGGCTTTTCCGTGCCGAAGCAGGCGGGGCTGCTCGATGTGCTCTGCCTGCACGGCGAGGTGGGCAACCCCGCCTCGGCGTATGACCCCGTGTCGGTCGCGGAGCTGGCCGCCAGCGGGCTGGACTACGCCGCCTTCGGCCACGTGCACCGCTTCGGCGGCGTGCAGCGCGCCGGGGGCACGGTGTACGCCTGGCCGGGCTGCATGGAGGGCCGTGGCTTTGACGAGACGGGGGAAAAGGGCGTGCTGCTCGTGGACGTCGCCGCGGGCGACGTGCAGGCGCGGTTTGTGCCCGTGCCCGGGCGGCGGTATGAGATCCTGCGCGTGGACGTCACGGACACGGACCCCGTGCAGGCGGCGCTTGCGGCGCTGCCGGAGGGGGCTGCGCGCAATATTTACCGCATCGTGCTCAC
>ENA-UONY01001693-UONY01001693.1-human-gut-metagenome-genome-assembly--contig:-CS9-NODE-1693-length-17548-cov-22.063625_pt1 | contig 17548 bp, 18 predicted proteins | sample MGYA00242465_ERZ724012 | MGnify/ENA metagenome assembly ERZ724012 | reverse complement strand
TTGAACAAAGTGGATTTGCCAACATTGGGCAAACCGACGATACCTAATTTCATTTTATCTTTTACCTGTCCGAAAACCCTTTATTTATGCGGGTTTTCGCCTTTCTCTATATTTTTATTACACCCTTTTTACACCCTTTTTTCAACTGTGGGTGTAGCTGCTTCAAATTGCTGAACAGCTTTTGCAAGGGACTCGTCCGTAACATGGACATACCTGTCCATTGTTGTTTTAATACTTGCGTGTCCTAATAGTTGCTGTAAAACTTTAGGTTGTACGCCGCGTTCAATCGCGCGTGTAGCATAAGTGTGTCGTAAGGCGTGCATACAAAAACGCTTAATACCAGCTTCATCACACAATTTATATAAATGTGTATCGTAGGAACTGTTTTTAGCAGGTTCTCCTGTTCGCCAGTTGATAAATACCAAATCCCGCATGACAAGACATTTCTTTTCTCCCGTTCTGCTGTCTGTGTACTCCAAAATCTGTGAAAGCATTTCAGACTCTTTCCGGGTATCTTTTTCATCATAACAACTTTTTAGGATTGTATATGCGCGTTCTGTAAGCGGAATAGTACGATAACTTTTTTTCGTTTTAGGCGGACCGGCACGCCAATATCTCCGGCTGTGTCGATACTCTAAACTCTTATTTACAGTTAAAGTACGTTTTTTCCAATCAATAGCGTCCCATGTCAGACCAATCAATTCAGCCGTTCTCAAACCCGTTTCTAATAACAAAGCATACTGTCTATAATTATGAGAACGCTCTGCGGCTTCAAGAAACTTTTCCTGTTCCTCAACGGTTAAGTATTTAATATCATCTACTGCCCGGACTGGTTTCGTATATCGAACACCATTCATAGGGTGCTTTGCAATAATATCATTCATAACTGCTGATTTGAACATAGTTCCCATTGAAATATAGGTCTGCCGGATTGTTGAGCCTGCATATTCTGTTTCCATTCGATTTAAGACAGCTTTACAGTGCATAGGTTTTACATCAGCTATACACATAGTTCCTATCAATGGTTGAATATTTTTTTCGTAACGCTCACGATAATTTCTTATCGTATTTGGCGCAAGGTCACAAATGATATTATCAATCCAATAATTGAACCATTTATCTACTGTCATATCAGGCGCAGTAACGATTAGATTATGTGTATCTTCATACTTTGCGTCAGCAAGCCATTTTTTTGCTTCGGGCAGCGTTTTGAAATATCCATTTTGACGCGCACCATTTTTAGCATAAAATCTTGCGAAATACAAACCGTCCTTTCTTTGACAAATACCTTTCCCACACTCTTTGCCTTTTAAATTTTTTCCCATGACGGACTCCTTTCACGTTAAAAAAAGAGTCCAACGCAAATATAAATTATATCACAAGGACTCCGTTTTTTCAATCTTAACAGACAAATATTTCAGCTATTAAAGGCTATATAATCAATTCTCGGCGAATGTATTCCTCAAATTCTTTACGCTTCACTAACTTTCGTGTTCCAACATATAAAACAAAAGGGCAGTTTGGCTGTTTTAACATGGAGTCAATCTTATTGATACCTATGTTGCTATATTCAGCCGCTTCCTTTATTGTTAATGTTATTTTCAAATGAATAGGAACTTTTACTTCTGTTTCCTTATATAAATGCAGTTCTTTTTCTTCACTGCTATTTGATTTATTCATTCAAAATCCCCCTTATCTTCTTTCAATTTAATGGAAAATAGGCTCATCAGACGGTCTTAGCAAACCTCACAAGAATTTCACTTCCGCATGGTTCTCATGCAGCTCTACCCGTTGCCTGCGACGCTTTTAACGCTCGGACTACGGCGGTAAAGGAGTATCATTATACCGCTATATGGATTGTGGCGGCAGAGTTGCTAAGTCTGCTTTGGAACGCTGATAATTCTCGCTCGTTTTGTCCCTCCTTTCGGTCATGGCGTATCAGCCCAACGGCTCCCCATATATCGAATGTATCTGATTTGCCTTATGCTGCGTCGCCGTTCTATTGCGCCGCTTTCTTTGTCAAAGAGCAGGGGGCTGTTCTGCGATATGGAACGGAAAAGGGGGAAGCGTTCCAATACCGCGTTGCTTTATTCAGCCCTAAATGTGAGGATTGCCCTCATTAGTTTTGCTTGCAGCCTTTCACGTATTTCTTCGTCTACTCCAAAATAAACATTTCCTCGCTCATCATAGAGCTTCCGCATGGAAAGACTTGCTATGTAGCCGCTGAAATGCTGCAATACAATCTTCATTGCATCCGGGTCGCCTTTGCTCGCCGCCAAAATAACGGGATAGGGAACAAGGGCATTTTCCGGGTACTCGGTCGGTTTACCATTCAATCCATTCATCAGCGTTTTCCTCCAAATATTTTTTTAACTGCTCAAAGGAGCTTGTCCGGCGATACTGTACCGTACTTCTTGAGATATTGAGCTGCTTTCCGATTTCTACATCAGTCAATCCCTCAAAGTAATACATCAGTACAATTTTGCGCCGTTCTTCGGGTAAAGCCCGGATAGCTTCAAGCAGCAGTTTTGGGGTTATTTCTTTTCCTGCCATTTGATAAGACGGCTCTGCTTCTTCGTCTTGAAAATACTTATCGACGGTATAAAGCTGCCGTTCCTCATACAAGGCAAGGTCGGAAAAAGTAACTTCCCGAACTCTGCGCCGACGAATTTCTTCATGGGCGTTGCACGCTTCATTGTGCAGCACTGATTTACAGAACTTTTGAAACGTACATTGCTTTTCAAATTCCCTGCGATTAGGTGTCATGGTGTTCACCTCCTTTCTGCCGAAAGGCGGTAGTACCTCCCCTTTTCGCGGGATAATACAGGCGACTTTTTGCTTTGCCAAAAAGAGGGCAAAGTTTTTGAAAAATCTTCTGTAAAATGCGAAATGCGCCTGCCTGCAAAATGCAGACAGACGCATAGGAAATAACAGCAGTATTTAATTGATTTGATAGTTCATCTACATAGCCGGAATACCCCGTCGGTGGATAATGGCTTTTTTTGATAGTAACCCATTAGGGTATAGAAAAAAGGACATGGCGATACCTCCTTGATACCGTCGTGTCCCCAAATAGCAGGATTTTAATATGTCCTCTGTTTTAGATTTTCAAAAGAAAACGACGGTTTTGATTGTTATTTCAAAACCGCCGTTAAAATGGCATGAGAACTTTCTACTTCATAAGCGGTTTTTTTTATTTCATGCTTATGAAGTAGAGAATTTTTACCTTATCGTAAATTCGCAAGATAAATTATATGTATCGTAATCCCAATCTCTTTCACTTTCAAAGAACGCAAATTGTTTAATCAAACGATAGTGTCCAGCAGGCAATTCTCCATAAAAACTTTTAACATCAATTTCTAATGTTAATCGTTCGTTAGGCTTAATAAAACAATCCTTTTCATTGCTCTTTGAAGGGTCATCAAGCTGTTCAAGTTGATACCAAGTGCCGGATTGTTCAGTTTCTATTTCAAAATAATTTGGTGAATATCGGTATTCTTTATCAGAAGTATTTTCTATTAGAAATGAAAGGTGCTTTAAGTCTAAATCCTTTTCTGCACTCATTGAAATTTTCAAATCGTCCAAAGTGTCAAGTGCTTCTTCACTTCCATAAGGAGAAACCTCATATTCTTCGGAATAATCTTGTACTACATGATTATCACTGTTCTTTGTTTGACTACACCCAACAATACACACCAATAGCAATAAAGTTAGAAACATACATATTATTTTTTTCATTTGTCATTATCGACAGGCAGGCAACTGTAAAGAAACGTCAACCGGACGGAACATTCAAACTGGAAATTGATGAAGATATGCGCCAGTATATCACAATGAAGCTGATAGAAGCCCTCCCCCAATTTCCCCTTGAAGAAATGGAAAGAGAGGAAAAAAGAAATCGGGACAAAAAATCATAAAAAGGTAGACGGGAAGCTGCTGCGGACAGATAAGCAGTTTCGACATACGCACCCGCAGCCCATTCAAATCCGAAGCCCTCACACCCACAAGATACCAGTTGTCCCCGTACTCCATGCGGGTCGGCTTCCATTTGCCGCGTACAAATACTTCAAAGCAATCCCCACAATGCAATCCTCCGTAGTAGTCGTTAAGGTCAAAGCGAATGTCGTAACGGTCTGCCGTTTCATCAAAAATCAAAGCTCCTGTTTTCTGTGCCATATTAAAATCCTCCTGTTTTTAATAGCCGCCGTACATATCGTGGTTGACAAGGGCGGTGTAATAGCTGTCAATGGTGTTGGGTGCGTTGAAAAGTACCGCTTTCAGATATTGCTTGATGTTGCGGATTTTCGTGGTGTTCTCTTTCATGCAGTCAAAGACAAATTCAATGTGGCTGCTGTTGAGTTTCATAAACTTTGCTTTGACAAGCTCTGCCGGATAATCGTCCCCGGCGATACGGATTGTCTTTCGTTTGGTGCAGACCGTTTCAAGGATAAGGGACACAATCTCGTCCAAGCGTTCCCTGTCAATGTCGGTATGCTTGATAAAATGCTCATTCGGCTGCCTCACGAATGGAGAGCAGCATCTTACGATCAATGGGCAGGTTCGTTGCCTGCTGGTTCTGATTCATCATAGGCAGTAAAATTCCTTTCTTTCAGCGTTCCATATCTTGCTTGCGGCGAATAGGTTTGGTCGGTTGCCTTGCTTGTCGGGTCCGGGTCAAAAGCTCATCAAAAAAAGCCCGTACCTTTTCAGGTGCGAGCTTGACGGCGTCCAGATACGGCTGGACCTCTTTCTTCAATTCTTGGTATGCGTTGTACAGGGCATCGTATCTCTGTTTCCAGATGGCAGCACTGCATTGGGCGCTGCGCAGCTTTTCTTCCAAGCGGCTGTTTTCCGCTTTGACCAGAAGACCAGTGACTGCATAGTCCTTGAGGATATTGCACTCGGATGGAGTGAATGAAACATTGCCGGTAATGGTCTTTTTTCCCATGGAGCGGATTTCCTGCACAGTCAAAGCAGCGGCGTGCTGCTCTTTCGCCTGCTTTTGCAGGGATTGTAACTCCTTTTCCTTTTTTTCAATGACGGCTTGCGTGTTATTCAGGGTCTGCTCCGTCTGAGCGATCTGAGCGGTCATGGTCTCCAGACGCTGCTTCTCCTGTGCCACCTTGAATTGGGTCACTGTCAGATGTTCCTCGGTGCTGCCACGCTCTCCACGCTCCACATCGGTATATCCGGCAGCTTTCATATAGTTGAAGAAATCGTCTTGCAGGACACTGTACGATGTCCGCAGGACTTTCTTGCCCTTGGAGGTCAAAATCGGATTGCCCTGCTCATCCAGAGCAACTTTTGACTCCCACTTTTTGCTCCGGCTGACCTGCATGATCGTTTCCTTGACTGTACCCACAAGGGACTTATCCTTGCACCGCTTTGACCAGAGAATCTGTTTTTCCACCACCGGGATATAGACCACATGAAGGTGGTAGTGGTATACATCCTGCCCCAGAGCTTCCGACATAGCCCGGTTGCGCTCATCAGCGTGCATGACAGCGGAGAGAATATACTGCTCACCGCCCACAATCTCCACGGCGGCTTTGTATGCGTCGGTGTAGAATTGCTTGGCATACTCGTATCCACCGTGGTTGTGGAAGTAAGCGGAGTTCACATCGAAAATCAGTTCCCCGTATTTCACCGCATCGGCTTTCAGGCCACGAGTGGAGATAAGCCTATCGGCAATCATCTGATCGAACATAGCGGCATAGCTGTCGGTGGGAGCTTTGAAGTGGATATTCCGGTAGGTCTGGGTGGTATCAATATCTTGGTTGGAGTAGTTGTCCTTTTCTCGTTCATTGTGTTCCTGCACCTTTGCCACATCATCAAGGGTGGGCAAGTCCTGATTACGGGCAAAGGTACAGTCGATTCCGTCATTTCTGGCCATACAAATCAGCTCCTTTCAGCTCAGTAGCAGACGGCTGGGGGACGGGGATGCACTTCCTGCGGGAAGTGTAATAACCCACTATGACACTTTCAGCCCGAAGGGCTGCAAAGTGCCGTGGGCTCTCCCGAGTGGGGATTGCGGTCATTGCGATGGCCGCTGCTGAACTGCCCGGAAACCATCTGCATCGTTTCCTGTTGTTCAGCCCGGACAGCCGATGTTCTGCCAAACACTAGCCATCCGGCAGCAAACAAAGGCGTGCTTTGTCTGCCGTTGGGGGTGCGATACGAGAGTCCCCTATAGAGACGGTTTTGGGTGAAATGCTGTGTACATACGTACAAAAGCACCGAGTTACTCGTCCTGCCTCGGTACGTACGTATCTTCCGAAACATTGGAAAATCCGTTTATATAAGGTCTGGCAATCGCTTCAATTCCGAAAAATCCCCACACCCGCCGCCCGGCGATGTTGGTGATCCTGTTGCAGTATTCCAGATTGTACTTGCCCTGATTGGCGATCACAGCATCACTAAAGCTGCGCCGCTTCAGCGCCGTCAGATTGTTTTCCTCGCACCACATCTGGTAAATCTCATACAGTTCTTTAGAACTGATGGTACTGTCTGCTTTCAGCCGAATATATCCCTCGGATTCCAGAAAATCAAAAATATTATTATTGTCCCGTTTGACAGCCTCCCGGTTGTCTTTGGTGCGCTGGCTCTCGGTAAACTTGAAGTTGTTGGCAGCCAGCCTCTGCAAGCCCTCACAGGCCCAGATCAAGATGCCCTCCACCTCGGCTTTCATCTTCTCCGCAAGGTCGGGATCATCCACACGGTCAGCAGGCTTATCTTTTGTGGTCAGCACCAGCTGGCGGCGGTAGAACCCGTCGCTCCTGTCAAACAGTGCCTGCAAATCTCCGTTGGAGAAGGCCAGCAGCCGGGCGCACATCCACCCCTGATAGCTCTGCTTGCCCTTGCGTTCCAAATCCATCTTGCCCTGAGCGGTGACGATGGATTTTACATAGTTGGTCTGGCGTAGGGCTTCCATCCGCATATCGTCATCCACACACAGGAGGATATGCTCCAGATCGGCACGGGCAAATCGGTTCTCGGATATTTTCCCGATGCTGCCATCCTTCATGTTGGAGCCGAACAAAGTTCCCAGCACAGCGCCGATCTGACTCTTGCCTTCACCGCCGTTGCCTTTGATGATCATCATCCGCTGGCCCTTGTTGCTGGGGATCAGGCAGTAGCCGATGTATTCCTGCAAGGTGGGAATGTCCTCCGGGTAGAGCAGGCCATCCAGAAATTTCAGCCAGAGAATGGGTTGGGATGCCCCGGGATTGTAGGCCACAGGGAAACGATTACGGACGATTTCGGGTTTTCCCTCTACAAATTTTCCGCCCAGAAAAAGCGTCCCGTTGGAGAGGTGAATCCGGTCCGCCTTCGGTGGAAAATCCTCCACCAGCGCCGCCAGCTTCATCAGCTCCACAATGTTGCTGATTTTGCGGGGGATATTACTGACCGCACAGCATTTCAGCTCCTCAAAAATCTCTCCCCGCAGGGGCAGCTCATCGGTCACACGGCCTTCGGGCGTGAAAAAAGCCCCGTTTGTGAAGATGATCTTGTGCGTCTGCAAGAACTCCTCACAAAACAGGGCTTCGTTGATGCTTTTTCCATCGAACCAGACGGGCATCCCGTCAAGCTGCGCTTTGTTTTTCATGGGCATCGTCCTCCTTTTTCAGCCTGTCCAGCCGTTCCTCCAAACCGGCAATCAGGCCATCCTTGTTCAGCATTTCCACGATTTTCACCCGCTGTTCCAGTTCGGCGGCAATGAGCAAATCCGCCAGATACTCCACATAGTCCAGCATCTGGCAGGCTTCCACAAACCGGTCATCCAAAGCATCTTCCGGCACCTTGGGCGCATACTGTACCTTCCAGCGTTCTAAAAGATGCAGATAATCGCACAGCACTCGAAGGCAGCGCATTTCCTCCTGTCGGTATGCCGTCAGCAGGGGGCGTTTCGGCTTGGGCAGAGCGATGGCCGCCGGAGGCTTATCCGGGTCAATCCCGAAGTTCTGGGCCAGTTTTTGTGCCGCCTCGAAGCTGCTCAAGCCAAATAGCCTTGCCACAAGGTCGATCACATCGCCGGTGGCCCCGCAGCCGAAGCAGTAAAAGTACCTCTCGTTCAGCTTCATGCTGGGATGCCGGTCCTCGTGGAATGGACAGCGGCACATCCCACTGTGATTGACCTGCAAGCCGTAATGTTCCGCTGCATCCCGCACTTGAATCGTTTGCTTCACCAGCTCAAACAGCGTCATTTTCGCTCCCTCCCCTCTGAAAAATGATTGGATGCCGTTTTTTCCATAGAACCTCTCTTTCTTGCGCTTCCGGCGCAGCTGTTGTATAATATTGGCGTAGTTCCGAAAAAAGTAATCTGCTTTCAGATTATCCTTTCACTAATAGGAGAAATCCCGGGTGTAAAACGGAACCATTTTTTGAAAAATCATAAAAAATTTTTGAAGGGGGTGGAGTCATGGCGTATCTCACAGCGGATGAGCTTCTGGATACCGAAGATGGCTTCACCGAATGGAATGAGGGCGCAGCCGCCGGATTGACGGAGGAAACGCTGGAACAGGCCCTTGCGGAAGAACGCCTGGCAGAGCTGGAAAGCGAGCTGGAGCAGGACGAGCATCCCGTTAATTATGATGCCGAGCTGGAGACCGAGGAGGAAGAAGCGGCCCCGGTCAGCGATAAGCGGCTAAAGCGGGAGATCCGGGCCGAATCTATACGTCGGCTGGAGGAAGCAGCCCGCACGGAGAAGGATTTCCGGACGGTGGTGGAGGAATGGAACAAGCTGGACCGGAACAGGGAACGCCGGGAGCGGGACCACGAAAATCTCCGTGGAGATGTGCCGCTGGAATACCAGGTGGTGCCGGAGCCAAAGCTCATCCCCAGATGGATGAACAACCCTGCATACCGGCAGCTGATGGCCGGGGATTTTCTGGATGTCCTGTTTGACTGCCCCTATGAGATGCACCAGCTGAGCGCCGACCCATTTATCTCCGGCATGATCGAAAATCTCAGTGAGGAACACAAGGAAGTCCTATATTTTCTCTCTTTGCGGCTCTACAGCACCACCCGGCTTGCTGCCATTCGTGGGCAGTCTGACCGCAATATCCGCAAGCTGCGGAAAACCATCCGTAAAAAATTGCAGCGCCAGATGTATGACCATCTGTGCAGCAAGCAGGAAAACGGCCTGACCTTGCGGGAGCGTCGGTTTCTGGAGGAATACTCGAAAATCGCAAAGAAACAGGGCAAGGACGCCGTGATCCGGCGGGAAAACAAGACCAAGCGCAGAAAAAAGAAAAAACGCCCCTGATGGCAGGGGCGATGAAACAGAAAGGGCACGCATAATGAAGAATCTATTTGAACAATCCCGTTCTCATTGGGTGCGCTACGATCATTATGAGCTGAAAACAGCGGAAGATGGCAAGCGGTACATCACCCCCGGCAAAAACGCAAAGCCGGATGTCTACAATCCGCTGAAAGAGGTCCCGAACATTGTGTTGGATGCACTGAATGTGGGGATGCTGCTGATGGGGCGTAAAGCGGAGGCAGAAGTGGAAAAGGCCGTGATGGAGTTTGTCACCCGGTACGGCCTGCTGGGTCTGATGACCGCCTTGCCCACCACACCAACCTTTATGGAGTACGAGGCGGTTTACCTGCCCAAAAACCACTTTATCAAAGAGGAATCCATGGGAACAGATGAATATCTGTCCCTGTTTTACCCCTTTGACAAGTTAGACCTGGTGAAAAAGGGGATCGAATCCATATGGAATGTATCTGGAGATCGGGCCATGATTGCCCTGACCATGACCTTCATGGACGAACCGATGGCCAAGACCATGAGCTTCCAGCGGGAATATGCGGAACCTTACGACTGGGTTGCCCAGCAGTTCAAAGACTGGGCCTTTACCTTGACCACCGCCTTTTTCTACTACAATGACTATGACTTCATGGGCGAGGACGAACGGGGATTGCATCGTAAGGCTATGGCCGCATTTGGCGGGATCGCTCCCAGCTACCACATCGAGCTGCTGGATAAGCCTACCATTTACTGGGATTTCCATTCCCTGCTGCTGGGTATCCAGATGATGTTCAGCTTCATGCTGGTGGACGATGAGCAGCCCCTGCGCCTGTGCAAGCATTGCCATAAGGTGTTTTTGGGCAGCCGTTCCAACGCCGCTTTTTGCAGTCCACGGTGCAAGAATCAGTATAATGTCTACAAGAGCCGTGAGAAATCCAAGGGGGAAAAGGACTAATCAGGATACTTCTTGCCCCACCGGAACCCGGAACTAATGGGGACACTTTTGATACCCTTGTTTTTGTTTTTTGGTGTATATACAAACCTTCCCCGTATTGTATATTTTACGACTTCAGAAAACACAAAAAATCCCGCAGATTTCAACCCGGTATAAGGATGAATCCTGCGGGATTTTATATTATTCATGACACCGGAAAGTCACATTGGCACAAAGATTTATGCGTAAATTATGTGACAACCCTTTCGGCGAGGAACTTTATGATGCTTCTGCTTAATCCATCCAACAAAAAGGAAATCACGAAGCTGCCTACTGTTAAAAGTAACAGCCCGCTAACCCAGTAGAGAGGCGTTACACGGTGGTTGACAAGAACGGGGACTATCACCAAGGTAATAGCCAAGTGATGTACAAGGAAGACTCCAAAACAGCGACGGGATAACCAATGCAAAGCCTTTTGAAGAAACGGACCACAAAACAGGAGTAACTGCCCTAAATAAAACACCATTACAAACACTCCAACACTGGCTGTGGTTACAATCCAATATTCAGGACACCCAAGGCCATACAGTACCAAAGTGGTCATTCCTGCTAAAATTCCTGGGATCCAAAGGGATGGGAGACACCCGCCCAAAAAGATCCCCATGAAAAACAACGGCAGCTGGCCAATCAATGTGGAATAAAGCTGCCCCGGATTTTCCACAAAACAACAAGCCAACCAGGCAAAGAGAGCTCCTACGGCGGCGAAAACAACTCCCCGGCGTCGAATCATGCGCCAAAGTACAGGAAAAACAGCGTAAAGGAACAGAATACAACCCAAATACCACTCTCCAATTTTGTAAAACGTAGGCGTGAAAGACTGAAAATATCCATCTACTCCCACTATAGAGAGAAGCAGTTTCCATGGAGCTACGCCTTCATTGTTGCCACATATAATATCGCTGTAAATAAAAATGGGAAAAAAGCAAAGCCAGAAAAGAGGGTAAATGGCCAGAAAACGTCCCCAAAGATAGCGCTTCATGGACCAGCTGCGGCTTTTTTCCTGCCAGCACAAGCAAGATCCAGAAAGGAGAGTCATGGTGTATACCGCCACTTGGACCAGCGGCTCCATAGCGGGAAGAAAATCTGCTGGACATAGTCCCCGAACAGCGGTTTCTACCTGATAATGATAGAATACTACCACCAAGATTCCGAATACCCGAATCAAATCCAGACCGGGAAGATGTTTGAACTCTTTCATGGCCAGCCTCCTAAACTCTCTTGACATATAAGATAGGAGGCATTTCTTTCTATTCGATGACTTGGAAGGTGACAAAGTTGTCAGAAACAATGTATTTACCAGGAAGATTACATATCAGATGACAGATCAGTCACGCACAGAGTACTATTCCGTGATAAAATAATATGGCACATTAAACATTTAAAGTGAGGAAATCATCCCAATGGTTCGGATATTGTTGATTGAAGATGACTCCACTATTGCAGCCGGGCTGGCGTATTCTCTGGAACAGGAGGGGTGGAGTGTCACTTGCAAGGGCACTCTGGCGCAAGGGAGAAACGCCTTAGAGACTGGAGAATACCAGCTGTTATTGGTGGATGTCGGTTTGCCTGATGGTAGCGGCTACGATCTGTGTGCTGCTGCTAAAAGTAGGAATATTCCGGTGATTTTTGCCACTGCAAGAGGGGATGAGGGAAGCGTAGTACTGGGCCTAGATATGGGGGCTGACGATTATATCGTTAAACCCTTTCGGTTGCGGGAAGTGGCCAGCCGCATCCGGGCCGTACTACGCAGAGCGGCCGGAGAGCGGGAGCAGTTGGTTCGGTTGGGGGAACTGGCGGTAGATACACAGAAAGGCCAAGTGACCCGTAACGGAACTCCCATCTTGCTTACCGCTCTGGAATACCGATTACTGCTTACTTTTCTGTCTCATCCTGGACAGACTCTCACCCGGGGGCAACTGTTGGAAGGAATCTGGGATGTGGCAGGAAATTTTGTCAATGACAACACCTTGTCTGTGTATATCAAGCGACTGCGTGACAAGCTGGAAATGCCAGGACACCCTCTCATTTCCACTGTGCGTGGAATGGGCTATCGGCTGGAGGTAGATGGCCATGACAAGAAATAAGGAATTATATCTGCCTATCGCCCTCAGCATGGCTCTGACTTTGGTTTCAGGGCTGCTCTGTGGCTTTTTGGGTGGCCCCTGGGCAGCACTGACAGGGAGCGGGTCCGTTCTTCTCACCACACTGCTCTGGATGAGCACAACATGGAGTCGGTATAAAAAGTTGCAGAAATTAGGAGAATACCTGGCTTCGGTATATGCAGGCGGGGAACTTCTGGATATTCGTGACAATCGGGAAGGAGAACTGAGCCTTCTGAAGAACGATCTGCACAAGATTACCGTTACCCTGCGTCAGCAAAGTGCCCAGCTGGCTCATGACAAGGAATTTTTACAGCAGCTTCTGGGCAATATTTCCCATCAACTGCGCACCCCTCTTACCGGAATGCTGGTTATGGCGGACTTGCTGGCACGACCAGACCTACCGCTGGAAAAGCGCCAGGAATTTACCGGGCAGCTTACTGCACAGCTGGAACGAATGCAATGGTTACTGGAGAGACTTTTGACCTTGTCCCGGTTGGATGCCGGGTGCCTGGAACTGGAACGAAAAACCGTTTCACTGCCATCTTTGCTGGATAGAGCTACTGCTCCGGTAAGGGTGGCCCTGGAACTGCGTGGCCAGACTTTAAAAGTGGAGTGCCCTCAAGACCTCCTGTGGGAAGGGGATGAAAAATGGACCGCAGAGGCTGTAACCAACCTGGTGAAAAACGCTTCTGAGCATTCCCCGGAAGGAGGCTTGGTAAAAATTTCCGTGAGCAAGGATGTACTGAATCTTTGGATCACAGTGGAAGATAATGGCCCCGGTATCCCGGAATTGGATATGCCCTATTTGTTTCGGAGATTTTATCGTGGCAGTAATGCCGCTCCGGGCAGCGCTGGTATCGGCTTGGCTTTGGCGGCAGAATTAGTTCGAGCTCAAGGCGGCAGTGTGGTGGCAGAAAATCAGACCCCAGGCCCTGGTGCTCGTTTTATCCTCAAATTGCCCATACATCCCGGTAGTTTGTGACAAAACTGTCACCCAGACAGTCATCAAGAGGAAAGAAACAGCCAGTATACTCAAGATGTGGGGGCAACAAAGGCGTTGCCCAGTCTTGATACCAGGAGGGAAATATGGAATTACTGCGTGTGGAACACCTTAGCCGTTATTATGGGGAAGGTCCTGCCCAAGTAAAGGCACTGGATGATGTGTCATTCTCCGTAGAAAAAGGGGAGTTTGTCGCCATTATGGGCCCGTCTGGCAGTGGAAAAAGCACCCTCATGCACCTGCTTGGAGGGGTGGACAAGCCCACAGCCGGACATGTATGGTTACAGGGCACCGATCTTTACAAATTGGACGAGAACGCACTGGCCATTTTTCGACGGCGCCAGATAGGTCTGGTGTATCAGTTTTACAATCTACTTCCTGTGCTCAATGTACGGGAAAACCTGACCTTACCTTTGCTGTTGGATGGACGCAATGTCAACAAAAACCAGTTGGAACAGCTGGCCCAAATTCTGGGCATCCAGGATCGGATGAACCATCTGCCCCATCAGCTTTCCGGCGGTCAGCAGCAGAGGGTCAGCATTGGCCGGGCCCTGATTACCAGCCCTGCCCTTCTGTTGGCAGATGAGCCTACCGGCAACCTGGACAGCAAAAACAGTGCTGAAGTGATGGCTTTGCTGCGTTATTTTCATGAGAAAAAAGGTCAGACATTATTGGTCATTACCCACGATGAACGGATTGCCTGTCAGGCAGACCGACTCATTACTGTGGAGGATGGGCATATTGCTCAGGACGAGGCGGTGCGGCCATGAAAAATATTGTGCACACTTTGACTCTCGCTCAGATGCGGGCTAATCCCCGTCGTACTCTTGTGACTCTGGTGGGTGTGGTTTTATCGGTGACCATGCCCACGGCAGTTTTTGCGGGGGCTGATTCCTTTTTGAATCTTCTGTACCGACAGGCAGCACAGGACAACGGCACCTGGCATGGCAGAGCCTTTGAGACTGGAGAACAGGTGGTAGAAAATCTGTCCCAGGATGACAGGATTGACCAACTGGGCCTGGCAGCCAGTTGGGGAGTGTCTCCCTTGGACGACAGCAATAGGTGGGGGGCCGCTCTCTATGGAGTAAACCAGTCATTTTACCAGCTTTTGAGGGTAGAGTGTCTGGAAGGAAATCTTCCTTCCACAGAGAACGAACTGGCCATTTCTCAGACTCTCGCCAAAAAGACCGGTTGGAAGATTGGAGACCAAGTCTCTTTGGATTTGTTACGAGTATGGACCCCACAAGGGGTGGATTCCGCAGGGGAAATGATCTATCGGCAAACCAGCGGCCCGGGAATCATGGGATTATCGGACAGCTATATGCTCCGTTCTGTGGGGGAAAAACAGTTCACGATTACAGCTATTGTGGACCCAGGCGGTTTTGATGATCAAAATGTGTTCGCCTGGGAACCATGCTTTACAGTTCTGGAGGATCAGATCCCCCCGGATGGATTGTGGTGCGCTTATTATACTGTCAGTTCGCTGGGGCGAGAACTGTATGACCTGCTGGAAAGTATCCAGGAATGGCAGGCAGACTTGCCTGTCGATGCTGGAGGCGTGGGGACCATCGATCTAAACCGGCAGCTCTTGCTTTATTATGGCATAGATTATCCGGGCAGCCTTCTATTGCCTGCCTTTTACGGTTTGATGGCGGTAACACTTCTCATTATTCTGGTGGGTGCTGTGTCTCTGGCTCGAAACGCCTTTGCCATCAGTATGACGGAGCGCACACAAATGCTGGGAATGTTGGCCAGTGTGGGGGCTACCCGGGCGCAGAAGCGGCAGTCCGTCTTGTATGAAGCCTTTATTCTGGGATTGATTGGCATCCCTTTGGGCCTGATTGCAGGCTGTGGAGGAATGGCGATTACACTGGTTTTCCTGAATAGTCAGGTACAGGAACTGTTTCAATTTTCTCAGCCTCTTTATCTTTCGGTACGGCCTCTTCCCCTGGCCGCTGCAGCCCTGCTGGCAGCCTTGACTCTGGCATTCAGTGCACTGCAACCGGCCTTGAAAGCCGGCAGGATCACGCCCATGGATGCCATCCAAGGAGAAGGTCAGGTTCAATTTCATTCCAATGATGTAAAAACAGGAAAACTGACTGGAAAGATTTTCGGCTTTCCTGGAATTTTGGCCCTCAAAAATTGTAAGCGAAACCGGGGACGGTATCGAGCAATTGTATTTTCCCTGGCGCTCAGCGTAATTATGCTGCTGGCTGGCACCGGACTTTCTTATTATGTGAACCGTGCCATGGGAGTGCGTTACGGGACAGACAGTCCCTTAGCAACGGCGACCATCACCTTCAACGATCCTTCCTTGGATACCGCTACCTATACGGATGATCTGAAAGCTCTGGCTGGAACAGGGGAAGTACGGTTGGTCGGAGGTTTGCAGGCTGGAGAGATGGGCAGCTTCACTTTGAATTGGGCGGATATGAGCCAAGACGCAATAAAATGGTTTCAAAACCAGAGCGGTCTCTTAGATGAACAGGATTATACTTCTGAGGACGGCCAAAATGTCACCGTCTATCCCACCTTGCTGGTCATGGATGACCAGGAGTTTTCCGACTGGGCAGGCAAGGAAGTTTCCTTGAATTCGGATTATCTGGATTGTGTTATGATCACCAGCACCTATCTGTATAATGCAGGCAGCTACACTCAGCTGAAAAATGCTCTGAATCTACAACCTGGATTTTCTATGGAGTTTGCACAAGAGAACGGGTTTGCAGACACTTGGCACGTAGCAGCACTGGCGGAGGATTTCCCTTATTCCGGAAACACGGTCACCTCCAACACCGTGGAAAGCCTTACTTTACAGTTGGTGACCAGTCGCAGTGTATTCCAAGCATTCCTGAATCGGCAGGCAGACCTGGGCAGAAGCGGTGCATACTACTGGCAGGTGCAGTACATTCACCCTGAAAGTATTTCCGCCCTAACCAGCGGATTGGAGGAATGGTCCCTAAACAACAGCTATGGCCTGCCCCAAGGGGTGATCAGTGCAAACTACAATTCCCTTGCCATGGGTGGCCTTCAGCGGTTTGGAATGCTTCTACAAATCTTATGTACCGGGTTTGTTCTGCTGCTATGTCTGGTATGTATGGCCAATATTCACAATAGCCTCTCTACGGGAATGGAACTGCGTGCTCGGGAATATGGAATTCTCCGCAGCGTAGGAATCACACCCGTGGATTTCCGTAAGATGATTTGGCTGGAAAGTCTTTTCTACGGAATCAAAGCGCTGTGCTGGAGTTTACCTTTTGGAATGGGCGTGTTGGCCCTGGAATACTATGCTATCCGACGAGCATTCCAACTTCCCTTCTGTCTGCCAGTGGGCAGCATTGTCCTGGCAGTTGTTTTAGTAATGGGGGTATGCTGGATTTCTGGACTTCTGACCCGCAGGAGTCTGGAGGAGCAGACTATTACCGAGGCCATTCAGAAAAAACTTTTTTAAACAGAAGCCGCAGAAGTGTTTTCCTTCTAAAAGGGCTCTCGGAAGAGGTCACCTAAAGGTGGCCTCTTCTCGTGTCAAGAGAAGAAATACAGTACAATGGATATGAATGATGAGAAGAGCTGATATTGTTTCTGTGTAAACAGCAAATAAAAACCTGTAATTATCTTGTACAGAGACAATAAAAATGACGGGTAAGCATTTTTGTGTGCTTACCCGCCTTGTTTCATCTGTTAATTTTCAAATGGCTTGTATACAGTCACGGTTTTCAGATACTTCACGGGATCGCCGTTCAGCACCAAATCTGCATACTCAGCCGGAGCATTATAAATCAGCCAGTCCAGCTCAGAGCGTTCATACATATTGTCGGCCACTTCATTCTCTACGGCGATGGTATCAATGGAAATCATGCTGCCATCGGCATATTTTAACTCGACACAAGCGGTGTCAATATTGAACTCACAGGATAGTAAATGGCTCACGGTGTTGATCTCCTTACAGCTTTCATTTTTAACAAATAATCTGTCGTGATGAACCCGCTTCCCGAATGTTGCATCCCACACTCCGCACCAATTCCGCACCAATTTGTCATGAAAGTATATGTGGATGCATGGATTTATGTAACGGAAAAGTTCGTAAATATGGGAAATATTGAGCTTTATGAAGGTGTATTGAGATATGAAAAGGCCGATTATCCACCGATACCTAATTTCATTTGTACTCATTCTCCTTAACGGAATATTTTGACTGTCTA
>ENA-UONY01001692-UONY01001692.1-human-gut-metagenome-genome-assembly--contig:-CS9-NODE-1692-length-17550-cov-170.451558_pt1 | contig 17550 bp, 16 predicted proteins | sample MGYA00242465_ERZ724012 | MGnify/ENA metagenome assembly ERZ724012 | reverse complement strand
ACCCGGCTTCCATTGTTTAACTTTTTAGTACGGTATATTTTTACCGAAGTATTGTTTCATACTATACTAACTATTTTTACAATTATCCGTTGATGAATATTCCTCAAAACCTTTCGGCGTGAGCAGCACCCTTGTCACGATGTCCTCGAAGGCCGCGGAGAGCGACTTGAACGAGACCTTCTTTCCCTCGATGCGGTGGCCGCCGTCAAGGTACTCGGCCATGCCCTCGTGCATGATGTAGATCAGCAGCTGCACCCCCCTCAACGTCCATGTCGGAACGGATGAGTCCCTCCTTCCTTCCGGTGTCGAAACAATCCACAAAGAAGTTGTGAAGTGCCTTGGAGCGATCCTCGGCGCGCTTGATGAAGGTCCCAGGATAGTATTTCATGATGTCCTTGACCATCCTCTTGTCCTTGTCCATGGTCTTTTTCCTGCCTACGAGGGCGAACATGGCCTTAAGCACCTGAACGGCGTTCTTGCCTTCGACCATCCTCTCGAACTCATCCTTCTTCCTCTCGACATTGTAGGTCACCACGTCGGCGACAAGATCCTCCTTCTGGGCGTAGTACTGGTAGAATGTCTTCTTGGAGATGCAGAGCTTGCGGCAGATGTCATCGATGGACACCTCGCGGACTCCATCCTTTGAGAAGAGTCCGTTCGCCGTCATCATTATCGTTTCCTTTGTCAATTCAGCCATAATCTCTATAATTGCGTCAAGCCATTCTGCAAATGCTATGCAAAAACCGTCATTTTTCAAGCAATATAATAAAAAAATCCGCCACCCAAAAAGCAGCGGATTAATCAAGTGATTTATTTTCAATAAAATAAAACGATGCACCGAAAAACTTAAAAAAATTCCAAGTTTCCTAGAGTACGCCAAAACGCTGAAGCGCAGTGACGACTCCGTCCTCATCGACAGTGTCAGTGACATAGTCCGCGGCGGCTTTCACATCGTCGGTGGCATTGCCCATCGCGACACCGATCCCGGCATATTCAATGATCGGGATGTCGTTGCCGCCGTCGCCGAACGCCATGCACTCCTCGCGTGTCACGCCGATGCGCTCAAGGATGCGCGCCGCGCCGTAGGATTTTGACAGGCCTTCCGGCACAATGTCCAGAAAATAAGGGTGCCAGCGGGTGTAGGAGACATTCTTCAGCACCGGATAAAGCAGCCTTCGCGCCTGTTCGTCATCAAAGAATATGGTATATTCATAGACCGTGTGATTCTCCGCGACCTGCCGGAGGTCAAGGAAGCAAGGCGGGCGCAGGTTGATCATCTCCGCGATCTCCATCGCCTGCGGGCTTGCATGGTTGATCCCCGCCACGTTGTCGGCGAACACCCAGCAGGACACCTTCTCCCGCTCAGCGATTTCGGCCACCTGAAGGGAAGTCGCCTCAGGAAGCGGGTGACTGTCAATCACTTCCCCGTCAAGAGTCGTCTCCGCCCCGTTCATCGCCACATAGCCGTCGAACGGAAAGCCGTCCAGATTGTTCATCACCAGCCTTGCCCGTCCACTTGAAATGAAAAGCTTCACGCCCTTGGCCTGAAGCTCATGAAGTCTCTCCTTAAGATTCTCGGACATCCGGTGAGTCTTGAAACTCACGAGGGTGCCGTCAATGTCGAAAAATATCGCTTTTATCATCCTATTGCATCAAAATAATGCCATCTCATTATTCAACCATACAAAACTAACCATACCATCCACCCCCCAGTCACTGCGTGACAGCCCCCGGTGGGGGCACTGGGGACCGGATTCCCCAGACCCCTTGCGTCGCTTCGCTCCGAGTGTCTATCCGTTAAGACTCTTGGCGTAGTGGGTGGGTCCGGCCTTTTTCGGCTTGGTGTCGGGAATGACCGCCGCGGCCGGAATCTTCTTCTTATAAGAATATATAAGGAGTCCTATGCCGAGAAGCACAAACGGAATGCTCAACAGCTGGCCCATGTCAAGCGCCATGGTGTTCTCGAAATCCACCTGCGGCTCCTTGATGAACTCAATGAGGAAACGCATCCCGAAGCAGACAATGAAGAATATTCCTATGAAGGAACCCCTGTACATCTTGTCCAGCCTCTTGACATAGAGCCACAACAGCCCGACACCGAGGACCAGATAGCTCAGCGCCTCGTAGATCTGCGTCGGATGCTTCGGCTCGGTTTCTCCCCTGCGCTCGAAGATGAATCCCCACGGAAGGTTCGTAACATCGCCGTAAATCTCGGAGTTGCAAAGGTTTCCGAGCCTGATGAATGTCGCGGCGAACGCCACGGCTATGGCCAGATGATCCAGAATCCACAGGAAATCGATGTGGTTCTTCTTCCCGTACCTGCCCGCGAACCACCACATGCACAGGAGCAGCATCAGCGCCCCCCCGTGGCTGGCGAGTCCTCCGTGCCAGACGGCGAAGATCTCAAGGAAACCTTTCCAGGAGCCGAAATAATAGTCCGGCTGGTAGAATATGCAGTGCCCGAGACGCGCCCCGACAAGAGTGCCAATCAGCAAGGTGTAGAGAAGCGGATCAAGAAGGGCCTCGTTGACCTTTTCCCTCTTGAAGAACCTCGCGAATATCCAGTAACCAAGAATGAAACCGGAGACAAACAGGAGACCATACCACCTTACGGCGAACGATCCAATCCTGAATATCTCCGGATTCATATTCCAATGTACGAACAGAAGATCCATAACCTAAAAATCACTTTTCGTACAAACTTACATAAAATCTGCGATTCTTACGCCCCTTCGCCCGAGAAATTTAGAGGAAGGGGCGTGACGGTCGCGCCGCCGGCTACTCGCGGATAGCCGCGATGCCAGGAAGATCCTTGCCCTCGATGGCCTCAAGCATTGCGCCGCCACCCGTGGAGACATAGCTTACCTTGTCGGCGAAGCCGAGCTTTGTCACGGCTGCCACTGAGTCGCCGCCACCGACGAGAGAGTAGGCTCCGTTCTGGGTGGCCTCAGCCACGAACTCGGCGATCTTCTCGGTTCCGTGAGCGAAGTTAGGAAGCTCAAACACTCCGACAGGACCGTTCCAAAGGATTGTCTTGGAAGCAAGGATGATCTTCTTCCAGTTCTCAAGGGAAGCCTCTGAAGCGTCCATTCCCTCCCAGTCATCAGGAATGTTGAATATGTCGAATGTCTTGCGAGGAGTGTCGTTGCTGAACTCCTGGCCTGAAACCGTAGCGACTGAAAGTGAAAGATTTACACCCTTCTCCTTAGCCTCTTTCATAATCTCAAGAGCGTCCGGCATAAGCTCGTCCTCGTGGAGGGACTTTCCGATGTGACCGCCCTGGGCCTTGATGAAGGTGTAGCCCATTCCGCCGCCGATGATCAGGTTGTCAACCTTGTCAAGCAGGTTCTTGATGACACCGAGCTTGCTGGAAACCTTTGATCCACCGATGATGGCGGTGAAAGGATGCTGGGCGTTCTGGAGAACGTTCTCGATGGCCTTTACCTCTTTCTCCATCAGGTAGCCGAACATCTTGTCGTTCGGGAAGTAGGCGGCGATGAGCGCTGTGGAGGCATGTGCCCTGTGAGCGGTACCGAAAGCGTCGTTGATGTAGCAGTCGGCGTAGGATGCGAGTTTCTTCACGAACTCCTTCTGGCTTGCCTTCACGGCCTTCTTGGCGGCAGCCTTCTCCTCGTCTGTCGCGTCGGCGGCGAGTCCTCTCGGCTTGCCTTCCTCCTCAGCGTAGAAACGCAGGTTCTCAAGCATCAGAACCTCACCTGGCTTGAGCGCGGCGGCCTGTTCGTCAGCCTTCTGGCAGTCGTCGGCGAACTGAACCGGAACACCGAGGCATTCAGAAACGTGACCGAGAATATGCTTGAGGGAGAACTTAGGATCAACTCCCTTAGGACGTCCGAGGTGGGACATAAGAATGAGGGAACCACCCTCGGCGAGCACTTTCTTGAGTGTAGGGAGAGCCGCGCGGATGCGGGTGTCGTCTGTGATGTTGAAATTCTCATCGAGCGGAACGTTGAAATCCACTCTGACAATTGCCTTCTTACCTTTGAAGTCGTAGGTGTCAATGTGCTGTTGCATAACCTTATTATATTAAAATAATTTCGATTTATTCCGACCGCAAATATAGTAAAATTCAGCGGATTGGACATCAGTCCGTCACACTATAACGATTAAATCCTGATGCAAAAGGATAAAATAGACTTTCTTTTTCCTATCTTTGCACGCTATGACGATCGAGTTTAATCCACAGAATTGGAAGGACTACGAACTTCTCGACTCCGGAAGGGGCGCGAAGCTCGAAAGGTTCGGTGAATATGTTCTTGCCCGCCCGGAGCCTAAGGCTTTGTGGGACAAGAGTATGACCGACGAGGAGTGGAACAGGCTCGCCCACACCCGCTTCACACCGGGAGCCGGATTCGGCAAGGCCGGGAAGGAGGACAGCGGAACGTGGGAAAGGCTTAGGAATATGCCGGATCAGTGGTGGATCCGCTATAACGGCGGGCCGAAGTTCAGCCTCAGGCTGGGACTCACGTCCTTCAAGCACGTGGGAGTCTTCCCGGAGCAGGCCGCAAACTGGGACTACATATTCAAGCAGACTTCGGACATCGCCGCGAAGACAGGCTCCAAGCCTAAGGTTCTGAATCTGTTCGCCTACACGGGAGCGGCATCGCTGGCGGCAAAGTGCGCCGGAGCAGATGTCACTCATCTGGATTCAGTGCGTCAGGTCGTCACCTGGGCTCACGGCAACCAGGACCGCAGTGGTCTTGACGGCATCCGTTGGGTGGTCGAGGACGCGATGAAGTTCGCGAACCGTGAGGCCAAACGCGGCAATCTATACCAAGGCGTCATCCTGGATCCTCCGGCCTACGGCCACGGCCCGGACGGGGAAAAATGGAAACTGGACGAATGTCTTTTCGATATGATGAAGACCGTCGGAAAGATTCTCGCGCCACAGAACAGTTTCCTGGTTCTGAACCTTTACTCGAACGGATTCTCGGCCATTCTCGGCGAGACGGTCGTGCGTCAGGCCTTCGGGCTTGCGCCGGACGCCGCTCTCGAATCCGGAGAGCTTGTACTCAGGGACAAGTTCGGGAAGAACCTGCCGCTCAGTATATTCGTAAGACTCAGGAGGTAGAGAGGTTATGAAGTCATTCGTCAGATTCTGCCTGGTTTCCGTTGTCCTTGTGGCTCTCGCTTTCTTCTGCGAGGGGCTGAGGGTCAATTTCCTTGCCGGAACTGACACCGGGACGACCGTTCGGACTTCCACCGACAGCCTTACAGACCCGACCCAATCTGAACATTCATTCATAAAGTTCAACACAGTCTGCCTGACAAGCCCGACGGCCGAAGGGCAGACAGTAATCCGCACAGTCACCGGAGCTTCCGGCAGTCCGTGCAGGGGTGCGCGCAGGACAGAGCTTGATTTCAGGATTCTTGAATCAAAGGCGTTCTGTCATCTTAACGTGCAAAGACATTCCCTGCCGACACTGCGGAAGCTGCGTCTTTAGCGGTCGGTTTCCATTCTGGGTGACATGACTCACCCACCAATCAAAAAACAAGGGTGCCGCCCCCTCTATGGACGGCGAATAATGTATCATAATAACAAGGTGATGCAACCATATTTTTTACACGACAACTTTTTCCGGGGAGTATTGTGTTCTCTCCGGAACAGCATCTAAATCTGAAAACAAATGGAAACCGTAAATATCAAGAAAACAAGATCCGCAAAGGACTTCATCATCACACTTTTGTTCCTTGCCACGGGAGTCGGACTGCTCTTCTGCTCTGACTCTATGTTCATCCTCGGATGCACTCTCATAGCGTTCGCCGTGATCCTCTTCCTCGCGATGAAATCCTCATACGTGATCGAGGGCAAGGAAGGTTCGTTCAAGCGCAAGACCGCCAACTACCCGAAAACCAAGAAGGAAGAGCTTGTCTCCTTCCTTGAGGGCAAGTCTGACAAGGTTGTCCCAGAAGCTCCAGGCGGACTTCTGATGTACATCTACTACCGCAGAGACAAGTCCGCCGGCTTCGCCCAGATCAACGACTTTGACCAGTACGAGTACAAGCCGATCACCGAGATGCTTCCGCTGAACGCCGGACAGGTGAAGGCTCTGGTGGTCTAAAGACACCAGTCCCACCCGTGGCACCTAACCACTTGACAATAACTAATATAAGCATTCTCGTGGTGTCCAATGTCTCACCACGAGAACGCTTATTTCGTTGATACTCAACTTATTACCTGCCACGCCATTCCCCTTATCCCTGCATTCCACACCACTCCTATGCCCACACGCCAGACACCGCTCACAGCCCGGTCGCAGCAACTGCCGAAGCATCTGAGCAGCAACTGTCGACGCTAACACTGATAAGTGTACTGATGTTCGCACTCCGAAGCAGAAAGTCCAGGGGTGAGCAAGCGGCCTGGAGGCCGGTGTCCAGCGAAGCGAACCCCTTATATTGCCGGCCGACCCGACAGGGCGTCTTTCGAAGGACGGACCTTCGCATTCTTCCAAGGGAGCCGCATAACACAATCTAGATTATGTTATGCTGCGGATTAAGAGGTAGGAAGGTGGAGTAGCACCAACGCAGCCCTGGCGGATTATCTCCCATCCGGATCGGGGCAAGCAAGGTGAGTAGCCGCAGCTTACCTTTTTATATTGTTAACTATCACTACTGTAGATGAACTAATGGAAGCACGATGCTTTTATTCCTCGTCGTCATCAATGTCTCCGCTCCACCCGCACTGGTCGCAGAAGTACCCGGACCCATCCCAGTACGCTTCGCAGCCACAAGATGGAGCCCGCTCCGAAGTTATTTCCTGTTGCGTTGAACATAGCCGTATCAGTAAAGTACTCCAGGCCCGAAGACCTCGGTAGGTTTCACGTAGCCTTCCTGTTCAGCATCTTCCTCGGATTCGCAGATCTTACTGTCGAACACGCTCTCGCCGGTAAAGCCGGTAGAAGTGTCCATCCAGTACATCTCAAAGAAGACCTTCTCGCCAATAGCAGGCTTGAACCCCAGTGCCTTTGTATAGAGAGCAGTCACGTCAGCATCACCCCAGTCGTCTTCCATACCGGGCGAGACAATCACTGTCTTGCTCCAGCCGCTGGAAACGCCAGCAGACTGGCCTGCGGGCATCTTAATGACAAGAGAGAAGGGGGCTGCCTCATGCTGGACTCCTTTAAAAATGATGGTCTTGGGCGTCACCCAAATCTTCTCATAGACCACGTTGGGAATAGTGACCAGGTGAGAAGGCGCATCCAGAAGGAGAGGCATCCCGGCCATCTGACGGTTGCGGTTCAGGCGCACAAAGGCATTGTGAGCCGTCAGGCCTATGCTGCTACCCAGGACGGATTCGCTATGGAGACGCTCACCGAGAGCTGACCATCCTGCGATCTGAGCATCGGAGAGAGTTTTGAAGGCGCGGGAGATCTTATCCATCGCATTGCGATTCGTCTTCTGTGACGAAGAAACAACTTTGCTCGGGAACGGCCGGACGGTAAGAACCGTGCGTCCTCTGAAATGACGGGCGGTAACGTCTTTGGCGGTTCCCGAGAAGTCGTTAAATGCAATTGATGGCAGCGCTTTCATACCTCGAAATCTGTTTCAAGAGCGAATATGATACATATATAAAGCCCTGAAACAGAAGTAGTTTTAGCTGCTTCTTGTTGCTCTGTCTTGCTTGAATAGCGGACTTCTATAGGGATTGTTCCAACAAAAATTCGTAAATTGCACATTGATATAGAAACGACCGGTTATGGAAGAGAAACTGAGCACCAAATACAACGATGCCGTTCAGCAGATTAAGGCGGCTATTCTCAAGAGTCAGGCAAAAGCGCTTGCCGGTGTGAACCAGGAGCAACTGGCATTGTACTATGGCATCGGTCGGTATATCTCCAATAACTCCCGGGCGGGATTCTGGGGCAAGGACGCTATTGAAACCATCAGCAGGCAGCTATCTGCTGAGATGCCCGGACTACGTGGATTCTCTCCCCGGAATCTCCGCAATATGAGGACGTTCTATGAGCAATGGAGTGCACTTGACTCTAATTTGGCAGTTCCAACTGCCGAAATAGGAGAGGGGAAAAATTTGGCAGTTGCGACTGCCAAAATTGATTCCGAGAAAGAACTGATGGCGTTCTCCGCAACAGAACTTCCTCTTGCCGCCTTCTTTAGCATTGGTTTCACGCATCATATCGCCATTCTTACTAAGACAAAGACGCTTGAAGAGCGGAAGTTCTACATCCAACTTTGCCACGACCTGCATCTGAAGGTCGAGGAGATCGAGCAGAAGATAGCGGAAGATACTTTTCACAAGCAAGGCACCCTTCCCAACAATTTCAATCAGACCATCCCGGACTACAAGCAAGCCTTCAGAGCCATCCAGATGTTCAAGGATGAGTACCTGTTGGATTATATCAACGTGGAGCAACTGGGAGAACGGGATGAAGACATCGATGAGCGTGTTATTGAGAAAGAGATTGTTAATAACGTCAAGAACTTCATCATGACCTTTGGGAAAGGGTTCACGTTCTCGGGCAGCCAGGTCCATTATGATAAACTCGGGCACGATCACTGGGTTGACCTGCTGTTTTTCAACCGCATCCTTCGTGCAACCGTGGTTGTGGAACTCAAGAAAGGCAAGTTCAAGCCCAGCTATCTGGGGCAGTTGTCCCATTATCTGCACGTCATTGATGACGATGACCGTCTGGAGTGGGAAAACGCACCGGTGGGCATCATCCTCTGCAAGGATGCCGACAGAACCTTCGTTGAATACGTGCTGCAGGACTACCAGCGTCCGATGGGCGTGGCCACCTACAAGACCAGCCAGGATCAACTTAAAGAACTTCTCCCTGACGAGGAGGAGATGAAAAAACTCCTGTAAATCCAGCTCACCGAGCCATAATCAGCGTAGAGAGTGTATGATACTGCGACCGATACCCGGTTGCGGTATCTATCAGTATGTACCGCATATGGAGCTGGTAGGATTCCAGCGCAAGACTCCAGACGGATTCATAGTCCTGGACCAGGAAAGAAATGTCGCTGACAATGACGGATGGAACGGAGTAAGAGAGGAAGTTCCGCATCTTGCCGGGATTACGGCCGCGACCAGGTACCTCGAACTGGACCTTGCCAATGACCCGGTAACGCGAGAACTCATCAGTACCACACAGCGTGAGCCGGAAGTTGAGTAATATGTCAGTATCGCCAACTACGCCACTTCCGCCAAAGTCCAGGCTGAAGATAGGGAAGGGCACGAATGGTTTTGGCTCTGGAACATACTCGTTACCCAGCTGTGCAAACCCGTGGTAAGCCGACACGAAAAGATTGTAGCCGCTGATATGACCCTTATTGTCAAACGGAGGCCGGTGAGCCACGACCGGCTTGGCAAACTCTCTCCAGATCATCTGCGTACTGTGGTCAAGGCCCTGCCAGGCCCTGATAGCCCGCCGGTGCAGATCCAGACGCACAAGCTGCTCTGTAGTACCCGGGAACTCCGTATAAGGCTTGGACCTGAAGAAGCACACCCCATTACGATGATAGTAGGTGATGTCCCCAACAGAGGCCCAGCAGTCTGAGTATTGTATGTCCGGATAGAAGCGAGTCATCGCGGTACAAGTCTTAATCAAATAGGTACATCAGAGGTGGTTGTTCCGATGCAGTCCAAATATACTCCTAATATCCACGCGAAAACCCGCAGCGGCGGCGGTAGCCGCCGTCTGCTTCCTGTTGCATATATATATCCTTTGTTCTGTCGGTGGTTCGGAGGTAGGTCGCTCGCATCAGCACCGACGCTGAATTGAAGGACAAGCGGGTGGCCTATGGTGCTGTCCAGTCTCTTAGTCGCCGGGATGGTGTGCGAGGGGATTCCGGGCGGCTTGTCCGTCCCGGAAGGGCAAGTACCGCTTTCTTGTCGACATATAAATCATTGAGATATAGAGATAATCAAATGAGTGTATGATATTCTTCACAAGAAATCTAAGAAAATTTGCTAAATTTGTATGATTATGCCCGTTAATAATACCTTTCGACAAAATGCCGTACTATTTTAATCTACCAGCACTTAATGAGCTTACTCTCAATCAGAGATCTGCGCTTAATGAGCAATCTGCTATTGCACTCCAAGGCGGACCTGGAACAGGAAAGAGTGTCGTGTCGTTGTATCGACATATAACAAATCACCAGAACTATCGTTCATCCTTGCTTCTGACGTATACGACAACACTCAAACTTTACCTTGCCGCTTGTTGTAGAGGCCAATCTGTGCAAGCGGCCGGAAGCGTTGGTACGACTTACAAAAAGACATACCCCTGGGGTGATGGCGGTGCGCCGCACTACGGAGAGATTATTATTGACGAGGCTCAGGATGTCGATATGGACAGGTATCGGATTATTAAGAGTCATGCCGATAGGGTATCATACGGTGCTGATGAGAGTCAGAGCCTATTTGATAATGGAAGTACCTGTGCAGAGTTAAGAGGGCTTTTCCCGAACAATGTCCCCAAACGATTGGAGAGGAATTTCCGCAATACTCGAAGAATCCTTCAGTTTTGTCAGGCTTGCTTCCGTCAAGCAAATATCTCAATGCAGGATATTATGTCTTGTCGCGCTTTGGGCGAACTTCCTCAGTTATTTGTAACGGAGGATAGAATATTTGGTGGTCAAGATAGTCAGCAGGATGAGGCAATCAAAGAGATCATTCGAGATAATCAGGGACCTACTCATAACATCGCAATTCTCTGCCCTTGGGGTAAGACGGTAGATTATTTCTACAACCTCATTAAGGACGATTTTGAGGATGTCACTTTCTACTATCGTCAAGGCAATCAGGAGAGGGGATGTGAGGAGCTTGGTAATATTCATGTGACGACGTTCAAGTCGGCCAAAGGGCTTGAGTTTGATACCGTTATCATACCGAATTTCCAAAATGTGGATGAAGACTTAGAACGATTCCACATCAACTGGAAAGATTTTTATGTGGGTGTAACCCGTTCGAGGACGAATCTATATCTCATTTCGGATTCATCATGTTCAATGGTGAATTCTCAGTATGTTGAAACAATCGAGCTATGATGAAATCGTTGTATTACCCTATAGATTCGCAGAATCTGTTCTTTGTTTTTTCCCACGGCTGCATCTGCCCTGCCTGCCTTTACGGAGAAAGGTTAGGAGATGTTCAAAGCCGCAATCAGACGTTCGTTCTGTTTACTGAGGCTAAAAAGATACCTACGGAATCAAACGTTCGAATTGAGGTAAAAGTGACTGATTCCGAGAGGAACTCGATGCTTAAATGCGGCAAGTATCTTCTTTATTCTGGCATATTACCAATATCGAGGATCGTTTCAATTGCATTCCGTGACAACATTAACAATGTCAGAACGCAGGTAGAGGCTAATACTGCCTATCTTCCCAATCGCCTATTTGCAAAACGGGCGGATAAGAATTTATGTAGCAATGATCAGGTTGAGAACGCTGAGATTAATCCCAAAGTTGAAGAGGTCGCTCGACTGAAGACACAGTATGACAAAGTTCTGGGCGGCATGGCCTTGGCTGCAATAGCTGGGCGAAGGGATATGAGAATGAGTTTGAACTTTTCAATGTATCTTTCTTATTTCAACCCGCTTGTCATGGAGATTCTCGCAGAGAATAAAGTCGAATTTAAGTCTCCGTTCGATAATTCGTCGTACAAAGCAGTTAGTAATTACATCAAACAATCCAGCATTATTAGCAAGGATACCGTTCGTGAATCTGCTGCGGCTGAGGGGCAAGTTATTCCTCGCACAGGCATCACTAAGAAGGAAGACTTTTCTGGCTTAACAGGGGCTCCGTATTTGTTTTACATACTCTATAACTATAAGGCTAACGACCTGGACAATGATGGTAATGGAACCGACAAAATCGATTCTCTAATATGCAAGAGATTTGACGGAGTAAAAGACAAAGAGTTATCAGCGTATTGTTACGGACGCCATCGTGGTTACGTGGTGTTCCGCAAAGCGTACGGAGATGTGCCTTGTAAGTTTAAACTGGATAACTATGTCGACTATATCATCATTGAATCGATATTCAAGATGGTCTGCAAAGAGCATCCGGATTCCGCTTATTACACATCTCTCCTGAAAGAAGTGACAAATGGAATCCCCAAGCCGTCTGACCTCGCGACTGATAATGCATTCCGTATTTTCGGATATTCCGTGAAGAAGGCCGATCCCATCCAGTATCCTTCGGCGAAATGGTTCTGCCGCTTTTTTGCACAGCAGAGAAACGAACAAGAAATCGAGCAGGAATACGAAAGACTTGTTGCTTACTTCAATCAGGATAAGGCAAAGTCTAACAGCAATGAGGAGCTTGTGAGGAAACTTAATGAAGACCTGTGTGCTGCCACTCAAAAGATTAAAATGCTGGAGGAAGGCGTTGGTCTTGATGAGAGAGTAATTGAGGCGAAAGATAGGCAGATTAGTAAGCTATCCTCCGATAATGACGCTCTTCGTCTCACGATTGATTCATTACGTCGTGAGCTTGAGGAACAGCAAGCTCAGCAGTTAGATGATATGCCTGCCGAGATTTGTGAGCCTCGGCAGGACAATTCTTCAGAGATAGAGGCATTAAAAGCACGTATTGCCGAACTTGAGGAGGAGAATTTTCAGTTCAGCAAAAAGATTGATGAGTTGGAGAAGGAGGAGAAAACCCAGACCTCTGACGGGTATCTCGATCTTGGAATTGATTTCAAGGAGCAGAAAGAGATGTCTGAGATTAAGTCGATATTAAACAGGGCGTTTGAGCTATATGGTAAGCAGAATGCCGTGCTCGCTGCTTTGGTGAGAGAAAAGCACTTCTACGCTAATGATAGAGATGATAAGAAGTCGTTGATTACCAAACTCATTCTCATAGAAAAAGGCCTGAGGCATGATTGATTTTTCGGAACTGCTCAATTGTACTGACCTTCAGGCATACGTTAACGACCATGCGGATGACATGGCCGATTTCTCTACCGACTCTTTTAGCGATATATTGGCTCAAAGAGATGCGTTTGAGGAGTTTGTTTCTTTGAATGCCGATAAGATTACCTCTCTCGACTATGCTTTTGAAACGAACAAGGCATTTCTGTCTCTATTGCTTGACCTGTCTCTTGCGTTAAGCCTATCATCTTGCTTTCAGGATACCTATAGCTGGGCAAGCCAGTATGGAATCTCGCTTGGTAGTCGAATGGAGGCAGCTTATGCCTTTATGATTGAAGCGCGATCTGACAATGAGATTTATATCGCCAATTTTGATAGAATTTGCCAATCCCTTGAAGATGCTATCGTTCATGAGGACGACGATGATAAAAAGGCCATAGCTACTTTCATCAGTTACTATATCAAGGTGCTTGAACGAAACGCCTACTGGATTGGTCAACTTCGGGCTCAAATCACTGCAAAGCAGGATACATATCACTTCCTTTCAAGCGATTATATTGATCGCGTGATGAGGGTTGATACCACAGACCAATTGTCGGCATATCAAAGTATTTGCGACATTAGATATGAGCTATTCAATCCGATCCATGCGCTTTATATTGACGTCCCGGATGATTTGATAGAAGAGGGGACTGAATACGCTCGACAAATCTCTCAACTCAATGAGATTACGGTCCCTAAGATTCGAACTGTTGCTTCACGTTTAGTCGAGAATCCGGTACCCCCAGAAGGACGCGGGGTAACACCACTTAGGTCGTACGAGGAGTTGAACGCATATCTGCGTAGTTATGGTAATATGCATTATGCAAAGCTCAAATGTGCTTTAGATGCTATCCCTTTCGAAAATGTAGTTGATGGATATAGTCGAATAGACATAGTGGACTGGGGGTGCGGACAAGCGATTGCCACCATTAGCCTTCTGAGGAAACTTGCTCAGTTCAATATTCAGCATTGCAATATAAATTTGATTGAGCCATCCGAAATCTGTTTAAAAAGAGCGTGTTTGAATGTCAAGGAGTCAGTACGCAGAATTCAGGAGAATCAGCATCATTTTAATGACGTAAAGATAAAGCCGATCTGTAGTGGTTTTGATACGCTTACGGCAGATAGTTTTTCGATTTTTGACCGTTCAGTGTTGAGAATTCATCTTTTCTCCAATGTGTTGGATATTGAAAACTATTCCTTAACACATATCGAAGAACTAATCGACCGTCGTTTTACCGGAGAAAACCTCTTTATTTGTACCAGTCCTTATATCAATGATACAAAAGCCTTCCGTGTAAATAGTTTCCGTCGGCATTTTGAATCTAATGAGAACTATGTGCTGTATACGCATCTTCAGAATACCAATACCGATGCTGATGGTTTCTGGATGTGCAACAACAAGTTCAATGGTTACTCCTGTACTCCACATTTCCAGAATGGCTGCCGGAACCAGTGGACTCGCATTATCAATGATTTTTCAGCTGTGATTTAGATATGGCCTGGAATAAAGTATATATCACAAGAGACAATGGACAAAGGGCTGAAGCTCAATCTCCTATTATTGTCTCCGCCAGCCGAAGCACGGACATTCCTGCTTTTTACGCGGACTGGTTCTTTAAAAGGCTAAATGTGGGTTATTCTGCTTGGACCAATCCTTTCAATGGTGTAAGAAGCTTTGTGTCCTACGAGAACACCCGATTCATCGTGTTTTGGTCAAAGAACCCGCGTCCTCTTTTGGACCATCTGGATGAGTTAAAAAGCAATGGAAGAAATATAAATTGCTACATTCAATACACTCTGAATGATTATGAGAGAGAGGGATTAGAGAAGGGCGTGCCTCCTCTTGCTAATAGGATTGATACCTTTAAGCGGCTTGTTGATAAACTTGGTCCTGGCTATGTCATTTGGAGATTTGACCCGATGATATTGACCGATCGTATTGCGGTTGACGATTTGCTTAAGAAAGTCGAGAATATCGGTGATCAACTAAAGGGCTATACTGAGAAGCTTGTTTTCAGTTATGCTGACATCGCCGCTTACAAGAAGGTGAAAGCCAATCTGCAAAATAACGGCGTCAATTACCATGAGTGGTGTGAAGAGGAAATGGTTCAATTCGCTTCCGCACTATCATCTCTCAACAAAAAATGGAACTATGTACTTGCTACATGCGGAGAGAAAATCAATATTGAGCAGTTTGGAATAGTCCACAATAAATGCGTCGATGATGATCTAATAATCCGCCTTGCATACAATGACAAGATTCTTATGGATTTCCTCGGGGCAAGGATTGAAAATATAGGCTTTTGGGTTCCGGAAAACTCATTTGAGGTCGCACCTGGAGTAGTGGCCGTAAAGAGTAAGAAAAACAAGGATTCTGGGCAACGCCCTTTCTGCGGATGCATAAGTAGCAAGGATATTGGTGAATATAATACATGCCCTCATCAGTGTGAGTATTGCTATGCCAATGCTTCCAAGAATGCGGCGTTATCCAATTGGCGTAGACATCAAGAGCATCCATTCTCTGAAACGATAACTGGGGTTTAATCAAATAGTCGCCACAACGAATCGAGGCCAGACTAATTAAAAGATTGAACGCCAAGATATTTATGAAATATATAATAGAGCAAAAATAGCGCATGCAAGATATTATATCATTAGTGTCCACTAAAAATTTGGACGGTTATATAAAGTTTAACAATTAAAACAAAGTCGGTCCACTCGACTCATCAAGTTCATTGTCAATATTGTTGTTAGAGTTGCATAGAAGGTCGTAGAGTGGCGTTTTGTCGGTCAGAACCATGCTGACGGTCTCAAGTACTTCATAGATGCTTAACTCGGTTTTGGTCTCGTGTTGTATGATTGCAACCATGCAGTAAGCAGTAATGGCGGCGTAGATTTGGATGCGAACAGCATTCTCCGTCTCGCCCCAGAACCTTTGGATATTGAGGTGCTGCTTCTTCCATTTGAAGAACAATTCAATCTTCCATCTGCTTTTATAAAGGTTCGCAACTTCCAGAGCATCAAGGCTTAGCGCATTTGTAAGGAACACAAAGACACGGTCTTGTTCATCATCATAGTACTCGATTCTACGAAGCACCTCCGGGTAGTCATGTTTGGATTTATAAACGGTAAGCCTGATAATGGAGTCCGAAAGGACATTCTTAGGCATCCGTCTCTTCCATCTGACATATTGGTACTTGAGAGGGTTCTTGGCACGCACGACAAAGAAGGAGCCAACCTCCTTAATGTGGTGAAGTCTTCTGAAGTCGTTGTATGCTCGGTCAAACACATAGAAGGATCCCGGTTCATATGGGATGGCATCCATCCCGTTGACATCATGGAGCTTCGACTTCGTTATGTGGAAGATGGTTGGCGCGTGGGCTTCAAGGTCGAACAAAGTATGAACTTTGATCCCTCCTTTCGCCCGCCGGAAATGAGGCCATTCGTAAACGCTGAGACAAAGGTCAATTGTCGTTGAATCAAAGGCATAGACCTTTCCTCCGAGTTTAAAGATGTTCTCAATCCTCATCTTCTGAGCGACACCTACCGTGTGGTAGGCAAACTCCTCAAAGATGCGATAATCGCGAGTATTATTCGCTTTTGAGAGGTTACTCCGGGTAACATTCCGGCCCATTCCGAGAGAGTAAAACTTCTTCTGAATGGGTGCAGAAGCAATGATGAATCGTCGCAACGAAGGCTTCCCGGTCAGTTGACCAAACATCAGGGTGAGTAGTTGGTTCCAGCAGGAAAAGTGCTTGACGTACTTGTCGCCATCATACTTTTTCACAATGCGAAGGAAGACAAACTCATCCAGGAATTTGACCATTTGAGCGAAAACGTAAGAACCTGTGTTTATATCGGAAGGGTATCTTCCGCAAAGTTAAGTTCAAATCGTTGCGCGCTCAAAAACCTTGCAACTTTCTAACTTACAATATTTTCAAAGAACTATCTTGAATTTTTAGTGGACAGTAATGAATTATAATCATAAAACCAGAAATGTCTTGTTTTACAACCATATCAATAAAACAAATACAATACTGCCCAGCAAATCATTATCACATCAGTATCCCTATCCATCGGAGGCGCTGAAGCGATGATGGCCGATAGGTACTCATGGCTGGAGCGCCGTGCGGCTCTGAGAGCTGCAGCACCAGCGGAAGTGAAGCCATCCGGAGCTCAGCGGAGGAAAAATGGCGTAACTGGAGCGGAAGGGCGGCATCGCTGTGCGATAGCGCACGGATGTCGACCGTTGCAGCACTTTGTGCCGCCAACGATACCAACTCTCAAACGAGGTGCTGGAGTTTTCCGAAGGAAATCTCCATTCGCAGGACCTTGTTACGTGTGAGTCCGGGCAAGAGCCCAGTAATATGACAAGGCGGAGCCTTACCTTGGAGAAGGAGCAGGCCACTGAGGCGACCCTGTAATATGCAACATGCAGATGGATGTTTTTTCGCAAAGTTGATTCCCTGGTTTATTCATTGGCGGGATTCTTCCTCGGACGTCCTCTTTTAGTTTCTTTTTTTTAGTATTGTTTGTCTGTTTTCCATCCGGTAGCTGGCTCCGGAGAGTTTAATGACTTCACATTTATAGAGAGTAAGCCTCCGGTGAACCACGTATGATTTCGGAGCATTGTCACCCAGGCGGTACA
>ENA-UONY01001690-UONY01001690.1-human-gut-metagenome-genome-assembly--contig:-CS9-NODE-1690-length-17572-cov-37.694925_pt1 | contig 17572 bp, 20 predicted proteins | sample MGYA00242465_ERZ724012 | MGnify/ENA metagenome assembly ERZ724012 | reverse complement strand
CCCGGTAGCCCGCCCGCTGGAACATTTGGCCTGTTTCGAGAACCAGTGTGCCTTTGGGCTGCATTTTGTCAAGATAAAAAATCAAGATGCTGCTGTAAATTCAAAAATTACCAGCTTTCGCTTCTTTTTGAATGATTTTCCGCATTTGAGTGTCTAATGTGTTCTTTGAGCTCGGATTGAAAAAAATGTTGACGTTGTAAGTTGTGTTTCTGACTCGCATGGTCAACATTCCATCCGCAGGGCGATGTTCGGTCAATGTGATAGTTTTGCTCATTTGCGCTTCTCCTCTTACAATGTGTGTTCGCTTTCTTTTGGCTGGGTCTGTGATTTTTTCTGTTCAAGTGCTGCCTTGCTATCGTTCAACTTCTTCAGCACCGATTCCTTCTCCGGGGTCTTGCCGCCCGGTGCGAAAAGCTGCTGCTTGTTCAGCACCATATCAATATACTTGCGGACACTTTTCAGATCGGAGATGTCCGGCTGCAAGGTTTCCAGTTGGGTGCGCAGCTCTGCGCTGCCGGATTGCAGCGCAGAAAATTCGGCATCCAATGCCGAAAAATCCACTGTTGTGCTGCCGTTCAGCTTCATCAGGGTGCGGACAGCTTTATTAAAGGTGTCCAGCTCCTCTTTGTGCTGGGCGGCATAAGCGTCCTTGGTCAGCTTGAAGTTCTTCTTGATAAAGGTATCGTGGATGGGCTTCAGCTTGGCATGGACGGCGGCAGCATCTTTTATCTGGGCGATTGCCCGCATACGGTTTTCGTTCTGCTTCAACTGCTTGCGGAGAGGGGCGGCGATCTGATTCAGGTTAGAAATTGCAGTGTCCAAATCCTCGATGGCGTTCAGAGAATGGGCTTTCAGATAGTCCACCGCCCGTTTGACTTCCTCAAAATCCCGGACAGTGCATTTCAGTTTTGCCTTGCCAGACCAATCGCTGCGCTGCTCATTGCGGAGATTGAAGTAGTCCACCAGCAGGTCGGACAGCGTGGGTTCTTTCGCCTTTTCCAGCGCGTCCAGAAGAAGCTGCTTCTTTTCGTTCAGGTCTGCGATCCAGCGTTGCAGCCCACGGATGGCGCTGCGGATGGACTGCATCAGGCTGTTGGCGGCTCGAATGTCCCGGTTCAGGTTTCCGAGAAAGGTTTCCACTCCACGCTTTTCCATCTGGTGTGCAGCGGGGCCGAGATGGACGGTCGGTATCTGCTGGATGCCCTGCCGCTCAAAGGAGCGCAGGTCAACACGTTCCGGGCGGCCAGCCGCTTCCAAATAGCGGTTGGTGATGGTTTCCCAGCTATGCCGCCAGATCTCGGCGTACTTCTGGTCGTTCCAGTCCACCGTGTTTTCCTTGTGACACCTCCAGTTGCCGGAAGGAAGCTGAATGCGCTCACCGTTTTCGTCGAGGTCGTAGACCTTTCGGGCTTTCGGGAGCCACTTGCCGTGTTCATCCATTGCCCGGAGCGTCAGCAGAATGTGGGCGTGTGGGTTGCCATCGCCCTTGTCGTGGATGGCAAAGTCAGCGATCATCCCTTTGGAAACAAACTGCTCCTGACAAAACTCTTTTATCATGGACAGATACTGCTCCTTCGGCACCTCTACCGGAAATGCCAGCACGATGCGCCGGGCAAGCTGGGAGTTCCACTGGTTCTCCACGGCTTCCACGGCGTTCCAGAGGGTTGCCCGGTCTGCAAATCCGGGCGGCGCATGGGACGGCAGCATGATCTCGGCGTGGACAAGTTCTTTCTTCTTGTTGTAGAATTTCGTTTTCTGGTCGTACTCGCTGAACAGCCGTTCGCCGCTCTGATAAGCGGCCCCGGCAACAGCGGATTGCCCTTGGCTGCGCTTAACAATGGTGATTTTGAAATGCGGACACGGAATAGGCATCACCTCCTGATGACATTTAAATCGTTCTCTTGTAAAAATCACGGAATTATGGTACTATTATTTTGGATAAGTAAGCAGAAAGCTGGTGAGCCAATGTCGGAAAGAAAATCACAACAGGAACTGGATTTTGAACGGAAACATGAAGAAGATTTGCAGCGGTTGCGTGGATTGCGGTTGATTGATGATGATTTCATGGCTGCGGTGTTTGAAGAACGTGCCTGTGCTGAGTTTCTTTTGCAGATCATCTTGAAACGGGATGATTTGACCGTCAAAGAGGTTCACGGCCAGTACAGCATCAAAAATCTGCAAGGGCGTTCAGTCCGATTGGATATTTTGGCGGTAGATCGGGAAAACCGTGCATATAATATTGAGGTGCAGCGCAGCGACCGTGGTGCGAGTGAAAAGCGCGCACGGTACAACAGCAGTCTGCTGGATGCAAACTTGACTGATGCGGGCGATGATTACGATGCGCTGAACGAAACATACGTTATCTTTATCACGGAAAATGACGTATTAAAGGCCGGCCTTCCAATTTATCATGTTGACCGTACAGTTCGGGAAACGGGAACGGTTTTCAACGATCAGGCGCACATCGTTTATGTGAACTCACAAATCAAGGACGAAACGGCATTGGGAAAACTAATGCATGACTTTTTCTGTACCAACTCGAAGGATATGAATTATTCCATTTTGGCACAGAGGGTTCGTTATTTCAAAGAAGACACGAAGGGAGTGGCAGCTATGTGCAGAGCTATGGAAAAGATGCGGGATGAAACCGAGCATGAAACATCGGTCAAACACGCATTGGCAATGTTGGCAGATGGTGTGCCTTGTGAAAAGGTGGCAAAGTACACCGACCTTTCAATTGAGGAAGTCCGGGCATTAGCTGAAAAGAAATCTGCCTAACAAAAAGATAAGCCGATTGGAAATGTTGCTATTTCCAATCGGCTTTTTCTATGCGTGTTTTATGGTAGCGAGCAAAAGGATAGCTGCAAAGCAGCGCAAGGAAAATGCAGTTTTCCTTGGGATGGAATCGGGCTGGCGCACAAACGCCAGCTTCGATTTCATCGAGCCGTCTGCAAGACCGCAATTTCACCGGAACGGTGTATAATTGCGCCCTTTATTCTAAAGGGTTTTGGACGTTGCTGCGTTCGTGAACATCATGCACCATCTTTGCAAGAGCCAGTACGACTTCCGGCTGACGGAACGAGATCTTCAGAAGCTCCATCACCTGATCGTCGGTCAGTTCTCCCGGACAGACCAAAAAGCTTTCCAGCATTCCGGCACGAGTGCAAAGGCGATGCACACGCTCTCTCCGGTTCAGCTTTGACATCTGACGTTCAAGGATTTTCTCCCGGTGCTGACAAGAGCGCAGCTTTTGTTCGGCTTTGGATTTTTCGCTGCGGAGGTAGGATAGGCTGTTTTTTGGTTGGGTCAATGGCATCACGCTCCTCTAATGATTTAAAAAAGGAGCAGCGCATCTATGAGCTTTGGAATCTCACAGATACGCTGGTTCTTGAGCTATATAAAAAGATTTATACGATTAGCGAATAGCATCCCATTTCTTAGTAAAACGGTTGTACCTTAGATGGTTGCGCAATACATCTTCAGCATCCTTATTGCCTTTTTCCGCTGCAAGAGAGAACCACTGTCCAGCTTTATTATAGTCAATTGGCACAGTGTAGTAGACGTAGCCTGCTTGATACATTGCATAGACACTACCCTGATTTGCAGCTTTTTCGTACCAGTAAATTGCAGCTTTGACATCCTTAACAATATAGGCACCTTCATAGTATTTATCTGCAAGGAGTTCTTCTGCATAGATATAGTTTTGTTCAGCCGCCTTTTTTAGCCAACGCTCACAACCAATATACGGATTAGCACCGCCAATAAAGCAAGCATCCCCCATCTCTTTATCAATATAGATTCTGGCAAGTTCATATTGCGCTGCGGCAACTCCTGCACGTGCACCATACTCGTAGTATCGTGCGGCTGCGACGATGTTAGGCTTTTCAAGACCGGCACCAGTTTTACAGCAATAGCCACAGTATATTGTCGCATTCAAATCGCCTTCCCAAACAGCTGCACGGAAAAGTTGAAATGCCTTTTTTTCGTCTTTTTGAATGTTTTTTCCAATCAGGTATTCATAACCCAGCTTACGCATGGCAACAGCGTCACCTGAATTGGCTTTTTGAGTTAAGGTATTGATGTCTTCCATACTTTTTCTCCTTAATCATACATGCTAGAAGTATTGTTGTTATTTAGCCATGCTTCAAGACCAGAAATCAGAATTTCATTGATGGACTCAATATAATTCTTGATTTTAGGATTCTGAGCTTGTTTTAAAGTAATCAGTCGATTTTGGTATTTCTGATTCTGTTCGATTGTATCAACCGCCTGAGTGCATTGGGAGTCTTTCGTAGGCAGATACAACGCATAAATAGCGAAGGAAACTTGTGTCATGGTAAGCTGTTCACCAGTAACAACAAACGAAAGCCACGGATATTTAGCGCTGTCGGTTGCTTCAATATAGACGGAAGGCTCGTACTCTACTTCATTTGAGAGTACTGCACCGCAGTTTTTAATTTTGGTTGTATACAGATCACCAAAATTTTCATGGAGATACTTATCAAGGTAAACTTGCATAGCATCTGTACTCCAGCGAATATTTTTTTGAGGAATTTTCTTGTTCCATTCAGCAACAACCATAGGAAGATCGAGTGTTTTGTCCTCGCTAGTTAAAAGGTTCATATAGGAGTTTATTTCCGAAACTGTCCAAGAAATAAATCGATAATCATATGCAATTTCATTATCACTTGTCTGAATGCTAAATTCCTCTATGCTGTTGGCCGCATTACTAATGTCATTTTGATTAAGATTTTTCAAAAAGTTTAACCGACGATCAATTTGCTCAGTACGAGGAATATTGTTTTTGACTAAAAATTCAAGAACCTTTCTCTCCTGAGAATACATTTTGAGGTAAGCAAAAACTTTCTGAAGTATGAAAAGCTGATCTTCCCAGCTAGATGTACAAATCAGAGGATAATATTCAAGGAACTCATCGAGATTGGTATCAACTTCCTGCGGGCTACCAGATTTCGAAGATTTAATAGATTGAGCAATCAAAAGATCGATTGGCAGGATTTGCTCTGTTGATGCAGAAATAAAAGGATTATCTTTTCCGACTTTTTCTTTAGCTGTTGAAAGCCGTAAATAATTCATAATAACCGTACAATATGTATCCAAAAGAAGAGCGGTAGCTTCGTCTGTTTCCTCCATAGAGAGACAGAGAATCATTTTTTTCATACCTGCATAAGGAGCAACCTCTTGATCGGCAAAAAGTAAATTGGAAACAGCAGCAACATAGTCTTCCGATTTCAAAATATCTTTCAAAGCTGCAAGCCTTGACAACGGACTGTTGCTTCCAACCATCGCGAGATAATTATCAGAATCATTTTTGGCAGCTTCTAATCCTTCCGCAATGCTGTCGAAATCTGTCAAAAAACTGCAATCGGCATTGTCAACAGGGAAGAAAGCATCATAATGACGATCCAAGCCTCGAATGCTAGGGACAATATCGGCGAAGCGCTGTAAATTGTGAATTGTCTGCATAACAAATCGAATGGAAATACAACACTTTTGATGCAGTTTAACTAGAGCTTCGCAGCATAGATTAACAACATCAGCTGCCTCCTGCTTATAGCTATCGCTGTTCTTCAGTTCATCGCTCAAACTATCCACAGCAGAAAAATCAAATTTTCCGGTATCCTCAAAAGAATCCATCAGAACATCAAAGGCATCATGAATGATAGTATTCTTTTTAGCCGCAAAATAGTTGCTTCTTTCATGCGTGAGCCAGTCTTGATAGAGTTTTTCATTTGCTTCAGCGTTTTGAGCATCGCGCTCCATCATTATCTTAATGAATTTTTCGGTTTCATTTTGATTCATTGTTTCTGTGATAGTTTCCTTTGCGATATCGGCGGCTGCCGAAAAAAGAGATCCGAGTAAGCCCATAAATAATTCCTCCCATTTTAAATTTGATCTAACTGACGGTAGACTTTTTCCAAATCCTGCATAGCTGAAATGACTTCACCTTTTAAGCCGGTTGCTTCCTGTAAGTGGTCATCCAGCTTGTTTACTCCTTTCTCTAATGATTTTCCAACACCTAATGTGTCTAACAGCTTCTTGGTTTGGTCGAGTTTCTTCTTCGCCTTTTGACTATCTGTGATTTCATCGTCAACATTTTGCCGGATTTGTTCAAGGCTCTGTAGATTCTGATTTGCATCCTTCGAAACGTCATAAGCTTTGTTCTCAACATCACGCAGAGAATCGTTAATGCTTTCCATAAGGGTAGCTTGAACAGCTGAATCTAAATTTGAAGAATCCAACGCAAGCCCGGCATCCATAAGACTCTTTTTTTGTTGCTTTAACTCGTCCAGCTTTTGTTTTTTATCTTCAATAGTTTTCTTTACCTCAGTGATTTTCGTTCTGGAATGCTCAATACTAAAATTTTCAGCCATAATAATACCTCATTCTAATTGGCCATTCGAATCAAGAAAAACAACGTTATTTTTGATTTTTTGTTGGAGAGATTCTCCTATACTGCGAATCAATTCATCCAACATCGCTTTTCTTTCGGCTGAAATGAAAAGTTCATTTATCGCCTGACAGTCTCTTCGGTATTGTGAACGAAGTATTACAATCGAGGTGTAAATATTTTCCATGTGCCAATAGAAATCTGTGATTTGAGTGGATGTATGTACGGATGAGTCATATTCGGAGAGTGCACAAAGCGCTTCAACCTCCTTTTTCTTTAGTGATTTAACATTTTCTTTTAGAGTTTCTAGCTTTAGATTTTCTTCTTTTTGCGCCAACTGAAAAAATGCTGGCTTGTGAAGCATAATATCATATAGTTCGTCGTCATTGGGCGTTTCAGAACCATGACCTTTTTGCTCTTGAATTCTGAGTTCAAATGGTCGCTGAAGTCCTTCATAAGACATTAGGGCCTCACCCGGACGATAAACTGCAACATGTTCTAGTTGAATGCCACTAGCAGACATTGTGCTGCCAATCAGTTGTCGATCATCTATAGAGGTAAGTCTATGAATCAGCTTGATATTAGTATTTTTAATAACTTCAGGTGCCATAGCAGTAGGAAGCTGGTCTGCGATGATAATACCTTCGCGTAAAGCACGAACCTCTGCTAACATTTTAACGATATATGCTGTAGCGGCAATTTTAGGATTTGAATCTTGACCAGATGCTACTTGTGCTTCAGGAGCGATAAGGTTATGGGCTTCTTCGATAAAAATGATATGCCGGACAACCTTTTCTTCATCTGCACGAGGAGAGGCTTTCAAAGTTTCTCGAATGAGGGTACATAATAACAACGTAACAAAGTTGGCAGGACCTTCTCCTAACGATTCGAGTTCTACAATGACAGGGTGCTTTAGCCATTCCTCTGGAGAGAATGTAGAGTGTTTTACATCAAAAATGTCCTTCATTTCCCGACGAAGGAGACTGCCAATACGCATTTCCAGAACAGATTGAATATTACCTTGAATTTCGCTGTCATAAGTTGTTTGGCTAAGTTCTTTTTGAAAGCGATCATATAATTCCGACATGGTCGGATATTCTTTTTCCCCGGTGTTAATATCATTGGTATTCCAACCATGTGCTCGATAAATACCTTCGATAGCTTTATCCAATATAAAAGGAGCTGGTGGAGCAATCGGAAAAGCACCCTCAAAAACCTGACACAGTTTAGAGATATGTTCTGAAAGTGTGAGTCCTTTCGGGAATTCGAAGGGATTCAACCTCATAGGAAATTTTGTACTAGCTGAAGGAGAAAGAATAATTAACTCTGGAATATCATACCTAGAAAGTTCTCGATATTCACGCTTGGCGGGTTCCAAAACCAAAAAAGGAATAGGATCACTTTCTTCTTTAAAAGTGACCGACAAATTATCGGTATCATCCTTGATTAGCTTTTTATGATGCCATAGGCTATTAGCGAGATGCAGCATGGTGTTAGTTTTACCAGAGCCGGGAACACCACATATGAAAGCGTGTTTTTTGAAGGATGATGCATCGATAAAAGCGCTCAACCCATTGTTGGTTTGTCCAAGGTAAATGCCAGTTTGCTCCAACTTCGGAGCAGTTTCCTTCTTTATTTCGATATTCTCGCCATCAAATAGTATTGGAAGCCGAAAGAAAGAAGAAAGTTCATCAAGTGTATAAGCGGTTGGCCAGAATGCTAAAGAGGGTGGTAGAAGATTGCAGTAAGGCTGATTTACTTCCTGCAATTCCAACGGTGTGGCCGTACTGGGAATTTCCTGAATTTCACAAGTTCCTTCTTTGATAGCTTCTCCGCAGACAGCATCCATCAAAAAATGCGCACTACTTTTTTGGTTTGCGTAAAGTAAAATGTTGGCAAAAAAACAAGGCGATTTGGCAACATCTGATAAAAACTCTTCGTATATCCGTAGGGTTTCTTCGGCTGAGACATCTCGCGGACGATTTTTGTTATCGGCGAGGGTGATTTGCCCACTACGGCCCAATGCTTTCTCACGTAGAATTGCGATAGGCTTTTGTAAGGCCTGCTGTGCAGTTTTATAGGTGTCACTTCCATAGATTGAAATATGATAAACCATATCCTCATTAAGAGCCTCTGCGGTTTTTTCCATTTCATAAAGACGTGACTTGGGATTGGATTTCCAGCCTTCGACTGTAAATAGCGTATCTCCTGTGGAAAGACGTGTTTGTTCTTGTTTTTTGACTAAAAGAATATTTATAAATGATTTCCGCAAGCAAACAGGAACATCTTCAATAGGAGCAATCTTATAGTAGTCAGCTAAAGGACTTGCTTGCATAAGCGCATCTATTGATTCAAAGTTTACAGTCTGATCGGAAGAAAATGCCAAGAAAATTTGCAGACGACTCCCTTTTGGACGTTCATGAGTATAGCTAAGGAAAAAATGTAGGGTTGTATGGATTAGAACAGTATTCCTTTGCCATTGACGTAAAAAACGATTATGTCGCTCAAGAATACCATCTATACCTTGTTCACCAAGAGATTGATATTTAACTAGCTCTAAATCGGGAATGTACGGAATCTCATAGAAATGCCACATCATGGGGTACGCCCTCCGTGCAATCGAAGCAATTAGTCTTCATAACTAAGACATCCTTGGCGCTCTCTCGGATAGTAGTAAGCATCATAATGCGAACAGTACTGGCGGCCATTACTATCACGGTCATAAGGGTTCCAATAGATACATCCGTCAGAACAGTTGTGTCCGCAAAAGGCACCCGCAGGAATTTTCACAGAGGTTATATTGTTTTTGTCCATAATGTTTTTCTCCTTTTTATTGTATTAAAGTGTCAGATTCAATTCTTCGGGCGTAATAGAAAGTCCGGATAATTGATCATAAACTGCGAGATAAGGGAAAACTCCAGTATGAGGAATAACAATCGGAAAATACAACTTTTTCACATAAGCATTCATAATTGATCGAATATAGACAATATCCGCAGATGACAAGCATTGACATCCGTGCCCCTCTTTATGGGTGTGAAATATTCCTTTAAAAATAATTCCTTGAGCGTCCCAGTCCGATATTGTTTGATTCAAAAGCAATTCATTGGGAACATACTGGCAAGATTTCCTAAAAGATATTTTTCCTGAATCGACAAAAATGGTATTAATTGTGTTTTTTGATTGCCCAAGCAAGCCACCCATTTCAGGTGGAGCGGATGGAAGGTTGTAGAGCAAGTTGTACAAAGATTCGGTAATTAACACGACAAGACATCCTATAATTACAGTAGTGGAACTTAATATTATAGCTGAAAATAGCATACTCACTTTTGGGTTAGCGGTTGCTTCGAAGTGTTCTTTGAATTTAAAAGGTGTACTTTTCAAAATTTTGCAAAGCTCACTCTTTATAAGGCATTATGCCACAAATCTCGCTTTAATTCAAGAGAAATTGGAAGTTTCAACGAAAATATATCATCGTTTTAAAAAGTACACATTTCAAAATTTTGCAAAGCTCACTCTTTATAAGGCATTATGCCACAAATCTCGCTTTAATTCAAGAGAAATTGGAAGTTTCAACGAAAATATATCATCGTTTTAAAAAGTACACATTTCAAAATTTTGCAAAGTATTTGTTTAGGTGGACTTTTCAAATTGGATAGCTTTCCCATAGAACGTGCCTATGGGCAAATCACAGGCTTCGGCAGCTTCTTTAAGGGTCATTTTCTTATCTCTCCATGCTTTGTGAACCTCATAGAAGTTATCTGGAAGTGGTCTTGGTGGCCTGCCAAACTTCACGCCACGGGCTTTTGCCGCTGCAATACCCTCCGCCTGCCGCTGCCGGATGTTGGTGCGCTCGTTTTCAGCCACAAAGGAGAGCACCTGCAGCACGATGTCGCTCAGAAAAGTTCCCATCAGGTCTTTGCCACGCCGAGTATCCAGCAGCGGCATATCCAGCACTACAATGTCTGCGCCCTTTGTCTGGGTGAGCAGCCGCCATTGCTCTAAAATTTCCGCATAGTTGCGTCCAAGACGGTCGATGCTCTTGATGTAGAGCAGATCGTCTTTTTTTAATCTCCGCACCAGCCGCTTGTACTGCGGGCGGTTGAAGTCCTTGCCGGACTGCTTATCCATAAAGATGTTTTTCTCCGGGATCTTCAATTCACGCAGTGCAATCAACTGCCGGTCCTCGTTCTGGTCACGGGTGCTGACCCGGATATAGCCATATAAATTCCCCAATAAATCGCCCCTTTCTGCTAAAAGTGAATCTCATCGTTCTATGTAAAACGGGCAAAGCATCCCTCCTGACGCTTTGCCCGTTGCTCTTTATTCTACCATAGCAGATCGGTTATCGCTTTCAGGATGCCCGCACGGGCTGGATAGCCAGCGCAGCACCCCTGACCTGATACGTCACCCCGCCAGTTTCGCCCCTTGCTTTCCTCTGGCACACCTCCGGGTGCTGCGCTGCAAGGGCATCAAGCTGCTTCTGCAAGGCGGGATTCAGCGTAAATACGCTGCTTGTCCCGTCCTCGCTGGCATAGATCATGGTTTCCAGCTTAAACATCGTCATCGGACTCGACAAAATCTTCCTTCCTCCATTCTTTGTCCTCCTCGATGTCCTGCATCAGGAGCAGCATATTGGCGTAGCACTCCATCTCGGCACGAACAAAATAGAACATCTGGTCGTACCAGTCTGCCAGCGTTTCGTCCTCCAGCTTCCGGCAGAAGTCATACACCAGCTTATTCTGGTCGGGATCAACCGTCAGCCCGGCAACTCCGTACAGCCGCTTGCGGGTCAACTCCAGATCGGCGCAGCCATAGGTGTAGAGCAGCTTCTTTTCTTCAAACGTCAGTTTCATAGGCTTGTTCCTCCGTATTAAAAAAGGGCCTGCCCTGTGCAGACCCGATGTAACAAAAAGACCGCCGTGCGTTGTGCAGGGCGGTCAGAGATGCAATATTGTATCAGACAAAAATCAGCTCAGACTTGATGATTTCCTCGGCGCGGTTTCGGATGCTGTTCATCCGGCGCACCCATTCCAGTTGATCGGCGGCTTTCAGGTCTTCGGTCACGCCCTCGGCTTTCTGCATCTGCCGGACAGTCAACGCAAGCTGTTCCTCGGCCTGCTTGTCCAGCTTGGCAAGATAGCCGCCTAACTCACCGGACAGGAGCAGTTGGTTATACCGGACAGGGTGCTGCTCCTTCAGATACGTCTTATGTAAGCGGCCCCACCGCCCGGTGGGGTACTCTGCCGAGGCTGCTGCGGTCAGGTTCGGCAGATAATGGTCGTTGACAAGGGTGTAGTCCAGACCGTTGGCGTTGTCATGGATGGATTTTTTCATGGTAGTCATGCGGATTCTCCTTTCATTTCTTCAGACGGTTCAAATTGAATGGGAACTGTATCAGCAGGCACCTGTTGAGCCAGCTTTTTATTTTGGGCATACTTGCGGCATTGTTCACGGCCTTTCTGCAAGAGGGCTTCATACTCTGCTGCCGCCTGTGGATCGGTTTTAGCTGCTTCACGCAGAGCAGCACGTTTCTTTTTGCGGTTTTCTCCGGCAGTTTTCTGATATTTCTTACGCTTGGCAAGTTGCTGTTCTGTAAGATTTTTCTTGTCACTGCGGCTGATCTCAATTTGACCGGGGAACGTATCACCGATAAAATTGAAGTAGATGTCGATTTGCTGCTGACGGTAGATCGTCCGTCCGCCAGATGCGGAATGAATCACCACTTTTTCTACCAGTTCGTACAGCATTTCATCTGTCAGCATTTCACAGTCCTTGTATTTCCGAATCAGTTTGATAAAGCGTTTCAGATCAACTTTCGTTGTTTCAGCGTTGTCCAGTTCTTTCTTCAACTCGGCAATGCGAGCTTCGCAGACAGTTTGTTCATCATCATATTGCGCCATCAAACGCTGATACTGTCGTTCGGGGATTTTTCCTAAGACGCTGTTTTCATATAGGCTCCGAATCAAAGCGTCCAACTCGTCCATTCTTTTTTGAACTGAATGCAGTTCTTTTTTACTCTCGGAAGATACCTGTGTGTTTTGGTTTTCCCATGCAGCTTGAAGCTGCTCGGCAAATTCATCCTCATTTTCAATAATTTCTTTTGTCATCGCTTTGATTGCATTGAGAATAGCGGTTTCAATGGTTGAGGTCTTGATAAAATGGGATGTGCAGGAAACGTACATATTACGGTATTTGCTGCACTGCCATGAAGAATCCGAATCATACACTACATCAGAATCCCGATGTTTGGATTCGGGGCTGGAAAAGCTCATTCGGGAGCCACAGTCGGCGCAGAATACCATTCCGGCTAACCGGTGCGAGTATGTTCCACTCGGAAGTTTTTTCGGATTCCTCTTGCGCAGCCTCTGTGCTTTATCCCATGTTTCTTGGTCGATGATAGCCTCATGAGTGTTTTTGAATATGATCCTTTCTTCCGGGGTTGCAGCACGGCGCTTTTTCAACTTGAAGTTCTCACGGATACTTTTACATAGCACTGTATGGCCGAGGTATTCCTGCCGGTCAAGAATATAGGTCAAGGTGGTCGTATTCCACCGATAGGGGTCGTGGTACGAATGGTTTCGGGCAGCTTCGGGATGATGCCGTTCTTCGTATGCAGACGGAATCAGCACTTTTTCGTCCGAAAGCGTCTGACCGATTTGCGCAAGACTGGCACCGCTGGCTGCCATATCGAAGATCCTGCGGACAACGGCAGCGGCCTCCGCATCTATATGAAGGGTTTGCTTATCACCGGGAACCCGCTTATAACCGTAGGGAATACTGCCGCTGCACCGTTTGCCATCCTGCATCCGCGATTTGAAAACGGCACGGATTTTATTGCTGGTATCCTTGGCGTACCACTCGTTCATGATGTTCAGGAACGGAGTAAAGTCATTGTCCGTGGGATTGGCACTGTCAACATTGTTGTTGATAGCGATGAACCGAACACCCTTGGAAGGAAACTGAATTTCTGTGTAAAATCCAACTTCCAGATAATTGCGTCCGAAACGGCTCATGTCCTTTACAATGACAGTTGCAATGTGCCCGGCTTCAATTTCGGCAATCATGGACTGGAAGCCGGGACGATTGAAAGCTGACGTTAGATAACGATACTTTTGAAAACACTGGAAAATCAAGGTTTTTCGAGCGACGGACAAGCAGGGTATTGTACTAAAAACTGAATACGACGCAGAAGCGGCGTTTCTTACTCTCTACATGGGAGAACAGGAACGCCGCTTTTTTCATGCCCTTTGTTACGCAGTAGGGGCAGAAAAAGCCTTGCTACAAGCGGTTTTGCGGGCGCGTATCTGGCGCGGCAAGGGATTTATACCTTATCCCCCGAAACCGCGCTTCTACTGCGTAACAAATCCACAGCAAAAGGAGTGATTTACTATGGCAGTTTTCAGAGTGGAACGGAACAAGGGCTACACCGTAATGAGCAACCACCACCTACGCAACAAGGAGCTTTCCTTAAAGGCAAAGGGGCTGTTGTCGCAAATGCTGTCACTCCCCGAAGATTGGGACTACACCTTGAAAGGCTTATCCCTTATCAACCGGGAGAAGATAGACGCTATCCGCGAAGCCATTAAGGAGCTTGAACGCGCCGGGTATATCGTCCGTTCAAGGGAGCGCGACGAGAAAGGACGCTTGCGGGGCGCGGACTATGTGATATTCGAGCAGCCGCAGCCGCCTACGCCGGATTTACCTACATTGGAAAATCCAACATTGGATAATCCAACACAGGAAAAACCAACATTGGAAAAACCTACGTTGGAAAATCCAACGCAATTAAATAAAGATATACAAAGAACTGACTTACCAAAAAAAGAAAAATCAAATACGGATTTATCAAGTACCCATTCCATTCCTATCCTTTCCCCTAACCCCTCACCTTGCGGGGAAGCGGCTACGCCGCCGGAACGGAAAGGAACGGAAGCGGCAGCACAGAGCGCAGTTGATATATACCGGGAAATCATCAAGGACAATATCGACTACGACATTCTCAAACAGGACATGAAGTTTGACAGTGACAGGCTTGACGAGATTGTAGACCTCATGCTTGAAACCGTATGCACCGCCAGAAAGCGGGTACGGATTGCGGGGGACGACTACCCGGCAGAGCTTGTGAAATCTAAGTTTATGAAACTGGACGGCGAGCATATCCGCTTTGTGCTTGACTGTATGCGGGAGAACACAACGAAAATCCGCAACATCAAGCAATATCTGAAAGCAGCCCTTTTCAACGCCCCGTCCACTATCGGCAATTATTACACTTCCCTTGTCGCCCATGACATGGCAAGCGGCGCACTGTCACCGAAGAAGCCGCAGTACGGCGACCCGGACTATTATTCATTCAAACCGGGCGAAAGCCTGTAAAACAACAAAAGGAGGATTTTATTATGGCACAGAAAATGACAGGAGCATTGGTATTTGACGAGCGCACCGACCGTTACGACATCCGCTTTGACTTAAACAGCTACTACGGGGGCTTGCATTGCGGCGAGTGCTTTGACGTATTCGTGCGGGGCAAGTGGAAGCCGACCCGGATTGAGTACGGCGACAACTGGTATCTTGTGGGTATCAGAGCCGAGGACTTGAACGGGCTGCGGGTGCGTATCTGACCGCCGCCCCATAAAGAAACGCGAAAGGAGGACGCGACAAATTGCAGGACGAAGTAAACGAAAAGACCATAGCCCTTTACATCAAGACCGGGAAGCTGACCGCGCAGACGCTCCAAAAGGCAATGAAAGCCATACTGTCAAAGGGCAAAAAGCAGCTTGCAAAACCGCCACAGGGCAAGCAGAGCTTAAAGCAGCTTATGAAGCAGAACGCGGGCGTTTCCAACATTGAGATTACCGAGGGCAATATCAAAGCCTTTGAGAGTACGGCGAAAAAGTACGGTATCGACTTTGCGCTGAAAAAGGACGCGACGGAAAGCCCGCCCCGCTATCTGGTTTTCTTCAAGGGGCGGGACGCGGACGTGCTGACCGCCGCCTTTAAGGAATTTTCCGCAAAAAAGCTGACACAGGAGAAAAAGCCCTCAATCCGAAAGCTGCTCTCTACCCTCAAAGAAGCTGCACAGGGCAAGAACGCGGAACGGGCAAAGGTCAAGAACAAAGACAGGGAGGTATCGCTATGAAGCCGGAAATCAAGAAGCTGCTTATCTTAAATCTCCCGTATCTGCTCTTTGTCTGGCTCTTTGATAAAGTGGGCGCGGCTGTCCGGCTCTCCCCCGGCGCGGACGCGAGCGCAAAGCTGCTACATCTTGGGGACGGTTTTACCGCCGCCTTTTCCAGTATCGCGCCGAGCTTCCACCCGGCAGACTTAGCTTTAGGCATTGCGGGGGCGGTCATTGTCCGGCTGATTATCTACACCAAAGGCAAGAACGCGAAGAAATACCGCCGCGGGACAGAATACGGTTCGGCGCGTTGGGGCGGGGCTGACGACATAAAGCCGTACACCGACCCGGTATTTGAGAACAATATCCCCCTAACGCAGACGGAACGGCTTACCATGAACAGCCGCCCGAAGCAGCCGAAATACGCAAGAAACAAAAATATCCTTGTAATCGGCGGTTCCGGCAGCGGCAAGACCCGGTTCTTTGTGAAACCGTCGCTCATGCAATGTACGTCAAAGGATTTTCCAACGTCGTATATCGTCACTGACCCGAAAGGAACACTGATTTTGGAAACCGGGAAAATGTTACAGCGGTACAAATACCGTATCAAAGTGCTAAATACGATTAACTTCAAAAAATCCATGAAATACAATCCCTTTGCCTATCTGCGGAGCGAAAAGGACATTTTGAAGTTAGTCAATACCATTATCGCCAACACCAAAGGCGACGGGGAAAAATCCGGCGAGGATTTCTGGGTGAAAGCGGAAAAGCTCTACTACACCGCGCTAATCGGCTATATCTGGTATGAAGCCCCGGAGGACGAGAAGAACTTCACGACGCTGCTTGAAATGATAAATGCGTCGGAAGCCCGCGAGGACGACGAGGACTTCCAGAACCCGGTTGACCTCATGTTTGAACGTCTGGAAGAAAAAGACCCGGAGCATTTTGCAGTCAAGCAGTACAAAAAATACAAACTTGCGGCGGGCAAGACCCGTTCCTCCATCCTGATAAGCTGTGGTGCCCGTTTAGCCCCATTTGACATCCGGGAGGTGCGGGAGCTGATGGAGAACGATGAAATGGAGCTGGACACCATCGGGGATGAAAAGACCGTGCTGTTTTTGATTATGAGCGACACAGACACTACGTTCAACTTCATTCTCGCTATGCTCCAAAGCCAGCTTATCAACCTGCTGTGTGACCGCGCGGATGATAAATACGGCGGGCGGCTGCCTGTCCATGTGCGGCTGATTCTGGACGAGTTCGCCAACATCGGGCAGATACCCAACTTCGACAAGCTGATCGCCACCATCCGCAGCCGGGAAATCTCGGCATCCATCATTTTGCAGAGCCAGTCGCAGCTGAAAGCTATCTACAAGGATGCGGCCGAAATCATTTCGGACAACTGCGATTCAGTTCTCTTTTTGAGTGGGCGGGGCAAGAATGCCAAAGAGATCTCCGATGCGCTGGGGAAAGAGACTATCGACAGTTTCAACACCAGCGAGAACCGGGGTTCTCAAACCTCCCACGGACTGAACTATCAAAAATTAGGAAAGGCGTTGATGTCAGAGGACGAAATCGCAATCATGGACGGCGGCAGATGTATTTTGCAGTTGCGGGGCGTGAGGCCGTTCTTCTCGGAGAAGTTCGACATCACCAAACACCCGTACTACAAGTACCTTGCGGACGCGGACAAGAAAAACACCTTTGATGTGGACAGGTTCTTATCTACCCTGCGCCGGAAACGGCAGCAGGTAGTCGCACAGGACGAAAGTTTTGACCTGTACGAAATTGACCTGTCGGATAAAAATGCAGCCGAATAATTTTATTTTTGAGTGCCGCAGAACAAGCGGCAGAAAGTGAGGACCTTATGGAATTTTTCAACAGCGCAGTCGATACTTTGCAGACCATCGTGGTCGGTCTGGGCGGTGCCCTGTGTGTCTGGGGCGGCATCAACCTGTTGGAGGGTTATGGACAGGATAACCCCGGCAGCAATGCTCATATACGGTAAAGAAGCAACAACACAAATTGAGAACAGCGTACCCTAC
>ENA-UONY01001682-UONY01001682.1-human-gut-metagenome-genome-assembly--contig:-CS9-NODE-1682-length-17666-cov-6.039237_pt1 | contig 17666 bp, 15 predicted proteins | sample MGYA00242465_ERZ724012 | MGnify/ENA metagenome assembly ERZ724012 | reverse complement strand
GACATATAAAGAAATTAATTATATAGATTTTTTTTAGTTTTGGAATAATCTCTAGGACATCCGATATATCTAATAGCACAGTGCATGATATAAAATATGCATAATATCTAAAAACATTTCTAAAGCCCCATATATAGAGTATTGGAGAACCATCTACTGCAATTAGTCCTATAACCGTAGAGCAAAAAAAAGACAGTATTATCCACAACCCTACTCTACTGTTCCTATACTTAATCATTTTCCCATTAAAAATCACATAAGCAATGAGAATAATATTAAACAAATCAAGCATATATGCTACATACCCAGGAACCCCAACAAGATCTCTAAGTACGCCATAAAACATCAACCAATACAATTGAAACCAGACCAATGATTTTATGTTTTTATGAAAATATAATGAATTATCTCTTTTTTCTATTATCATATATTATATCCTCATCTCAACCATAAAATAACTCATGTAATAGATCTTGTACTTTACTGCTAACCAAAACAACCTCTTTTTTAAGGTCATCTTTCTCATATTCACACTTTTAATTACCTTATGAAGATGTTCATCTTTTACAATATCCATAAACACATCTTTTTTTTGTTTAGTTATCAAATCAGATTGAAGAACCATCTTAAGCGCCGCCATAGTATTATCCATATATGGTTTTGATAAACGACGTTTTACTTCCTCAGAATATCCTAATTTTTCACATTCATTAATTGCTCGATCATAAAAATCTTTGATTTTCTCATAGCGATCCACTCTTAATGTATGTGTTAGAGAGCCCATATTTACGCAACTGCCACACCCCACGCTCTCTTCTTGTTTCCAATCAGGAAACAGAAGAACGGGAACAGCATGTAGAACACAAAAATGACTGCCAGTGTCCAACTCACACCAATGACCGTAATGTTCGCATTTGGCAGAAGTCCCTGACATAAAGTCAAATTTGCGAAGACTTCAAACAACGATTCTTTGCTCGGTGAAATCACAAAGTCTAACGCACAAAGCAGTGCAAAGTACGGCCAAATCTTGATGTATCGTTTCTTGTAGAAATCCTCTACGCTAATCTTTCGGTCAATAATTTTCTGGTAATAGCCACAGCACATACCAAAACCGCTGACCATCATAAAAAGGAAAACGAGGTTTCTATAATCTGATAGAATCCCAAAATGGCAACATCTACGCTTGTCGATGTCATAAGTGCCTTTATCGTGGAAAAATAATTTTCTTTTATAGTATCGTCCGGATCAATAAATACAATGTAATCACTAGTTGCATTTTCAATTCCTGTATTTCTTGCCGCTGAAACACCACTATTACATGTGTGAATTATTTTAATCCGTGCATCTTTGTATTCAAATTCTATATTGTGATCACAATTGTCCTTATTAAAATATTGGCTTATATCCACCCATTCGATTCGTTTTCCATAACTCATTCCTTATCCCCTCTCGTTCTATTTCACTACCTCTGTTCAGATGAAGCACTTCCAATGTATTGTTCATAAACCAGAGTGCTCCATACAAATGCAGGTAGTGATACTGAAAGTTCTTATGATAAAATCATCTACTGTTACTGAACCTAGGTAGCGAGATAAAAACCGCTCTCGCAGCTCTACCCATCTCTCGAAAAGTGTCGCAAATACGCCATTTTTCAGGCATTTTCACTATGTACATCTCACTGCCTGCGTTCGGTTAGAGGAGATTCCTTTACTACGCATCTCTTCGGCAAAATACAATATATCGGTATAAAATAATCATCGGCTACTACATATAGTGTTTCTACGTTTTTAGACGCAAAAAATAGGCCATCAACTCGAAAATTGATGACCTAAATATCGGTGCAAAAAGCTCACTTATTTGATTATTGAAAAAAGCCCACCTGGTTTCCGTTCCTGCCTGCTACGCTTTAAGCAAGCCGGATGGTAACCAAGTGGGCTTCTTTTATTTCGGATATTCTATTTTTCTGATCCAGCCTTTTCCTTTGCTTCGCCACACGCCCCTCACATTGCCCCACTGTCGGCTTTTTCTTCCGGGGTGGGATTGTTTTGCGATGGAGACCCTTCTGCCCGACACAGGGCAAACGTGGGGCTTCCTGTTCCGTCCAGCACTCTTCCATTTTCAATAGGCAGTGCTTCTTGAATTTGAAAGCTGACCAGCCTCTGCTCAGGGAACGGATTTCCAATCATGCGGTAAAATCTGCGCTTATCCCATTTGGCATTTTTATAAACCATTCGCACGAAGGCCACGCACTTGATCTCACAGCTGCTGAACTCATTCAGCTTTCCCACTCGATGAGCTCCTGCATCTGCCGCACTGCATACCTGCACGGCGATCTGATTCATTTGGGGATTGTATAAAAACCGATAGTGTGACGGCCAGCCGAGCGTTTCAAGAGTGCTGCGAAAAATCGTGATCCGTCCTTCATCCACGTTTAATGTCATACCGAGAACACCGGCGTGCCATATTTTCTGTTCCTGCAATCTACTCACCTCCTCCTAAAAATGGGTGCACTTCCCCCTTGGTTTCTTTTCATCATTCTAATCCGCACTAGCACCGGGGGCCGTCCCCGTCAGGATGCCCATTGACACATATCCATCTATTTGCTTCACTTCTGATTCTTTCAGGTGTTCTTCTACAGGCACGCCAAAAGTACCCGCAATATCATCTGGGTAAAATCCCTTCCTGGTATTCACGGGCTTTGTTTCCTCTGATTGTGGCGCACTTTCCCCTTTCTTCCGTTTCTGACTTTCGTGGAAGATTTCTGGCACAAGAAGGTCAAAAACATACAAGGTCTCCCCTTCAAAGTTAATTCGATACCCCAGTATCTTATAGCGGCAGTCGCTATCCCAGCCCATCTCGTTATAAACCAATTCTGAAAAAGGCTTACAGGACATTTTTCTGCTCTTCCGCTTGTCCGGCTTCGCAATACACCAGCGCAAAGCGTCCTTATCATTTTCATCACAACCACGTACAACGATGCGCTTCAAATCACTGTTGAACATGACGTGTACATAAACCACATCTTCCAATCCACTGATGCAGGCTGTGTTGAATGTGATGCTGTCTTTTCGAATCACAATTGCCGGGTCCCGGAGGTGAGCGAACAGTTCTTTTCGCACCACTTGATATCCATCATATGAAAAAGTGCTCTCCAGTTCTTCAGCCTTTGCATCTCTTTCAGTCTCCAATGCCTGCTCCTTCGGCGGCATTAACGTTTTGTTTTCCTCCATCTATGTCAATCCATCCTTCCATTATTTCTTCCGCTTCATGGAGCAGTGTATTTAGACCATCTGCGGTAAAAATGTTCATTTCCTTAATTTCTGATGCCGGGCGAAGTACATCCCAATTGCCGGCATAATGCTCCTGCTGCAAAATACCAATCTGTGCGACGCTCGTGATTGGCTGGCCAAAAGTCCCCGCCCATTCTGGTGGGAAAATATAAATCGTCTTTTTAACTGTTTCGCCTTCCGATTCTTCCTCCTTAGGTGGCAGGACGATTTCCTCCACCTTGATCATCTCCGGCTCATCGAGTTCAAAGAGCATCAGCTTATCGCCTCCCTGCTCCACAAGCTGACCACGGAAGCGGTATTTCAAATCTTCGTCCCACTCCATAATGTCAAAAAGAGCCTTTGCCAGTCCTCGGCACCCAAGGGTATTTGCACACCAGCGTCCTTCTTTCAATCTGCCCCAGCGGATTGCATTCGGATTGCTCTTTTCGCACGGCCGAATGGCAATACATCTGTCAACTGAATTCAGAAGCAATTCTACATACTCCACATCATCAAACTTTTTCAGACAGGCAGCATTAAAACGTAGCCTTCCGTTTGAGATTGTCATCGCCGGATTCTGCAAGGTTGCAAAATACTGTGCCCGGACTACTTCATAGCCAGTAAGATCCAGACGATTCCTTACTTCTACCGTGTTGGACTGTTTTTCCCGCATGACGCTTTCGGATGCTTCCCGGTATTCCTCTGCCGAGAAACCTGTCCAATCCTTATCAAAAGGCACATATCCGCGAAGGATGCCATCATCTACCACACTCAAAACTGGCAACGGATGATTTTTCTTTTTATACGTCCGGGATGCGCGCAGATGATTGGCCGCATTGAAAACATCTCTGGAAACAATCGCCTCGTGATGGTCCCGCTGACGGTACTGCGTTCGATCATTGTTGTTCTTCTTTGCCTTGTGCGTAAGGAAGTTTGGTGTGAAAGTCTTTCTCGCCAGCACATCCCCACAATGGCGTTCATTTGCAATGATTCCGGCAATCGTGCCCGGATTCCATTCCGTGTTTCCCAGCTTCGTCTTCCGCTCGTAATCTGTCAGAAGTTCCGCAATATCCTTTAGCGAAAATCCATTCAGGTACAGGTAATAAATGACCTTTACTGTCTGAGCCTCATCCTGATTCACCACAAGGTTGCCATACTCATCCTGGTCATATCCAAGCAACGCCGGCGTAAGGAAAAGTCCACGGCTGAACCGGCGATCAATGGACCAGTTCATGATAATTGATTTGGAATGGGATTCTTCCTCTGCCACGGATGCCAGAATCGTCAGAATCATGCGTCCGTTACTGTCCAGGGTGTAGATATTATCCGCTTCAAATTTTACCCCTACGGGTGGGTCAAGATTCTTCAGCGTTTCGATAACAGAAAGGCAGTCAACGATATTTCTGGCAAAACGGGCGATGGACTTTGTAAGAATCAGGTCAATCTTTCCCGCCTTACAATCCTCGATCAGCTGCTGCATTCCTTTGCGGTGTGCCAGCGAAGTGCCGCTGATTCCTTCATCATCATAAATGCCAACAAACTCCCAGCCGGGTTGGGCCTTAATGTAGTCCGTATAATAATTTTTCTGAAGCTCATACGAGGAGGTCTGTTCATCATTGTCAGTGGAAACACGTACATAGGCAGCGACACGACGAATAGAGGTGCTTTCTCCAAGCCCCTCCACAATTTTGGCCGGGATAACCTCCAGTTCGGAAGTATCCACGCCTCTATATCGGTCTCTAATTCTCTGCTTACGATCTATCGCTTCTGTTCCACTGCTCATTCTATAGTTCCTCTCATTCCCCCGGTTTTATGCTCCAATACCACTGGCGCATCTTCCGATAACTTCGGATGCCGAGTTCTTTCTTTGTGTTTTCTGCTGTTCTACGGCTAATACCTTCATCGCTCAACCGCATATAGATTTCTCTGGATCTCATATCATCTTCTGAAAGCAGCTTCTTAATCAGGTAGGCTGCTTTTTCAGACTTTGATTCAAATACTGGTGTTTCCGGCTCTGCTGCCGGGTCCTGTGCTATTTCACATTCCAGCCATTGGAAGCCCTGCTCCGCTGTTATCGAAAATTTGATTTCTCCATCTGACGGAGCCAGACTGTTTTTTATCTGCCGGACGATACGGACATCTGTGTTCTTTGGATCTCGCTCCACCTGCAGGACACTCCGGGCAGCCGCCACCACATCAATACTGCCAAGGCTCCGATACAGGCCTTTTGTTCCCTCTTTTTTATTGAGGTGACCGATCAGCACAATGGCGCAATCATATACAGATGCCCACATACCAAGACGCTGCATTAGCTTTCTGGCTCTGCCTGCAATCTGAAGGTCAGAATCACTTCCGAGATAAGCCTGTATCGGGTCGATGACTACCAATTTCGGCCGAAATTCTATAATAGCCTGCCGGATGCGTTCATCATCCAGTGTCAGGCCACTGTATGTTTCTTCATTTATAAAAGCCACATTCCCACAATCTGCCCCACACTTTTCCAGCCGGGGCTTGATGGTATCTGACACACCATCTTCTGAACACTGGTAAATGACCCTCTGCGATAATCCAACTGCTTTGCCATCCGGCAGCTTTCCGCCTTTAGATAACTCTGCTATCAGATTCATCATCATTGTGGACTTACCATCGCCGGGGTCGCCTTGCAGCAATGTGATCTTCCCAACTGCTATGAACGGATACCACAGCCAACGAACAGAAGTCGCCTGTACATCACTATATAATGTAAGAATCCCTTTTTCTCCTTTGCTCGTCATCATCGTTCCTTTCCATGTGCAGTCTTTTCTACATTTATATTATAGAGTGTGTGTGGCGTTTTGACCTCCATCTGACAGGTGGAGTGTACTTAAAAATTCCATCTAGCAGATGGAAAAAAGTGCTAAGATCACACAGCAGATAGGGGTGTGGGCTTTTGCGGTCTTAAACTCTTCTATAATCAGTTGCTATGTGCATTTTCATGCGGGATAATCGTACTGCCTTATGCGGGATTCATAAGGAGGACCACACATGGCAATTGATTATACTGCACTTGGACAGCGTATCGCTGATTTCAGGAGTAAGGAAAATTTATCACAGGAAGAACTTGCTTTCAGATGCGGAGTAGGAAATAAGCACATTAGTAACATAGAACTTGGAAAGAGCAAGCCAAGTTTGGAATCACTCGTTCAGATTGCAAACTTTCTGAATGTTTCCGCAGACGATCTTCTCGTAGACAGTCTGGCACATTCGGCTTCCACTGCCGATTCCGAGATTCACCGTCTGCTTTTGGACTGCAACACACTGGAGCAGGAGATTCTTACCCGAATGGTAAAGGAACTGAAAGCGATTTTATACGGATTGGGAGTATGATTTTGTAACCCGTTGACCACATAACAAAAAAGCCCGCATAAGCCACAACTGCACTTCGGAGCATGCCGGGGTGCTGTCTGTGGTTCATGCTGGATGAGGCAAAAAAAGAAGCCCACCAGCGTACCATGTAGGATTCTACACAGTTCGCCAGTGGGCTGGATATGTTTACTTTCTTATACCGCCTTTAATGGGGCTTTACCCATTGTTTCTTTGAACTCATCCACCGTCATATTTGCTTTTGCTGCCGCTATCTCAATATCAAGAGTTCCATCCTGAACCAAGTCAATCAGTGTAAGAATCTTGCCTTCAAGAATACTCTCATTTCTTAAATCTTCCATCTGCTTGCACACTTCGCTCACTCCTTTCGGGTTTTCTTTAAGATATCTGGTTTTCTCAGCCATTAATGGAAAAATCATATCATTAGCCTGGGTACAGTTAAAATCATGCATCAATTTACCAACATCAGAATCCCCACGATACTCGCCATTCACATATATAATATGCGTTCCATCATTAAATGGTTTTCCAGTTGTGGTAATTATATTCTGTACAGGATATAATGGCTGGTTTTCTCCAAAATAATCGATTTCTGTTATAAAGATTACATAAGTATCTGGTAAGCTACTAAAATCCTCTCCCGCATCAAGGTTCTCAATGTCCATCATGCTGGAGTGATATCTAGCACGGTGTGGGTCTGCTCCAATATCTGCTCTTTGAACTTCTATATCGTACTTTTTCCCCATTGAATCCGTACCATACGCATCCAAAAGAATAGATTTCGCACCTGTTACACGTTTTAAATCAGCCTGGGTTTCACAAGAAACCAACTGTAAATCATTCTTCCCTGTTATAATGCGCAGCACCATTTCTGCTAATGGAACGTTATTTCTAAAAAGGCAACGCATAAAAGTATCATCAATCGGTCTAAAGCCACGTAAACGCTGAAGATCTTCTTGGTGATGTCTTTTCTTTCGTTCCTCCAGTGTCTCAGCCATCGGCGCCACCTCCTCAAAGTGTTTTCAACGAGAGTGTATAATACTCCTATTGTATTTTCATGTTACCATAAAGATGCCCTTTTATCAAGCAGTCATCTGTGAACTTTCCAGCAATTTTTGTTGGTCATCGTGTGTATTTCAAACCCCGATACGCATCCAGCACGAATTCCAAAAACTGGGGACTCATCTGCTCCACTATGCTCTTGCCATCCACATTCTCCAGCATGGTCACACCAGCTTTTGACAAGTCATCTTCTCTCTTCTCCAGCTCCCTGATGCTGTCTGCCACGGCCGCATCGATGAACGCCGCGAGCTTTGCTCCGTCAACATTGCTTTGTATAGGCATCGGTGCGCCATCATCACCGGCTAACCGGATTACCTTCGGGTCAAGGATAGCCTCTACTTTTTTAAATGCTTCTTTCTCCGGCATCCGCCGCAGATACCCTTTCATTGCACTCACGACCACCAGCTCCATCTGGGTCGCTGCATAATCTTCTACTGAAAGCCATGCTAATCTCTTCATGTCGTTCTCTCCTGCTATGTGTATTTCTGTACTCTCAACATATAGCAGAATTTTGCACATAGCAATGGGTTCGGGAAAAAAATCCTCCAAAAACAAAAAAATCCCCACCAGACAAGACAGAGTGTCTCATCCAGTGGGGTTCCCAAAATCACGCTTCCTGCTCCAGCAATGCTCGTTCTTGTGCTTTCCGTTTCCGGATCATCAGCGTGTGTGCCGTTTTTTCCTTTCTCTTTTCTCTATGGTACCGAATGCAGAGTCCGTTGACCTGCCAGCCGTCCATCAGCACCTCGACCGTTTTATTCGGATTGCATCTGCGGAATCCGATGAAAGCCATCAGCGTCCGGCTGTTTCCGGTGCTGGTCAGCTTGACTCCAAAATTCGTCGTGTAGGTGATCACATCACCGTCAACGATTCCTTCCTTGATGAATGCGAAGTAAACGCCCTTTTCAAATTCCAGGAAATCCGGAGCCTGTTCCACCCGGTCTGCACCCATCTTTCTTTTTCCACGCCGGATGTCACTCAGGATTTTGCTCCTTGCCTTGCCACCGAAGTCACGCAGGCAGCTTCCATCTGTATCCAGACCATTGACATTCAGCTTCATGCCGGCCTTGTTGATTTCGGGCAGGGCTTCCAGGCAGCGGATGAAAAAGTCGTAGTTGTGCTTCATCTCCGAAAGAAGCTGTTCTTCCTGGCTGAGTTGCTGCCGTTCGTCCATTTTCTCATTCAAACGCTCCCGCAGATCATCCACCAGTCTTTCGTAGGTATCAATCTCCGGGCTGGCTTTCTGGCGGCCACGCTCTACTGCTTCTTTCAGCCGCCCCTGCATCTGAGCCATTTTTTCCTCCAGCTGCAGAATCTGCTCATCCAGTTCTGTTTTTCTGGAAGAATCCCGTTCTGCGACGTGCTCCTGCACCTTCTGGTAGACCATCCGGAATTCCGAATCGATCCATGCGTTCTCCCCGTTTTCTTCATGGTCGCGCTTGATGGCGTACAACATTTCCATGAAGCTCTGCTTGACCGCCGTCTCGTATACAAAATGGGAAGGGCACTTTGCATCTCCTTCGCCAATATAAATCGGATGCCAGGCAACATCCGGGTCTGCTTTTCCCATAAATGGCCCATCGTTGGTCGGTGAGGTATCTTTTAGACTTGAGCACCGCCAAACGGGATAGGTGTAATAATACCGTTCATAGTAGTCATCCGGCGAACTCCCCTGTGCCAACAGCTCACTGCGGCAGGCATCCAGGCACCTGTCATCCTCGAAGTGCGTGGCTCTTGCCTGCAGGGTTCTGCGGTAAAAGGGGGCTCCGCATTTTCCGCATACCAGGTTATCAAAGACATCCTTGCCCACTCGTTTTTCCCGCTTTTCATCCTTCTTTTTCGTTCGGTTTTTCTTTCTGTGTGCCAGGATTTCCTGTGCCCGCATCCATACCGCGCGATTGATAATCGGGACATGGTGGTCCGTCACATAAAATTTCGGAGCTTCTCCATTGTTTGGAATCGTCTTGTGGCTCAGGAAATCGACGGTAACCGTTTTCTGCATTTCGCAGTCACCAACATATTTTTCATTCCGGAGGATAAAATCCACACTTTCGCTTTGCCATTTTGTCCCTTTGGATGAAGGGATTCCCTTTTCATTCAGTTCATTGCTGATTTTGTAAGAAGATTTTCCCAGAAGGAACTCATCGAAGATAAACCGCACCACCTTGGCCTGTTCTTCTACAATGACCCAGTCCTTATTCGTCTCACCGTCCGTATAACCGTAGACCGACCGTGGATTTCCAAAGGCAATCCCTTCCTGAAACCGCTTTTGAATACTCCAGCTGATATTCTTGGAGATCGAATTGCTCTCTTCCTGTGCCAATGCTGAAAGGATGGTCAGGAGCAGTTCGCCAGACGCATCCAGCGTGTCAATGTTCTCCTTTTCGAAGTATACACCGATTGGCGGGTCACACTGCCGAAGCTGTCTCACGCAGTTCAGCGTATCGACCGTATTTCGTGCAAATCGGGAAATGGACTTTGTAATGATATAATCGATCTTCCCGTCCAGCGCATCCTGCATCATCTGATTAAACTCGGTGCGGTGGTTACGGTTGGTGCCGGAGATTGCTTCATCTGCATACATTCCGGCAAAAGTCCAGCCTTCTTTTTCATTGATCAGCTTCGTGTAATAGCTTTTCTGCCCCTCATACGAAGTCTGCTGGGCAAGCTCATCGGTTGAAACACGGCCGTAAGCGGCAACCCGAATGTCCTTTGCCTTTTTCAGCTGACCGCCGGCAGACACTCTCCGCTTCGTTGCCGGAATCACCTGCACATTGTTTGCAACCGTCCCTTGTGTCATTTGTCTGTTCATCAATACTTCCTCCTTATCATGCCAGGCTGCTGATAGCCCTCAAATACGCTGTCACACTCCACTTCCGTACAGGTGTCATCAAACCAGTGGATTCTAAAATGTTTCGGTGAAAAAATGGTAACGGAAAGCACAAAGGCTTTCACATACGTTCCAACTGCTTCATCCAGAAACATCTGCGTCCCTCCCGCCAGCGAATCCAACCACTGCAGCGTTTTCTCCCGGATTTCATGGGTCTGCTCCAGCTTCTTCCAGTAATCTTCCATGTACCGAACCTGTTCGGCCTGTTGCTGGGCTTCATGTTCCAGCTTCTCCAGCTGTTCTTCTTCATTGAGAAGTCGGTTTTCTAACTCTGTGACTGCTTCTTTATCTCTCGGTTCTCCCAGCACCTCACATCGCACTTTCAATGCTTCTTTTTCCGCCTGAATATCCCGAATGTGCTGGTGGACATCCCGAATGCTATAGTTCACTGCAGACAGCTGGCGTTTCAGAAAATCCCCTTCCTGCTCCATATGGTCGAAATCATGGATCTCTCTCAGCTTCTCAGTCAGATTCTTTAATGCCTGATTTCTCGCATTATCAATGGGTGCTTTGGAGATCATCTGCATGACCTCATGGACTTCTGCATCCATCTTCTCACCCAGCTTGAATTTTTCGGCAAATGCTTTGCAAAGCAGCGTCTGGATCTGCTCTTCATAAATCGGTTCCATTCGGCAGCGCTTCTGTCCCTGCTGGGCGAGCTTCGTCGCACACCGCCAGATGGTTGTCCTTGTTGTGGAATGGCCTTGAAAATACCGTCCGCATTCTCCACACAGCAGGAGCTTGGAATAGTTTCTTTCGTTTCTTCCCTTTTCGATGCCCCTATACTTTGCCGTGTATGCCTTCCAGACTTCCTGTGCTTCCTGCCACAATTCTTCCGAAATGATAGCCGGATGATGATTTCGTATCAGGTATTTCGGCTTTTCCCCCTTATTGACCTTCTGTTTATGCCCATTCCTGTGATCGGTGTAGGTCTTCTGACAAAGTACGGAACCGCAGTAACGAACATTTGCGATCATGTACCGAACATCCGTTGCCGTCCACCCCCGCTTATCTTCTTCTTTTAGTGCGCCAGCTGGCAGCACAGTCGGCTTCCGCTTTTGCCGCTGTCTGCATCCGCTGTTCGGCGGCGGGATATGCAGGGCATCCAGCTTCTGGGCGATCTGTGTGAAGCCCAGCTCTTCTTTTGTAAAAAGCCGGAACACCATCCGAACAATCTCTGCTTCTTCCGGGATGATGAACACCGCCCGGTATCGGTATCCGTTCTCGTTCACCAGGTACTCCCCTTTGCGGAATTCGTAACCGTAGATATCCTTGTTGCAGACATTTCCGGCCGGAAACCGTTTCTGATTGCTCCATGCAATGTTTGCTGAAATCGAACGGCTCTCTTCCTGGGCAATGGCGGCCAGCGTAGTAAGAATGAACTCGCTGTAAGCATCCGCTGTATCCATCGCTTCCCGCTCAAACAGGATCGTGACATTGTTTTCCTTTAAGGTCCGCAATGCCACAAGAAAGTCCTGCGTGTTTCGGGCAAAACGGCTGATGGACTTGCAGATTACACGGTCAATTTTCCCCTGCTTGCAGTGCCGGAGCAAACGGTTGAAACCTGTCCGTCCTTCCCTGCTTGTTGCGGAAATGCCATGATCGGAATAAATGCCGGCGGATGTCCACCCTGCATTTCCTGCCAGGAGTGACATAAAGTAGCGTTCCTGCATTTCATACGAATCCTCCTGTGCCGGATTGGTGGAGGAAACACGGATATATGCGGCGACCCGAACAGTCTTCTCTGAAATTGATGTTTTCACCGCTGGTATTGCCGGCCGGCATTCCTGCATCACATCGGATGCGAGCTGGGAGAATTCTTCCATACTCTCCAGCTCATTCACCGGCATTTCTTTTGTCGGTGCGTAGCTGGTTACAGGCGGCTTCTTTTTCTCAGTCTTGACCTTTTGCATGGCGGCAAGAATCTGCGCCACCGATTCACTCTGTTCTGCCTTTTTCTTTCCTTTTGCTTCCGGCAGCTTCATCTTTGACATCAAGTCATTCAGAAAAGCATTTGAATCCATATCGTCCTCTCCTTTCGTCAGATTTTCCTTCCGAAAGGAAAACGTGTGGTAATGCCACCGCCTTTTCCTATCTTCGGGTAGTGACATATTTGCTCTATCCGGCACTTATAGCAAGTGATATCCGAACTATAAATCGTAGAATATCTGCCCATATAATCGGGCAGAACTGACGATTGCGTTGTATGTAAAAGGCTCTCCTTTTCAGGAAAGCCCGTGAAGGTCAGATACGTGCTGCGAAGTCAAGTGCGATCCAGCCTGCACCGGATTTCAGCTTGCCCCAGCCTTTCACAGAACCAGCACCAGCAGATTCTGCCACGATGGTGAACACGCCCCTTCCGGTGTAATAACCGGTCTTGCCGTAGTTTGTGCCTGGTCCTTTACGGATGTTGAGGTCATTGATGGACACTCGAACCGCATACGGCACAGATGCAGTCTGGTTCACAGGATAGACCGCCTTGCCGACCGGATCAAAAACCGTATACCCCGGATTCGCATCCGCACACTGCTTCGCATAGGACAGATCATGGAACGCCCCTTTCTGGGAAGCTGCATTCTGCCAGCTCTTACGCACACGATACCAGCCAGAGATGTTACCTCCCTGGTTCTGGGCTGAGGCATTATACTGTGTCAGGTTCCAGCGTTCGATGATATTGCAGAGATTCTGCACATAGGTGTGGCTGGTGGCATAGCCGCCATCCTTGATGATCTGCACAGCCTTCTTGTAGTCCATGCATCCAGCCAGACCTTCATAACGTTTCCTGCTGCCATTCATCGCACCAAGCAGATATGCCGCGTGGTCGGCAATGGAGTCCTCCACACAGGCGTACTTCCGGAAATCAGCGGTGATCGTGACATAGCTGCCATCGGTATTCTGCTCCTGCGTTTTCTTGGTATAGACCGACTTGCCATCCCAACTGCTGCCGCTCCAGCTGTTCCCGGAAAGCGAGGTCTTCATGCCAAAGCAGTTATTAGCATTCTGTGCTAATTCACTCTTACCGTAGCCGGACTCCAGAATAAACTGCGCCATCGACACGCAGGCAAGGATGCCGGACTGCTTCTGGTTTTTGGTAAACAATGGACCGATCTCTGCCACTGCCTCGGCTTCAGACAGGTTCTTAAGGGAAGATGCCTGCAGGCCGGATGAAGATGAACCGCCAAGTGCCGCCGTCACCCTTGCTGCCAGATCACCCAGACGGGCGTACAGCCAGTTTCCGGGACAGCTTTTGTTGGCAAACCAGCGATGAACAGTCAGGATCATCTCGTCTGCTGCCGGAGCGTAGTTGAGGGTTTTATTCTTGTCGCCCAGCCACAGGAGCTTCTTCTTGCCGTTACGTTTGCAGATATCGATGCAGAGCTTAACGAGCGAGTTATATACGGCGCTGTTCATCGCATACGGCTCATTCATGTCGCTGGCACATTCGATGGTGACTGCTCTCTGGTCATTGGAATTGCTGGACGAGCACCAGCTGCGGTTCTTCTCCTTCACGCACAGAGAAACACGGCCGTCCGTGCCAATGCCATAGTTGCAGCTGGCCTGACGGGTCGGACTGGTAAAACATCCGCAAATGCTCTCTGCAGAAAGCTGGCCTACCACGCAATGCGGCGTGATGCGGTCAATGCTGTGTGTTCTCTGCCCGGAATGGTTCGGGGAGAGTTTGGTATAAACAACGAGTGGACTATTGGTGTATCCCATATCGATTCCTCCTAAAAAAATCGAGACCCGGATCACTCCGAGTCTCGTGCTGTGGTTATTTTGTTATTTTATAATCCCATCCGCTTCTTCTAGCATCCTACAGACGAACTTCATGGCAGACATCGGTTTTTCGCCGCCTGTCCCATTGACTTTCCACGCTACGTTTGCGATCGTAGAAATGGTGCCGAGGACACTACTCTTCTTAGCCCCTTTTTGATTTGCAACAAGCTGTATGAGCTGGCCTGGTATCAGGTTCGGCTGATGCCAGTGCAGGATGATTGCATCCCTCAGATATTCGCAGCCCTTGTAATACAATGTGATGCCATACGGTCTTAACACATCTTCTGCCATGAGCACTTCGTTCATTTTCATCACCTCAGCCCTAGTATACAGTTATGCTGTTGGGAATTGAAGTCCTAAAAAAGCGTCGAAATGCACCGTTTACGGGATCAGCAGCTTCATACCGACCCGGATGGCATTGGAAGTCAGACCGTTCAGTGCGCGGATATCGGCACAACGGCTGCCATCCCCCAGTTCCTTCTCTGCAATCTTCCAGAGGTTGTCGCCCGGAACAACGGTGTAGATCTTGCTGGCGGTAAAGGCATAGGTATCCGCACTGTTGAGAACATAGGCCAGACCGCTCGTCGCTTCCGGGCATTTGATCTTCAGCCAGCCGGCACAGAACTCCACGATCTCGATCAGCGTATTCTTCTTATAGATGGTCACAACCTCTGCACTGGTATCCGGCATTTCCCGGATATTCATAAGAGTCTTGAGTTTGCCATAGGCGATCGCTGCCGGGAGTTCCTCTGCAGTCGGATATTCTTCCTTTCCGGCTTCCTCTTTCTGCTCATCCGTCACAGGAATGTCCTTCTCTTTAGAAGGCTCCTCTTCCGGTGCTTTCCCTTCCGGCTCGTCCATAACCGGCTTTTCCTCCGCTTCTTCTGCACCTGTCACCGGCACAGCCTCCTCCGGGTAGATCACATTGCCGTCATTGTCAAACACACGGCTGCCAGGATTCTCATCGCACTTGGCTTTTGCATTCGCCAGCAGACGGTATGCGCCAAGCTGGGATGCTTCATCTTCCCAGTCCTCACGCACACGGTAGTAGCCGGTCGTCAGCTTTGCGGGATATTCTTTCATACTCATGGTCCGTTCCTCCTAAATAAAATGTGGGAGAGGCTTATTGCCCCTCCCGGTTGATTACTGCTTGTCGATTTTGTCCTGATCGCGCTCGTCTTTCAGCTGTGCCAGCATCTCCTTGAGCTTCTCCGGCACCGGAAGACCGATCACTGCTGCATTCTCGAGACAGCTCAGACCCTCGTTTGCCAGATAGAAGAACACCACAGCGGTGCGAATGGCGGCTCCATTCTGGAGGATCTGTGTGTCAATGATATTGGCAATACCAACCAGCACAAAGATACATACCTTCTTTGCGATACCCTTAAAGCCAACTTCAGAAGAAAGCTCATGCTTGATTGCTGCCGCCAGCACCCCGGTGAAGTAGTCACAGACCACGAACACCACCAGTGCACCACCCAGACCTGCGAACATCCATTCAATCTTGTCGATCACATTCTGCATAATTCTGTCCTTTCCGCCCGTATCCGGGCAATAAAAATAGACAGCCGAAGCTGCCCTTTGATATGGATTATATATAAAAACACGGACAAGCCGTGGAATTTGATTATCGATAGCTGGCAATCACCGCGCTGGCATTGAACACTCCGATCTTCTTTGCGCCTGCCGCATTCGGATGCAGACCATCAATCAGGTAGCGGCCATTGGCATTCTTTTTCTCGTAGATGTCACAGATACCACAGCAGAAAGTATCAATGACTTCCAGAGACATCCTGCCGGCAAGAAGTTTCAGATAATCGCCTTTCGCCTTGGACTGTGCATAGCTCCGGGTCGTGATATAGCCCTGGATCGGCGTACAGATATAAATCTTCGCCGCCGGGTATAGCTGCTGAAGTTTTTCGATGCTGTACCGGAATGCTGATGCAAACACCCTGCGGTCCAGCTCTTCGATGGCGACCATTTCATTCTCTGAAGTGAAAGAGCCTTCCATATCGCCGGAAGGTACACCATCATTCGTACCACAGGCGATCAGGATCATATCAAAGTCGGCGTAGGCAGTCACTTCCTTGTAGTGAGGGCTGGTCTTGTCCTTGCCTCGGATGAGTTTTTCCACCTGATTTCCCATGACATTGTTGTGGTTCTGGTCAGGTCCGGAAAAGACCGGGTTACCATCGTAAACGCTGTCCTCATAATCACACCATCTGGCACTGGCTACCGACAGGTTCACAAACCGCTCCGGCTGGATGATCTCATTGAAGTACCTTACCCAGCCACGCTCCGATGTGTTCAGTGCCGTGATGCTGTCTCCCAAAAACAGGATCTTCTTTCCAGTGAACGCCGATTTCTGCTTCATGACCACCTGCATATCCGTCGACACGGAACTGATCGTTTTGGAAAGGTTCTGCATATTCGCATCTGCCGTTTTGATTGCATCCGCATTTACACTGACCTTTTCCGACAAAGCAGCAAGATCCTTTGTATTGGTGTCAGCCTGTTCGTGAAGGAGGCTGTAATCTTCCCCAAAGTAGCTGCCCTTCACATTGAAGTAATGTGCCTTTACGTTGGACATGGTCATATCGTAGGTGCTGTTCTTCGTGAACACGATCTGGATATAGTCATCCTTATACCCGGTTTCTTCCAGCTTTTTGGATGGAATTTCAAGCGTGATCCGTTTGGGCTCTCCACCTGTAGAAGCAATCGACCCAAGGTTCACCAGCTTTGAACCAACCACATAGTAGTGCATCAGCTGGTCGTTGCAGTAATCCATCTCGACATAGAGCTTATCAAACCGCTCCGCACGGGGAACTTTAATGCCGCCGCCATAATATCCGCTCTCATACTCCGTCAAAAAATGATGGATGGTGGCTCCTTCATCCACGATCTCCCATTTTCCTTTTGAAAAGACACAGGGCTGAAATGGAACTTCAAGGCTCTGTGACATCAGCGCATCCCGTGCAAGTTTTGCCGCGCTTACACAGGCATCTGCGAGTTTATCCTTTGTAACGGTATCATCTAGGAGTTTCTGTCCGTCCACCGATTTATCCCGGAGCATCGTGCCGGACAGCGTATGATCGCCAAACGGCATCCTGCCATCCACCTTGAACGGAAAGTAGCCATAAGACCGTTCCGGATATTTACAGTCCACTACAAAAACGATGACATCATTCTCTTTTGGAGAATCCGACCAGTCCGCTGTCACCAGCGTCCCTTCCACTGTATCGTAGGAGATATAGGTCAAAAGAGCATCCGGATTATACGGAACCGGCTCTGGTTTCGTAAGCAGC
>ENA-UONY01001679-UONY01001679.1-human-gut-metagenome-genome-assembly--contig:-CS9-NODE-1679-length-17682-cov-5.490271_pt1 | contig 17682 bp, 17 predicted proteins | sample MGYA00242465_ERZ724012 | MGnify/ENA metagenome assembly ERZ724012 | reverse complement strand
TGGGCAAGGAGGACAACTTCTGGGAGCACGGCTCCGGCCCCTGCGGCCCCTGCTCGGAGATCTACTTCGACCGGGGGGAGAAGTACGGCTGCGGCAAGCCCACCTGCGGCGTGGGCTGCGACTGCGACCGGTACGTGGAGATCTGGAACCTGGTGTTCTCCCAGTTCAACAACGACGGCCAGGGCAACTACACCGACCTGGCCCAGAAGAACATCGACACCGGCATGGGCCTGGAGCGCCTGGCCTGCGTGATGCAGGGGGTGGACAACCTGTTCCTGGTGGACACGGTGCAGAACATTATGAAGAAGATCTGCGAGATCGCCGGGGTGCAGTACGGGGAGGACGAGAAGAAGGACGTGTCCCTGCGGGTGATCACCGACCACATCCGCTCCACCGTGTTTATGATCGGCGACGGTGTGCTGCCCTCTAACGAGGGCCGGGGCTATGTGCTCCGCCGCCTGCTGCGCCGGGCCGCCCGCCACGGGAAGCTGCTGGGCATCCAGGGGGCCTTCCTCACCGACGTGGTGGACACGGTCATCCACGAGAACCAGTCCGCCTACCCGGAGCTGGTGGAGAAGCGGGAGACCATCCGCAAGGTCATCAGCTTCGAGGAGGAGAGCTTCGCCCGCACCATCGACCAGGGCTTGGCGCTGTTGAACAGCTTCATCGACAAGGCGGACTCCAAGGTGTTCTCCGGGGAGCAGGCCTTCGCCTTGAACGACACCTACGGCTTCCCCCTGGACCTGACCAAGGAGATCCTCTCCGAGCGGGGCATGACCGTGGACGAGGAGCGCTTCCGCCAGCTGATGCAGGAGCAGCGGGAGCGGGCCCGGAACGCCCGGAAGGACGCGGGCGCCGACGCCTGGAAGGGGGAGAACACCGCTGCCGCAGGCCTGGCGGAGACGGCCTTTACCGGCTACAGCCAGACAAAGGACAGCGCCAAGGTCATCGCCATCATCCAGAACGGCCAGCGGGTAGACTCCGCCAACGAGGGCGCGGAGGTCTCTGTGGTGCTGGACACCACCCCCTTCTACGCCGAGAGCGGCGGCCAGGTGGGCGACAGCGGCAGCCTGGAGGCCGAAGGCGTCACCGTGGACGTGGTGGACACCACCAAGCACGAGGGAGTGTTCCTCCACCGGGCTGTGGTGGAGAGCGGCACCCTGAACGTGGGCGACCAGGTGCAGGCCCTGGTGGACGAGGACCGGCGGCTGGCCATTATGCGCAACCACACCGCGGCCCACCTGCTCCAGGCGGCGCTGCGCACCGTGCTGGGCAGCCATGTGGAGCAGGCCGGCCAGCTGGTGAACGACCGCCACGTGCGCTTCGACTTCACCCACTTCTCCGCCCTCACCCCCGAGGAGCTGGCCCAGGTGGAGCAGCTGGTGAACCAGGAGATTTTGAAGGCGGTGCCGGTCTCGGTGCAGGAGATGGGCATTGAGGAGGCCCGCAAGAGCGGGGCCATGGCCCTCTTCGGCGAGAAGTACGGCGACGTGGTGCGGGTGGTCTCCGTCACCGATGGCTTCTCCAAAGAGCTGTGCGGCGGCACCCACATGGACAACACCGCCCGGCTGGGGCTGTTCAAAATTCTGTCCGAGTCCTCCGTGGCCTCCGGCGTGCGCCGTATCGAGGGCGTCACCGGCGCTGGGGTGCTGGGGGTGCTGGCGGCCCAGTCTGCGGCCCTGCTGGAGACCGCCCACACCCTGAAGGTCCCCAACCCCGCCGAGCTGCCCCTGCGGGCCAAGCAGGTGGCCGGGGAGCTGAAGGAGAAGGAGAAGCTCATCGAGTCCTTAAACGCCAAGCTGGCCCAGAACCGCCTGGAGAACGTGTTCCAGGATGCCCAGGAGGTGGGCGGCGTAAAGGTGGTGTACGCCCTGCTCTCCGGCACCAGCCCCGACGCCCTGCGGGCCCTGTGCGACAAGGCCAAGGAGCGGGAGGAGGCCATCGTAGCGGTGTTCGCCGGCGTCAGCGGCGGGAAGGCCACCCTGGCGGCCTCCTGCAACAAGCCCGCCCAGGACAAGGGCCTGAAGGCCGGCGTGCTGGTGAAAGAGGTGGCCCAGCGCTGCGGGGGCAATGGCGGCGGCCGGCCCGACTTCGCCATGGCCGGCGCCAAAGACCAGACCAAGCTGGACGAGGCTTTGGCCGCGGTGCCCAGCCTGGTGCAGGCCCAGTTGGGGTAAGAAGTCCCAGGACCGAGTAAAAAAGAACGCCTTTCCGGGTGCGCCCGGAGAGGCGTTTTTTCTATGCGTTCCAGTGGGGGCGGCGTCAATCCGGCTCGCCCAGTACGTCCCAGGGGGTGAGCATACCCAGCAACTTCTCCCCCTCTCTGCCGTTCTCGGTGATGAAGATGACGGCCACCCGCTTGTTCTTCCCCTTCACCTGCTCGAACTTCCGGCGCACCTCCATGTAGGTGGCGTGCCGGGAGACGAACTCGTAATTCTCCCGGTGCTCCCGGATTTGGAGGTGGGACCCCAGCTCCCCCACGGTGGTCTCCTTGGTGATGCCCTTGCCCCCGGTGCGCAGCAGGTACTGGAACAGGGTGCCCACGCTGAACACCCCGCAGAACTGGCCCTCCTTCATCACCGGGATGTGGGAGTAGCCGTTCTTGTCCATGACCTCCATGAGCCGCAGCACCTTCTGGCTCAGGGTGGCCTTCATCACCTGGTCCCCCTTGGTGGCGTAGTCGATGGCCAGGGGCGGGCGCTTTACATACTCCAGCACCTCCCCCATGGCCCGCAGCACCGGCTCCGAGGGCTCCACGATGGGCTCCCCCTCCAGGTTGGGGTTGTGGGTCAAAAGGTTGCGGATCTCCCGGCAGATGTCCAGCTTGTCCCGGACCGGGGCGCTGTCGTCATCCTTGGCAAACTCGAACACCACGCTGCTGTAGTGCCGCCGGGCGTTGCGGTACTTGTCCTCCAGGGCGTCCTCCAGCTGCTTGTACAGGTCCAAAAATTCGTCGATGCGGCTCTCTGCCATGCTATTCCCCCCGATTTCTTTCCCACTCCTCCCGGAGGAGGGACCAATTTCCCAGATCGTGGATCATCCCGTCGAACCCCCGCATGGCCCGGCGGGTGGTGCCCTCAAACCGGAAGCCGGCCTTTTCCAGCACCCGGGAGGAGCCGGGGTTCTCCCCGAAGGCCTGAGCGGAGACCACCTGATCCCCCAGAGCGGTAAAACAGTACTCTACCACAGCCCGAACCGCCTCAGTCATGTAGCCTTTCCCGGAAAAATTTTCTCCCAGGTAATATTCCAGCTCGTGGGAGGGCACCTGGTAGCGAAGCCTGTCGGGCGCCAGCCAGATCCCGCCCACCAGGGCGCCGGTATCCCGTTCCCACAACAGGAAGGCGCTGTGGGAAGCGGCTTCCTGGGCCAGCTGCTGCTCCAGCTTTTCCAAGGGCAGCGCCGGGGCGGCGTTGCGCTCCAGCACATAGCTGCTGTTGCGGATGGGCAGCAGGGCGGCCCCGTCCCCCGGTTTGGGGGACGCCAGGACAAGGCGTTCTGTCTCAATCTCCATGTGATTCTCTCGCTTCCCTACACGATATGAAAAATGGTGTTACAGCATGTTTTCCGAGCTCAGATTTCCTACCTGCTCCAGCAGTGCCTGGGCGTCCTTGCGCACCGCCTCCCGGAAGCTCTCCCGGAAGCGCCGCAGGGCCTTGATGTCCGCGATGAGCTGGTCCCGCTCCGCCTCCAGCGGTTGGGTTTCCCCCTGGGCCGGGGTGCGGGCTGCCCTGCTTTCCCGCTCCAGGGCGCGGAGCCGTTCCCGCAGGCCCTGGGCTTCCTCGGTGGCCTGGGCCAGCCGGGCCATCCACTCCTCCCGCAGCAGGCGGGACTCCTCCTCCTGCCGGTCCGCGGCGGCCATGAGCTCCTCGATGAACTGGTCCACCTGCAGGGCGTCGTACCACTGGCCCCGGGTGCGGAATTTCACCTGGGCCAAAGCCTCTCTTGTCAGCTCCATATCAGCCATCCCCCTTTGTGGTGTGTTCCCCCGCCAGCCGGAGGAATTCCTCCCGGCTGTACAGGGCGTTGATGGCCTGCACCAGGCCGTTGGCGGAGAGGCGCTCCGGCAGGCCCAGGGCCCGCTGCAGCTCCTTCCGGCGCTGGGCGCTGTCCGCCTTCCCGGAGAGGCCCAGCTGGAACAGGTCGCTTTTTGTGACGGGCTCGCCTTGGTTCGCCGGGCTGGGGGCGGCTTCCCCCTCCAGGATGGTGGCCCCGGCCCGTTCCAAAGCGGCCCGGAGGGTAGCAAGGTCCATGCCCTCCACCCCCAGCTTGCCCTCTTTGGAGGGCTTTGCCTTGCGCCGCTCCTTCCCGTAGACATCCGGGATGTAGGCGTGCTTGAGATGCTCCGGCGGGATGTGGGAGGAGAGCTTTCCCCGGATGACAAACCCGGCCCCGTCGCTGTCGGTGAGGAGGATGAGCCCCTGCTCTTTGGCCAGGCGCTTTAAGTAGGCCAGCTTCTCCCTGTCCCGGAACAGGGAGAAGCCCCCAGCCTCCAGGATAACACCGTCCACCAGCGAAGCGAGTTTGATCTTGTCGTACCGGCCTTCTACCAGGATGGCCTCCTTCACCCGGATCATCGCCCCGCCTCCTTGGAGGCCAGCAGCAGCCGGGCGATGAGCTGGTCCAGCACCGTGCGGGGGGAGAGCTTCGAGCCCTTCAGGGCCAGGTCCGCCTGGAGCAGCAGGGAGAGGCTCTCCCCCAACACGGGCAGGGGGACGCCCCGGGCGTTGCGCTCCCCGTTGCGCAGGCGGAACTCCCGGCCCTTGTAGTCGCCGTACTCCGCCGGGGCGGTGGCGGGCAGGCCGCTCTCCAGGGCGGCCTTGACCCGGTACATGTCCACGTACACCGAGCTGAGGGCCCCTAAAATGGCGATGGGGTCCTCTCCCTGCTGGAAGAGGGCGTCCAGGTGGCCGTAGGCCTTCTCGTAATTCCCCGCCACCAGGGCGTTGGCCAGCAGGAAGGCCGTGGCCTCGGTGGACTTGGGCACCAGCTCCTCCACCATGGCGGCGGTGATCTCTGGCGGCCCCTCCTCCCCCACAGGCCGGGAGCCCAGGGCATAGGCGCACAGCTTCTGCATCTCGTTTAACAGCTGGGTCAGGTCCTGGCCCGCGTAGTCGATGATCCGGGAGGCGTTCTCCCGGGAGAGGGTGCAGCCGGCCTTCTCCGCCTCCCGCAGCAGCAGCCTGCGCAGGTCGGAGACCTCGCGCCGCTGGCACAGCAGGGAGCCCCCGGACTGGGCCGCCCACTTCATGAATTTCTTTGTCTTGGACTTCTTCCCGTCCAGGTCCAGGGTGGGGTACCAGAACAGCAGGGTGGTGGTCTCCGGCAGGTTTTGCAGTAGCTCCTTCAGCTTTTGCAGCTCCGTCTGGTCCCGGGCCTCCGGGTCCCAGTCCGCCACGGCCACACACTTGTGGGGGGCGAACAGGGGCAGGGCCTCGGCGGCGTCGGCGATGGCGTCCACCGCGGCGGCTGAGCCCAGCTCGTTGCGGTTGAATTCCGGGAAGCTGTCCCCGGCCGCAGCCTTGATGACCCGCTGGGCCCAGCGCTTGACCAGGTATTTCTCCTCCCCGGCCACCAGGTACAGGCTGGCGGGGGAGCCCTCCGCCAGCTGGCGCTTCAGTTCTGTCTCGGTGATGGCCGCCATGTCAATCCTCCCTCCGTATTTGGATCTGGCCCCTGCCGGTCAGGTCCAGGCAAAGGCTGCCCTGCTCCGGCGGCTGGGCGTAGGTGCCGGGGGAGAGCACCTCCCCCTCGGCCAGCATTTTCTCTATTATAGCATCGCTCTGCAAAACAGTAAATGAGGAATTTACCCGGCTCTGCCCCTGCCGGGTGATAAGCACCTGGCAGCTGCCCCCGGCGGCCTCTTCCAGCTCCACCATCACGGTGACGCCCCTATCGGTGAAGGTGAGGGCGGAGCCGTCCGCCGCGTAGAGGACCTCCACCCCCTCGATGGGAGAAAAGACGGCGCCCGCCTCCACGAACTGGATGTCCGCGCCGGTGCGAACTAGGTCCTTCCCCTGGTAGGCCCCGGCGGGCAGCAGCACCCGCCGGGCGGGGAGCTCCCCCAGCAGCTCCAGGGCGGCCAAGCGGGCCTCCCCGTCCTGGGTGGGGAGGAACACTGTGTCCAGCCGGGCCACGTTGTGCCGCTGGAACAGCTGCAGCGCAGAAGAGGAGTTGTACCCGCCCAGACTGAGCACCGCGCCCTTCCCGTTTTTCATCAGCACCACGCAGGAGGCGTCCCCGGCGTCGGCCACGGCGACGGTGAGCACGTCCTGCCAGCGCAGGTGCTCCAGACCGGAGACAGCCAGCAGCACCGCCGCCATGGCCAGGGCGGCGAATTTGGTGCGGCGGCGCTCCCGGCCGGGCAGGGCGGCCAGAAACAGGAGCAGCAGGAGAAACCCCACCGCCAGCAGCCCGGCGTCCTGGCCCAGGGAGAGGGTGGCAAAGGGCAGCTGCGCGAGGAGCCCGGCCGCCCACAGCATGAACCGGGCCAGCCACCCGGCGGCGAACAGGAAGGGCGCGGCCAGCGCCGGCACAGGCAGCAGCAACAGCAGAGCGGAGAGGAACCCGCAGTACAGCAGCAAACTGCTGGGGAAGATGAGGACCAGGTTGGCCAGAGGCGCAGCCAGGGGCAGGGTGCCGAACACCGCCACCTGCAGCGGCAGGGTAAAGGCGGTCACCGCGAAGGTGATGGAGAGGGACTCGGCCACGGGGCGCCATAGCTTTTTCCCCAGGCGGCCCCGGGGAGCGAGCCGCCCCAGCCCCCGGGCGATGGGGGCCCGGAACACCAGCAGCCCCAGGGTGGACATCACCGACAGGGCAAAGCCCAGGTCCCCGCCGGAGAAGGGGTCGGACAGGCAGATGCACAGCACGGAAAATCCCAAGGAGTTGCAGCCCTCCGGCCGCCGGCCAAAGCAGCCGCCCAGGTAGAACAGGATCTGCATCAGCCCGGCCCGCTGGGCGGAGACCGGGAAGCCCGTCACCGCCAGAAAGCCCAGGAGCAGGGCGATGAGCAGCAGGTTCCGGGCCACCCGGTCCAGGGGGAGGGCGCCAAGCACCAGGGACAGGAACCCCGCCAGGATGGTCAGGTGCAGGCCGGAGATCACCAGCAGGTGGGTGGTGCCGGTACGCTGGAAGTCCAGCGTGGCCTGCTGGGACAGGTCGCTCTCCGTGCCCAGGAGCATGGTCTGGAGCAGGGCGGCCTCCTCCCCGGGCAGGTGCTGGGAGAAGCCCCGGGCCGCCTGCCGCCGCAGCCGGGCGAAGAACTGGCTCAGGCTGGTCTGGGCCCCGGCGGTGGAGGAGAGCTCCTCAAAGTCGGAGAGGTAGGCCCCGGCGGAAATGCCCTGGGCCAGCCGCCGGGCCTGGGAGGAGTATAGCCCGGTCTGGGAAAATTCCGTAAAGGTGACGGTGCACTCCACCACCTGGCCGGGCTCGCACAGCAGGGGCAGGGCCGAGGAGACCCGCAGGGTGAAGGGCCCGGGGAGCTCCGGCAGGGCGGCGCCCTCCTCCGCCGGGGCGGCCCGGTCCACCTGGAGCAGCAGGTAGGTGCGCTGGTACATCTCCTGGGGGTAGTCCAGCACTGTACCCTGCACCCGGGCCTTCTGGCCCTCCAGGTCCAGGTAGGGGGCGGCCCGCAGCTGCCAGGCCGCGTGGTAGAGGAAGAACGCCCCTGCCGCCGCGGTGAGGCCCGCCCCCAGGGCGGCCAGCCCCCGGCGGAGCTTTTGCCGGGAAAAGAAAGAGCGCGGACCGGCAGCGTCCGCGCTCACAGTATTTTTCTTGGGGGACAGGGCAGCGCACAGGCCCAAAACCGCGCACAAAGCCAGGGCCCCGCAGCACCAGCCGCCGGCCTGGGCGGCAGTGGGACCGGCCCAGGCCGCCAGGGTCAGGGCGGCGAATACGGAGAAGCCCAGCAGGGCAAAGGGCCGGCGCACTTACTTGAAGAACAGGGGCAGGGGCTCTAAGTAGATGATGTCCGTGCGGTCCTTGGCGTCGCCTTCGGCCAGGACGCAGGCCTTGCCCACCACCTTGCCGCCAATCTCATGGAGCAGCTCCTCCATGGCGGCCAGGGATTCCCCGGTGGAGATCACGTCGTCCACGATGAGGATGCGCTTGCCCTTCAGGTTCTCCACGTCCGCCTTGGAGAGGTACAGCTTCTGCACGTGGTCGGTGGTGATGGACTTCACCTCCACGTGGATGGGGTCCTCCATATAGGCCTTCACGCCCTTGCGGGCCACCACGTAGTTGCGGCAGCCGATGCGGGCCATCTCGTAGGCCAGGGGGATGCCCTTGCTCTCCGCGGTGACGATGATGTCGTGCTCGGGGCACTTCTCCAGCAGGGCCGCGGCGGTCTTTTCCGTGATCTCCACATCGCTGAACATGACGAACCCGGCGATGTCCATGTGCTCGTCGATGGGGCAGATGGGCAGCGCCCGCTCACACCCCGCGATGTTCATCTTATACACTTCACCCATGGTATTCATTCCTCCTGTTTGCCGGCCTTTGGAAAAAGCCGGCAAAGAACTTTTCTTGCGCGCCTGGCAGCCGGGCGCCGTTATCCCGGCAGCTTTCCGCTCATGATGTCAAAATGCCGGCGGTACCGCTTGGGATGTGCAGCTCCACCAGATAGCCGATTTCCGCCAGCGCCTGGGAGATGCACCGGAAGCCATCCTTGTAAAACTCGGCGATGCGCTTCTGCTTGTCGGTGATGCCCCGGTAATCCGAAGGGCACACGAAGGTCCAGTGGGCGGCGGTGTCGTCAAAGACGATCCGGAAATAGCGGTCGATCTCCGTCTCCCGGATGCCCGCCTGGGCCAGCAGGGTGTGGTGCTCCACAGTCTCGATGGCAGGCGCTATCACGGCGCTCTCCCCGTCGAAGGACACCAGCATCATCATGGTCTCGTCGGTGCCGTAGTACTGCTCCACCTCTTCCCGGGAGGGGCAGTAGGTAAACCGCATGGCGGTTATGCCTCTGGAGGGAAGGGCGGCCAGCCCATCTGTTTTTTGCCCAGCAGGTGGAAATGCAGGTGCTGCACGGTCTGCATGCCGTCCTTGCCGCAGTTATTTACAATGCGGAAGCCGTTCTCCAGGCCCAGCTCCCCGGCAATCTGGGCGGCCACCTCGAAGATGTGGGCCACCACGCCGCTGTTCTCCGGGGTGATCTCCATCACCGAGGGGATGTGGGCCTTGGGGATGAGCAGCACGTGGACCGGGGCCTGGGGGTCCAGGTCGTGGAAGGCCACCACGGTGTCGTCCTCGTACACCTTGTTGGAGGGGATCTCCCCTCCGGCGATCTTGCAGAAAACACAGTCGTTCATTTCGGATTCCCTCTTTCTGATTCTGGAGCGGGGCAGGTCTTCCCGGCCTCCCGCATTTTTGTCAGCAATTCCAACAGCTCTTCCCGCTCCCCGGCGCTGAGGCCCGCGGTGATCTGCCGCCCCCACTGGCCCAGGTAGCCCCGCACCTCCGGCACCAGGGCGGCGCCCTTCTCCGTGAGGTACAGGTTGTTCTGGCGGCGGTCGGCAGGGTCGGTCCGGCGGGTAAGGTAGCCCAGCTCCTCCAGCTTTTTGGTGCGCCGGGCCACATTGCACTTGTCCAGGTACATGTGGTTGGCGATGCTGTCCTGGCTGGCGCCGGGGTGCCGGTCCACATGGAGGAGGATCATGTACATGGCGCCGGAGAACCCATAGTCCCGCAGGCGCTCCCCCATGAACTTGGCCCGGCTGCGGTAGAGGAAGGTCAGGGTGCGGCCGAATTCCCGGATGAAAAACCGGGAGTCTTTCTCCTGTTTCATGGGGTCCCTCCTTTCCTGGGTGCCTTTCCCTTATTATAAGCCCGGGGGCGGGGGTTGTCAAAGAAAAATACCGTTAGCCCAGGCAGCCCAGCTGCTGCCGGAGGTACCCCTCCAGCACGGCCACGCCCCTGTGGCTGTCCAGGGTGCCGTTTAACACCAGGTCGGCGTGCCAGCGGGTGGGCTCCACCAGCTCGTTGTGGCGGAAGCGCACCGAATCCAGGTACCGGCTGGTGACCTGCTCGTAGGTGTCCCCCCAGGCCATGAACTTCACGATGCGCCGGGCCAGGCGCTCGTCGCTCTCCAGGTCCACAAAGACCTTCAGGTCCGCCCGCTCCCGGACGGCCTCCAAGTGCAGGGCGAACAGCCCCTCCACCAGCACCAGGCGGTGGCCGGAGCCGGGGGCGCAGGCCTGGGCAAAGTCGGAGTAGAAGCGCTCCAGCTCCAGGGCCTCGGGGGTGTTGTGCTCCGCGTACACCTTCCGGGTGATGGGGGCCACGGTGGTGGGGGTCTCTTTTTTGTAATAGGCGTCCATGTGCAGGGCCAGGGTGGGGCACAGGGGGGCGAAGGTGTTCTCCAACCGGTCGCACAGGGTGGACTTGCCGCTGCAGGTCCCCCCGGCGATGGCCACCACATAGGGGGCGTGTTCCATAGCAGTCACGTTCCTTTCCGGCGCGCCCCGGGGGCCGGGGCGCTTTTTCTTTATTCTACCAAAAACGGCAGGCCGCGGCAAGGCTGTAAAATCGGGGAAAATTCTGTTTTACCTTGCCTTTTCGACAAACTTCTAGTATAATGAGGAAAACTGTGCGAAAAAAACGGGGGCATGGCCCCCTTTGCCATAGCAGGACAGCGGCAGGAAGGGAGAGTTTTGTATGACGCAGGCTTCGGGAAAGCGGATCGCGTTTCTGGCAGTCATCGTTGTGCTGGTTGCGGCCATCGTGGTCGCCTCGGCGGTGATTCTGGCCCGGGGGCCCAGGGAGAGCTCGGTGGAGGTGATCTCCCGCAGCGGGGACACCCTGGAGGTGGACGACCTGTACGAGGGCAGGATGACCATCCCCTATTTCGATATCCCCACCAGCACCTTGAAGCCCGATGATTTTTCCCAGGAGAACGGGGTCATCACCTATAACGCAGGGGAATCCACCGTGGGCATCCAGGTCAACTCCCAGAAGGGGGAGATCGACTGGACCCAGGTGGCCCAGAGCGGCGTGGACTTCGCCATGGTGCGGGTGGGCTGGCGCCAGTACGACAGCGGCCGCATCATGCTGGATGAGACCTTCGAGGCCAACATCACCGGCGCCATCCAGGCCGGGCTGCCCGTGGGGGTGTACTTCTTCTCCAAGGCCATCACCGACGCGGAGGCCGAGGAGGAGGCCGCCTTCGTGCTGGAGCAGATCCGGGACTACCAGATCAGCTACCCGGTGGCGGTGATCTGGGAGTACGACCGCAAGGACGACGGCACCATCGACGAGAGCCGCCGCACCGTGCGGTGCAACGGGGAGCAGGTCACCGGCTTTATCGACACCTTCTGCGGCAAGATGTCCGCCGCGGGGTACGACACCGCCTACCTGTGCGACAAGACCATGGGCTACGAGAGCCTGGATCTGTCCCGCCTCGCCGGCTACGACATGTGGTATTCGGAGTTCCAGCCCGCCCCCAGCTTCCGTTATGCCTACACCATGTGGCAGTATACCGACGCGGGAGAGGTGCCCGGCATCTCCCAGAACGTGGACATCACCATCGCCCTGAAGAAGTACCCCAGCCGGTAAACACATCGACACCCGGGGGCCGCTGCGGAACGCCCTGTTCTGCGCCGGCCCTTTTGTTTTTGGGAGGACGCCTGTTATGGAGAGACTGGACAAACGAAAGCTGTTTTTGCTGGCCATCTGCGCCCTGGCGGCCCTCATCGTGGTCATCGCCGCGGTGTTGGTCATCCGGGGAGAGTCCGGCGCCCGGGAGGAGCCCCAGAGCCAGGGCGCCCTCATCCCCGAGGGCCAGCGGCTGGTGGAGGACCTGTACGAGGGCCGGCGGCTCATCCCCGACTTCGACATCCCGGCAAACACCTATGACACCGCCAAATTCGTGGAGGAGGACGGTCTCATCCGCTACCAGGACGGCGCCGCCGTCTGGGGGGTGGACGTGTCCGAATTCCAGGGCGCCATCGACTGGAAGCAGGTAAAGGACGCCGGGGCCGGCTTCGCCATCCTGCGGCTGGGGTGGCGGGGCTCCACGGAAGGAGGCCTGAACCTGGACACCACCTTCCAGCAGAATTACGAGGGCGCTGCCGCCGCGGGGCTGCCGGTGGGGGTGTACTTCTTCTCCCAGGCCGTCACCGAGGAGGAGGCCCGGGAGGAGGCGGCCTTCGTCCTGGACGCTTTGGAGGGCAAGACCATCACCTATCCTGTGGTGTTCGACTGGGAGCCGCCCATCCCCAGCGAAAGCCTGCCCGCCCAGGACCTGCGGGCCTACGGCATGGACGGGGACCAGGTGAGCCGGTTCGCCCTGGCCTTCTGCGAAAAAGTGGCGGAGGCGGGCTACACCCCCTGCGTGTACACCAACAAGACCATGGCCTATGGCTTCTTCGATTTGGAGCTGCTGGGGGACTATCCCCTTTGGTACGCGGAATACCAGCCCGCCCCCAGCCTGTACTACCACTTCGACCTGTGGCAGTACACCGACAGCGCCGCCGTGCCGGGTATCCCCGGGGAGGCGGATGTGAACATCTGCTTTGTGCCCTACGGGTAAACAAAAAAGGTTCGCGGTTTTTGAGAGCACCGCGAACCTTTTTCCGTATCCGGGCCTCTAATAGGTGAAAGGCCTTTCGAGTGAACAACGGAAAGCGAAGTGAGGAATGTGGCTGGAACCATGGAAAAGCTGGTGCGCCGGGCCCAGCGGGGGGACCGGGACGCCTTTGTGCGGCTGATAGAGGAGCACAAGCTCTCTATGACCCGGACGGCGCTGGCGGTCCTCCACGACGAGGAGGACGCCGCCGACGCCATCGGCGAGACGGTGCTCACCGCCTTTGCCAAGCTGCACACCCTGCGGGAGCCAAAATACTTCAAGACCTGGCTCACCCGGGTGCTGCTGTACAACTGCTTTGGCATTTTGCGGCTGCGGCAGGGCCTGGCGCCCCTGGACCAGCTCCCGGAGGGGGCGGCCCCCCAACAGGACCGGGACCTGGCGCTGGACGTGGGAGAGGCCCTCGCGTCCCTGGCGGAAAACGACCGGCTGGTGCTCACCCTCCACTACCTGGACGACCTGCCGGTGAAGGAGATCGCCCGGATGCTGGGGGTCAAGGAGAACACCGTAAAGACCCGGCTCCTCCGGGGCCGGGAGCGCTTTAAGAAAGCCTATTTGGAAAGAGAGGGGAAGCCTTGTGAAAGCTGAGAAACTGGACCCGAGAGAAGCCCGGGCGCTCCGCCGGGAACTGGATATAGCGGCGGTGCCCCTGGTCATCGACAACAAGCTGCGGCAGGTCTACGCCGAGCTGCCCGAGGAGCTGCCCAAGGCCAAGGCATGGAAGCGGCCCCTGCAAAGAGCCGCGGGGGTGTTCGCCGCCCTGGCCATCGTGTGCGGGGGGCTGCTGGGGCTCAACGCCGCCAACCCTGCCTTCGCCGAGAGCATCCCCGGCCTGGGCAGCCTGTTCGCCCTGATGAACGACCACACCATGCACCCCATGGGCTCCCACGTGGGCACCTATGAGGGCAGCGTGGAGGAGCTGGACCTGGCCGCCACCCCTTCGGGGGAGACGGACTACAGCCTCACCCTGGACGAAGCCTTCTGTGACGGAAGTTATGTCTACCTCACCCTGCGGGTCACCGGCCCGGCGGGGGAGGAGCGGTACGAGAACTACGGGCTGAGCCTGCCCCAGGAGCAGGGCGCCCTCCTCACCGTAAACGGCCGGGAGGCGGAGCTGTTCAACACAGGGGGCCAGACTTTGCCGGACGGGGACTACGCCCTCGCCCTGGTGTATGAGCTGGCCGCCCCCGCCCAGGACGGGGAGGAGCTCTCCGCCGCCCTGACCGTGCCGGGGCTCTACGGGGTCTCGGAGGACGGCGGCAAGAGCGGGGGCTGGCAGTACCACCAGGTGGGCGGGGAGTTTACCGCCGACTTTACCGTCACCGCGGACACCAGCCAGAACCAGAGCCAGGAGCTCTCCGCCCAGGACAATGGGGTGAAGCTCTACGGAATCGAGACCACCCCCGGCTACCTGCTGGTGGATATGGAGATCCCCTTCTGGGGCCGCACGGGTGACCTCACTGCCAGCGGCGGCGGGATTCTGGGCTACGCGGAACTCTTCACCCAGGACGGCCAGAAACTGGGCCACAACTCCCTGCTGAATGACTACGATTTTTCCAATGAGTCGGACGCCGAGAGCATCCGGGGCACCTGGGCCTTCGACGGCCCCCCGGAGCAGACGGACACGGTGATTTTGCGCATCACCGACCGCAGCCCGGACAGCGCCTATGCGGCGGATATGGACCGGGAGCGGGTGGTGTTCGCCGAGTTTGCCATCAACTGGAAGACCGGGGAGGCCCATCCCTCCGACACCTACCTGGACGAGGGCCTTGACAAGGTGGACACCGAGGAATTCAAGGCCAGCTGGGGCCCCGCGGACTTTACCAGCGGCTTCCTGGTGTCGGATATCCTCAACACCCGGGATATGTGGCACGGTACCGACGATTGGATCTGCATGGTGCAGCTGCGGGCCGATGTGGAATACCAGCCCATCGAGCTGCGGTACTATGCGGGCGACCGGCTGCTGGGTACGGTACAGGCGGTACCGGAGTCGGAATATAACGACACGGTGTTTGGCGAGGGCCAGTGGCCCGCCTATCGGGACGAGAACGGCTTTTATGCCTGCTTCCCGGCGGAGGAGGACACGACCGGCCAGGCAGAGTATAGCCAGCTGTTGTTCTGCCTCTACTACCCCGAGGACTGCCTGGAGGACACGGAACATGGCGTCCAGCTGGACATCTCGAAAGCAGCGGACCGCATCGAGCTGGTGAACAGCGAGACCGGCGAGGTGCTGATGGATAATCTGGAGATCGGCCAGGCCTACACCCCAGAACAGTAAAAGCATAGAAAACGGGGGCCCGGGCATACCGGGCCCTCTTTTTTGTGCTATAATAAGGGCAGTGATTCCGTGCCCCGCGGCTGCGGCCTCCTGCACTTGATACAATACGCGGCTTTTCCCGTGGCATAGCTTTCGCGCGGCCACGCGTAAAAAATATTTTTATCCCGGCCCTTACCTTTTGGGCGGCTGGGCCGTCTAATAGGCGAAAGGGGAGAGGGAAGTGAGAAAACCATGAGCACAGAACGCCTGGTGCGCAAGGCCCAGGATGGGGACAAAGAGGCTTTTTTAAGCCTGATGAAGGAGAGCGAGCTGGCCATGTACCGGGCCGCCAAGGCGGTGCTCCACCGGGAGGCGGACGTGGAGGACGCGGTGCAGGAGACGGTGCTGCGGGCGTTTTATAAAATCGGTGACCTGCGGCAGCCCAGGTACTTCAAAACCTGGCTCACCCGGATACTCCTGAACTGCTGTTACGATCTGCTGCGCACCCAGCGGGGCATCGTGCCCCTGGAGCTGCTGCCGGAGACCGGCAAGGCCGAGGACCGGGACGCTGCCCTGGACGTGCGGGAGACCTTGGCCTCCCTGGGGGAGAACGACCGGCTCATCCTCACCTTGTTTTACTTAAACGATATGGCCATCAAAGACATCGCCCAGCTGCTGCGGATCAGCCAGGGGGCGGTAAAGCAGCGGCTGGTCACCGGCCGCAACCACTTCAAGGAGCAGTACGAAGCCAGGGAAAGGAGGGCGCAGTCGTGAAAAAGCACATGAAAAAGCGGGAGCCGGCGGAGAAGATCACCCGCAAGGACCTGCGGCGGGACGGGGACTTTGCCCGCCAGCTGGCAGAGGAGTGGGGCATGGAGCAGACCACCCCCTCCTACCGGAAAGCCCTGCGGCAGGTGTACGCCGAGCTCCCCGACGAGCTGCCGGTAAAGCGCTACCCCCTGCGCCAGGCCATGAAGGGCCTGGCCGCGGTGGCGGCGGTGTTCGCAGTGGTGTGCGTGGGGCTTTTCGCCCTCAACGCCGCCCAGCCCCAGATCGCCGAGGCCCTGCCCGGGGTGGGGGGCGTGTTCCAGGCCCTGAACCAACCGGAGGAGGGGGAGGAGTCCCCCGCCCCCCAGGCCACCCCAACGCCCGACAGCGGGGAGAGCCAGGTCACCGGTGACGCCCTGGCCGCCTGGGGCCAGGAGATCGCCGGGGGCTTTACCCCGGTGGAGATCCCCGGCAGCCGCGGCAGCCTGTGGGTGGACTGCGCCTGGAGCGACGGGGCCTCCCTGGTGCTGGACCTGCGGCTGGAGCTGGGGGATTACGGCGACTCCCTGTACCAGCAGGCCCCGGGTTTGGAGCTGGTCCCCGCCTACGGGGAGGTCTCCCTCAACGGCCAGATCGTGGCCAGCGGGGAGACGCTCCAAGACTACGCGGCCCAGGACATGGTGTGCGCCCACCAGATCGAGCCCTTTACCTGGGATGGGGACGGCGCGCTTACCGGCCGGTGGGTGCTGGACCTCGTCGCCCTGGGGGAGGACGCCACCGCCTCCGGGGAGTGCCAGGTGACCCTAGCCATGGACGAACTCACCGCCCAGAACCTGCGGGAGGATGAGCTGGTCGACCTGGAGGCCTCCGGACTGCTCCAGCAGGTGGGTGGCTTTGTCTCCGACAGCTTCCCCGTGCCCGTCGTGCGGGACTATAACACCATCTTCCAGGGCGTGGCGACGGACAACGGCGCCAGCCTGCAGGGGGTGAGCTTTGCCCCCACCCAGCTGGCGGTGGCCCTGGAGCTGCCCTTCCTGGGCAAGACCTCCTACTATCTCCAGCCAGAACATTCCCTGCGGCGGGCCGGGGGCGCGTATACCATGGCGGCGGAAATCGGCTATGCCGGGGTGGTGGCCACGACGGAAAGCGGCCGGGCCCTCCAGCTGGACCTGGATTCCCTCGTCGCCACAGGCGGCGCGGGGAATTACGGCCCCTACCAGGTGTCCCGCGCCTTCACCGGGCTGTACCCGGGGGAGGACAAGGTGATTATCACTGTGTACGACGCCAGCCAGGTGAAGCGTTGCTACGACGACAGTGGGAACTTTACCGGCGCGGACCCGGGGCTGTTCCAGGTGGTGACCTCCTTTACCCTGGACCTGACCACCCAGACCGCCGACCCCAACTGGGACTACCTGAATGAGGGCTACCAGCAGCTCGACCTGGACACTTACCCGGCGGACAGCGGCAACTTCCTGGGGGGCTTCACCAACGGCTTTTACGTGGGGAACTGCCAGCTGGAGCCCGACCTCTCCGCCGGCGGCCAGGCCGGGAACGAACAGCCCTGCCAGCTGGTGACATTGTTTGCCAGCGATTTGGACTACCGCCCGGTGACTCTGGTGGCCTACTCCGGGGAGGAGAGCTATACCGTGTGGTCCCAGGACCCCACCGCCCTCAACTCCTACGATGAGCTGGGCGGCGTCTACTACCACCAGGAGGAGGCCGGCGAGTACTGGGAGAGCGTCACCGATCAGGACGCCTTCGGCGGCGCTTACCGGGTGATGGAATTCCGGGTGTACTACCCCAGCCAGCTGCTGGACGGCCAGGGCCAGCCCATCCGGGAGTTTGACAAGCTCCAGCTGCTGGACGGCGACACCAGCGAAGTGCTCATCGAGGACGTGGCCGCCGCCCTGGCCCAGCAGCGCAGCCAGCTGCTGGGCACCGCCCCCGCCGGGCAGACCTACGAGGAGGAGGCCGTCCCGGAGGCCGAGGCCAGCCCCGTGCCCCAGTGGTAAAACCCAGCCAGGCAAAATCGCCCCCAGCCCCCCGGCCGGGGGTGATTTTTGTGCGGAAAACC